>Ga0208457_1000746_pt1 | contig 28045 bp, 22 predicted proteins | sample June2015DPH_10_1_FD_185513 | JGI IMG/M metagenome (GOLD analysis project Ga0208457, IMG submission 185513) | Peatland microbial communities from SPRUCE experiment site at the Marcell Experimental Forest, Minnesota, USA - June2015DPH_10_150... | ecosystem: Environmental > Terrestrial > Soil >... | reverse complement strand
GACCTATAAGGAGATGCGAACCAGGCGGACCGTTCCAAGCCGCCCGGCCAAGACTGACCCCAACATATTGTGGCTTGCTGAAACAACCGGATAAGCATGAGGCGCCTTGTTTATCGACGAATCCGCAGGGGCAATCCGAAGTTCTGGCCGAGCGACGGCGCACTCGGAAAGTACTCTCATATTGAGGCGCAGCGGGTCTGGCCGCGGTTCCGATTTTGGCCTCGCGACCGCATCAGAGCGCCAGGGTGGCAGGCGGCAAATTTTGTTTTTGTAGACGGCGAAAGAAGCCCTCCCACAACCCAAACAATATTGTGCGCGAGAAACGCCCTTCCACGCCGAAATCCAGCCCAAGCGGTGGGCCAGTTGATGGGTAGCCGACTTCCCAGGGCAAATCCTGCACCTGGAGGAGGCAGTGCAACGCCGGCGATGGCTCATTGGGTGCCACAAGTTGGAAATGAGACGGTATATATCCCCTTGCGTCATCTAACTGGCAGTCAAAAGCACGCTGATAACTCTTGCATGGGCCTCAGTCATGGCAATGAAAGGCGAAGTCGCAGAAACCCGAATTGAACACTCTGAGGGATGACCTGTCGACATGAAAGAGGCTTGCAACTCGGTTGTAATACTCAGCTCCTGCTGCGCGATTCACGACCGTTAATCGTCTCAACCTTCGAAGCGAGTCTCCGACGGATGACCGAATTAGCTCGACTTGGTCGCTGTCTGTCTCTGGAATGCTCCAACCCAGAATGTACACTTCGTCGGCCTCTTGATGGCCTGCATCTCTTTCGCACGGATATCAGCGAGGAAAGATGGAGCTCCACGCTTGGCGGCCTCTGTCGGGGGAACGATGTAAAGCCACCAATTCCGGGGAGTGCCTTCATCTGGCAGGCGAAGCCATTGAAAGGACTCCATTGAACTCCAATAGCGGATTTCGTGAGACTCAGTCAACGGCTGGACTATTGGTCCGCCCTCGGTGGTCAGACCAATCGGCCCATAGCTGACTGGTGTTTTCTCTGGAACTAACCAGTTCAGGGAGCCGTGAGGCTTGAGAATTTGGACGTCTTGCGATTGGATATCTGAGCCTTGGAACCTGCGGATCTCGGTAGGAGAGAAGAAACCGGCACCCTGCATGCGAGGTGGATCCTCTGTGACAAAGTAATCGATTAGAAAGCCATACCCTATCTGCGGGTTCCATACAGCCTTGGGGTGATGTTGAAAAGCTCGCTCGAGTAGCAGGTCATAGTTGAAGCTTATGAACGTGTGGATCGATTGCTCATCCCCGATCTGCTGGCTCAGGAAGTGGTCGAGGGGTTGACAGTTCACCTTCCAGTCGACGGACCAGGAGAGCCTGTTGATGGCGTACTTAAAGCGTTGGTGAAGTTCCCCAGAAGCGCTCGCCCTTTCTAACAGCTTCTCTATGGACTCAGACGGGCGGTTCTTCAGTGCTGTTCGGAAGGCTGATCGATCTTGCTGCGTCCGGTCGGCATGTCGTCCGACCAGAAGCTTCGCGAATTTCGAAGCCTCCTGCGAGGGCCACTCGAAAATCCCGAAGTTTTCTAGTTGAGCGAGAGTCGTTAAGATTACGTCGTCGTGGACGTATTCGGCCATCACACTCACGAAATCATTAATGAGCGGAAGCGGCCTTCCAGGCGCTTCGAGTGACTTGGTCAGCCCTGCACCAACGAAATAGACGGTACTTTTCGGGGGCATCCTTCCAACCGGTGCGACGAGCGAACGCGCGTCTATGTAACCCAAGCAGCGTGCACGGTGGCAGGCATCCTGCGCTCGCCGCTCACTGCCGTAGGATACAGTATAGCGGCTTCAGTATGAAGAATCATGGAACGATCAGCTCACCTCACCCGCCAACGGGAAAAAGCGCAAAGACGACCTTTGGTGAACGTGGGCTTGCGAAGCCCAACCCGCATACAAGTGGACGTGTACTCCCCAAACCAGACGAATGGCCCTCAGGCCCAGATCTCTTGAAACGCCCTAGTCGGAACATGGGAACCGAAGCAGCGCTAGATGGAGCGCCTGTAACGACCGACAGGCATGGGCCGCGAAATAGCGATCGGGCCTCTTTGCTCCACCAGCGTGACTCAGTACCCGCCGATGCAGCGCTGAACCGTCCCCACCGAAGTTCCAAACTGCGCCGCGAGAAGGCGTAGGCTCCCCTGTTGATTCCGGTAAGCGTCCGCGATGCTCTTCCTCATGTCCGGGCTCAGGTGGGTGCGGGGCGGGCGACCTATCCGCTTACCCTTGGCACGCGCGTTCCTCATCCCGGCTTTGACGCGCTCGACGATCAGTGATCGCTCAAACTCAGCCATGGCTCCGATGATCTGGAACATCAGCCGGCCCGAAGGGGTGCTTAAATCAAGATTGCCTTTTAGGCTGACGAATGCCACCCCCAGAGCTTCAAATTCGGCCAGCGCGTTCTCCAGGTGCCGAAGTGGCCGTCCAAACCTATCCAGCTTCCACACGAGGACGGCGTCAAAACGACGTTGGTGAGCATCCGTCATGAGCCTATCCAGTTCTGGGCGTGACTCCTCGGAGCCCGAAATCCCTGTGTCGACATAGCTGCCAGCGACCTGCCAACCCCGACGCGGGCAGTACTCTTCCAGTTCGCGGGTTTGCATCGTGGGGTCCTGACCGTTGTTATTCGTCGAGACCCTCGCGTAGATTGCCGCCTTGCTGCGGTCTGGTTGTGTGGAGAATGTAGGTGGGTATATCTTCGCCGTAGCCATTTCAGCCTCCCAGCTAGGTTGATTGGTTAGGCAACCGTTGAAGTTCCCGCTTCAGCGGTTGCCGCTTTTCTTTTGAGCCTTCTTGCGCCCCCTGCCTTTGCGGTAGTTGGCGGCCTTGAATTTGCGGACCCGTTCCACGTCTCGTTCTGTCCAGATACGGAAATCCACGCCGCTGTTCCTGTACCTTTTAGGCTCAGGTATTGAGCCGGCGTAGAGCCAACGCAGCAGAGTAGCCTTGTGGACTTCGACGATTCGAGCAACTTCGGTCGTGGACCATGTTTTCATTACACATATACCATTAGCATATTTCTGTTGACTCTGTCAACTCCTATTTGCCATAATCTGCATTGAACTGGGCGGCTAGGGTATTCCCGCACGGGGGCTCTCCCGGCCCGCTCGCCAACCTTTTCTAATCGAGCGCCGCATGGGAGGTGGCTATGGAGAAGTGGGCAGAGAGCGGAAGCAAGATTTGCGTCCACAACGCTCGTCACACTTTCCCCACAATAAGCCCCACCAATGGCGTTGACATTCCCACCGTCTCGAAGCTCCCGCGGCCGAAAGGCAAAGTCTGAAACAGTCAAGGGGGTGAAGCGTGAGTGACACAGACGACATCATTAACATCAACCGGGAGCTGGAGCGTATCGACAAGGAACTCCTTGACCTGGAACAACCATTGCCCTTGCCGGACGAGCTCAGCAAACCTGTTTACATCCCAATACGTGGGGGGTGGTGGGCCGACAACACGGTTAAGGATGAGTTGGGGGCGCGAAAGAAATTGCGAGAAGGATACAAAGCAGAGGAGAAAGCCCGGAAACTACAGAAGCAGCAACTAATTGAAACGAAAAAAGTGCTCAGGCGGCAGCTCCAGAGATTGCTCTCGGCCCCGGCAGGCCGGTTAGTTAACGCGGCGCCGCCCAGCAAAGAAAGGATCACTGACCTCAAGGACAGGAAACAGGAGAGCACGCGAAAGCCGACCATCGCCAACAAACTTGCTAACCCTTTGGGAGTATCCGACGATGAACATCAACGAAGCCCAGCGGGCATTTACTGACATTTCTCGATCCACAATCTATCGCTGGCTCAACGAGGGTAAGCTGCAACGAGCAAGTCTGGGTAAGAAATCGGGAAAGCGAAGCCGGGTGCTCATTAGAACAGAAAGCGTAAAAAAATTGCTCGATGAATCCGCTGAATAGGCCGAAGGGTTTCCCAAGTTGTCCCGCCATGTCCCGCCATGTCCCAATGATCAGTCTCCCCTGTTCTAGACCCTCCAAAGGCAATCCTCTAAATTGAGACCCTAAATAAGCCGGTTTGGGTTTCTGGCGCGGGCCGGCGAAATTTCCGGGGGAAAGAAGGATGCCCCACATCCCATGGCAAGTTCTCGGGTACGTAAAGCATCGCTTCCTATCCCCAGATCGGCGCTCCGACCTTGTATAGCCACCGTGGGCAATCACGGTTTAAGGCCTGGACCGGAGCGCAAGTTGCCGCGCGCCTGTCGTATCCAAGAGGGTAATGACCGAGGCGTGAGCCTTCAGTGGCTTCGGCTGGAAACCGCCTCAAGGGCGACGGGCAGTGCGGTAATTCACAATCTCTCTCGGTTCGTCCCGGAGCTTCGGGGATCGGGCACCGCGAACGCGCGGCGACCCAGGAGGAGCCGTCCTGGACGGAGGCCAACCCAGCTCGCAAGGGCTGATGCTGTGGATACACGCACCGTTTCACGCGCTGAGGTGAGGCGGCGGTTCGGGCGACGAAAGGCTCGAAGCGAGAGAGAGAAAACGCTGAGGGAAGGAGCAGGGGCTCCTCCGGCCGACAGGTCGGCAAAATCATGCAAAACCCGGTAAGTTCCGGAAAAGATGGAAAACCAAATTCTGGCCGAGAAAGGAGAAGGCGGGCCGGATCCGCACCGGAATGGCTGGATCTTCATTCGCTGACAGCGTATGCGTCGGTTTGCGAACGCACCTTGCGAAGCTGGATCAGTGATCAAGTCGATCCTCTGCCGGCGTCCAAGATTCGCGGGAAAATTCTGGTCCGCCGCGCGGTGTTCGACCTTTGGGTGGAACGCCATCGTTACGCACGCGGGAAGCGCGCCTCCTATGCCGCGATGACGCGGACGATCCAACATAGCGCAAAGAACGAGGTGGGTGTGGGAGCTCCGCAAATGCCTCAGCCTTCTAGGTAATGCGACCTGAAAACTCGACATGACCGGTCTTTTGTCGAGCCGGGCGGCGAGGGCGGGGAGAAGACGGGTTGCAAGGCAACGACAACAATTCGGAACTTCACTCTGTGGGGCGCAGCCTTACCAGTCAACGGTTACTCACGGTTGAGCAGGTAGCTGAACTCCTCCAGGTTCCGCCTTCCTGGGTCTACTGCCGGACACGGAACAGAACTCGTGACCGCATTCCGGGATTCCGGCTTGGCAAGTATTGGCGGTTTCGAGAAGAGGAAGTACTGGCTTGGCTGGAACAGCAGCGCGTAGGAGTGCGGACCGTTGCTTGACAATCGGACTATAATCACCGGCGACGCAGAGAATGGCGGGCGACTCAACGAGGGAAGGGAGACTCGCATGACTCGTCACCGTTTTCAGAACGGTTGGATCATCAAGAAAGGCAAGAATTTTGTACTCCGTTACCGCGAGGATGTCCGAGCGGCGGACGGGACGATAAAGAGGGTGCAGCGTTCTGTAGTGCTCGGTGCGTTGCCGGGCAAGAGGCAGGCGAAGACCGAAGCCGCCAGAATATTGCGCGATATTTACAGCGGCACTTGGCGCCCGCAATCGGCTATGACCTTTGCGGACTTCTGGAATAGCTACTTCGATCCGGAAGTCATCGAGAGGCGCAAACTCTCAACGCGGCAGATGTACCACTATTTGGGTAAGAAGCATCTGCTGCCTTACTTCGGAAAGCGTCCGCTCTGTGATCTGACGCGGCGAGAGGTTCAAGACTTCATCATCCTGAAGGAACGCCAAAACTACTCTCCACAGACGGTCCGGCACTTCCGCAACATGCTGAGCAAGTTCTTCGGGGCGGCGATGTCGAGAGAAATGATCGCAACTAATCTGGCTCACAACCTGGAGATGCCAACCATGAAGAAGGTCCGGCAATCTCGGGTGCTGACACTCCCGCAGATCTCCGATCTTTTCAAAGCCTTTGACGAAGAACTCCAAACAGTTGTTTTGTTTGGGTTGCTTCCCGGGCTGCGGATCGGGGAGATCTTGGGGCTCAAGGTTGAGGACCTCGATCTCAACCTGGGCTTATTCTACGTTCGGCGCAATGTCTATCGCGGCGTTGTTCAGGACGCCCCAAAGACACCCGCCGGTGATCGCTGTTTACCGATTGCATCGGCGTTGCTCGAAGCTCTACAGGTCTGGCTTGCCTTCAGGCCCTGCGGGTCTGAGTGGCTTTTTCCGAACGACGCAGGAAAACCCTACTACGACCGCAACCTGCTGCGTCGAAGGCTCTGGCCTGTATGTGACAAGCTCGGGATTCCACGTTTCGGCTGGCACTCACTCCGTCACGCGTTCTCGACTTACGGAGGCAACAGCTGTGTTCCACTTCCTGTGTTGCAATACCTGCTGGGCCATACGAGCGTGGAAACCACAATGATTTACACTCATCCGCTACTCGAAGCGGAGCGAAAGGCGGTGGAGCAGATTGCGGCTATTCTGCTCCCTGCTGCTCCCCATCGGGCAGAGGACGGATTTGAACCCAAGGTGCTAATTCAGTGAATCAAAGCAGGTTAGTTGGTCGGGGCGCGCGGATTCGAACCGCGGACCTCTTGCGCCCAAGGCAAGCGCGCTACCAGGCTGCGCCACGCCCCGAATGGGTCACAGGAATCATTCTGCCAAGCTTGGCGAGTTGTGTCCAGCCTGTTTCGGAAGCGGATGCCTGCTGGGGCCTCGCCGCATCACTCAACCATTCGGGGGCTTCAGTCCTCGCTCACGCCGCAACTGATGGTTGCGGCCTGCCAGCGCGACCTTATACTGCTCGAGCAAGTCGAACTCCTCGGCGGAGGTCAGCACTTCCATCTGTAGTTTTTCCCACTCGCGCGGCAGACTTTTCGTCACCGGCATCTGGTTCCGCTTCCGGTAGAAGCAGTAGTAACCCAGGCAAAGCAGCACCCAGGAGGGCCCGGCGATGCGGCCGATGGCGTGCGTCGCGATGACCGTGAAGAAGATGGTGCTTACGCCCAGCAGTCCCAGGAGACCGAGCAGCGGGATTTCGACGACGCGTTCGCCTTTCCTCCAGGGCAGATTGAGCGGCACCTTGTAAGGCCGGGGTGTATACGGGTCGAGGAATCGCAAGCGAATGAGCGAGATGAATACCAGAATGTAACCGAGCGTCGCGCCGAAGGCATACATGTTGCCGAGCGTGCCCAAAAGCTGCGGGGTCAATCCGGAAAGCACCACCGCCAGCGCGCCGGCTGCGGAAAAGAAAATAATCGTGCGCACCGGGGTGTGGTATCGGCGGTGAACGGCTTTGAACCAGGGGCTGATCAGGCCGAGTTGGGACATGGAGAATGTCAGCCGCGAGGCGCTCATGATCCCCGAGTTCGCCGAAATCGCCAGGATCGTCATGCCCAGAAACGCCGCAAAGGGTCCGGCGATAAATCCCAAGATAGGGATGTTATGCGCCAGCAAGGCCACGGGATCGTCCATGTGAATCTCGAACTCTTTCCAGGGTAGAACGCCCAGCGCCAGGTTCGAGAACGCTACGGCAAAGATGAAGACCGTGAAAATCAGCGTGAGGCTCGTGCGCGGAATGATAGTCGCCGGCCGCCGCGTCTCCTGCGCCGCCTGCGAGATCGACTCGAGCCCCACGAACGAAATGATGGCCAGCGAAAAGCCGTAAGCAAATTGCTTCAGCGAGACGGTGTGCATGGCCGCGCGCCACTGGCTGGCCAGCAGTTCCGGCTTCCACGCTGCGCAGAAGCCGAAGATGATAATGCCGCTTTCCGTCATGATATCGATGGCGCCCAGGATTTCGTTGAACAGCGACGACTCGCGGATGCCGCGAATGTTCAGCCACACAAGGAAGGCAATGAGCAGGACGGCCTCGACGACATTGTAGGGTTTGTAGAGTGAAAACAACCCCAGGTTCCAAACCGGGCTCGGGAACTCGTGGTGAAAGATGAAAGGGTAGAAGAAATTCAGGTACCCCACCGAGGCGACTGCAAAAAGGGCGATGTCGATCGTATAGTCGAGCAGCAGCGCCACGCCCGCGACATATCCCCAGAAATCGCCCAGACCACGCAGCGCGTAGTAGTGCCCGCCGCCCGCCACGGGATAAGCCGAAGCCAGCTCCGTGTAAGCCAGGCCGATCATGATGTACACCAGGCCCGCGGCAGCAAACGCCATGCTGGCGGCGCCCTGCGCGGCGGCAATTACCAAACCCAGCGCCGTGTAGATATCCGCGCCGACGTCCGCGTAACCCCACATGAACGAGCCCCACACCGTCACATCGCGGCGCAGTTCGAGGTCGTGGGAAGGCTTGGCGGGAGAATCCGCAGGGATGGAAGCACTGGCCATAATTCGTGAACGAAGGCGATTTCAGCCCGGCTATGCCACTTCGCAGGTGGAACTCAAAGCCCTCATGATGCGCTGCGTCCCCCGGCCTGTCAAGGCTCCGCCGCTGCCGCCGCGCAGGGAGTGGGTCGGCTTGATCCCCTCAGCAGCCGCATGCACGGACCGCGTCGGTGCTCATACGCCCCGCCAGGACAAGCTGGATCCGCGCACCCATTCACAATGCAGGGCAGCGTTGACCAAGCGAAACATCTTCGGCAAAAGTCCTGGCCAGAGGCAGCAAATACCATTCGCCACGCGACCGGGTGGGAGGGCCGTGCTTCGAAGAGCGCGGCCGAAGGGCTGAACATCGTCGTGGCTGGCGGTGAGGCGCCTCTCTTCTGCGGCTTCGAGGTCTGTTCCGGCTGGTCCTGTAGGTTGCTTGGCGAGAAACGGTCTTGGTTTGCTATCTTGAGTATCGTGATATACACTGGGCGAATTAGGCCGGATCCCAGCCATGAAACGGTGTCTTTCCTGTCAAACGCCGTACCCGGATGAATTTGCCTTCTGCCCCCTCGACGGCGCCGAATTGGAAGACCCCTCGGTGTACGCGGTGGGCACCACGATTCGCAACAAGTACCGCATCCTGGCGAAGGTCGGCAAGGGCGGCATGGGTCACGTCTACAAGGCGCTGCACCTTTTGTTCAACGAGGTGCGCGCCCTGAAAGTGATGTATCCCTCGCTCATGGCGCGGGAGGAATTCGTGCAGCGTTTTCTGCGCGAAGCCTTCGTGGCCCGCCGTCTACGGCATCCGAACGCCGTCCACGTGGAGGACGTCGACGAGACCGAGGACGGCCGCCCCTGCATCGTGATGGAGTTCATTGACGGGCGAGTGCTCCGGGACGTCATCCAGCGCGATGCGCCGCTGGCCGTCGGGCGCGCCTGTGCAATCGTCAAGCAGGTCGCTTCGGCTCTCGCCGCCGCGCACGATCTGGGCATCATTCACCGCGACATCAAACCCGAGAACATCGCGCTGGTGGGAGGTGAGGCGGGCGAGTGGGTCAGGGTACTGGATTTCGGTATCACCAAGCTCCGCGAAGGTCAGCTCAAGGATGAGGTCGGCGCCCTTTCGCTGGCGGGCCCCGGGACCTTCTTTGCTATCGGCACTCCCGAATATATGTCGCCGGAGCAGGTGCAGCAATGGGAACCGGACGGCCGCTCGGACCTCTATTCCCTGGGAGTCGTGTTCTACGAAATGCTCACGGGCCGGCTGCCGCTGCACGCGGAGTCGCAAGCCGAGTGGTTTCTGGCGCACGTCGGCCAAGCGCCGCGCCGGCTGCACGAGGACGCTGCGGACCTGCGCATCCCCGAGCGCATCGCCGACCTCGTCATGACGATGCTCGAGAAGGATCGCGACGCTCGTCCTCCCAACGCCACCGCGGTGATTGAGTGGATTGAAGCCTGCGAAGAGGAGATCCAGTCGCTCAATTTCCCGCCGATGACGATCTCCCGGCCCCAGGTGGAGCGAGTCTCCCCTGAGGCCACCACCGCTCCGGCATTCTTTGAAGGTTGGAAGAGGGGGAGTCTGATTGCGGAGAGGTATAAAATCCTCGAGAAGATCGCGGAAGTCCGATTGGGACCCGTCTACACCGCACTGGATTCCGCTACCGGCGGCGTTTGCGTCCTCAAGCTCGTCACGCCCTGGAATCCGCCCGGACCGGAACTCGTCAACCGGCTCATGGAGTACTGCCGGCGGATGCAGCGATTCGAGCATCCGCACGTAGTCCGGACCTACGACCTCGGCCGGGCCGAAGACGGAGTGCTGTTCATCGCCACGGAATATGTGAGTGGACAGAATTTGCGGCAGGTGATCGAGCAGCAAGCTCCGCTGGAACTTTCACGCGCCTGCCGGATCGTCTGGGAGATCGCCTGCGCGCTCGATGCCGGCCAGAATCTGGGAATGGTACACGGTGACATCAAGCCGGAACACATCCTGCTCGCACGACTGCGCAAGACCGAGCAAACCAAGATTCTGGATTTCAGTCTCGACAGTGTGAAGGAGGCCATGCCCGAACTCTCAGACCCGGACCTCCCTTCGGAGTGGCTCGCGCCGCTTCATTACATGTCTCCGGAAAGGATCTCCGGCCACCCCTACCTGCCCCAGTCCGATATTTATTCGCTGGGGATCGTGTTCTACGAAATGCTGACCGGACGCCGCCCCTTCGAAGGGAACGGTATTGAAATCGCCATGAAGCACGTGCGGGAAATGCCCCTGCCGGTCGATCGCGTTCGCCCCGAATTGAATATTCCACCCAGCGTCGCCAGCTTGGTGATGAGGATGATCCAGAAGGACCCCGACAACCGGCCGGAGCATGCTCGCATGCTTATGGAAGAGATTTCCGCAGTGTAGCGGGACGGCTTACCGTCCCCATCTCGGCTTGCAGGGGTAGGGCCTACCGCTGGCTGGTCGCGACGCCTGGTTGGGGGACGGCAAGCCGTCCTCCTAGGCGCCCGTGGAGGTCCGGAATATTCCGGGCTACAGCATCTGTTCAATGATGCCCGGGACGGCCCGTAAGGATTCGTCGAGCCTGGAGGGATTCTTGCCACCGGCCTCGGCCAGGTCCTTACGCCCTCCGCCCGAGCCTTCCACGTAGGTCGCCGCCTGCCTTACGATCTTGCCCGCGTCGAGCTTGCCCGTCAGGTCTTTGGTGACCGCCGCGATGAGCACCACCTTCCCATCCGCGACACTGCCGAGCACGATCACGCCCGATTGGAGCTTCACGCGCAGGTCGTCCACCATTTGGCGCATGGCGGAGCGGTCCGTCACCTCCACGCGCGCCGCGACCACCCGCACGCCTTTCACCTCGCGCGCTTGCTCGACCAAGTCGCTGGCTTCGGAAGCCACGCGCTTCATCTGTTGCGCTTCCAGTTCTTTGCGTAACCGCTTCTCACTTTCGGTGAGCTTCTCGATGGCTTCGATCAGTTCGCCAGGCTTCGAGCGCAGAGCCTCGGAAAGCATCGCCAGCGTCTCGCTGGACTTTCTCATCTGCTCGAGGACACCGGTGCCGGTCAGCGCCTCGATGCGGCGCGTCCCCGCGGCGACGCTCGATTCGGAAACGATCTTGAACAGCCCGATATCGCCGGTGCGCTGCACGTGTGTGCCACCGCAGAGTTCTTTTGAGAAGTCGTTGATCGAGAGCACGCGCACCTTATCCGCGTATTTCTCGCCGAAAAGCGCCATAGCGCCGCTAGCGACGGCCGAGTCCAGGTCTTTCTCTTCCGTCGCAACAACTTCGTTCTTCAGAATGTGCTCGTTCACCAAGTCCTCGATGTCGAGCAAGTCCTGCTCGTCAAGCGCGGCGTAATGCGTAAAGTCGAAGCGTAGGCGGTCGGGCGCCACGAGCGACCCGGCTTGCTTCACGTGTGTCCCAAGCGTCTTTCGCAATGCCGCGTGCAGTAAGTGCGTGGCCGTGTGATTGCGGCGGGTGGCATCGCGGCGGTCGACATCTACCACAGCCGTCACCGTGTCACCAACACGCAGCGTGTCACGTGCGACCGCCTTGTGAACGATTAGCCCGCTGACGGGATAGTAGGTGTCGGTGATGTGCGCCACCTCGTGGTCGCTATCTGGCGCGAGGAAATGGCCGATGTCACCTACCTGGCCACCTGCCTTGGCATAAAAGGGCGTGTGGTCAAGCACAATCTCGACCTCGGCCCCCGGCTTGACCTCGTTCACGGGTTGGCCGTTCTGGACCAGAGCCACAATCTTGCAAGTGAGCGAAGTGGTCTGCAAATAGCCGTCGAATTCCGTCTTCTCCGTTTCGCCAAGCTCCCGATAAACCGGCAATACGACCTCTTGCCACGCGCCTTTCCAGAAAGCCCTCGCGAGTTCGCGCTGCCTCTGCATCGCCCGCTGATAGCCCTCCATGTCAACCGCGATGTGGTACGGCGCGACGATGCTAGCGACGAACTCAGGACGCAAACCGTAGCTGTCATGTAAGAAGAAGAGACCCTCCCCTGAAATGATTCCGAGCTGGTGCTGGTCCACCGCCTTCTGGCCTAGCTCAAGTTCCCGCGCACCCGCATTAGGCGTGGTCTTAGCTATTTCTTCGATGTCCTCGCGGAGTTTACCTTCTTTCGAGTAGTCCCTCCAGTGCCCAAACGGGATCAGCACACCGGTGTAGGGAGTCACCATCGTTATCTCCAACCTACGTAGCCCCACTTGCGTCGTGCGCTGGTACTTTTGCTCCTCAACCTTAATTGCCTTCACGACGTGGTGTTCGGTCTCGATGAGTTCAGGGTACGCGTCCTTCATCATTTGAACCACGTGGCCGGCCATCTTGTAGAGGAACGGTTCATTCAGGCCGAGCGTCTGGCCGTGGTAGAGCGCGCGGCGCATGATGAGGCGCAGGACGTAGCCGCGGCCTTCGTTTGAAGGCAGGACACCGTCAGAAATCAAAAACGTCGCAGCGCGCGCGTGGTCGGCGATGATGCGCAGGGAAACGTCAGTGTCGTGATTCGTGCCGTAATCAACGTTGGCTAGGCTGGCAGCTTCGTCGATGAGCGGACGGAAGAGGTCTGTATCAAAATTGGAGAGCTTCCCCTGCAGGACCGTCGCCAGTCTCTCAAGGCCGGCGCCGGTATCGATGGAGGGGCGGGGAAGCGGCGTCATCGCGCCCTGCTCGTCGCGATTGAACTGCATGAACACCAAGTTCCACAGCTCGACGTAACGGCCGCAGTCGCAAGGGAACTTGCAGTCGGCGTGGCCGGCATCACTCGCCGCAGGGCCCAGGTCGTAGTGGATTTCCGAGCACGGCCCGCAAGGGCCCGTCTCGCCCATGGCCCAGAAATTGTCCTTCTCGTCCAGCCGGAAGATGCGTTCGCGCGGCACACCGACGTCATTCGCCCAGATTTCCGCCGCCTCGTCGTCTTCTCGAAACACTGTCACGTAGAGCTTTTCCCGCGGGATGGCGAAATCCTTGGTGATGAGTTCCCACGCCCAGGGGATCGCCTCCTTCTTGAAGTAGTCGCCGAAACTGAAATTCCCGAGCATCTCGAAGAAAGTATGATGGCGCGTTGTGCGGCCCACCTGTTCCAGGTCGTTGTGTTTGCCGCCCGCGCGCACGCATTTCTGCGACGAGCAGGCGCGCGTGTAGTCGCGGCGCTCGCGGCCCAGGAAGACGTCCTTGAATTGGTTCATGCCCGCATTCGAGAAGAGCAGGGTAGGATCATTCGCCGGCACGAGCGACGAGGAGGGCACGACGCGATGCCCGCGCCTCGCAAAGAAGTCCAAGAATCGTGCCCTGATTTCATTTGCGGTCATAAAGGGTAATTTAACACAGAGAGCACGGAGGCTCTGTGTCCTCTGTGGTGAGAGGTTTTGATCTTTCCATTCGGCAATTGCCGAGACGAGAAGAGATTTAACACAGAGAGCACGGCGGCTCCGTGTCCTCCGTGGTGAAAGCCTCTAGATCTTTCCATGGATGAACCGCCGTATGCCGTCTTTCAGCACGGTCACGTTGAAATTGATCAGCAGCGCCAGCTTGCATCCCGAAAGCCTCAAGTAGGACAGCGTCTGAGCCTCGTGAATCGGCGCCAAGGCTTCAACGGAGTTGACCTCTACAACCACAGATTGTTCCACCAACAAATCCATTCGATAACCGCATTCAAGTTTTACCTCTTCATAAATAAGTGGCCGGGTTTTTGTTGTTCTACCGCGAGACCTCTCTTCGCCAGCTCGTATGCCAAACATGCCACGTAAGCAGACTCAAGCAGCCCTGGACCTAGCGTCCGACGGACTTGCATTGCCGCGCCGATGATTGGTTCGGTCATCGTGTTCAGGCGGTCGCGTTCGTTCATTTGGTTCGACGCTCTGACGGGGAGATCTGGCTTTTTTGCACTCTGTGGTCCTTGTGTCTTTAGTTCTCGAAGTGTCCTCCGTAGCACTAGCTTGCAAGTTCGTCGCGTGACGCGAAGGTTTTCTCAGTGTCCTCTGGGGCGCGAAAAAGACTAAACACAGAGATCACTGAGACGCTCCGTGTCCTCTGTGTTAATGCTTGAAAGGCACGGAGTACACGGAGATTGCCGTTTGGGTCGCGGCCCCGAGGCTGCGCTGTGATCTCGGTGTTTTTCGTTCTGCCAGTGTCCTCTGCGTTAAACGCTCTTGGACCGCTCCGGATCAGGCTCCTCCCCCGAAGCTTCCAGATCTAATGGTTCGATGTCATCAGCCACCGGTTTCAACTCAGTTCGAGAGCGTACCGTCCTTATAATATCATCCGCGTTGAATCCCAGGCGCAACAGACTTCGGCAGAGCGAGTGGAACCGGGCGCGCGTAAGGGGTAGGCGAAGCGTGCGGAGCTTTTTGGCGAGTGCCTGTTCCAGTAACTCGCGAGCCGGGGTTTCCTGATAGGCCTGTTCGAGCGCCGGCTCGATGTACTTGTAGTTGACGAGCTTGGCCTTGAGTTCGCGCCGGACGCGATGCGGTCCGAAGGCGCGGTTTTGGGCGAGGGAATAAGCGTACTGCTCAGCGAATTTGCGGTCATCGAGGTAGCCGAGCTCGCGCAGGCGAGTGATGGCCTCGCGCACCGGCCCAGCTTCCGGGAATTTCTTTTCGAGGGCGCGTCGCAGCTCGGCCAGGGAGTAGGGGCGGCGTGCCAGCATCCGCAGCGCCGCGGTGAGGGGGTCGGAGGGGACCTGCTTACCTTTTCGCAATCCGGTCCACCTGGCTGGCTCGCTCCATTTCCTCGCGGGCGGCGTCGGTCGTGGTGCGGATGCCGGAGATGCGCAGCTTGAACTCGTCGGGGTTGGAGGAATTCAGCAGGGCTTCCTCCAGCGAGATCAGCCCCTGGGAGTACAGGTCGTAGAGCGACTGGTCGAAGGTCTGCATCGCGTACTGGGAGACGCCGGCGGCAATGGCGTCGTGAATCAGCCGGGTTTTGTCGGGATTGACGATGCAATCGCGAATGTATTCGGTGGTCACCAGCACTTCCACCGCCGGAACGCGTCCGATGCCGTCCGCTTTCCGAACCAGGCGTTGCGAGATGACCGCCTTCAGCGTGCTCGCCATCTGCATGCGAATCTGCTTCTGCTCGGGCGGCGGGAAGACTGCGATGACACGTTGGACGGTTTCCGTGGCGTCCGTGGTGTGCAACGTGGAGAACACCAGGTGGCCGGTTTCCGCGGCCATCAGCGCTGTCTGGATGGTTTCAAGGTCGCGCATTTCGCCTACCAGGATCACGTCGGGGTCCTGGCGGAGGGCGGCGCGCAGGGCGATGGCGAAACTCGGCGTATCCACTTCCACCTCGCGCTGGTTTACAAAGCCCTTCTTGTCGCGGTGCAGAAACTCGATGGGGTCTTCGATGGTAACGATGTGGTCGGTGCGGGTGGAATTGATGCGGTCTACCATGGCGGCCAGTGTCGTGGACTTGCCGCTTCCCGTGGTTCCGGTCACCAGCACCAGGCCGCGCGCTTCCCCGCAGACCTTGTCCATCACGCGCGGCAGGTAGAGTTCCTCGAACGTGCGGATCTTGGTGGGGATGACGCGCAGCACCATGCCCACGTTGCCCCGTTGCTGGAAGACGTTCACGCGGAAGCGTCCCAATCCCGCCACGCCGTAAGCCATGTCGAGTTCGGTGTTTTCCTTGAACTTCTGCTTCTGCCGGTTCGTCATGAGGCTGAACGCCATGTTCAGCATGTCCTCGCTCGAGATGCGCGAATACTGGTTCAGCGGGCGCAATTCGCCATCCACCCGGACGTAGGGATAGTTCCCAACCTTCAAATGCAAGTCGGAGGCTTTGTTTTCGCAGGCGGTCCGAAGCAGCGTGTCAATGTTCAGATTATCGGCACCATTACTCATGTGGAAACCTCACTGAGACGTTTCCCCGATTTGCGCTCAAGTTAACACACGCCATGGGAGGTGTCAAAGGGCCAAGCGCATGTCTTCGCGCTAATCGTCTCGGAGGGGCTTAGATTGCGTACGAACGGCCGCCGGCATCCACGCAAGCCCCGCGTGCCTCAACGGCTCGCCGCCACCGGCAGGTTGCAGAAGGTCAGCCAGCCGTACTTGTCCTCCGCCTGGCCTTGCACAATCGAGAGGAAGCGTTCCTGCAAGGCGCGCGTGACGGGGCCGGGCTGGCCCTTGCCGACCACGATGCGGTCGACGGACCGGATGGGCGTAATCTCCGCCGCCGTCCCAGTAAAGAAGACCTCGTCCGCGATGTACAGCATCTCGCGCGAAATGCTCTGTTCGCTCACCGCGTAGCCCATTTCGAGCGCCAGCGTCATGACGGAATCGCGCGTAATGCCCGGCAACACGGAAGCCGAAAGCGGCGGCGTGAAGATCTTGCCTTCGCGGATGACGAAAATATTCTCACCGCTGCCTTCACTTACCTGGCCGTGGGTGTCGAGTGAAATTCCCTCGGTGTAGCCGTTGGTGAGCGCTTCCATCTTGATGAGCTGGGCGTTCATGTAGTTCGCCGCGGCCTTGGCCATGGCGGGCAGGGTGTTGGGCGCGATCCGCTGCCAGGAGGAAACGCACACGTCCACCCCCTGGCGCAGCGCCTCGTCACCCAGGTATTTGCCCCAAGCCCACGCCAGCAGGTAAATCTCGATGGGGTTCTTCATGGGGTTGACGCCGAGCTCGCCCACGCCGCGAAACACCACGGGGCGAAGGTAGCAGTGCTGGACGTTATTGACGCGCACCAGCTCGATCATCGCCTGCGCCAGTTGCTCGCGTGTGTAGGGCAGTTCCATGCGATAAATCTTGGCGGAGTTGACCAAGCGGTCGGTGTGCTCCTTCAGGCGAAAGATGGCGGGTCCGTGTGGTGTCGCGTAGCAGCGAATGCCCTCGAACAGGCTGGAGGCGTAATGGATCACGTGCGCTGCCACGTGAATCGTGGCCTCCGACCAGGGAATGAATTTCCCGTTGTGCCAGACTTTTTCGTAATTATCGATCGGCATGAGTTCTTCTCCAGCTTGCCCCCGGAGTCTTAAAATCCCGCGCGGCTCGCTGCTTGACGCGAGCCGCAACCCTCAAGCAGCAAGATTATAGCACGGAGGTTAATTCCCCCCGGCGAATTCGCTTGGCCGGCGCAAGTTGTCTCGACGCTTTGCGCGGGAATTGGCCGGTTGCCGGTCTTGCCAAGATGCCAGCGCAGCGAGGGCTGCCGGGCAGGGGCGAGTAGCGAGGGTCCACCAGAAAGAAGCCCGCTTGACGCGCGAGCGCCTCAAGCTTGCGCGGCGGGCAGGCGAATTTCGACTTCCAATCCTTTAGGCGAGCGATTGCGGCATTGGACCGTGCCGCCGCAGGCTTCAATGCAGGTTCTCACAATGGCCAAGCCGAGACCCACGCCGCCCGTCTCTCGCTGGCGGGCCAACTCGGGGCGATAAAAGGGCTTGAAAACTCCCTCAAGTTCCGCCTCCGGGATGCCGGGTCCGGTGTCGGCGACGGTGATGGAAACCATGCCATCCTTTTCGTGCGCGGAGATCGCAATGGGGCCGTACTCTCCCGCATAACGAACGGCATTGCGCACAACATTGGCCAGCGAACGGAAGAGATATTCCGGGTGGGCCATGACTTCGGTCCGCTCCTCAAGGTGGGTCTCGATAGAGGTCTTATCAGAGGCTTCCCTCTCGAGGACGCGCCGTACCGTATCAGCGAGTCTCACCCGGATGAGCGGGGTGGCTGCGGCGTTGATCTGCGCGCGGGAGAAGAGCAGCAACTCGTTCACGAGGCCTGACATGTGTTCCACTTCTTCCTGCACACCCTCGACATACTTCTTCTGATTGTCCCCGGCATGCTGGTCCAGGATCCCGAGTGAGACTTGAATGCGGGCGATGGGGGAGCAGAGTTCGTGGGCAACGTCACTCAAGAAGCGCCGTTGGCCGCGCACGAAACCGGACAGACGCTCCGCCATGCGGTTGATCGCTTCACTCAACCGGCCGAGTTCGTCCCGGCGGTGGAGCGAGAGCCGAGTTTCGAGTCGCCCCTCGGCGATCGCTCCGGTGGCGGCGGTGAGCTGAGAGATCGAGTGCGTCAAGCCTCGGATGAGGGGCAGCCAGCAGATGGCGGAGACGAGAATCACCGCAATGGCCACGGCCAACCAGGGCTTGTATTCGAAGAAGAACGGGTTCGTCCATAAGGACGAGGACATCCACACCAGCGTGCCGTGACCAGGCCTCGCGGCGGACTCGTTGCGAATCGGAACGCGAACGCCCACCCAATAGCGCGTCGGCACACTGGTCCGGATCAGGAACAGAGGAGGGGGTGGCGGGGGTGGGGGAGAAAGGCGCTGCGGCTGGCCGGATCTCGCGGCGTGTGAGTCGCGCGCTTCAAACGGCGGCTCCTGGTCGCGGCGAATCATTTCCAGCACGGCTGTGGGTAAATTCACCAGGGGCCCCGCGAGTTGGATTCCCTGGTTCGTGAAAAGGCAAGCCGAGGCGTGAGTTGACGACGTATATTGCGCGAGCAACTGGTCCCATTGGGCACGATCCGTGTCCGGTAACTGAAGCGCAATCAGCCGCGACAGGGCAAGAATGCGGTCCCGCCCCGGAGAAAGCAGCAGCGAGCCGAGATCAAACCGGTACTGAGTGCGGACGAACAGGGCAAAGACCAGCCCGAGCAGCAGGACATTTAGGAATGCCAGCAACAATATCTTGACGGAAATCGATACGTGCGTCTTCATGGAAATTCCTCTGATCCTGGCTTCCGCATCATGTAGCCGGCGCTGCGAACGGTAACGATAAAACGAGGCGATTTGGGGTCATCGCTGAGCTTTCGGCGCAGGGATGAGATGTGAACGTCAATGGATCGGTCGAAGGCATCGAAATTCCGGTCCGCCACTTCGTTCAACAGTTGTTCGCGCGTTCTCACTCGCCCTGCCGCTTTGGCCAGTGCAAGCAGCAGATCAAACTCCACCGCGGTCAAAGGCAACGGCTGATCACTCAGTGCCGCCACGTGCGCCTCCGGGTCCAGATGGAGGTCACCTACAACCACTTGCGCGGCGCGCGTCTCCACCTCTTGAACGCGTGCGAGGGTGGAGCGGCGGATCACGGCGCGAAGTCGCGCCAGCAATTCGCGGGTCGAGAACGTCTTCGGCAGGTAATCGTCAGCGCCCAGTTCCAGCCCCACAATTCGATCCGGCTCCTCACCACGCCCGGTCAGCATCAACACCGGCACGGCAGACTTGGCGCGCAGTTCGCGCAAAACATCAAAGCCGTTCATGCCGGGCAGCATGACATCGAGAATGACCGCTGCAAAGGACTCCTGAAGCGCCACCTCAAGGCCCTCAGGCCCCGTGTGCGCTACCGTCACCTCATACCCCAGCGGCTCCAAGTAGTCATGGATCAGGCGACACAGCTTTTTGTCATCATCCACGACCAGGACCCGAAGCCGGGAGTCCGTGGCGTTTTCCGAACGAGCCGGCACGGTCATTCTCTGGGCATTCTAACATCGCGCCGTGCACGCCTCGGCCAACTTTTACCAAAGCTTTACAATTCTCCACCTTCCGGCACACACACTCTCTACTGGGCGGTGTTCAAATGGACTGCGACGAAAAATTCGTAGCGCCGCGCCCCTAGTGAGCACGGGCGTCGCAGCAGAGGGAGCAATCCAGTAGAACGAAACCGCACTGCAACTGAGCAAGGAGGTCCACATTGTGACGCATGGGACTTGGCGTTCTATGATAGATTGGGGCACATCGTTCCGACGTAGAGGAGTTGCCCTCATGGATTCCCAGTCACGCTCGTCGCGACGCAGATTCTTATCGACCAGTTTGGCTTTGCCCATGGCCGGGTTCGCGCCCGGAATCGACCGCTGACAGCCTTTGCGAGTACGCGGACGGGGACGCCGAAAGCCACCTAGTCTGTGGTTTCACGAGCATCGAGAATGTGGCCAGCAGATCCGGCGAAGGCCACCTGCTGTTAGCATTTCCGAAATGAACCCTAACGCCCTAGCATGCCATGCTGACCGTCGCGCGGCGAGGCTGTGTGCGTGCTTGGCGGTAGCCTGCTCGCTGCCGGCCATGTGGACTCGGGTTGCAAAGAGTTCGCCGGCGGCCGAACCGCGGGGTGTACCGCCGAGCACTGCGACCACCTCTTCCCAAGAGCGCGTCCCCGCCGAGACTCATCAGCCTGCAGCGGGTGAAAAGGGTCAGAAGGCCACCGAACCTCCGGCCAGCCAGGCGATCCAACAACGCACCTCCCTGAACCTGCTCGGCCAAACGGACTCCGAAAAGGGTGAAAGCCACCGCAACGAGAACGTCCAGTTCAATCCGATTGACAACAATGCCCTCGAGGATTTGAACATCCGGCTGGGGGCAACGGCGACGATCGTCGAGGAGTTTCGGGCGGATAGCGGATATTTCGGAAGCGAATTTGGAATCCCTGCGATGCCGCCGCCGCATGCCGAGGCGAGGGCCGGAAGCGCGATTCACGGGGGTGTTTTCGAAACACACCAGAACAGCATCTTCAGCGCCCGCTCCTTCTTTCAAGTCGGGGACGTCAAGCCAGCGCGCGAGAATAACTACGGTGTCAACCTAGGTCTGCCACTGCGGAGACGCGCCTTTCTGTCGCTAGATGGTTTGCAGGACAAGATTCGCGGCAGCGTTAACGGCAACGTCCTGGTCCCTTTACCCGAGGAAAGAACGCCCCTGAGCGACGATCCAAAACTCCGCGCCATTGTCGACCGATTCCTGCGTGCTTATCCTGAGGAGCTCCCGAACCGGACCGATATATCTGCCCGTGCGTTAAACACGAATTCCCCTCAACGTATCGATACCAATGTGGCGAACGGTCAGCTCGACCAGAGCTTCGGCGATCACGATCGCCTGACGCTGCGATACGGCCTGACCTTGCAGAGTGTTCACGCCTTCCAGTTCGTGGTCGGCCAGAATCCCGATACCGTCATCCGGTCGCACAGCGCGCGCATCACCTGGAGCCGCGTGTGGTCGTCCGCGACGGTTGCGGACTTGTCGCTGGGTTTTGATCGGCTCGGGGCACTCGTGGCGCCGGCGCAGGGTGCTGTCGGCCCCGTAATAATGAGCTTCGCACTCACTGACCTGGGTCCAAGCCCCAATATCCCAATTGATCGCGTCGAAAACTGGTTTCGCTACGCGGTCGGGGTGAGACGTACTCGGGGGGGCCATTTGGTGACCGCCGGCTTCGCGCTGAACCGCCTCCAATACAAGGGGCAAGAGACCGACGGATATCGCGGCATTCCTGTGTTCGCGGATGACTTCGGACGGGACGCGATTACCAACTTGCGGATGGGAACTCCCAGTGTCTTGACCCAGGCGCTGGGCACCACCTACCGCGCCTTCCGGAACTGGGACATGCAGTTCTATGTCGGCGACCGGTGGCAGGTCAGGCCGAATCTTACCTTGAACTGGGGACTTCGCTATCAACCGGTGACTCGCCCGATTGACGTCAGCGGTCGCAGTGACCTGCGGTTCGGCTCAGACTTGAATAACTGGGCTCCCAGCTTCGGTTTCGCACACCGGCTGCCGGCACGGTGGGGAACCCTTCGGGGCGCCTATGGCTTGCAGTATGGGCAGATCTTTCCCGTTACTTACGGCCAAGACCGTTTGATTGCCCCCTACAGCCTGAGGATCGACATACCCGCACCCGACCTCGCCGATCCCCTGCACGGGCTTCGTTTCGAAGACTTGGACCCCCACGGGCGCATGACCTTTATCGAGGTTTCCCCGCGATTGCGGACGCCATACTCTCATCAGTACAACTTTAGCTGGGAGTCTGAGCCAGTCTCGCGATGGAGGGTGCAACTGGGTTACGTCGGCAGCCGCTCCCCCAAATTGATCCAGACTTGGTTCCTCAACCGGGCACAGCCGATCGAAGGCGTCCCGCTGACCACCGCAACCATCAGCGAGCGGCGCCCTGACCAGACTATTTTCGAACATTTGCTGATTCAGAACGCATCCAGAGCGTACTACGATGCAGGCCGCGTTGGATTCGTCTTGCCTCAGTGGCGGGGCCTGACGCTCAATGCCTCCTACACATTCAGCAAGGCGATCGACCTGGGCAGCGACTATACCAATACCGCCTCGGGGACAGACGCGCGGGTGGCCATTGCCCAGACGGAATTCAACTCGCACGGCGAACTTAAGGGGCTGAGCAACTTCGACCAGCGCCACGCGTTCCTGCTCCGGGGTTCTTACCAGACGCCCCGCCTGAGCGTTGGGCGGAGCTGGGAGCAACGGGTCTTGGGATCGTGGAACATTTCAACTGTGTGGCTGGCCAAACAGGGTACCCCCTTCACGGTCGATTCGGGTTCTGACGCGCCTGGCTTTGGAAACGTGGACGGCGAGGGCGGCGATCGGCCGAATACCTTAGACCCGTCCATCCTTGGTCGGACGATTGGTGACCCTGACACGTCCCAGCAGCTTTTGGCCCGGTCTGCCTTTGCCTTCATCAATGCGCCAACGCAAATAGCCGGCACGCTGGGCCACAACACCTTCCGAAAGGGGCCTATCGCGAACCTCAATGCAGCCCTGTGGAAATCCTGGACGATTCGCCGGGAGATGCGGATCACCTTTCACACCGAGTCCACTAATCTCCTTAATATTCCCCAGTTTGACGCGCCTACAAAGTCGTTGAGCTCCCCGAGCTTTGGACAAATCAACAACACCCTGAACGAGGGGCGAACATTTCGCTTCACGCTGCGCCTTGAATTCTAACCAGGCCCGCCTCAGACCGGCAAGCGGATTGGCTCTCCGTGGCGGCCATGCGTTTACGTTGCAGGAAGTGCTGCTGTTCTTCCTGATTAGTCACCTGAACGGGCCGGGTAATCCTTTGTGTGTTCTAACCTCGGGACGCGCTCCCCCCAGCGGACTTTTACCAAAGCTTAACAATTCTCCCGTCTCTGCCTCATAAGCCCTTTACAGGTCAGCGTTGAAATGGATTCGCGACGAAAGGTGCACACTGGCGAGCCGCGGAGCGAATTGAGATGTCCCGACAGGTGGAAACCGATCAAGGGAGAAGGCATGTAGTTGCGAGCTGCAAAGCAGGCGCACCCACTGAACTCCCGGCCGTGGCTGGCGAGCGCCTCTCCCTGAGGCGTCGGCGTATGTCGTCGCGTGGGATTTGGGTCACTCGGCCAGAAGTCGTGCGGGTCACAGCCAGAGTTCGAACGGGGTTTTACGAACCGTCTCGAAGCGCGAGTGAAGACTTGGCCAAGGCTTCGCCTCGCACCGTTCAAGGGGACTACTGTCGCGAGACACTCAAAGCTCTGGCTCCCTTCGTCTCATTCGCCGAGAAGCGCCATGAGATCCGAACGGGGAAAGACATTCAACGAGCTGAGAGCGTTTCAGAGCAAAGGAGATGAATAGAATGAAAACAACCATTGCCAGTCTAGCGCTTGCAATCCTTTTCTGCGGGCAGAGTACCGGCCCGGCGCGCCTACTGATGGGGAGGGTGGCTGATCACATCCGCCTTGCGTTCATGTGCTACGGGCCGGCCATGGGCCAGGAGGTCCCTGCTCCGAACGAGGAAGCCGCTGGACATCCGCCCGCTCGGGCGGTTCCGCGACCCGATGGTGACCCGTCGAGCATGGGTCTCCGTGGCCCCAGGAAGTGGTGGAAAGACTCAGAGCTGATGCACAACACCGGGGTCAGCGATGACCAAGTTCAGAAGATCGAGGAGATCTTCCAGGATCACCAAATCCAAACCATCGATCTGCACGCTGCCTTAGAGAAACAAGAAGCGATCCTCCCGTCATTGCTTGAAGAAGATCAGGCGGAGGAATCCCAGGTAATGGCCCAGATCGATAAAGTCGCTCAGGCGCGAGCCAACCTGGAAAAGTCGAATGCAAGGACGCTGCTCGCGATCCGCCGTGTTCTTAGCGGCGAACAGTGGAAAAAGCTTCGGAACCTGCCGGGCATTACTCCATTCCTCGCCGGGCCGGGGTTTGCGCCCCCGGTTGGGCCACCGTCTGGCAACTAATGCCTGCAAACCTCGGTTCCGAGGTCGGGATGGAGCGAGGAGGTTAAATCGCCTGCCTCTAGATGTAGGCAACTGGTTCTCAACAACCCGGAGGACTTGAAAATGTTTGAATTTCGCAAGTACTCTCGAACTGCGATATTGGGGATATTCGCACTATTAGTGGGATACACGTCGGGCTTTGGACAGTCGGGTACGGGAAGCGTGCGAGGTCAAGTGACCGACCCGTCGGGAGCGGTTGTCCCGGGAATCACGGTGACGGTGGTCGATGCGAATGGCGCCGCGCAGCAGGCTCAGACCGACGAAGAGGGCCGCTACGATTTCCAGAAGCTGGCTCCCGGGACTTACAGCCTCCGGATCCAATTGAAAGGCTTTGGGGATTTTGAGAGGCCGGACGTTATCGTCGCGGCCGGTCAGGTTCAGGTGGTCGATGCGCAACTCGTCGTAGCGCTGGAAAAGCAGCAAGTCACAGTTGCGGACAGTACCACGCGTCTTAGCCTCAGTTCTGAGAACAACGCGAGCGCCCTCGTTTTGAAGGGAAAAGACCTGGAGGCGCTGTCGGATGATCCGGACGATCTGCAGTCCCAACTCCAGGCCCTGGCAGGTCCGGCGGCGGGGCCGAACGGCGGCGAGATTTACGTTGACGGGTTTACCGGCGGTCAGCTTCCGCCGAAATCCGCCATCCGCGAGATTCGCGTGAACCAGAATCCCTTCTCGGCTCAGTACGACAAGCTCGGATATGGGCGCATTGAGATTCTTACCCGGCCGGGTCAGGGCCAGTGGCATGGGCAGGGATTCGGCATCTTCAACTCCTCCGCGCTCAACTCGCGAAACCCCTTTGTGAGCCAGGAGCCGAGCTACCATCACGAGCTCTTTGACGGAAGCATCGGCGGGCCGCTCAGCCGCAAGGCCTCCTTCTTTTTTGATGGCGGGCGCCGGAACATGGAAACTAATTCGATTGTCAGCGCCTTGGTCCTCAATTCGGATCTTCAGCAGGCGGCGTTCAGCCAGGCCGTGCCCAGCCCCCGCACGAACACGAACCTTACTTCTCGCATGGACTACCAGTTATCCTCGAATAACACCCTGACCGCCCGCTATCAGTTCTGGCGGGACAAGGCCCGGAACAGTGGAATCGGCCAGTTCTCGCTGGCCTCGCAGGGTTATGATACCCACCAAACCGAGCACACTCTGCAAATCAGCGACTCGCAAGTTTTCAGCGCGCGGGTCGTCAACGATTTGCGACTGGAATTTGCGCAGCGGAGTAACAGCCAGACTCCCGTGAGCTCGGACCCCACTCTGCAGGTTCTGGGGGCGTTCACAGGAGGGGGTAATTCCCAAGGCAGAGTTTTGGACGACCAGGACCACTACGAAGTGCATGACCTTGCGTCCATGTCGTTAGGGAAGCACTATCTGACCTTCGGCGGGAGGTTGCGAGAGGTGAGAGTGTGGGACAGCTCCAGCGGGAATTTCAGCGGATCTTTCACCTTTCCTTCACTGGACATCTTTCAAGCCGCGGAGGTGCAGCTCCTGGCCTGTCAGACGGCAGGCGGTACCAACTGCCACGTGAGTGGCGCGAGCCAGTTCACCATCACGGCTGGAAATCCCGCTGCCAGCGTCAATTGGATAGACTTGGGGCTGTACGCCGAGGATCAGTGGCGCCTTCGTCCCAATATGTCGCTCAACCTGGGACTCCGCTACGAGACGCAAAACTCCATTCACGATCACGCGGATTTTGCTCCCCGCCTGGGATTCGCTTGGGGGCTGGGACATGGCGGCAGGACCAAGACCGTGCTGCGCGCCGGTTTTGGTGTTTTCTACGACCGGTTCGACGTGAATCCGGTGCTGCAAGCAGAGCGGTTGAACGACGTCAACCAGACGGAATATGTCGTCACGAACCCTGACTTCTTTCCAATCAATCCGTCTCTCAGTGTGTTACAGCAGATGGCATTTAATCAGTCGGCGAAGACCGCCTACCAGATCGATCGGAACTTGCGAGCCCCTTACACGATCCAATCCGCGGCGGGCGTGGAGCGCCAACTCTCCAAGAACGCTACGGTCTCGGTCACCTATCTCAATTCGCATGGCGTACATCAGCTCATGACGAGGAACATCAACGCGCCGCTTCCGGGCACTTACGGTGCCTGCTCCCCCGGAGATTCCTCCTGTACGCCGTCGGCTGGCGTGCGGCCCTACGGGGACGTCGGCAATATCTATCAGTACGAGTCCGACGGCCTCTTTAATCAAAACCAGGTCATTACTAATTTCAGTCTCCGCAAGGGCACCAAACTCTCCCTCTTCGGGTTCTATTCCCTCAGCTTTGCCGATAGCAACACCGCGGGGGTTGGCACGTTCCCTTCCGACCCCTATGACATCGCATTGGATTACGGCCGCGCCGCATTCGACGTGCGGCATCGCCTGTTCCTAGGGGGTTCCTTTTCGCTGCCCAAGGGATTCCGCTTGAGCCCGTTTATGATGACGAGTTCCGGGGCTCCGTTCAACATCACCGTCGGCCAAGACCTGAACGGCGATTCCATCTTCAACGATCGCCCCGCCTTCGCTGCTGCCGGTGCAACGGGAGCGAACATCGTCGTGACGAAGTGGGGCACCCTCGATACCAGTCCGACGACGGGCGCGACCATCATTCCCATCAACTACGGGACGGGTCCCGGCCAGTTCGAAATGAACCTGCGCCTGAGCAAGACCTTCACCTTCGGGAAAAAAAGGGAGAGCACGAGCTCCGCAAGCGGTATGCAAGGACCTCCTCCTGGCGGAGGGCGTGGTGGACCTCCGCCGGGGGGCGGCGGGCTTGGCCCACGGGGGCTGAGTGGCGGCGGGGGCGGGCCGGGCGGTCCTTTCGGGTCGTCGTCTGCGAATACTCGCTACAGCCTGACGTTCAGCGTGGGGGCACGCAACGTCTTCAACGTGGTGAATCTTGGGACGCCCATCGGCCAACTCAGTTCGCCCCTGTTCGGCACGTCCAATTCGCTCGCGGGAGGCTTCGGCCCTGGCGGCGGGAACCGTCATATCGACTTCCAGGTGGCGTTCAGCTTTTAGAGGGTGGTGGGAGCAGAGAGGGCAGGGTGGACGCAGGGGTCGGCGATGAGGTCATCGCCATCGACACGTCCTCGCCAGCCTGATTGCCTATCCAGGTGAAAACCAAGCGCTGGCCCGCAAATGGTCTGGGTGTGGAGCTCGCGCGCGGGAACGATGACTTCATTCCCGACCCTGGTGACGCAGTCGAGATCGACCACTTACGTGCCCCACCCGGATGGATGCGGCTGTGGGCGAGCCAGAGTCCGGTTCCCCTCTATCATCGCTGCTCTGCATAAGGCTCACGCGAGCCAGAGAACTGCTGGAGTAAACCTTATCTGGTGGGCACAGTCCTTGAATTGAAGATTGCCTCATGGGACAATTGAAGAAAGCTCAATAGTTAACCAGATTCACCTTATTTCGGAAGCAGGCCACGTATCGGATAGCGGTCGTGGACTTCTCATAAACCAAGGTTTGAGGAAGATAATCCCGTCCCGTTGACATAGTCTTGTTTCTCCCAGATTGTCGCCAACACGGAAACTGGAACGGGCCGACGATTTCCCAAGTTCCGTGTAACCGATATGGAAATCGTGAACGTGGATGAAGCGGCCGGCGGCGCTCACGCTCAGGAGGATGCGAAGCTCCGCGTTCTTGACGTGTGCCGATTATCGCATTCTCGACTTCAACTTGATGATCTCGCCATCCACAGCGAACCTGCCGTATCCGTGATGGTGGATGGTCTTCGGATCCTTTTGCGCCGGATCGGTCCAGGCCTTGAGCACTTCAAGGACGAAGAGATTGTACTTGTTGACGAAACGGGTATCGGCCA
>Ga0208457_1000744_pt1 | contig 28172 bp, 28 predicted proteins | sample June2015DPH_10_1_FD_185513 | JGI IMG/M metagenome (GOLD analysis project Ga0208457, IMG submission 185513) | Peatland microbial communities from SPRUCE experiment site at the Marcell Experimental Forest, Minnesota, USA - June2015DPH_10_150... | ecosystem: Environmental > Terrestrial > Soil >... | reverse complement strand
ACGGACAACTGTGCTGAGACGGCCTTGAGGACGGCCACCCGGTGCTTCGACATGCAGCAGACTGTCGCGCATGTCCCGACTCACCAGTCACCGATCAGGTGTCACCTATGTCCTGAACTCAGACACCCTTTCGCCCCGACCACACGCGATCGTCGCGGGCGGAGAAGGGCGGTCAGCGCACGCGGAATGGCGCCCCGTGGCCGGGAATCACGACGTCCACGCCGTCGAGGAGCCGTTGGCGGTTCCGGGCAAGCTCCGCCAGGTCGGTGGAGTAGGGGTCGACCTCCGGCGTCCGGTCCGACCGCCACCACAGATGAGTGAAGGCGTGTCGACCTGCGGCCGTGTCCACGACGAGGCTGGCGTCCTGCGGGGTGTGACCCGGTGTGACCCAGACGGTGGTGTTGGGCCCCAGCTCGAATCCCTCGCCCTGATGGGCGTTCACCTGGTCGTCGCGGCGAGCCGATCGGAAGTCGACGATCTCCGCCTGGCGGAAGAGCGCGATGTTGACGGTGTGGTCCAGGTGATGATGCGAGACGAATACGTGGGTCACGTCGTCAGGTGAGATGGCCAGCCGCTCGAGCGGGTCGAGGATCAGCGAGCGGCTCTTGACCATTCCCGGGTCGACGACGATCACCCGGTCGCCATCACGGACGAGACCCACGGTGCCTGCAACCGAGGGCATGTCGGCGTAGCCGACCACCAGGATGTCGACCAACGCGGGAGCGATGCCTTCGACCATCAAGTCTCCTCGAGGTGGGAGTGGTGCGTGGCGGCCGTTCCGATCAGAGCGCAAGTGTTGACAATCTACGCCCGGAAAGGACCTGGCCGAGACCGTCTAGTTCTCGATCCCGAACGTGAGACTTGTTCGGGCGCCTTGCTCCCGCACCTCGGTCTTCTCGAGCCGCAACCCGTTGAAATCGGAGCCGGAGAAGAGTCGGAGGCCCTCGCCCAGCAGTACCGGCATGACGTCGACGCGCAACTCCTCGGCCAGGCCCGCCCGCAGGAGCTGCTGGATCACGCTGACGCCGCCGACCACCTGGACGGCCCTGGGTCCCGCGGCCGCCTTTGCCTGCGCGACGGCCGATTCGATCCCGTCGGTCACGAAGGTGAAGGTCAGGCGCTCGTCCTGTTTCGGGGCAACGCGCGGTGGCCGGTGGGTGAGGACGAAGATTGGAACCTGGTACTCGTAGTTGCCCACGTACCAGTCGGGCTCGCCCATCTCGAATGCCCGTCGACCCATCAGGACCGCGCCCGTCTGCTCGACCAGGGTGTTCATGTACTCGGTGCCGTGCAATGCCGCCAGGTCTGTATAGAGGAGGTCTGCGCTGCCGCTCGCGTCGGCCACGAACCCGTCGAGCGACATGGTCATACCGACGAGAACTCTTGCCATCGGATCCTCCGGGTCGTTGGTCACGCGGACCGCGTCAGTATCCTTCCACGCCGGCGTTGGGACCTCGGCTGAGGTCAGTCGGACCGCAAACCGAGACCGTTGCCTTCCGCCCCGCCGCGCGGCCAGCTCCGCTTCGCCTTACCTCGTCAGGAGGTTGGCCGAGAACGAATAGACCGTGGCGCGGCGGTTCTCATGACGCTCGAGGGCGATCGCGATCAACCGCGCGACGAGCTGGTCGAACCGCAGCCCCTCTTCCTCCCACAGGTAGTAGGCGAGCGATCCGGGGGTCGTGTTGATCTCGTTCAGCAGCAGTTGCGCCTTCGACCGGTCGTAGAGGAAGTCGACGCGGACGACGCCACTCGCGTCGATGGCGCGGAAGGCCTCGATCGCGAGCCTCTGCACCTCCGAGGTCAGGGCCTCGCCGATCGGCGCCGGCACCTGGCGCTGGAGGCCGGCCATGCCCGTGCTGCTGGCCGCGCCGCGCCCCAGCTTCTTGCCGCCGTGCTTGTACTTGTCGTCGAACGACAGGACCGACTCTGACCGCACCGGCTGCTCGCAGGCCGATGCGCGCTCCGGCGGGCCAAGCACCGAGCAGTTGATCTCGATGAAGTCGGTCAGGGCGTCCTCGACCAGGGCCCGGCCGTCCAGCTCGAGCGCGAGGTCGAGCGCATCGCGCAGGGACGCGCGGTCGGCGCAGCTCGAGACGCCGATGCTGCTTCCGAGGGACACCGGCTTGACCATGGCCGGATAGCGGTGCCTCGCTTCGACGACCCCGATGAACGCGTCTGGATCCTTCTCCCAATCGGGCCGCGACACCACCACACAGTCGAGAGTGGGGATCCCTGCCTGCCGGAGGACCCGCTTCGTCAGCACCTTGTCTATACCGAGCGACGAGGCGAGGATGCCCGATCCCACGTACGGCACGTCGGCCAGCTCGAACAACCCCTGCAGCGAGCCGTCCTCACCGTGGCTGCCGTGGATCATCGGAAAAAAGACGTCGGCCCACAGCTTCGGGCTCTTCGAGAGGAGGCCGCCGGCCGCGCCCGGGTGAACGATCAGCTGCCGCACGGATCTGTCCGGGCTGAGGCTGACGCGGAAGACGTTCTTGAGACCGGCGGCGTGGAAGGTCTGCTCGCGGTAGAGGTCCAGGTTGTCGAGGCCGTCGCCGGCATACCAGTCGCCCTGCTTGGTGATGTAGATCGGCAGGACGGGAAAACCGGCCTGATCGAGGGCGTCCATCGCCTGGTGGCCGGAGATGACCGACACCTCGTGCTCGACGGACCTGCCGCCGAAGATGACGGCCACGGTCGGATTGGACATCAGCTCCTCATTCCTCGTCGTACAGGTCGGGCAGGTCGTTCTCGAACAACACCACGTCGCCGGCGCGGACGATCGTCTTCAGCGCCTCCAGCCCCCGGTTGAGGTTCGGGACCGGCATCACGCGTTCGGCGCCGAAGCCGCGTTCGTCGAGGCCCCGCCGGATCGAAGCCGTCTGACGTGTTCCAACGAGAATCACGTAGTCGCAGACGTCGGCGGCCTTTGCTCCCAGCTTCTCGTTCCACGCATCCTGCTCAGCGCCGAGCTCGACCATGCCGGGGGTCACCAGCACTTTGCGCCCCGTCTCGAACGCCGCCAGGGCATCGAGCGCGTTGAAGGCCCCGACCGGGTTCGAGTTGTAGGCGTCGTCGATGATAGTCACGCCGTCCGCCCCGGTGTGCGTCTCGAGCCGGTGAGGAACCGGCTGCAGGCGGCCGATCGCCCCCGCGACCTCGCGCAGGCTGACGCCCGCGGCTCTCGCGACCGAGGCCGCAGCAAGGATGTTGCTGACGTTGTGAAGGCCGATTAGTCGTGTCCTGACCGTCACTCGTGGCCCACCGCACTCGACAAGGGTGAAGGTGAGGCCGTCCGGACCGTGAGTAATCGACACCGCGGCAAGATCCAGCTCGTCCGCTGAAGTGTCGATGCCATACCGCCGGACCTCGGCGAGACGCAGCGTCCCGGCCAGCCGCCGGACACGCGGGTCGTCGTTGTTGACGACGGCAATGCCGTCCGCCGGAAGTGCCTCGAGCAGTTCGAACTTGGCCATCTCGATCGTCTCGATGCTGCCGAAACGCTCGAGATGCTGTGGCCCAATCGCGGTCAGGACGCCGATATGCGGCCGGGTCAGACGCGCCATGTCGTGGATCTCTCCGCGCCGATACGCTCCCATCTCCACTATCAGCATCTGGTGCTCGGGCCCGAGCTCCTCGTTGATCGCTCGGCAGACCCCCAGGAGCGTGTTGAAGCTCGCCCGGGTCTTGAGGACGCGAAATCGTGACTCGAGGAGCGCCTCGGTGAAGTACTTGGTGGATGTCTTGCCGTAGCTGCCGGCGATGCCGACGACCATCGGCTTGAAGCGATCGAGCTTGCGCCGGGCCCTGACGCGGTAGGTCAGATTGATCGTCCTCTGGAGCGGCGCCAGGCACACGTTCGCGGCCATCACGGCGAACGGCGCGGCGTGGATGGAGACCAGCGTCGCGGCCATCACGCCCGCCCCGGCCACGTACGCATCGGGAAAGCCGAACGCCGCGGCGGCCTGCGCGACGGCGACGTAGACGGCGGCGAAGACTAATCCGGCCACCACGACCGAAACGGCCAGCAGGCGCTTCGCCCGGCCGGTGTAGACGAGCGGTTTCTTCCGCGGCGCCCGGACGGGGGTTCGTATCTCGTTGACGGCGGCCGCGACGGTGGCCAGTGCCGGCGCAACGTACGTGCCGGGGAGGCCGGCGACGGCGCTCAGCCCGAGATGCACCGCGACGGCAGCGAGATAGATCGACGCGAGGCGACCCTGGATCGTTCTGGATCTCGACGCGCCCAGCCAGCCGGCGAAACGGCGGTTCGAATAGTCGTCCTGCTGGAGTGCATGGAGGCTCGGGAGGATCCGGCGGGCGGTCAGGGTGAACCCTACGACGACCGCGGCCGACAGCACGGCGATCTGCAGGATGTCGACCGCGGCGCCCGAATCCGGCGCGGGGCTAGCCATTGAGGAATTCGAGCGCGGCGAGGCGGAAGCGACCGTACTGGTCCAGGTACGAAAAGTGCCCGGCGTTCTTGAGCACCAGCAGGCGAGCGCCCGGGATCAGCTTCTCCATCGTGCGAGCGTCGGCGACGGGCGTCTCCTCGTCCGACTCGCCCCAGACGAGTAGAGTCGGGCACGCGATCCGAGCGAGGTACGGTCTGAGGTCCTCTTTGACGATCGCCAGGAAGGTGCCGCGCAGCGGGCCCGCGTTGAGATAGTCGGGGGAGGCGATCCGCCTGACGATCGCGCCACGGACCGCCTGACCCGGCCAGCCGAGCCGGCGCCCCATCGCGTTGGCGAACCTGGACGCGCCACGCCGGAGCACGCGGCCGAATGTCCGGCGGGGGGGCACCCCGGCGGCGTCGACGAGGATCAGGCGATCGACAATGCCCGGTCTCGAGGCGGCGAGCTTGATCGCCACGCGGCCTCCGAACGAGTGGCCCAGCACTGCCGTCTGCTCGATTCCTAGCTCCGCCATGACGTCCAGCGTGAGCTCGACGAAATCGTCGACGGTCCAGGTCGTGGGCGGCAGATCTGAGCCGCCGTGGCCGGGGAGATCGAAGGATGTGATGCGGAAGAAGCGCTGCAAGTCCGCGGTCAGGGTCGCGAAGGTGTCGAGCGAGCTACCCCAGCCGTGGAGCAGCAGCAGTGGCTGGCCGCTCCCGACCGATTCGTAATGGATTCGGATTCCGCGGACAGTGATGAACGAGGATTCGACCGCTGAAGCGGCGTCTCCCCGCACCGGGGCCGTCTCGCCGTCGGGTCGTCCGTCCGGAACCGCCAGAGATGGTGCCAGTATCTGATCCTCGCCCAAGCCGATCACCGTGGTCGCAGGCCACCAATCTCACGGGTATGGTGAAGCCTCCAAAGGTCCTGCCATGGTACAAGAGGCGGCCCGCCCGGCGAAGTCGGCCTCCTCATGCGCCTTCCCGCGCCCAACTCGGACGCGCCGGTGGCTAGGGCGGTCCGTGGGCCGCGGAGTCTGCGGAGAGCCGGCCGGGGCCCCACACTAAGGGGCGCCCAACCGCAATGCCGGCTGCGCGGTTGGATCGAGAGGCAGGTGGTCCTGGCCGGCCTCACTCGGGGCTAGGTGGCGGTTCGGCGAGGCATAGCTCACTCCGAGCGCGACCTGCGTCGCAAAGCAGACATGTAGATCTACATCAATGGATGAGGACGCCGCGATGATGGAGACCGTCAACTACGGTGGCTGGCCGAACTGCATTCGCCTCTACAACGGGGAGATCGAGCTCGTCGCGACGACCGACGTGGGCCCCCGGGTGATCCGGCTCGGCTTCATAGGCGGCCAGAATCTGTTCAAGACCTACCCGGAGTCGCTCGGTCGGGTGGGCGACCCGGAGTGGCAGATCTACGGCGGGCACCGGCTGTGGCATGCTCCTGAGGTCTCTACCCGGACCTACTCGCCCGACAACTCGCCGGTAGAACACTCCTGGGACGGCGCCACGCTACTGCTTCGCAATTCCGACGAGCCAAACGGCATCGACAAGGAGATACGCCTCACCATATCTCCCACGTTGCCCCGCGTCGAAGTCGCCCATCGGCTGATCAACCGCAACCCATGGCCGGTCGAGCTGGCTCCGTGGGCGCTGTCGGTCATGGCTCCGGGCGGCCGAGCCATCTTCCCCCAGGAAGAGTTCCGTCCTCATCCGGACGTGCTCGTTCCGGCGCGCCCGCTGGTGCTCTGGTATTTCGCCGACATGAGCGATCCCCGCTGGACCTGGGGCCGCCGATACATCCAGCTCCGGCAGGATTCGACTGCGACCACCAAACAGAAGGCGGGCCTCCTCAACAAGAAGGGCTGGGCGGCGTACCTGCTCGGGGGCGAGGCATTCGTCGTCCGCTACGCGTACGACCCAGATGCCACGTACACGGACATGGGCTGTAACACCGAGACGTACACGGACCCCAAGATGCTTGAGGTCGAGACGCTCGGGCCCCTCACCAGACTGGAGCCGGGCGAGGGCGTCGACCACCTCGAGTCGTGGCTCCTGGCGAAGGTGGAATGCGGACCGAGCGACGCCGAGATCGACGCGCAGATCCTGCCACTCGTCGGTGAGCCCAGCCGCTGAGCCTGGCCCCCGACGGGGCACAAGACCGCGATTCCAGCCCGTGGCGGCGATCGAAGACGCTGGTTAAGATCGAAGCGGCTCCCGAAGGAGCCGCTTCGTTGCTGTCCCGGTGAAGGGTCGATCCGTCAGAAACGAACCGTCTTCTGCCACGCTGCAAAGGCATCTATCACGTCGGCTGCACCGACTACCCTAACCCGACCTACCCATGACCTTGCAACTGGGGCAGCAGGCTGACTGGCAGCTTCTAAAGTCTACAGCCCCTTCTGCCTTCAATCCAAGGGTTTTGGCGGGCAACTGGGTTAAAATCCCGCAACTTAGTTAGGGTTCGGTTCGACCTCTGTTGCGGTCTGCGCAACCTATGGGCGAGGACGTCACAACCGCCCCGTCCGACACCCCCATGCAGGCCTTTTTCAGGGTTCTCCATGGGTTGATGTTGCCCGGATCATGGTCAATCGGGTCAGGCGCGCGGGCCTACTCGTCAATCTTCACAGTAGCCATCGCCGTCGGCTCGGCCGGCTGGTCTCGACTGTCGCGTTTGGAGGCCGCGATGGCATCGACGACGTCCATGCCGGCGGTCACCTGACCGAAGAGCGTGTACTTCTTGGGCAGCCGCCCACCCGACAAATCCGCGAGGCAGATGAAGAACTGACTGCCATTGGTGTTCGGACCGGCGTTGGCCATCGCGACGGCGCCTCGAACGTAGTCGCCCTCGAACAGCTCGTCGGCAAACTTGTATCCGGGACCGCCCGTGCCGAGCCGCCCTCTGTCGAGCTTGTCGAGATGGCCGTATTCCCCGTCGCCGCCCTGGATCACGAAACCCGGCACCAGGCGATGGAAGACCACGCCGTCGTAGAAGCCCTCGCGGGCGAGCTTGATGAAGTTGGCGGCGGCCTTTGGGGCGCCCTTCGTACTCAGCTCGATCTCGATTGCGCCCTTGTCGGTCTCGATCGTCGCCTTCGTCATCCATTTCTCCTCATCTGGTTGTCACGAGTTAGGGTGCCACTGATGGCCGCAACCCGGCAGGAGCGGGCGATCCGGCTCGCCCGTCGGGCGACGCGGGGTGGCGGGGATTGGAACGTGGCGCCTGCTACGGCGTCGTGACGATCGTGCTCGTGATGACCACAGGTTCGAGCGGCATCGAGGCGGCGGAGCCGTCCGACCCCGGCTCGCCACCGAGCGGGACTCGCACGATCCTGTCCACGACGTCCAGCCCGGATGTCACGTTGCCGAATATGGCGTAGTTGTTCGCTGCGCTTGCGCCAAGGGTCGACGCCGCCGAGTCGGCCAGAACGATGAAGAACTGCGAGTTGCCCGAATTCGCGTTCGCGGTGCGGGCCATGGCGATGGTGCCGCGCTTGTAGGTCGTCGTCACCTTGTCGTCGGGGATGGTCCAGCCGGGGCCGCCGGTGCCCATCTTGTTCGGCTCGTCGTTGGGCAGGCGCGCGTATTGCCCGTCGCCGCCCTGGATCACGAACCCGGGCACGATGCGGTGGAAGAGAACGTTGTTGTAGTACCCGCAGCGAGACAGCGCTACGAAAGCGCCGGCGGCGTTAGGTCCGAGGCTGCCGTCCACCTTGATCACGATATTGCCGAAGTTGGTGGTCATCGTGACGGTCGCGGTGCCGGAGAGAGCGGCCGGCGCGGAGGTCGGGCAGCCAAATGGCGAGGGCGACTCGGTCGGGCCCAGCGTGAAGGCTGGAGTCGTGGGTGGCACGCTCGGCAGGAGCGTCGGCGAAGGCGTAGGCGTGACGTTCGGAACGGCGGTGCAGCCGGCGACCAGCAGTGCGGCGAGGCCAAAGGCCGCGACCCGGCGGGCGGACGACGAGTTGAGCGCGAGGATCATGCAGCGGCCTCCAGGGCTTTGGCGAAGTCTAGTGCTCCGGAGAGGAGCGGCTCGCCGAGGATGATGCCTGCGATCTCGGCGTCCCGCAGGCCTTTGATTGCGTTGAGGTCTACGGACCCGCCGGCCACGAACAGCTCGGCGCGAAGAGACCGAGCCAGTCCGGTCAGGAACCCCAGGTCCGGAACCGCGCCGCCGTGTGAGAGAACGAGCCGGCGGACGCCATGATCCACCAGCTCGCCGGCCAGGTCTACCAGGCTCGGAGGCGCGGGTCTGTGCCAAGGATACGCGGCAATGCGATCTGGCCGCGGGTCCAATCCGACGGCGAGCCAGTCGCCCGCCACCGCCAGGCATTCGTGGAGCAGCTCGGGCCTGTCTGCCACGGCCATTGAGACGACTACGCGCGTGGCGCCGGCGGCGAAGGCGAGCCGGATGTTGTCCGCTCCCTCCATGCCCCCGGCGACCTGGAGTGGCACCCCCACTCGCGAGGCCACGCGGCCCATGACCTCGAGATTGGCCGGGCGCCCGGAACGGGCGCCGTCCATGTCGACGATGTGGATCATCTTCGCGCCGAGGGCCACGAACCGTTCCGCGATCCTGTCGGGCCGGTCGCTCGGCGATCCGATCCCGGCCGAGGCACCCGGCCAGTGGACCAATCGTGAGCGGCTGTTCTCGACGTCGATGCTTGGGATTACGAGCACGACCTGGTGCTACCCGTCCGATGCGCGAACGGCGGCCGCTCCACTGGCCGCTCCGGCGGCTCCCGCGGCTCCGCCGGCCACTCCACCGGCCGCTCCGGCGGCTCCCCGAGCCGCGCCCGCCAGAAGCCGGCGCTGGAAGCTGATCGGCAGCGAGCCGTTTCGCAGGAGCGTGTCGTGGAAGTCCTTGAGGCTGAAGCGATCGCCCATCCGGCGCTGCTCGTCGGCTCGGAGCTGAAGGAGCAGGACCTTCCCGAGCAGGTAACTGAGCTGATATGTGGGCGTGTACGTGTAGCGGAAGACTTCGGCCTGCGCGTTGGCGTGCTCGAAGGCGGTGTGCTCGATCAGGAATGCCGTGGCCTCGTCGACCGAGAGCTCGCCACGGTGCATGCGGACGTCGAGGATGATCCGGCACGCTCGCCAGATGGCGTCTGTGTGCATTGCGAGCAGGAACTCGGGGCCGGCGTCGAAGCCCTGCTCGCGCATCATCTGCTCGCTGTACATGCCCCAGCCCTCGACGAACTCGGGGGCGTCGGTCAGGAGCCGCACCAGAGATGGGTGGCGGATCGCGGCGGAGAGCTGCAGGTGATGGCCCGGGTATGCCTCATGGACGCTGGTGTTGCTGATGGAGGCGTAGTTGTGCTCGCGCATCGCGTTCGGGTCGTCGCCGACCGAGGGCGTGACGATGTATATGCCCGACGGGTGGTTGTCGAACTTGGGCGGCTCGAAGTAGGCGGCAAACGGGATGACCGTGCGCAGGTACTCCGGCGTGGGGATGACCGAGATCTGCTCGCCCGGCGGCAGCGTCGCGATGCCGTGCTCGACGATGTGGGCCCGGGCCCGGTTCATGGCGTCCTTGTAGCTGGCGAGCGCCTCCTCGAAGGTCGCCGGATGGTTCGACTTGACCCGGTCGACGACGACCCGCTCCTCGACGCCCGGGTCGATGCGGCGGGCATCCTCGACTCGAGCCGCCTTGTTGAGCGCCAGCTGCTGCTGCCCTATCTCGAGGATCTGCGACGCATCGAGGCCGTCGAAGGCTCGCCGCCCGACCAGCTGGTCGTAGCTCTCGGAGCCGAGCGCCCACTCCTCGACGGTCGAGCCCATCCTCGACTTGATCGTGTCGATGTAGGAGGCGACGGCCGCTGAGGCCGTCTCGACCGCCTTGTCCAGGCGGGCCTTGCCGCGTTCGCCCAGGACTCCCGCGCCGGAGGCCTGGACCTCCTTGAAGAGGAATGGCATCTGTTCGCCGGCGTCGATCTCCAGCTCCTGCCAGAGCCGGACCTGGGGTGCGGTGGCTCGGGTCCTGTGCTGCTCGAGGGCCGCCGGAATGGCCTCCATCCGGGAGGTCAGCGCCGCCAGTCGATCGGAGAGTGGGGCGTAGTCGCGAGCAAAGACGCTGAAGAGCGCGTCACCGACCATGTCCATGGCCGTGGAGCGGCGCTCCCAGACCCGATGGATGTCGAGGTCGAAGAGCGCGCGGCGGACGTTGTGGATAGCCAACTCGCGCTCGAAACGGACGCTCTCCGAAAGCCCCACCGGGTCGATTGCCTCCAGCGCGCGCCCGAGCTTCTTCGCATCGGCGATGTCCTGCTCCACGGCGTCGCGACTGCCGTTGTCGAGCCTGCCGTCGCCATCGTGGATGCCCATATACGTGGCGTAGATCGGATGGGCATCGATCAGGCGGCGGAAGTCGGCTTCGATGGCGTCCCAGAACGCCCCATCGAGCGGGCCGGCAATCGGCTGTGAGACCGGACGAGGAAGGTCGAGATCAGCCATCTATCGCTCCAGGACTGGGGCTGCCGCTGGTTGGGCAGGCGGGGTTTGAGTGGCGGGGGTTGGCGTGGTTTCGCGCAGAGCCTCGGCCGCGGCCGCGACCACACGGTCTATGTCGGCGGCGGTGACGCCGTAGTGGGTCACGGCCCGGATCGAGCCGCCCGAGTATTCGACCATCAGGACGCCGCGGGTCCGCAACGCGTCGAGGAAGGCGGTCCGGTCCCGCCGCACCCGAAAGACCACGAAGTCCGTCGTGGCGCGGCTCGGGTCCAGCCGCCCCGGCGCCGGTTGCGCCAGGCCGCCGGCGGACTCGACGCCGTCGAGGTCGGCCAGACCCTCGGCCAGGCGGCGGGCGTTGAGGTGATCCTCGGCGAGGCGCGCGATCATGCCGTCCGAGCCGTCGCTGAGAGCCACCAGTCCAGCCGCCGCCAGGATCCCGACCTGGCGCATCCCGCCGCCAACCAGCTTCCGACCGCGCCAGGCCCGGTGGATGAACTCCCTCGATCCGACGACCATGGACCCGACGGGGCAGGAGAGTCCCTTCGACAGGCAGAACGCGACCGAATCGGCCGGCCCGGCCAGCTGTCTCGGGGTCAGGTCCAACGCCACGCAGGCGTTGAAGAAGCGCGCTCCGTCGATGTGGAGCGGGACGCCGTGGCGATGGGCGATCTCGGCCACGGTCTGCGTGTATCCGAGGCTGAGCGGCTGGCCCATCGAGTGGGCGTGGGTGTTCTCGATGGCGACCAGGCCGGTTATCGGCTGGTGCGGGTCGCTGGGATCGCGGAACGCCTCCTCGAGCGCGTCGAGGTCGAACGTGCCGTCCGCGTTCTCGCGCATCTGCCTGATGGAGGTGCCGACGACGACGGCGTGGCCGGCCTGCTCGTCGTCGACCATGTGAGTGCTCGCGCCGGCGATCGTCTCCTGGCCGCGCCCGAGATGCCCGAGCTGCGACACCAGGTTGGCCATCGAGCCGCTCGCGACGAACAGCGCCGCCTCCTTGCCGAGCAGCTCCGCCGCGCGATCCTGGAGCCTGTTCACCGTCGGGTCGTCGCCGAATACGTCGTCGCCCAGCTCGGCCTCGTACATAGCCTTGCGCATCGCGGGCGTGGGGTGGGTTACGGTGTCGCTGCGGAGGTCGATCATCCGGTTCCGCTTACTCCGAGGGGGGGTTGTCGGTCGAGTATATGACGGCCGGCTGAGGGCGCCGTTCGCGCCCGGCGACGAACCCGGGCCGACTTGATCGTGTTCGGACATCGGCGGCTGCACCTGCTATCCTTCGCGGTCGGCGCGGGCTCGTGGTGTAGCGGCCTAACATGCCAGCCTGTCACGCTGGAGACCGCCGGTTCGAATCCGGTCGAGCCCGCCAGTATCGCCTCTCCTAGCCCCGTCCCCGCCCGGACGGGGCTCTTCCTTGCCCGGGCCGGCGCGGAGTCGGGCCCGAGCCGCACGATCGGCGTGCCAAGAAGCCGCCCGTAACGCACAATCAGGTTCCAAGGCGTCGCTGAGCGCCGCCGCGTCACCAGGAGGCACGAGCAGAATGAGCGGCCGCGTCATCGTGGTCGGCTCGGTCAACATCGACCTGGTCGCGCGCGTCCCACATCTTCCACACCCCGGCGAGACGGTCACCGGCGGCAGCTACGACCGCCACCACGGCGGCAAGGGGGGCAACCAGGCCGTCGCGGCCGCCCGTCTGCGCCGGCCGACGCTCTTCATCGGAGCGCTTGGCGACGACACGTTCGAGGTCGAGGCGCGTCGCGCGCTCGCCGCCGAACGAGTGGACGTCTCGATGGTCGCGTCGCTGCCCGGCCAGCCGACCGGCGTGGCTTTGATCCTGGTCGACGCCACCGGAGAGAACGAGATAGCCGTGGTGCCGGGAGCAAACGGCGCGATCGAGGCGGGCTACGTTCACGACTGCCTGGCGCGGCTCGGGCGGCTGACCGGCGACGTCATGCTCGTCTGCAACGAAGTCCCACTCCACGTCGTGCGCGAGGCTCTGCTGTGCGGCCATGCCGCCGGAGCGACGACGGTCCTGAACCCCGCCCCGGCCATCGGGATCGACAGGTCGATCTTCGGGCTGGCCGACATCGTGACTCCCAACCGCAACGAGCTGGCGACGTTGCTCCAGACCGAGGCGAGGCGGACCGGCCGTCGGACGGACGTCAGCACCGACACGACCGTCAGAGCCCGCTCTCTGCTCGAGCCGGGACCGGAGGGACCCGGTGCCCGCAAGGCGGTCATCGTGACGCTCGGGGCGGCCGGGGTCGTGGTCCTCGAGCGCATAGGGTCGGGCCTCGACGGTACGGCCGAGGCGCAGCGAGCCAGCACGGTCAGGATCGAAGGCTGCGAGGGCGAGGAAGCTGCTGGTGATGCCGCCGCTGCTGGGACCGCCGCCATGGGTGCAGGCGACGCCGCGGGCGCGGGAGGCGGCGCGACGACCGCTGCCGAGCAATTGGCGCCGGGGTCGAAGAGCCCGCCGGCCTCGCGGACCTCGGCAGGGGCCTCGGGCCGCGGCGGCGGGATCCGGGTCTGGCAGGTCCCGGCCGATCGAGTCGCGACCGTGGACAGCACTGGGGCCGGCGATGCGTTCTGCGGGGCGCTGGCGGCGGCTCTGGCCGAAGGACGCCCGCTGGCAGAGGCCGTTCAGCGGGCGGTGGCGGGGGGAGCGCTGGCCACTACCCACGTCGGGGCGCGCGAGGGGATGCCGACGGCCGCCGAGCTCGAAGAGTTCCTTCTGACCCACGCAGCCGCCGAGCCAGACTAGGCCGAGGCCCCGCGCCTCCGGGACCGCTCCAGAAGAGGGGCACCGAGCCTGACGGTTATGTAGCAGGCGAACGCGATCGTCGTGACGTAGAAGCTGACCGGCACGGTCGTGACCAGGGCCAGCAGGATTCCGCCGACGGTTGCCAGGAGGGCCACCCCCACGCTCGCGAGCGTCGCGAGGCCCGGATGTGCCGTCAGGCGCTCGGCCGTGGCCCCGGGCGTGATCAGGAGAGTCAGGATCAGGAGCACGCCCACGATCTGGACCGCCTCCGCGACCGAGGCCGCGAGCATGAGCAGGAACAGGATCGAGACGAGCCGCACAGGTACGCCGCGCGCTTCGGCGACGAGCGGATCCACGGTCGCGAAGGTGAGCGGCCGGTACATGACGCCCAGGCCGACGATCGTGATGATCGCCATCACGACCAGCAGGATGAGGTCGCCCTGGCTGACGGTCGTGATGGCCCCGAACAGGATCGAGAAGGCCTCGGTCGCGTAGCGGGGATAGAGCGTGATGAAGAGGACGCCGAGCCCCAGACCGAAGGCCATGACGACGCCGACCACCGAGTCGCGCTCGCGGACGCGCAGGCCGAGGGTTCCGATCACCAGTGCGGTCAGGAGCGATCCCGAGAGCAACCCCAGCACCGGCGAGAGGCCGATCAGGATGAAGCCGGCCGAGCCCGTGAAACCAACCTCGGCTAAGGCATGGACGGCGAACGACATGTTCCGGGCGACCACGAAGCGGCTGACGAGACCGGCGACCACGGACACGAGAACGCCCGCCAGCAGCATGTCCTGAACGAACGGGTAAGGGAGCAGATGGAGGAGCTGGTCGATCATTGATGAGTCCCCACCGGCTCGGGAAAGTGGTGCGGCTCGTCGATGTCGAAGCCGGCGCCACTCGCCTCGCCGACGACCACGACCCGGCCGCGGACCCTCAGCACCTCGACGGGCGCGTCGTAGAGATCCGACATCGTCTGGCTGGTCAGGACCGCGTCCGTCGTCCCGGCGGCCCAGCGGCCGTTCACCACGAACACGACCCGGTCGGCATAGCCGAGCACCGGGTTCACGTCGTGGGTCACAAAGACGACGGTGCCACCCCTGTCGCGGGACCAGCCGCCGATCAGCTCGGTTATCTCCTGCTGATAGCGCATGTCCAGACTTGCCAGCGGCTCGTCGCAAAGCAGGAGCTTCGGATCGCCGACGAGAGCCTGGGCTATCCGGAGACGCTGCTGCTCACCGCCGGAGAGCCGGCCGATAGGCGCATCGGCGTACGGACCGGCCTCGACCGCCTCCAGTGCCGCTTCCACTCGAGCGCGATCGGCGCGTGACAGCCGCCCGAACCCCCAGCGGTGGCCGTCGACGCCGAGGCCCACGAGGTCGCGGCCTCGCAGCGGAAGGTCGCGGTCGAAGCCGGCATGCTGCGGGACGTAGCCGATGGCCGGATTGCCTCGTCGAGGAGGCCCGCCCAGGACGTCGAGCGAGCCACTTGCCAGCGGGGCCAGGCCGAGCAGCGCCCGCAGCAGCGACGTCTTGCCCGATCCATTCGGCCCGAGCACGGCGAGGAACTCGCCCTGCGGGACCGTCATCGAGAGCTCCGACCAGACCACGCGATCGCCATACGCGAGCGTCGCCCGATCGAAGCACATCGCCGGCTCCTGCCTGGCTGCAGGCCCTTCGGCTTGGGCGCCGCCGCGGAGGGACCGACCGTTGCCGCTCACGCGCCTCCCCCGATCGCCGCTTCGATGGCGTTGAGCTGGGCCAGCTGCCAATCGACGAAGCTTTCCCCCGTCTTCGGGATGGTCTCGGACACGCCCACAACCGGGACGCCAGACTGCCCGGCAAGGGTCTTGATCGACTCGGTCACCGGCGACGTGGCCTGGCTGTTGTAGAGCAGCACCTTGACCTTGTGGCCGGTCAGCAAGTCTTGCATCGCGGCGACGTCGGCCGGGGCCGGGTCGGTGCCGTCCTCGATCGCCTTGGCGAAGCCTTCGGGGGTCAGCGCTTGCCAGCCAAGAGCGGTGACGAGGTACCCGGGGACCGGCTCGGTGTAGGCCACGGGCGTGCCGGGGTAGCGGGTCTTGGCCTCGGCGATCTTTGCGGCCAGTGGGGCGAAGGAGTCTAGATAGGTCTTGAGATTTGCCTCGATGGTCGGCTTCGAGTCCGGGCGCAGCTGCTCCATGGCATCGGCGACAGCCCGTCCCACCTTTGGCATCGTCGCCGGGTCGTACCAGACGTGCGGGTTCACACCGTCTGCGAGCCCGAGCAAGGTCTGGACGTCGATCACCTTGCGGTCGGAGCGCGGCGAGGCGCCGATCAGATGGTCCAGGAACGCGTCGTAACCGAGGCCGTTCTCGACCACCAATGTGGCGTCGGCGACGGCCTGGGCATTCGCGGGACTGCTCTCGTAAGTGTGGGGGTCGACGTTGGGGTCACTCAAGATGCTCGTCACGGACACGAGGTCGCCGCCGACCCGGGACACGAGGTCGCCGTAGAAGTTCTCGCCGGCAACCGCGTTGATCTTGCTGCCAGAGCTGCTCGTGCTCGAAGAGCAGCCGGACGCCACGACCAGAAGAAGCGGAATCGTCACGAGGGCGAGATGGCGCCAGAGTGTTCTGCGTGCGTCCGGGGTCATGCGTTGGCTCCTGCATCCGCTATGGGTTCTTTCGCCGCGCAATCGGGACAGGTCCCGAAGAGCTCGAGACGATGAGCCTCTATCCGGTATCCGTGGCGTTTCGCGATCTCGTCGACCAGACGTGCCAGTTCTCCATCGGCGACGTCCTGGCTCCGACCGCAGTTCGAGCAGACGAGGTGGTGGTGATGCTCGTCCGGGTCGCACAACACGTATGCATGCGAGCCGTTCGGGAGGTCGAGGCGTTCCACTACCCGGAGCGACGTCAGGAGTTCGAGCGCGCGGAAGACGGTGGCTCGGCCGATGTTCACTCGCTCGCGCCGGCCGCGCTCCAGAAGTTCGGCCGCGGTGAAATGGCCACCAGTGGCTGCAACGAGCTCGGCCACCAGGTGGCGGTTCGGGGTTGCCTGGTAACCTGCCCGTTCGAGCGCCCGAACGATCCGTTCGGCCTGGGGCGAAGTGATACTCGGTCTCATGCACCGATGATACCAGGTCTCATTTCGCGATGTCGAGTACGATGTTCGGACGCTTCGCCGTCAGGCCGCCAGGCGAAACCGCGTCGGCCCGGCCGATCGCCGGCGTCAGACGAAGGCAGGAGGAATGGCAGAAACAAGCATGGCCGCTCAGGCGGCCCGGCCATCACTGTGGAGTCGGATCAGGCACATCCATCCCGGTCTCGTGCTGGCTACGCTCGACCTGATCGGGCTTGGTATCGCCTCCTACCTCTCGGTAGAGGAGCTGCAGAACAAGCCCCTGATCTGTCCCAAGGTCGGTATCTTCGACTGCAACGCGGTGGCGCAGAGCGCCTACTCGCGCCCGTTCTTCGGGATACCCGTGGCCGTGTACGGCGTCTGCCTCTCGATCACGCTCTTCATCCTGGCCATCGCGTGGTGGCGCACCAACAACTACAAGCTCCTGCTGCTGCACTACGGCCTTTCGCTCGTCGGCGTGCTGTTCGAGGGCTGGTTCCAGTTCGCGCAGATATTCCTGGTCAAGGCGGTCTGCGTGTACTGCGAGTCCTACGGCATCTCGCTGGTCCTGCGCTTCGTGATCGCCCTGTGGGTCTACCTTCGGACTCCTAATCCGGACGCGATTCCAGCCGACGAACTCAACTGACACCCAATCCCGCCCAAACCAGCGCACGAGGGTCAACGCGATGACATCCAACCGTCCGAGTGGGCGTCCAACTTCCGGTGGCAGCGTGCCGCCGACTAGCCGGCGCTCGGCCAGGCAGCAGCGTCTGGCAAACCGGGAGGCGAACCGAGCCCTGGCTCGAGCCGGCACGTATGGCAGCTCGGGAGGGTCGAGTCGGCCGCTTATCCTCTACTCGGTCATCGCAGTCGTGGTTGCCGCGGTCGTCATCGGCGGTGCCATCCTCCTGACGAATCAGGGAGGCAACAAGGCGAACCAGCCGGGCGGCACGCCGAACCCACCGCTCGGCAGCGCGATCACGCCGAACTCGATCCCGACCAACGGCCTGACGCTGGGCAACGCCGACGCCAAGCACACTATCGACATCTACGAAGACTTCCAGTGCCCCAACTGCTGGATCTTCACGCACGACATCGAGCCGGAGGTCATCAGCAACTACGTCGCGACCGGCAAGGCCAGGATCGTCTATCACGACTTTCTGATCATCGATAGCAAGACGGGCGGCACCGAATCGCTCGACGCCGCCAATGCCGCGCGCTGCGCCAGCGACCAGGGCATGTTCTGGCCGTATCACGACTGGCTCTTCGCCAACCAGTACTCGGAAGGATCCGGGGCCTACACCAAGGATCGCCTCAAGACGATCGGCCAGATGGCCGGCATCAAGGATCTGACCAAGTTCGACACCTGCGTCGACGGCGGCACGCACAACGCCGAGATCCAGACCGAGCAGACGCAGATCCCATCGGGTGTGGGCGGAACGCCCGCGATCATCATCGACAGCGGCACGCCACTGACGTCTTATGACTACGGGACGATCTCGTCTGCCCTCGACACGGCTCTCGGTATCACCCCTAGCCCGTCGGCCGGGGCGTCGACGAGCGCGACCCCCGCGGCAGCGACTCCTACCGCCGCCGCCTCGCCGAGCGCCTTGCCGAGCGCCTCGCCGAGCGCCTCGCCTTCCTGAGATCCCCCCGCCGCGGAGCCAAGTCTGGAACGACCCGCGGCGCTCGCAGGAGCGCCGCATCCGGTCCCGAATCGTCGTTCACGGGAAACCGGAACGACTCACGGGGGATAGCCGATGACGCCGAAACGTTCCGGGCGACGTTCAGGCGGGGCGGGTCAGCCGCCCGCGGGAGCGCCTTCCGCCAGACAGCAGCGTCCCGCCAATCGGCGGGCGAACGGGGCCCTGGATAAGGCCTCGACGCGGGGTTCGGGCGGGGAGGGACCCCGACCGCTGCTTCTCTGGAGTCTCGTCTTCGTGGTGGTCGCGGCCGTGGTCGTCGCCGCGGCGATCCTCGTCTCGCAGCCGAGCAGCGGGGGCACAACAAGCGTGCAACCACCCACGGTCGTCACGCCGACGGGCATCCCGGCAAACGGTCGGACCCTCGGCCAGCCGAATGCCCCGGTCACAATCGACCTTTACGGCGACTTCCGCTGTTCGGCCTGTTTCGGATTCACGACCGGCGGCACGGAGTCGGACCTGGTCACCAACTACATCGCCACGGGCAAGGCCAAGCTGGTCTGGCACGACCTGCTTTCGATCGACGAGCTCCGCGGCGGGACGGCTTCGCGCGATGCCGCGAACGCTGCCTGGTGCGCGGCCGACCAGGGCAAGTTCTGGACGATGCACGACTGGCTCTACGCCAACGATCAGCACCCGAGCGAGGCCGCGTCGGCGTTCACGTCGTCCCGGCTGTCCGCCATCGCCAAAGCCGCCGGCCTGGACATGTCGAAGTTCCAGCCGTGTTTCGATTCCGGGACCCACAACGCGGACATTGCGGCCGAACAGTCGAGCACGCCCAGTCAGGCAGGGGGTACGCCGACGGTCTTCGTGGCCGGCAAGTTCGTGGGCACGGCCAGCTATGTACCGACCTACCAGCAGATCAGCGCCGCCATCGACGCGGCTCTCGCCTCGTCGCCGTCCGCCTCGCCCAGCGCCAGCCCGTCCTGAGGCGGCCTATCCCCGGTCGCCAGGCTCGATCATGCCCAACTGGCGACGGAGCTCCGTCGCGGCGGCCCAATGGTCGCCTGCCGACGTCTCCACGCGTTGACTCTCGCGCGAGCTCCACTCCGCCAGCCAGTGATTGGCGTCGCGCAGGGTGTGGGCCTGCCCGAGACGCCGGCGGACGTTCTGGATGAAGGCGCAGTACAGAGTCGACGGGGCGGCCTTGGCGATGAGGGTCTCGGCGCCCGGCATGAAGTCGATCGGGACCTTGATCCGGGCAAAGAACGCGCCGAGCTCGGAGGCCAGGGGATCCGACGTCTGGCTGTGACCGCTCCAGCGCAGGATCGGGGCGTCGGAGCTGAAGTCGACGAGGACCGTGGTATCGGCGGTCGTCTGGGCCCGCATCGCGCCGCCGAAACTCAAGAACTCGTTCTTCACGTTGACCCGGTCGGTCAGAGATATCCGGCCCCAGGCGTATTCGGCGACCACCGGGAACCTAGACTCGCTATCCAGCCGGGCCGGGCGACCACGAGATCCGTCGCAGACCCAGTAATCGATGATTTCGGGGTCGAAATGGTGGAGCGTGGGCTGGGGTCGAAGAGCGACCAGGAGATGCCTGGTCTCGTCGCTCGTGGAACGGTCGGGCTCGATCAGCTCGAAGCCAAGGTTCGCGAGTACCCGACCGGTCTGCTCGAGCCAGCGGCTGTCGTCCTGAAGGGGTGGGTGTTGGTCGATCGACATTGCGACTAGCACCATAGTCTTCGGGAGGGCTGACGTCACGTTCGGGGGCAGGAAAGCTCGGTCGGCTGTCGGGACGGGGGCTAGGCGCCCTCCGGGTTGATCCCCGGCTCGGTTGCTGCCGTCGACGTCGATGCCCGGCGCTGCCAGCCGAGCCGCACGAGGGCGGCGCACCCTCCCACCGAACTGACGACGAGCGTCAGGAAGTGGATCAGGAGTGCCAGCGCCAGACCCTGCGCTCCCGGCAGCCCGAAGGCCGCGGCGATGGTCTGGCCGGCGTACTCGAACGTGCCCAGATAACCGGGGCCCGAGGGCACGGCCGTGGCCAGGTTGGTGCCGGCGGCGAGCAGGGCTCCCTCGCCGACGGTCAGCTGGATCCCCAGCGATTGCCCTACCGCGAGAACGGCAACCACGGTGCAGCTCCACGCGGCGACGCTCAGGATGGCCGCGGCGGCGACTGTTCGCGGCAGGGCGGCCACCCGCAGTCCGTCTCGAAGGCGGCGGACCGTCCCCTTGACCCGCGGCCAGCGGCCCAGGAATAGGCCGAGGCGACTCGCGCCCGGAAGACGGTGGGCGGCCAGGGCGACGGTCAAGGCCACGACCAGAAGACCGGCGAGGGCCAGGCCGACCAGGATCGCGCTGACGACAACGCCCCGGACATTGAGGACGAGGATCGCCAGTGCCCCGATGCCGACCAGGACGACCGTGTCGACCACTCGCTCGACCACCACCGTGCCGAGCGTGGCGCTGCGGCTGATGCCTTCGCGATCCCCAAGGTAGTGGCTTCGGACCAGCTCGCCGAGGCGAGCCGGCAGCACGTTGTTGGCCAGGTAGCCGACGAGCATGTAGCCACTGAGGCGCCGCAGCGGGACTGGATGGATAGGCGCGATCAGCCTTCCCCAGCGGAGCGCCCGAAAGAAAAGGTCGGCGATCACGCCGACGACCGCAAGACCGAGCCACGGCAGCCGGGCGCCGCCGAGCAGGCTGGCGGTCTGGCCGAGATCCACGCCCCGGAGGACCAGGTATACGCAAGCCAGCGAGATCAGGATGCCGATGCCGCCGCGAGCCAGACTCGTTGCGAAGCCCCTCAACGACTCGTCGGCTTTCGGTTGGCCAGCTTGCGCGAGCGGCGCAGCCGGAGCCGGTGGGCCAGGAAGCGCAGGACCACTCTCAACGTCGACAGACCATAGACGACGCTGCGGCGGAAATTGACAGAGCTGGCTTCCTCGAAGTACCGGGTCGGGACGGCGATCTCGCCGACCCGCATGCCGGTGGCCACGGCCTGGGCGACGAGCTCCTGGTCGAACACGAAGTCGTTGCTGTTGAGGCGGTAGGGGATCGACTCGAGGAGGCTGCGGCTGTAGGCCCGAAAGCCGGTGTGGTACTCGGACAGATGCAGCCCGAAGGCCAGGTTCTCGACGCCGGTCAGGAAGCGGTTGCTTATGTACTTCCACTTGGGCATGCCGCCCGCCAGCGGATCGCCGAGGAAACGGCTGCCCAACATCAGGTCCTTGGTGCCGTCGAGTATCGGCTCGACCAGCTCCGGGATGCACGTCGCGTCGTACTGGTAATCCGGGTGGAGCATCACGACCGCGTCCGCGCCGGCCTCGAGCGCCGCGTCATAGCACGTCTTCTGGTTGCCGCCGTAGCCCAGGTTCTGGCGATGGATGATCACGTCCAGACCGAGCTGGCGGGCAATCGTGACGGTGTCGTCGTTGGAGACGTCGTCGACGAGGATGATCTTGTCCACGATGTCGTGGGGAATGTCGTGGTACGTTCGCTCGAGCGTCTTTGCGGCGTTGTAGGCGGGCATGACGACGACGACGCGCCGGCCCGTGGGTTCGGCCGGGGCCGGGGCGTCTGGGGCGCTCTGAACGGTGGCCGGCTTCGGCCTCTCATCTGGCACGACGATAGCCTACCGTAACTGACCGCGTGGCCGGGCGTTATCTGGCGAGCCCGGTGCGACACCCGCCCGGCGCGGTGCGACACCCGCCCGGCGCGGCGCGGCACCCGCTGGCCACCCGGCGCGGCACCCACACGCCGCGGCGCCCACACGGCATCCGGCGCGACACCCGCACGGTCGATGCTAGGATCGCGCGAGTCGTCGTTCGGCCACGCCGGTCCGTCTTCTCGGAGGATTCGTGAGGGCTCTCGATGCCGTGGTGAGCGCGGTCAGGCGTCTCCGCGACGACCCGGGCGCGATCGCCTGGATGATGCTCGTAGCGTTCTTCTACGCCTTCGCGACCTTCGTTCGGAGCCAGGCTTCGATACCGTGGGGTTCGGATCACATGATGATCCTGGCGGTGGACCTCACCCAGGGTCGGTCCGACCTCAGCTCGCTGACCACGATCAACGACATCGTTACGATCGGCGGCCGCAACTACCAGGCAATGAGCCCCCTGCCCACCGTCCCGTACCTGTTCCTGGTGCCGTTCCAGGTTCTGTGGCCGTGGTCGCGCTGGATCGTCTCGGCGTCGATCGGGATCTCGGCTGGCTGGGCTGCGCTGCCGCTCGCGCGCCGGTACGGCCCGGGCGGAAGCGCCGACTACTGGCTGGCCGCCCTCGGCGCTTTCGGCACGCTGCTCTTCACGCTCACGATCGAGGGCGACTTCTACTACCTGGCCCATCTCGAAGCGGTGCTGCTCACCTTTCTGGCCCTGATCGAATGGCACGATCGACGACGGGCATGGGTCATGGGGCTGCTGATCGGGCTGGCTGCGCTCGCCCGCCCGACACTCCTGATCGTGGCGCTTCCTTTCGGTCTGGCGCTCCTCGCCGAGGCCAGGGATCGATTCAAGGTGGCTGTGGCTTTCGCGCTGCCGCTGATCGGGGCGCTGGTCGTGACGGGCTGGTGGGACTACGTCCGGTTCGGCTCCCCGCTGGAGACGGGCTATGACCTCGCCTGGGTCGAGCCGCCGCTCGCCGCCCTGAGGGCTCAGGGCCTCTTCTCGATCGTCCACCTGCCGACGAATCTGGCCCTCTTCATCGGGGGCGGGTTCTCGGTGCGCGATGCGTTTCCCTGGCTCGTGCCCAGCGTGGACGGCCAATCCATCCTGCTCACTACACCGGCGCTGCTCATCGCCGTTGGGGCGAGCATTCGCGATCGGCAGAATCTGGTGCTCTGGTCGGCGGCGATTCTGGCCGCCATACCAGTCTTCCTCTACTACGGCGGCGGCGGGGCGGCTACCTACGGCTTTCGCTACGCTATGGACTTCGTGCCGTTCCTGGTGGCGCTGGTAGCGATCGCGATGCGAGAGCGGTTCGGCAATCTGGAACGGGTCCTAATCGCCCTCAGTGTCGCCTTCGTCTGCTACGGCTACGTCTGGCAGACCTACAAGTAGATCGCCGGTCGGCGGGCGGCGGAAGACATCGTCAACCGCGACGAGTCCGGCGCTCTATGCGCTTGGCTTCGGCCGGCGCGTTACGTAACGCTGCCGGTCACGCTCCCAGGGTTGAGCGTTGGCTGTACCGGCCCTTGAGCTTCCGGCGCGGGAGGCATCGGCCCCGAGAAGAGATTGAGGTACGGCGAGTAGCGGAAGACGCGGTTGCGCTTGTTTCCCGTGACCTCAGTTAGGACGCTGCGATCGCAGAACTCCTGGCTCAGCTTGTTCGCCGTCGGCCACGATACACGGAGCGCGTCCACGATCGAACGGACGTTCGCGAGCGGCTGTCGGTAGAGGTAGTCTAGAAGGGCGAAGGCGTTCCCACCGAGATCCGTCACCCGACGTCGGTGCTCCTCGCGAAGGTTGACGATCGCGCCAGCCGTCCTGGTCGCTTCGTCGGCCGTCTCGGCGACACCGCGAAGGAAGAACGCGAGCCAGCCTTCCCAATCGCCGTCGTTGCGGACGGCCATGAGCCTGTCATAGTACTCGGCTCTGTGGCCCTTGAGAAAGTAGCTCAAATACAGCAGCGGACGGTGCAGGACGCCGTTGTGGACGAGAAGGAACGTGATCAGCAGGCGGCCGACACGACCGTTGCCGTCGAGAAACGGGTGGATCGTCTCGAACTGCGCGTGTGCCAGCCCTGCGTGAACCAGAAGCGGCAGGTCCCCGGGCTCATGGAGGAACAGCTCGAGATTGCCGAGCGAGTCGAGGAGCTCGCCAGGTGGCGGAGGAACGAAGGCGGCGTTCGCGATGAGTCCGCCCTGGCCCCCGATCCAGTTCTGCGACTCGCGGAACTCGCCAGGGTCTTTTCCGCCACCGCGGACGCCTTCGAGCAGACGAGCGTGGATCTCGCGGATGAGTCTCAATGACAGGGGCAGCGTGTCCAGCCGTTGCAGACCATAGTTCATCGCGGCTACGTGGTTGACCACTTCCGCCACGTCGCTCGGCAGCTGGGTGCGACTGTGGTCGAGCTCGAATGCGAGGACGTCGTCGAGTGTGCTCTGAGTGCCCTCGATCTGCGAGCTAAGCACGGCCTCTCGCCGGACGTACATGGCGACGAAGAGGTCCGGGTTCGGAAGCGTCTGGCCGACGCCGTCGAGCCGTCCGATCGACTGATCGGCTCGCGAAAGCAGGCCGACGAGGCGGCCGAGCTCGAGCGGAGGGTCGGGCGGCAGAGGCGCCGGCAGAAACGCGTTGTACCCTGCGGGCTGGCGGATGTAACGGCCAGCCCGATTGGAAAGTGGGGAGGCGTGGCTCGGAATCACCGCACTATTAAAGCGTTGTCACGAATCCTTTGACAAGAGCCAACGTTCCTCACGCTTATCCAATCGACCTTTGTCATGACACTCAGACGCTGCGCACAGTCAAAGAATCGGCGCTGTGGCTTTGACTAGCCTCTACCCTAGAATGCCGCAATCTCACCGTATCTCGCCGGAACACGGGACGTTGGCGCATCGCAGGTTGAAGCGCATGCCCATCAGAAGGGACTCTTGCGTATCGACGCGTGTGGTCGGGGCGAGAGGGCTAGCGCCGTCGAAACTCAGCGATCGATTCGCTTCCTCATGGTCAACGAGACGCCGCGTTGCGAACGGGCAGGGGAGCGCAGCGCATGAGCGCTCCCAGCTCGGCTCTCACGGTCGAGCAGGTACCTATCGACCTGCTCCGTCCCGATCCCGCCAATCCGCGGCGGATCTCCGACGAGGAGCTTGACGCCCTCGAGCGGAGCATCCGGCAGTTCGGCTTTGTTCAGCCGGTTCTGGCCCGGAGAGCGGACGGTACGGTCATCGGGGGCCATCAGCGCCTGGTGGCGGCTCGGCGCCTGGGCCTCGAGACGGTGCCCGTGGCCTGGCTTGATCTCTCGGTCGAGCAGGCTCGCCTCCTGAACCTGGCCCTAAACAAGATCTCAGGCTCCTGGGACGACGCCCTCCTGGCCCGCCTGCTGGCAGACCTCCAGGCGACGCCCGACCTCGACCTCTCGCTCTCTGGCTTCGGCGAGGACGAGATCGCCGATCTGCTGCGCGGCCTCGAGGTCCGGGAGAAGCGCGAGCGCGTGGAGAGCTTCGATCTGGATGAGGCGCTAGAAGAGGCTCGGCGGGCACCCCGCGCGAAGTCCGGCGACCTGTGGGTTCTTGGCGACCATCGGCTGGCCTGCGGCGACGCCACCGACCCTGCGACAGTCGACCGGCTCCTCGATGGCGCCGAACCGAGACTCCTGGCGACCGATCCGCCATATGGCGTCTCTCTTGATGGCTCCTGGCGCGACGGCGTGTACAACGCCCTCGGACCCGCCGAGAAGACCTATATGCGGATCGATGGCCAACTACCGGGAGAAGATGCGACACAGGAGCCCGGTGGCGCCCACGGGCGCACGCGTGGCCATCGCCACACCTCCATCAGCGGTGACACGCGGGTCGACTGGTCCGAGGCGTTCGCTCTCGTGCCCAGCCTCGCCGTGGGCTACATCTGGCACGCCGGCGTCCATGCGGCCGAGGTGGCCGAGGGTCTGGAGCGGATCGGTTTTGAGATCGTTGCCCAGGTGATCTGGGACAAGGGCCTCTTCGCGATGGGTCGCTCCTGGTATCACTGGAGCCACGAGCCTTGCTGGGTGGTCCGAAAGAAGGGTGCCAAGGTCCGCTTCTACGGCTCCAGAGACCAGGCGACGATCTGGCACGCCCCATCGCCCAAGATGATCATGTCCGGCTCGGCTGAGCCCAGACTCGACCACCCGACTCAGAAACCGCTCGTCCTGTTTGAAACCCCGATCCACAACCACCTGCGAGCGGGTGAGGCCCTCTACGAACCGTTCTGCGGCTCGGGGACCGCCCTCGTTGCCGCGGAGCGCTGCGGTGCCCGCTGCTACGCGGTCGAGATCGACCCGATCTACGTCGAGGTGGCCTTGGCGCGTTGGGAGCGCTTCACTGGTTCCGTAGCGGAGCGGATCGATGGCTAGGACGACGGCCCACGTTCCGCGGTCGGCGGCTACGGGCGCTCGTGTGGCGCGAAGCCGGTCAGAGTCGGCCAGTGAGCCAACTGGCCCTCAGCACGAGGCCCAGGCCGAAATCCTCCGCGACGCGGCTCACGCGTTGGCGCAGGCCCGGGAGCTGACCGAGGGCCGGCCGGCCGATAGCGATGCCCTGCGCTATCTGGAGTCGAGCCGGCTGCTGCCCGGAGCCAGCCCGGCATCGCTGAGCCCGGCCGATCAGGTCAAGCTCGCCCATACCCAGGCCGACCAGATCGTGCACGTCATCCTCGCGGTCCTCGATGGCCTCGGGCTCTCCCATGAGGACTGGGAGCGGGGCCTCGACATCGCCATGCGGGCGCTCAGGGGCTCGACCGAGGACGACTGGAGCCCGCTGTGAGACCCCCACACGATCGCGAGATGGTGGCTAGCAACGGTCTTTTCGGTAGCAGAGCTAGGCGATGGTAGGGCGGGCGTGCACCTACCAGATGCCCGACGGTAGGGCGTGTCGGGCTACGCCTCTGCGCGACGAGCCATTCTGCTTCTGGCACTCACCCGAGACAGCCGAGGAACTGGCAGATGCCCGAAAGATGGGTGGGCTCCACCGCCGCAAGAAGCGCACCGTGGCCACGATCTACGGCTTCGGGGGCTTGCGGACGATCGAGGACAACCTCGCGCTCCTCGAGACGATCTCGATCGAGACCCTTGCTCTCGAGAACTCGATCGCCCGCAACCGCGCCCTCACCTCGATGCTGGCCTTGGGGGTCAAGCTGATCGAGGTCGGCGACATCGCTGCTCGCCTGGCAACCCTAGAGGCGGCTATCGGCGGAACGAGGTCCGACGAGACGGTCGCCTTCCCTGCTGAGACCCCAGCCGAGGCACCCCGATGACCCTCGATCGACGCCTCTCACGGATCGACGAAACGCTCTCGCCCACACAGCTCGTCCTGCGCTGGCTCGCGGAGGCTCACGCCTATGGCGACCTCGTGCCCTACGTGAACTCGCTCCTGACCCAGGACCCGCCAGTTGCTCCCCTAGATCGTCTGGCCCGCCAGGCAGTCCACGGGGCACGGATGGCCATGCGCGGCAAGCGGCCCGAACTCGTCGATGCTGCAGTCCGGAGCGCCCTGCGCGAGACGGTCTTTCGCTTCGAGCTCGTGATGCGGATCAACGTCACGACCGAAGAGCTTCTCGATCGCGAAGGGCTCATGGCAGCGCTCTTCGCCTCGCAACTCGCCATGCTCCTTTCTGACGGGAGCTTGAACGGCCTAGCCGACGGCTCGCACCAGCGCCGCCTCGAGCAATGCCGACGGCTGACCCTGCTGCGTGTGGACGAGCTGCTCGCGTCGCAAGAGGCCCGCTCGAGCGTCGAGGCTCGCTATCTCGATGGTCACGCTGCCCTGTTCCCGAACCTGGCCGCCAGGTTCGAGGAGCAGTTGCGAACCAGCCAGGAGATCGCGGTCGCAGCGTGGCGCGCTGCCGAGCTCGATGGCGTCGAGCCAGCGCCGCCCGACGACCCAGATGCTCTCAAGATCCGGGCAGGACAACTCGTCGCAGACCTCGTCGAGCCCGCCAAGTCGGAGACTCTCGACAAGTGCGGCGAGGGCAGGCAGGCGTTCGACATCGCTGCCGCGTGCGCATTTCGCTGAATTCGCCACCCTGGTTCGCCGGAATTCGCCACCCTGTTTCGCGGGTTTTCGCCGCGTTCTCGGAGGCCGCGCCAGCGGCCGACGCAGGGCGTCAATTCATCCCCTGATCCTC
>Ga0208457_1000731_pt1 | contig 28313 bp, 24 predicted proteins | sample June2015DPH_10_1_FD_185513 | JGI IMG/M metagenome (GOLD analysis project Ga0208457, IMG submission 185513) | Peatland microbial communities from SPRUCE experiment site at the Marcell Experimental Forest, Minnesota, USA - June2015DPH_10_150... | ecosystem: Environmental > Terrestrial > Soil >... | reverse complement strand
CAGCCGTAAAAGCGGCGGCTCGCCGCCGCACTCCAAATTAGCCAGGAGCCCGAAGTTGCGGGGGGATTCATCGCAGAATAAGTTTGCCCTCGCAAGAAGCAGTTGCGAGACAGCGGTTAGCGGAGGAAGGGGACGAGGAAGTGATAGATGGTGGCGCCGAGGAAGGCTGCGCCGGGAATGGTGAGGACCCAGGCCCAGACGATGTGCCGCGTAACGCCCCAGCGCACGGCGGTAAGGCGGTGAGAAGCGCCAACGCCAACGATGGCGCCGGTGATGGTGTGGGTGGTGCTGACAGGAATGCCAAAACGCGCGGTGGTAAACAGGGTGATCGCACCGGCTGTCTCCGCGGCAAACCCGCCGAAGGGAGTGAGTTTGGTGATGCGCTGGCCCATGGTCTTGATGATGCGCCATCCTCCCGCCATCGTGCCGCCACCCATGGCGAGATGGCAGCAGATAATCACCCAGTAAGGAACCGCGTAGTTCTTCATCAATCCACCGGCGACCATCGCAGCGGTGATGATGCCCATGCCTTTCTGCGCGTCATTGGTACCGTGACCCAAACTATACCCAGCGGCGGAGATCAACTGAAGGCGCCGGAACCAGCGGTCCACGCGGCGAGGCCGCTGATTGCGGACCACCCAGGTGGTGAGGACGCTGACCAGCCAACCGATGAACATGCCGATGATGGGCGAAAGAAAGATGAAGAGAACCGGCATGGTCCAGCCGTGGAGGATGAGAGCTTTATGGCCAGCGTGAACGATTGCAGCACCGCCGTAACCGCCCATGAGCGCGTGCGAGGAGCTTGTCGGCAATCCCAGCGTGAGGGTAATGAGGTTCCAGGTGATTGCGCCAAGGAGGCCGGCGAGGAGCACCTTCTCATTCACCATTTCGATGTGGACCATCCCTTTGCCAATGGTGCCGGCGACGGCGGTGCCGAAGACGAACGCGGCGATGAAATTCCAGAAGGCGGCCCAGAGGACGGCGCGAAAGGGCGTCAAGACGCGCGTGGAGACGACAGTGGCGATGGAATTGGCGGCATCGTGCCAGCCGTTCGAGAACTCGAAGGCGAGGGTGATGCCGATGGTAAGAACGACGAGAGTGAAGCTGTTCACAGGGATCAGGCGTTCTTCAAGATGACGCTCTCGATGACATTAGAGACGTCTTCGCACTTATCAACAGCGGTTTCAATGACCTCGAAGATTTCCTTCCACTTAATGATCTGAACAGAATCCTTTTCTTCTTCAAAGAGCTGCGCGATGAGGGTCCGGCAGATGCGATCGCTTTCGTTTTCGAGGCGATTGATCTCGATGATGCGGTGGAGCGCCTTGTCCGGCGTCTCCATGGCGTGGATGGCAGCGGAGAGCTCTACGCAGGCCGCACAGAGGACCTTGGTGAGTTCGATGGTGCCGGGGCGGACGGAGTCCACGCGATAGAGGACGAAACGGCTGGCGGCGGCGTCAATCAGGTCAATGACATCATCCATGGTGCCGCAGAGCTCGTGCATGTCCTCGCGGTCGAAAGGAGTGATAAAGGTCTGGTTGAGCTTGCGGAAGATCTGGTGCGTGAGCTCGTCGCCCTGGTGCTCGATGGCCTTGATGATTTGAACCTGCTCGGGGACGCCGGTGTAATGCTCCAGCATCTTGGTGAAGGCTTGAGCGCCGGCGACGATGTTTTCTGCTTGCTTTTGAAAGAGAATGAAAAAATCGCCATCGCGCGGCATGAAGCGCTGCAAAAATCCAGGCATGTGACTCGCTCCCCCCTGAGGAGCAGAGTGTGGCAGAAAGAGTTTACTCAAGAGAGGGGAAGCGAAGCAAGGAAGAGGGTCACAAGGCAGGGAGCGGCCTGGAGGGACGGAGGGCATGGCTTCCCTTGAAGAGAGAGTGAATACCGCGCACAGGAGGCGTATGATCGCTCGGAACAATTCTCACTGATGGTCTGGAGTGGCGTCGCAGTTGGGTTGCGAGACGTGGAAAAAGAGAGAGCACATGCTGGGGAAAGTGTGCATTGGTGTGGTCCTGATCTGGAGTCTCGCGATGTGCACGAATGCAGCCAACGTGGACAGCGGTACGTTCAAGACGAGCGACGGGGTGAAGCTTCATTATCTGGAGGCGGGGAAGGGGCCGGCCATTGTCTTTGTGCCGGGGTGGACTATGCCGGCGTGGATTTGGGAGGGACAGATCCAGCATTTTGCCGAACACTACCATGTGGTTGCGCTCGATCCGCGCTCGCAAGGCGAATCAGAGAAGGCGGCGGAAGGGAACTACATCGAGCGGCGCGCGCAGGATATCCAGGAATTGATCGAAAACCGCAAACTCGCGCCGGTCGTACTGGTTGGCTGGTCGCTGGCGGTGGCCGAAGTGCTGAGCTACGCGGAACAATTTGGCGGCGCAAACGTGCGCGGCTATGTCTTGGTGGACGGACTGGTATGGGAGAGACAAGACTTGCAGTTTGTGGAAGCGATGCTGGGGATGTTCAAGCAGCTCCAGGTGAACCGGAGGCCGTTCACGGAGCAGTTTGTGCGCAGCATGTACAAGAAGCCGCAGAGCGAGGAGTACATCGCGCGGGTCATTGCGGCTTCGCTGCAGATGCCGACCGACAGCGCCGTCGCGGCCAGCCTGAGTGCCGTGAGCCGGACGGATTGGAAGCCGGCCATGGAAAAGTTAGACCGGCCCGTTCTGGTCATGTGTGAAAGCAGCATCCAGGCCATGACCGCGGACCCCATCAAGAAAAATGTGCCGACGGCACGGGTGGAAGCGTTCGCTGATACAGGGCATGCGTTGTTTGTGGATGATGCAGAGCGGTTTAACACGGTGCTGGAAGATTTCGTAAAGAGCATCCCAGCCCAATAGGGTGCGCCAGACATGAGAGAACGGGCTTTGGGACAGGCTGCCAGCTTTGAATCAAGAGACCTTGCCGGTATGGGGCACAAAAGTGCTGCGCCCCAACGCTAGAAAGTGAAAAGGGCGACCGGAAGACCGGCCGCCCCTTTGGTTTGAGTTTGTTTGGATGGCTAAGGCTTAGTACATGCCGCCCATGCCGCCGGGGCCACCAGGGCCGCCGCCGGCGCCTGCCGCCTTGGACTCTTCCTTGATCTCAGCCACGAGAGCTTCGGTGGTGAGCATGAGGCCGGCGATGGACGCGGCGTTCTGCAGCGCTAGGCGGGTGACCTTCGCTGGATCGATCACGCCCATCTTGACCATGTCGCCGTAGTCGCCGGTCTCCGCGTTGAAGCCGAAGTTATCGTCCTTGGACTCGCGGATTTTGCCGATCACGACCGCGCCTTCAAAGCCGGCGTTGAGCGCGATCTGGCGAGTGGGCTCTTCGAGGGCGCGCTTCACGATGCCGACGCCGACGAGCTCATCGCCATCCGCCTTGATCTTGTCAATGGCGGTGATGGCGCGGAGCAGGGCAGAACCGCCGCCGGGAACGATGCCTTCCTCAACGGCTGCGCGGGTGGCGTGCATGGCGTCTTCGACGCGCGCTTTCTTTTCCTTGAGTTCGGTTTCGGTGGCAGCGCCAACCTTGATCACAGCCACGCCGCCGACGAGCTTTGCGAGGCGTTCCTGGAGCTTCTCGCGGTCGTAGTCGGAGGTGGTGTTCTCTACCTGCTGGCGGATCTGCTTCACGCGGCCTTCGATTTCGCTGGCCTTGCCTGCACCTTCGACGATGGTGGTGTTGTCCTTGTCGATGGTGACTTTCTTGGCCTTGCCGAGGTCTTCGATCTTGACGTTCTCGAGCTTGATGCCGAGGTCTTCGGTGATGGCCTTGCCGCCGGTCAGGGTGGCAATGTCCTCGAGCATGGCCTTGCGGCGGTCGCCAAAGCCGGGGGCCTTGACGGCGCTGCACTGCAAAGTGCCGCGCAGCTTGTTCACCACCAGGGTGGCGAGGGCTTCGCCTTCGACGTCCTCAGCGATGATGAGCAGGGGCTTGCCGAGCTTGGCAATCTGCTCGAGCAAGGGCAGGAGGTCCTTCATGGAGCTGATCTTCTTCTCATTGATGAGGATCAGAGCGTTCTCCAGGGTGGACTCCATGCGGTCCGGATCGGTGATGAAGTAGGGGGAGAGGTAGCCGCGGTCAAACTGCATGCCTTCGACGACTTCCAGCGTGGTCTCCATGGTCTTGGACTCTTCCACGGTGATGACGCCGTCCTTGCCGACCTTCTTCATGGCTTCGGCGATGATGCCGCCGATCTGCTTGTCATTGTTGGCGGAAATGGTGCCCACCTGAGCGATCATCTCGCCCTTGACGTCCTTGTGAAGCTTCTTGATTTCCTCGACGGCAGCTTCAACGGCACGGTCGATGCCGCGCTTGAGGGCGGTGGGGCTGGCGCCGGCGGCAACCGTCTTCACGCCTTCGCGGAAAATGGCCTGGGCCAGTACGGTGGCGGTGGTGGTGCCATCGCCCGCGACGTCGCTGGTCTTGCTGGCGACTTCGCGAACCATCTGCGCGCCCATGTTCTCGAGCGGATCACGCAGTTCGATTTCCTTGGCCACCGTGACGCCGTCCTTGGTGATGATGGGGGCGCCAAACTTCTTTTCAATCACCGCATTGCGGCCCTTGGGGCCGAGGGTGATTTTTACTGCGTCCGCAAGAGCATTCACGCCGCGCAAAATCGCCTGGCGGGAAGCTTCTCCGGTTACAATCTGCTTCGCCATTGCTTCGTTCCTCCTAAGATTTGCTACTGAAATCCGAACCTTGCTTCGACTAGGAAGTCAGGTTTAGTTCTTGGTTCCTGATAGCTGATATCAGATATCCGATATCAGGTTTTACTTCTTTGCTGCCTTTGCCGCGCCGCCGAGCTTGGCGAGAATTTCTTCCTCGCGCAGGATCAGGTACTCCTCGCCCTCGATTTTGATTTCACTGCCACTGTACTTGCCGAAGAGCACGCGATCGCCGACGTTGACGTCGAGAGGGATACGCTCACCCTTCTCGCGCTTGCCGGCGCCGACGGCGATGATCTCGCCCTCTTGCGGCTTTTCCTTCGCGGAGTCAGGGATGATGATGCCGCCCTTGACGGATTCCTTCTCTTCAATACGCTTCACAATTACGCGGTCGTGGAGCGGTGTAAGATTGACTGCCATCGTCGAAAAACCTCCATAGGTGAACTAGCGGTAGAACTGAAGACTTACCGTGGTTGGGAGCACCGAAAGGGGATTAGCACTCCTCGCAACCGAGTGCTAATATAGCAAGAATTCCCCCTAAGTCAAGCCATTTCCTTGCGATGTGAGTGTTGGGCACGCCGATTCATTTGCCAGCTGCATTGCTAAGCATATTATTTACAATATATTAGAAGCGCCAGAATTTTCTTGCACTTGGCAATTGCCCTGCTTCCCCGCTGGAGATAGACTTTCGTCGAAACGCCAATGCGCTGGGTTCTCTACCTTCGGCTGATCTTGCTGACTGCGGGAACACTCCTCCCATTCTTCTGGATGGTGGTGATCCTGGGCCATCGTCGCCAGCGCAACTTCGAGCGTGTTTTCTTCTTTCTTTGTTTGGCACTGACGTGTTTTTTCGGAAGCAGCTTGCTCGCACTAAATGCGGAACTTCACTACGTCGTGCCGCCGCAGGGCCTGCTCCGCTTTGCCTGGACTTTGCTGTGCCTCGGCCTATGGCTGATTCCGCCGCTGGTTGTACATCTCCATGTCGAGTACGCATCGATCCGAGGACTCATCTCTCCCGGAATGCGAAAGACCGCTTGGTTAGTGTGCACATGGGTGCCTCCAATATTACTTGTTCCGTCGCTGTTAGCGGCACTCAGGTCGAACCAGGCATTTGCATTCTCCAGTCCTTCCCGACAACTAGGCGTGCCATTTCAAGTCTGGCTAGTTGTTGCGGTGGGACTCGGGAATTTCTGGCAACGCCGACTTGAAAAAACTGCGCCGGACGAGGAGCAGAGAGCTTTTCACAAAAACCTAAGATGGAATCTCGGGCTACTGACAGTCTTGTTGATGATCACATTTGGAGTTCGGCCCTTCATCGCAAGGGAGGATGCCTGGACCTCTCTGGTCGCCATGACATTTGCGCTTGTGCCGCTCATTGGCTTAATCATCCAGGTACGACGGTTCAACTTCTTACAGATCGGGCGGCAGCGCAATCTGATTTATGCGGTGTTCATGGTGTTTGTGGCGCTGTTGTACCTGAGTTTTGTGCGAAGAGCGAGTCTGTGGTGGGAGCATTACCTGCCACCGGAGGCGACGGCAGCGCTGCTGCTTTTCTTGCCCGTGGTGTTTTTTGAGCCGCTGCAGCGGGCGATGGGAAGGCTCCTGCGAAAAACTGCGCAAACCGAGGTGGACCGGGCGCAAAAGTTGATGGGGCCGATCAATGAGGTGGCGCGGCTGGGGAACCAAGCTAAGCTGAGGGAATTCAGCGAACGGTGGATCGCGGAGCAGTTGCAACTCGCCGAAGCGCATCTGGCTCTTGATGCCGAAGGGGAGGCGTCGAATCTCCTGGTACATTCGCAGAAAGGTTCGGAGGAGATCTTTGAAGTCCGGCGGGGCGGGCATCGTATTGGTTCGCTACGAGTACGCGCTTACGGTGCGATGATTTCCGGCGAGACTTACGCGGCGCTGGAATTCTTGAGTGAACAGCTTCCGGCGGCGTTTGACCTTTGCGGGCTGATCGAGGAGAAGCTGCAGTTGGAGCGCGAACTGGCCGAAAGGCAACGGCTGGCGCTGGTGGGGCAAATGGCGGCGAGCATTTCGCACAATTTGAAAAACCCGCTGGGTTCAATCAAGACGATTCTGCAGGTGCAAATGGAAAGCGCGGAGTTGCCTGCTTCGTTGCGGCAGGAAACGCAGATGGTGCTGGACGAGATCAACCGGCTCTCCGCGAAGTTGAATCAACTGCTGCAATTCAGCCGGCCCGGAGTCCGGGCGGGGAGCGGCGGCGAGCGCTGCAGCCTGGCGCAGGTGGCGGCGAACGTTGTAAACGTGCTGCGCCACGAGGCGGAGAACCGCGGGGTCGCACTCGAATTACGGACGCCAGAGGCAGAGATGTGGGTGGCGGCTAGCGCGGAGGTAGCCAACGACATCCTCTCCAACCTTGTATTAAACGCGATCGAAGCAACCCCGGCGGGCGGGCATGTGCGCATCGCCATGCGAGTGGCGGGAGGCGAGTGCCAGGTGACCGTGGAAGACGATGGGCCTGGCATCCCGCCTGAGTTGAGAGAGAAGGTCCTGCAGCCCTTCTTTACCACCAAGCCGCGCGGCACTGGGTTGGGCCTGGCAATCGTGCAGCGGCGGCTGGAGGAACTCGGCGGCGCAATTGAATGGTGGAGCCCCAAGGAGGACGGGGTAGGGACAAAATTCAGGGTCACGCTGCCGGTGAACGGGGGAACCGCGCAACGGAAAAATAGTGGTGCCACATCGAACGTGGCACGGGAGCCGCTGAAATGACTGGCCGCAAGCACAGTTTGCCTTGGCGCTCCGGCCACGTTGGCGGCAAACGTGGCTTGCCGCTTCGCCGCGTCTTCCCGGAAACTATTTGGTAAGGATCACTGCGTATGAAAACCGTACTGATTGTCGATGACGAACCGGCGGCGCGGTACGCCTTGCGGCGAGCCCTGGAGAGCCGCTACCGGATGGCGGAAGCGGACTCCGCGGCGGCGGCACGCGGGCTTCTGACAACGGATAAACCCGACCTGCTATTGCTGGACGTAGTGATGCCGGGCGAGGATGGGCTGGCTTTTCTGAAGTGGCTAAGGCAGGAGGGGCACGAATTGCCCGTGCTGATGGTTTCGGCTTTGGATACGGCGAAGAGCGCGGTGGAAGCGCTGCAACTGGGTGCCGCGGATTACCTGGTGAAGGGGTACGAACTGGAGGAACTGCGGCAACGAGTGGCGAACCTGCTGAAACTCTCCACGCTGGAAAAGGAAAACGAGAATTTGCGGCGGAGGTTGGCGACCGAAGGGCAATTCGGGCAGATGATCGGGCGCACGGCAGCGATGCGCCGCGCGTTTGAGATGGCGGACCGCGTGGCGGCGACGGATTCGACGGTGCTCATCCTGGGGGAGAGCGGAACGGGAAAGGACTTGCTGGCGCAGGAAATTCACTCGCGGTCACAGCGCAACGGCAAGGCGTATGTAGCGGTCAATTGCGCGGCGCTGCCGGAAACGCTGATCGAATCCGAGCTGTTCGGCTTCGAGCGCGGGGCGTTTACCGGGGCGGCGCAGCAGAAGAAAGGGAAGTTCGAGCTGGCTTCAGGGGGAACGCTGTTTCTGGACGAGATTGGGGACATGAACCCGGTCACGCAGTCCAAGGTGCTGCGGGCGCTGGAGAATCGCACGATCGAGCGGCTGGGCGGGACGCAATCCATTCCCGTGGACGTGCGCATTGTCAGCGCCACACACCGCAATCTGGCCGCGGCTATTCGAGACGGAAAGTTCCGGGAGGATTTGTACTACCGGCTGAGAGTGGTGACCATTGAGCTGCCGCCGCTGCGTGCGCACAAGGAAGATATTTCCATTCTTGCAGAAGCGTTTTTGCAGATCCACGGAGCGCGTCTGGGTCGTACCGCGCTTTTGACAAAGGAAGCGCTGGCGGCGCTGGAGCGGTACGACTGGCCGGGCAATATCCGTGAATTAAAGAACGCGCTGGAGCGCAGCCTGGTGCTTTGCCGGCATGCCGAGATCGGAGTGGCGGACCTGGCGGAAGAGATTGTGCGGGGTTCACCGATTCTCCCGAGGAGCGGCGGGGAATCCGAGGATTTTGGTTTGCAGGAGAAGGACCTGCGCGAGGCGAAACGCAAATTTGAGATCGCGTTTCTGTTGAAGCAGTTGGGCGCGCATCGCTGGAACATTTCGCGGACGGCCGCGACGATTGGCTTGCACCGGCAAAGCTTGCAGGAAAAAATGCGAGAACTGGGAATCCGGCGGCCGGGGCAGGGACCCGTCGAGGATGATGAATGACGCTGCCGGCGCGAGTAAGGTAAGGGAGACGATGAAACAGTTGCCCATGGAAGGGCTTGACGAGTTCGCCGGGAAACGATTTGATACGGGTGGCCGTTTATTCTGGAATGGGAACAAGCGGGCGGATCATGAAGAGGCCTGCCGGATCACCGAAGCGCGCGAACAATGACCGACGAAAGCAAAGTCCGCGGATTGACCTCGGCGAATGCGAAAGAAGACGCCGCGGAAAACTATTTTGAGTTTCGCGACGTTTGCAAGGGGTTCGACGAGCACATGGTGCTGAATCAGGTGAGCTTCCAGGTGAAGCGCGGGCAGACCTGCGTCATCATGGGGCGGAGCGGCGTGGGCAAATCGGTTTCCCTGAAGCATATTTTGGGGTTCCTGAAGCCAGATTCCGGGCGCATCTTTATCGCAGGTCAGGACGTCACGGATTTTACGGAGCGCGAGTTCAGCGAAATCCGGCGTAGGGTGACGATGGTGTTCCAATCGGGCGCGCTGTTCGATTCGCTGACAGTGGCGGAAAACATAGCATTTCCGCTGGAAGACCAGCCGGGGCTGACAGCGGAAGACATCGACGAGTACGTGATGAAATTCGCGAAGATGCTGGAAGTGGAAGACGTGCTGGACAAACTGCCGAGCGAACTTTCTACTGGAATGAAACGCGCGGTGGCCATCGCGCGGGCGCTAGCGCAGAATCCCGAGGCCATTTTGTACGACGAGCCGACGACGATGGTGGACCCGATCATGGCCGGGCACATGGGTGACTTGATCGCGCGATTGAAGGAGACGTTCCGGAAGACCTCGATCGTGGTGACGCATGACACGCACCTGGCCAAACGGCTGGCCGACACGGTGGTTTTTCTGCAGGAAAGCAAGGCGGAAGTGTTCGAGTCCTGGGCGGAATTTGAAAATTCCGCGGAACCCCTGCTGCACAATTTCCGAATGCAGGATGAACTGATTCCCGAGCTGGATGTGACCCTGTGACGACTTCCGCCGCCGTCAACACGGATCCGAAATCACGACTACGCAAAACGATGGTTGTGGCTCATCGCCAAGCTCTGAGTGCCTTCCGACAAACCTGCCGTGGAGGGGAGCTACCGCGGGCAACTCTGGTTAAGGGGATGCCCCGATGGCTATTCTTTTTGGCAGGGTAGTTCCAAGCCGTAGCCCATCTTCTTGTCCTCCATCTTTAGCAGGAGTCCGAAGATCACAGCCAGCACCCCCAGCCCAGTGAAGACAGCCATTGGGAAGGTGTAGTTGTAAGCGGGGCTGCTCAACCCATCCGCCACCCGAGTGCCGGTGATGCAGAAGCGGTCCAGGATCCAACCAATGAGGTAGGGAACGCCCCAGAGCGCCACCAGGTTTTGCATCCAGAAGATGACCGCGTAGGCCGTGCCCAGTTGGTGCTGGGGAATGAACTTGGGCAGCGAGGGCCACATGGCCGAAGGTACGAGGGAGAAGGCGAAGCCCAGGACGATGGTGGCAACCAGCGCCACCAGCCAGCTGTTTAGGAGTGGGACGGTGAAGATGAAATGCACCAACACCAGGAGCAGGGAGCCCAAGACCATGAGCGTGGCCCCCTTCCCCTTGCGATCGTAGTAGCGGCCGAAGACGACCGTCAGGGGAATGGTGGCGAAAGGTAAAATGGAAGGAATGGCGCCCGCAAGGCTTTCCTTTATGTGGAATTTCTGGACCATGAGGTCCGGAGCGTACTTGAGAAACGGGAAGACGGCGGAGTAGAACAAGGCGCAGAGCATGGTGATGTACCAGAAGCCCCGAATCCTCAGGATCTTCCCGATGTCGGAGATGTGAAAGGCCTCCTCATCGGAAGCGACGATATCCACTTCCGAAGCTTCCAGCTTCTTGTCCAAGACGCAGTAGAAGATGAAAGCTACCAGGCCCACGCACAACAGGATCAATCCAGCTAGCACGGGTGCGGCCACAGCCCTGAAATAAGCGGCGATGGGCGCCCCCATGCCCAAGGCCAGTGCCGTCCCGATCCTGGCGGTGCTCACTTGAAGCCCCATGGCCAAAGCTATCTCATAGCCCAGGAACCATCGCGCGATGAGCTTCGTGGCCACGACATTGGCGATTTCGATACCCATGCCGAAAAGGGCGAACCCCACGGAGGCCAGCAGGACTTGGGACTTAAAATCCCAGAAGAGGACGTGGACGGATGAATGATCGAGGGTGTGAGTTTGGACCGCCCACCACTTGATTCCGCAACCCACGACCATCACGATACAGGCCAATACTCCTGTAAAGCGGGCCCCCAACTTGTCCAGGAGCATCCCCCCTAAGATGAGCATGCCCAGAAAAACATTGAACCAGGCATAGGACCCCGTGAAGAAACCGTACTCGGAGCTGGTCCAGCCCAATTGCTGCTCGATCATGGGCTTGAGGGGGGACATGACGTCCGCGACGTAGTACCCGCAGAGCATGACGAACGCCACGATCAACAGCGCTGTCCAACGGGCCGCCTTGGAATCGCGCAAGGACTTGCGGATGGTTGCCATCATGTCTCACCCCAGAAATCGAATTTGCATCTTGTCAACACGCTATAGCATGCGAGGCCGTTTGTCTTGGGTAGACGTCACAACACGTCACCGCCTCACCCTCTGGGGCAGGAACCCCAACCGGAGCGAACGATGGGTCTCGAGATTAAAGAGCGAGTCGCCACGGTGGCTGCTGCCAACAAGGGCCTAGCAAAGGCCGCAGCATTGAGTGTGATCGAGGAGGGGTGCCGGGAGCCCGTCTAATGAAGGAACGGTTCGACCCTAGAGTCGACCCGGGCGGAGTTCGCCTCCTCTTCTTCTCCGGAGTTGGATTGTTCAGGAAATGATCACGATCGTCAAGCTTGTTGTCGTGGAAGCTGTCCAGCTTTTCCACAGCTTCTCGCTTGTCAACTCGTTCGATACGCTCGGCACAGGCCGTTGTTCCCTTCTCTTCGCGCTGTCGGCGCAGCGATTCGCCGCGCAACCTCTCCTCCTGCAGCAGTGGTTGGCGCGGATCGCAATTCCCTCACCCCTGAAGGGGGGTGAGCTACAGACTGGGTCTTAGAAACCCTGCTGGACGAGTTGCTCGATGGTGAGATTGCCGACGGGCTTTGCCGCGCTGCGCGCTTCCAGATAGCGCTCGACGTATTTTCCCAAAACGTCGCCCTCAAGATTTACCGCGTCGCCGATTTTGATGTCGCGCACATTGGTGTGCTCATAGGTGAACGGAATGATGGCGATTTCGGCGATGCGAGCGTGCCAGCGCGCCACGGTCAGGCTGATGCCATCGATGGCGATGGAGCCCTGGGGCACGATGTAGCGAGCGAATGTTTCCGGGACTTCCACGCCGTACCACCAGTTCTCGCCTTCGGGTTCAAGACGGGTGACGCGGCCAATCGTGTCCACGTGCCCCAGAACAAAATGGCCGCCAAACTCCTTGCCTGCGGTCATGGGGTGTTCGAGATTGATGCGCATGCCAGGGCGCAATTCGCCAAAGGAGGTCTTGCGAATGGTTTCGCCGGACAGATCGGCGGAGAAGCGCTCGTCGCCCATGGCGACAACCGTGAGGCAGCAGCCGTTCACGGCAATGCTGTTGGCGATGGCCAAATGTGGAGTGACCGTGGGCGCGTGGATGGTGAGCCGGCCGCCGTCCGCGTGGAGTTGCAGGGAATCGATGGTGCCGAGATGCTCGATGATACCGGTGAACATGAAGACCTCGCAAAAATTGGCCGTGGTACCTGGGGAACGGCCGATTGGTGGAGCGAAATAACAGGATACCGCGAAGCGTGACGTAAATCCTTGACGAAGGAAAGACCCGGGGGGAAGATGACCTCAGGCCACGCTCCTGGTCGAAGGTGGCTTATGTTCGACCCGAAACTTACCGATCCGCATCCGGAATCCGCGAAAACTTATCCCCAGAAGGTGTTCTGTTCGCAGCGGCAATGTGAGGCGCGCGTTATAGTGGCGAATTGGCCGTACAGTGAAGAGGGCTGGAGCGACTGGCGAGTGATCGATTGTTCGTTGCTGCCCCCCGGGGCCGTGCACTGTGGGATGGATTGCTTGTCCCAGGCGCGACTGGACAAGGCGTAGGCGGAAGGCTCCTCCGCCGGGGCGCAGAGGCTGGCGCGCGAATCAGATTTCTTGACAGTGCGCTTCTAGAAGTGCACCATGTTGAAAAACAGGTCATCCCCGGCCTTTGCGACGGAGGTAAGGCATGTCTGATCCTGAAGTTCTCGACCGCATCCTGCAGACGTGTAGCTTCCGCTCCCGCGAGGTGATTTGCCCCAATCAAGACAAGATCGCCAGTATTACAGCCGCGAAATTTCACGTTGTTGAGGATGAGGACTGGTCGGTGCTGGAATGCTCGCTGCAGCCGGACGGGGAAGTGAATTGCGCGATGAGCTGCCTGCTGCGCGGTTTTGACAAGAGCAACTGACGAAACTCAGGAACGTTTTTTGTGAGGAGGCCGCTTTCGGGCGGCCTTTTTTGTTTGTGTGATTGCGGCGCTTCGCTTCTTTCCTGGACCCTTGCGAGGTAATTCCTACGCGGTGGCGTGAGCGGGCTGGGCGACTTCCTGCAGCGCCTGGGCGAAGATGCCGATGGCCTGATCGATTTGCTGCCTGGTGATGATCAGCGGCGGCTGGAAGCGGACAACGTTTCCGGCAATACCGCCGACTCCGACGAGCATGCCATGGCGGAGGCAGGCCTCGCGAATCGCTTCGGCCTCGGCGGAAGCTGGTGTCTTCAGCGCATCCTTTACCAGTTCCACGCCGATCATCAGGCCGAGGCCGCGGACTTCGCCGATCAGCGCATGCCTCTTCTGGAGTTCGCGGAGCTTGCCAATGGCGTAGTTGCCGGTCTCCACGGTGTGGGCAAGCAGATTTTCCTTCTCGAAGAATTCAATGTTGGCTAGCGCGGCGGCGCAGGAGACCGGATTGCCGCCAAAGGTGGAGAGGTGATCGCCGGGCTTATAGGCATCGGCGATTTCCGGGCGCGCGGTGTAGGAACTGAGCGGGAAACCATCCGCGATGCCCTTGGCTGCGACGAGAATGTCCGGCACGACGCCGTAATATTCGATCGCGAACATTTTTCCCGTGCGGCCGAAGCCGGACTGCACTTCGTCGGCGATGAAGAGAATGCCGTAATGATCGAGGACCTTCTTCACTTCCTTAAAATAATTGGCCGGAGGCACGATGATGCCGCCTTCGCCCATGACCGGCTCGGCGATGAAGGCCGCGACATCGTTGGAAGTGGCGAACTTCACGACGTCATCGATGGCTCGGGCACACTGCCGCGCGCATTCCTCCGGATCGTTCGGCCAGTTCGAGCGGTACACGTAAGGCGCAGGCGCAAAAGAAACGCCCGTGGCGTAGGGACCACCCTTCTTCTTCCGCGCGTAGTTGCCGGTAATGCTGAGCGCGCCGAAGCTGCGGCCGTGAAAGCTGGATTGCAGGGAGATGAATTCGTGCTTGCCGGTATAGAGGCGGGCAAGCTTGAGCGCGCCTTCGATGGCCTCCGCGCCGCCATTGCCAAAAAAGGTCTTCGTGAGTCCCTTGGGGGTGATCTGCGCCAGCTTTTCGGCGAGGTCGGCGACGGGTTGCGCATGATAAATGTACGAGCCGCAGTGAACCAGTTTGTCCATCTGCTTTTTCGCGGCGGCGAGGACATGGGGATTGCAGTGGCCTGCGTTGACGACGCTGATGCCGGCGAAGCAGTCGAGGTACTCGCGGCCGGTCACGTCGGTGATCACGGCGCCGGAGGCGTGGTCGATAACGATGGGCACGACGGACTTCACGAAACCCGTCATGACGTAGTCTTTGTATTTCTGGATGGTGTCTGCCATGGCGAAGCTTTCAGGCCAAAGGCCCGGTCAGATTTTGGTGCGCGCCAAAGTGGAAAGGGCGCGAATGTCGCAAAGATTATACCTGGGAGATGGTTGCGGCATGAACATGCGCCGGGCCGCGAAACTCGCGCGTTGAAGTGCGTGCATGGTTGCTTGCAAACTTTTGATTGTGCGGACATGGGTCCCGCGGTGCTGGACCCCTACTGGGCAGGCTTGCGGAATATAGCCTCGACGGCAAGGTCGGGGCCGAATTGCTGGAAGGAACGGATGCGCAGGTCGTGAAGCGCGATTTTCGGCAAATATGCGAAAGGGACATTTGCTACCCCGGCTAGTTTGGGGGCGTAGAAGAGAACGAGTTTGTGGACAACCCCAGCGGAGAGCGCTGCGCCGTTGAGCGTAGGGCCGGCCTCGAGGAGGACACTTAGAACCTCGCGGCGGCCGAGTTCCTTCAGTACGGCGTGGAGATCGATCTTACCGGCGCGTGTTTTTAGCTGCGCCAATTCAACGCCGGCGTTCTGCAATTTGCGGGCTTTTGAGGATGTTAGGGAGGCGGCGGTAAAGACGAGAAGGTCGTCGTCAGCGGTTTGCACGATGCGCGACTTGAGCGGGAGGCGCAGCTTGGTGTCGAGGATGACGCGAAGGAGGAGGAGGCGGCGCTCAAAGCCGGTGCGATCGGTGAGAAGCGGATCGTCGGCGAGGATGGTGCCGATGCCGGTGAGAAGCGCATCGGAAGCGTGGCGCATGCGTTGCACCTCGGCGCGGGATTCCTCGCTGCTGATCCACGCGCGTTTCTTGCCTTTGCTGGGTCCGGGCAGCGCGAGTTGGCCATCGAGGGTCAGCGCAGATTTCAACGTGACGAAAGGTTTCTTCGTGGTGATCCAGCAGGCGAAGGCTTCATTAAGTTCTTCAGCTTCGGCCTCAAGGAGGCCCGTATCCACTGCGATGCCCGCGGCACGCAGGCGAGCGAAACCGCTGCCGCGCGTTTTCGGATTGGGATCCTGCGTTGCCGCAACAACGCGGGAGATTCCCGCGGCAATGATCGCCTCGGTACAGGGGCCGGTGCGCCCGGTGTGATTGCAGGGTTCGAGGGTGACGTAGAGGGTGGCGGCGCGGGCGCGTTCTCCAGCCTGCTTAAGCGCGACGATTTCCGCGTGGTCGCGCCAGAGATATTGATGGAAGCCCTCGCCGAGGATCGCACCATCCTTCACGATGACGCAGCCGACGGTGGGGTTGGGGCTGGCGAGGCCGACGCCCTTGCGCGCCAGGTCCAGCGCGTGTTGCATAAAGTGAATGTCGTGAGCGTTCACGGTTTTAGTCAAACAGCGAGTCGGCGTAGGTTTGCGCGTCGAAGGGAACGAGGTCGTTGAGCTGCTCGCCGGTGCCGACGAAGCGAATGGGCAGGCCAAGTTCGCGGGAAATGGCGACGACGATGCCGCCCTTGGCCGTGCCATCAAGCTTGGTCAGGATGATGCCGGTGACTCCAATGCTGGCGGTGAATTCGCGGGCCTGCGCCAGACCATTCTGGCCGGTGGTGGCATCGAGCACCAGCAGGACGTCATGCGGCGCGCCGGGAATGACTTTGGCGGCGGTGCGCTTCATTTTCTCGAGTTCCTGCATGAGGTTCGATTTGGTGTGCAGGCGGCCCGCCGTGTCCACGATGACCGCGTCGGCATTGCGCGCTTTGGCGGCGGCCATCGCGTCGAAAACCACGGCAGCCGGATCGGCGCCGGATTTCTGCTTGATGACTTCGACGCCGTTGCGCTGAGCCCAGATTTCGAGTTGCTCGACCGCGGCGGCGCGGAAGGTATCCGCCGCGCAGAGGACCACGCTGCGGCCTTCCTGGCGCAGGCGATTGGCGAGCTTGCCGATGCTGGTGGTTTTTCCGGCGCCGTTCACGCCAACGACAAAAATAACGCGCGGGTCCGAACCGTTGGCGGCGTCCGCGAGTTTGGGTGAAGCGCCGTAGACGTTCAACGCGCGAAAAACGTGCGCTTTGATTTCGCGCTTGAGCTGTTCGCCGTTATTCAAAGCGTTGCGAGACATCTGTTCGCGCACGGAATCGAGAATTTCACGCGTGGTTTTCACGCCCAGGTCGGCTGATAGCAGCGCCGTCTCAACTTCTTTAAGGACGGAGGGATCAATCTGACGGCCACCCTGCGTGATGGTATCCAGCGTGTCGGCGAGGGCGTCCTTGGTCTTGCCGACAGATTCCTTCAACCGCTCGAGGAGGGTGGGTTCGGGTTTACCGAAGAGGGTAATCATACCGTTGCGCGCAGCTCAACAAGCGCGCATGAAAATTGTAACAGATGGAAGTGCACAGGCCTAAAAGCCAGCGCTGCAGGAGCCCGAGCGTTTCGAGAATCAAAGCAGATGAGGTCCTTCGCTTCGCTCCGGATGACAATTCGTGTTTGCGGCGACGGGGAAAACAGGCTAGACGTGTACTTCGACGGCAGAGAGGCGAATCTTTCCGGATTTCACCGCGGATTCGAGCGCGTTGACGATGGCCTGGTCGAACTTGGAACCGGCGAGGGCCTTGATGCGCCCCAAGGCGTACTCGAGGTCCATCGCGCTCTGATAAGGGCGATTGGTGGTCATGGCATCGAGAGTATCGGCGACCGCGATGATGCGCGCCATTTGGGGAATCTGCGGCCCAGAGAGGCCGTAAGGATAGCCGCGGCCGTCCATGTGCTCGTGGTGGAGCTCGATGCCGGGGAGCATGTCCTTAAGCTGCGACACCGGGCGCATGATGTTGGCGCCCTTGGTGGTGTGCGTTTTCATGATGTCGAACTCTTCGGGCGTGAGCGACCCGGGCTTCTTCAGGACGCGGTCATCCACGCCAATCTTGCCAACGTCATGTAGCAGGGCGGAGATGCGCAGTTTGTCCAGATCTTCGGGGGAAAGCTTCAGCTCCTGTGCGATCATCGTGGAGTACTTGGCGACACGGCCGGAGTGGCCTCGGGTATAAGGATCCTTTTCGTCGATGGCGGCCGCGAGCATGCGGATGGAGCCGATGAAAAGCTCGCGGTTTTCTTCCGCGGCTTCCTTCAGACGCTCGATGTACTCCTCGATGTCGCTGGCCATGAGGTTGAAGTTTTCGGCCAGTTCGCTGATCTCGGCGGCGCCGCGTACGGGCGTGCGCTGGTGGAATTCGCCGCGGCTGATGGCGCGCGTGGAAGCAGCCAGTCCGCGAATAGGCTCGCTGATGCCGACGGCAAAGAAATAGCCAAACAGAACGGCGAGCAAGACGACGATGGAAACGAAAGCCAGGGCCTGACGGTTCAGCTCGGTAACACCGGCGTCCGCGCGCGCCTCGTTGACGCTGCGCTGCGCGATGATGGCCCAATTGACTTCCGGAAAGGTGCTGTAGGTGCCGACCATTTCCACGGAACGGTTTTTTTCCTTCTCAGAGAAGCGCACGGTTTCCGTGTTGCGAAGCTCCTTGGGCAGGGCCTTGATTTGCGCGACGAGATGCGATTTCTCGCTGAGGTCCTCGCCGGGCACAAAGGTCTTTGTCAGCGGGTGCGCCACGATGTGGCCGTAATGATCCACGATGAAAACGCTGCGTCCGCGCACGCTGGCGTCCTGCAAACGGCGGAGAATCGTGTCCAGGGAAACCACCGCCGCGAGCATGCCGGTGAAGTTGTCGTTGGAATCTTTCAATGGCACGGCAATGACGAACGCGGGGCGATTGTCCGGCGCGAGCGCCAGGGGATCGCTGCGGAATTTCACGGATTGCACACAACTGACAAACGCGCGCTGCAACGCCTTGGCCACGAAGGGATCCTGCTCCGCGCGGAAGTTGCCTTGCGAGGCGCTGGTACCCTTGCCGGAGCGGCCCACAGCAGTCAAGTAGATGAACGTGTTGCGATTCGAATCCACGAAATTCTCGAGCAAGCGCGTGACTTTGGGCTCGGCGGCAGGATCCTCGACATCGTCAATCAGGCCAGTGAGGGTGAGAATCTGGCGCTGGCTGATGAGCTGTTGCGTGAGGTTGGACTCAAAAAATTGCACTTCCTGCGCGAGTGAGCGGGCGAGTTCGGTTTGCTGCACGCGCTCGGTATCCACCAGTTTTTCCTGGCTGAGCTCCAGCACCTGGCGATGATACAGACCGATAGGGAGTGCACTCACAAGGAGGAGCGCGCCGAGCACGAGCCACAGGATGCGCACGCGGCCGGCCCGCAGGCGCGTCACCAGGGATGGGAGAGAGACCGCCATCGCAACACATTGATTTTAGAAGAGTAAGGGCGGAAAAAGCGGCTGGCCGGAAGGACAGGGGGCGCGCAAGTGCAACTGGGCCGGAAGTACTAGCGGGCAAAAGGCTTAGGGGGAGGCCTTAGTTTTAAGTCTTCAGCTCGAAGCCCCAACCACCTCGGCCCAGAATCGCGATCCTGGTCATGCAGAGTCGCCCTTGGATTTGCGAAAGGCGAAGCGCGGCTCCGTGCCTTCGACAAGCCGCTGCAGATTTGCGTCGTGCTTGTAAATGATGAGCGCGGCTGCGAACAACGTGCCGAAGCTGACCACCAACGGCGGCGCATGATGCGGCGCCCAGAGAAAATAGACGAGCAAGGGCGTCGCGGCTGCCGCAGCTATCGAAGCCAAAGAGACGAAGCGCCAAAACAGAAAGACCAGAACGAAGAGAAGCGTCGCAGCGAGCGCAGCCAGAGGACACAGGGCCGCGAAGACACCGAGGCCGGTGGCCACGCCTTTGCCTCCCTTGAAGCGCAACCACACGGGAAAACAGTGCCCGAGGAGAGCGGCCAGGCCGCCAAGCATCATAGCTTTGGCACTATTAGCGGTGAAATGTGCAGCGAGCCAGACGGCGAGACCGCCCTTGGCCGCGTCAAATACCAGCGTGAGAATGCCGGGAAGTGGGCCGGCCACCCGGGCGACATTGGCTGCGCCGATATTGCCGCTGCCGGATTGCCGGACGTCGCCAGTGCCAAAGAGCCGCGCGAAAAGCAACCCGAAGGGAATCGAGCCGAGCAAATAGGAGACCAAGAGAAGCAGCACGAGAGTTGACGAAATTCCGGCCATCGAGACTTAAACCTCCGCGACGAACGGGAAGGATTGCAGAGTAGTGTACTCCGCCCCGGCAGGTTTGAGTTGGCTTTCAATCAGGTGGAACTCACGGGCAACGAGCGAGCCAAAATCGCGTGAGGCAGATTCCTGCGCGGCGGCGGCGAGCTTTGGGGGAAGGCCTGGAAGCTGAATGCGCGCCAGTGTGAGGTGCGGAGCGAAGGAGCGGTCCTCCAGCGGAAAGCCAAGTTTGTGCGTGGCCTGGTCGATCTCCGCCGCGAGAGTCGGCAAGTTTGGCGAAGTTTCCATGCCGGCCCAGAAGACCTTAGCGCGTTTTTCGTTGGGGAAGAAGCCGAGCCCGCGGAAATGGAGGGTGACGGGCTGGCTGGAGCGAATCGCGGACAGCGCCCCTTGCATGGCCGAGAGTTTCGAGCTATCCGTTTCGCCAAGAAATTTCAGCGTAATGTGCATGTTTTCCGGGCGAACCCATTTCACTTGTGGCGCGATGGCGCGGAATTCCTTGAGCAAGGCCGCAAGAGCAGCGCGCACATCCGGGGAAATCTCGATGGCGATGAAAAGACGCATGGGCTGATTGGAATGATAACCCGAGCGCTAGTGCCGTCCCAACTTGCTCCAACAAATCCCTTCGGGAATACTCTCTCCGTGTTCGCGTCGGATGCTTGGACCGTCATTTGGCCCAGATAGTTGGAACGGCACTAGACGGACGCGCGAGGTTTCGCGTTGAAAAGAAAATGCATGCGCACCATGTCCAGAGCGACCTGCGTGGCGAAGAGGCGGATCATCTCGCGATCGCCGGGGAGATGAACGGTGCGCTCTTTCACTCCTTCAGACGAAGCGAGGGCTATGTGAACGGTGCCGACGGGTTTTTCTTCGCTGCCGCCGCCGGGACCTGCAATGCCGGTGATGCCGGCGCCCAAGGTGCTGCCAACGCGGCGGCGGATGCCTTCGGCAAGTGCTATGGCCACTTCGCTGCTGACTGCGCCCTTGGCCTGGATCAGTTCGGCAGGCACATCGGCCCAAGCAGTCTTCAGTTCATTGCTGTAGCAAACGGCCCCGCCCAGAAAATAATTGGAGCTGCCGGGAATGCGCGTAAGGCGTTCCGCGAGCAAGCCGCCGGTGCAGCTTTCCGCCGCCGCAATGGTGGCGCGATTCGTGGTGAGGATTTCGGCGACGACTTCTTCGAGAGAGACAGCGGAGTGCGCGAAGATGCGGTCGCCGAGGGCCAGTTCGAAGCTGCGGACCATCTCTTTGAGCGCGGTCTCCGCCTGCGCAGCATTGTCAGACCAGGCGCGCAGATGGATTTGCACCTCGCCGGGAGCCGCGAGGATCGTGGTGTTCACGTCGGAATAGCGGGTGTAAATGGGGCGGACGCGCTCTTCGACATGGGATTCACCGAGGCCGGTGACGCGGAGTTCGCGGTGAAACATGCGCACGCCGGAGACGTGGTGCTGCAGCCGGGGAAATACGTGCTCCAGAAAAAGCGGCTTCAGTTCGCGCGGCGGGCCGGGCAGGAGAGCGATCATCCGGCCGCCATCTTCCAGCCAGAGGCCGGGAGCGGTGCCGCGAGGATTTGCGAGGACTTCCGCGCCTTCGGGCACCATGGCTTGGCGGAGATTCACGGCGGGCATATCGCGTTTAAAGCTGCGGAAGCGCGCTTCGATAGCGCGTACGACTTCCTCGTTGCAGCGCAGCTTGCGGCCGAGGAGCTCGGCAACGGTTTCGCGCGTGAGGTCGTCTTCCGTGGGGCCGAGGCCGCCGCTGGCGATGACCACCGGCACACGGTTTAGTGCGTCGCGAAAGGCTTCGGCAAGGAGTTCGCGGTTGTCGCCAACGATGGTTTTGCGAAGAACCTCGATGCCCAGCTTATTCAGCTCTTCGGTAAGGAAAAGAGAATTGGTGTCCAGGCGATCGGGGGTGAGGAGTTCCGAGCCAACGGCGATGATTTCAGCCTTCATATGCGGAGAGTATTGTAGCGCAGAGAGGTTGAGCGCCGCCGAAAGGGGTGAATGGTTCCGGTCGGCGGACGTAAATCAGCCGAGGAGGGGCAGGCCGCGGACGTTCCAGTCGAGAGTGAAGAGGGCGCTGTTGGAAGCGAGAATGGCGCGGCCAGTGGGCAGCAGAGAGAGGCCCACGAGGGCGGAGCCGCTGAGCACATGCTCCGCGTGGCCCTGGGGCGAAATTTTCACGATGCCGCGGCGCCCGCCGAACGACGCGACCACATACAAATTCGATTCACGATCGAAAGCAATGCCCTGGGGCCGGCCCAGACCGCGATAAAAGACAATCACCTCGCCGCCTTGGGTGATGCGGTAGACGCGGTCGTAGCTGGAGGTGGTTGGGCCGGTGACGTAGAGCTCCCCGCTCGGATGAAATGCCAGATGGTAGGCGGCGACCGAGGGTTCCAGCGTGGCGAAAACGAAGATTTCGCGCGAGGGGCTGATCTTGAAGATGGTGCCGCTGCGATCGCCAACAAAAAGATTGCCGGCGCGATCGAAAGCCAAACCAGTGGCGATGCCCATGCCTTCGATCCACTGCTCCGATTGGCCATCGGGCGTGACGCGGTGGATCGTGCCGTCGTGGCGGCAGGAGACGAAGAGATCGCCCTTCACGTCAACAGCCAGGCCCGAAGGATTGATGAGCGAAGTAACATAAGGCTTCACGCTGTAGTTGGCGGTGATTTTGTAGAGCGAAACCGGCACGCGCTGCCCTCGTGGGCCGCTGAAAGTCACGTAGATATTGCCGTGGGCATCCACCGCAGGACTCGCCACCGGATGCAAATTGTCGGCGATCTGGAAACCGATCGAAACAGGGAACGGCTGGCTCTCGTTTTGCGCGTTCGCGACCAGAAGCGTGCCGCCGCTGGCGTTCTCTGGAACACGCGCAATCAGACGATTGCTGCCGGCGAGGGAAAGCGGCGCTTCCGCTTCTCCAAAACGGACGACCGGGCGCGCGCCCGGCCGCGAGGTGAAGCCGCTGCCGTACACCGTAATTTCGCCGCCGGGAATGGCCGCGGATGGGGCGATGCGCTCAATCCGCGGAACCCCGTTCTTTTCTGCCGAGGAGCCGAACCCTAGTTTCATAACAGGAGCCCGATTTTACAGCAGGCGCCGGGATTTCGCAGCCAGTACCCGCTCTTTCGCCGCTAGCTTGCCAGCGCAACCGACTATAGCAGGTGAAAGTGTAACGCGAGACGCAGGCAAATGGCAGCGTAGATCCCCGCCATCCAGTCATCCGCCATGATGCCCCAACCTCCGGCAAGATTTTCGAGGCGGCGGCAGGGGAAGGGCTTGACGATATCGAAAAGGCGGAAGAGGAGGAAGCAGGCGAGGAGGTATTTCCAGTTGAGAAGGCTCATGCCCGTGTAGAGAGCGAAGGCCGCGGCATCAGAAGCATGGAAGAACGTTGCGAGAGTGCTGAGCGGGGCGAGGCCGAGCATCAGCGCGAGATGGACTCCGGAGACTTCGTCGATCACGACGTATTGGGGATCTTTCGTTCCAGCATACTGGGCGACCTCGGTGCTGCTTCGGACTCCCAGATACGCCAGGAGGAACCACACGGCCACGGAAGGCACGAGGAGGATGAAAGCGCCCAGCGAACCGGAGAGTAAGGGTGCTTTGGCGTGCAGACTCATGTCCAGGCCTGCGCCTACGAAGACGAACCAGGTAAAGGGATGCGACAACATGGCGAGCAATACGCCGACCAGCGAGCCCCAGGTGCCTGGGCCGGGCTTCAAATAGCCGGTGCCAAGTGCAGTGGCTATAGCGAACGCAAAGCGGAGTTTCTGTGCTGAAGAATCCCCCGGGGTTGCGGGTGCGTCATTGGATGGTTTCATCGGGTTCATGCCGGCCTTTTTGTTGCGCGGGGCGATCGGCTTCGAGGAGTTCTTCTTCGTCGAAGATGGGATCGGAAACGACATATTTTTCCGAAGCCCAGGCGCCCAGATCGAGCAGACGGCAACGCTCCGAACAGAATGGAAAGTCGGCATGCTCGGCGGAGTTCGTAGGCTTCTTGCAGATGGGGCAGCGGTGTTTCATATCAAAGGAAGAGTTTTACCACAGTCGGCGCGGATGAGCACAGAGGGATTGGAAATTCTCAGCCTAGGACACGGAGAGGCGCACCCGTGGCGATGCGCGTGAGGGCTTGAAGCGGCGGGGCCGCGGCGGCCGCCGGCAGCGTGCGCAGGGCTGGCCGCGGAAGGATCTCGACAACGCGGGCGATCAAGTCGTAGGCGTCCGTCTTAGTGATCTCGATGCGTGCCACATCGCCGGGCTGCACAGAAATTGGAAGAGATGTGGGCGTCGGGCCTAGAACTTCAATGTCGGTCAGGTAGAGCTTGCCGTCTATATCGGGCGCCATGCCTTCCAGCCGCGCTTCCCAAACGAGCGGGTTGTCCGCGGACGGCCCTTCAATCAAAGCGGTTTCGACGCGGCCCTTCCAGGCGCGCAGCTTCTGGCGCGAAATCTTCTTTTGCAGCGCCATCAAACGATTGCGGCGATCGTTGATGGTGGCGGCGTCAACTTTGCCATGCAGCGGGAAGCTGGCGGCGTTGTCCACATCGGAATATTCAAAGACACCCATCCAATCGAGTTCGGCGGCGGCGACAAATTGATAAAGCTCCTTGAAATCGGCGTCTGTTTCGCCGGGGAAGCCCACGATGAAGCTGGTGCGCAGGGTGACGCCGGGAATGGTGGCGCGCATGCGCTCGAGTAATTTTAGGAAGGCATCGCCGTTGGAGCCGCGCTTCATGCGGGCAAGAACATTGCGGCTGGCGTGTTGCAGCGGCATGTCAATGTACTTGGCCAGGCGCGGATGGACCGCAATCGTGTCCAGAAGTTTCTGGGTGACGCGGTTGGGATAGGCGTACAGAAAACGGACCCAGGTGAGGTCTTCGATCTGGGCGAGCTTCTCAAGAAGAAGGGCGAGGCCATCGTGGAGGCTGAGATCTTCGCCGTAGGAAGTGGTGTCCTGGCCGATAAGTGTGATTTCACGCGCGCCGGCAGCGGCAAGATTTTCGGCTTCGCGAATCACGGATTCAAAGCGGCGGCTGCGAAACGCGCCGCGCAACTGGGGAATGATGCAAAACGTGCAAGGATGGTCGCAGCCTTCGGCGATCTTGATGTACGCCTGATGCTTCGGCGTTGTGACGATGCGCGGCGTCAAGTCGTGATAGAGGAACGAAGGAGGCTGGGCGGGCAGGACCTTCAAGTCGCCCTCGACTGCTTCCAGGATGCGCTCGACCTCGCCGGTGCCTACGACGGCGTCCACCTCGGGCACCTGCTCCAGGATTTGATGGCGGAAGCGCTCCACCAGGCATCCGGCGACAATGAGTTTCTTCGCGGCGCCAAACTTCTTGTGCTCGGCCATTTCCAGGATGGTCTCGATGGATTCTTTTTGTGCCGGTTCGATGAAACTGCAGGTGTTGACGACGAGGATTTCAGCTTCATCGGCGCGCGGCGTAAGTTCGTAGCCTTCGCGCGCCAGAATGCCCATCATCACCTCGCTATCAACGAGGTTTTTGGGGCAACCCAGAGAGATGAATCCGACCTTGGTCATGGAGCGAAAATGCGCGTGGACGTAACCTTTCAACTCTAGCATAGGCGGCCGAGAGGCGTTGGAGTGCCGGCGGAATGGCAGCGAGTCAGTTTCCGATAAGGCCACAGGTACGGCTCGTTGTGGCAAGGTTGTGTGCAGATCGCATTGGAGCGATATGGCCCGACCGGACCAGGCATGATTCCTGAGATAGCCAAAGAGGCACACGTTACTGTTACTGTGCGCCTCTTTCTTTTTCCACCAACTTCTCGAGCGTGGCCAGCACTTCGGCGCGGAACGCGAGTGCAGTCCCGAAGATTGAGCCAGCGAAAGGTTTGAGTGACATGTTCATATAATATGGATTTAACCCGAATTTCTCATACTAAATTGAAAAAGGCTGTTGCTTCATGGCATAACTCTTTTGTCTAGAAAGACTCTGCCAAGAAGGAGCAACAGCCTTATGACCACAGAGTGTAACCAGTTTGTCTTCGGATTTCATCCCCAAAAGCGACGCGAGATCCGGGCGCAGTTCGACGGTGGAGCGATCACCAGTGATGGCGGTGGTCTGCTCCTTCGAGAGGTCGAGAAGCGCATCGGGATCCTCCGCCAGTTTGCCGCTTGCTTCACTGATTATCGGAATCCGGATCTGCTCGAACACCCGGTGGAGGAGATGGTGGCCCAGAGAGTTTATGGTCTGGCCCTGGGATACGAAGATTTGAACGATCACGAAGAGTTGCGGAACGATCCCTTGCTGGCGGTGCTGGTTGAGAAGTCGCATCCCGGCAACGAAGCTCTAGCGGGAAAGAGCACCCTGAATCGGTTGGAACTGACCAAAGAGACGGCCAGTCGGAAGGAGCGCTACAAAAAGATCGTGCTGGATCACGGAGCCGTGGACCGCCTGCTGGTGGAGGTCTTCCTCGAAGCCCACCAGGAGGCGCCGAAAGAAATCATCTTGGACCTGGACGCCACCGACGATCCGTTGCATGGGGAGCAGGAAGGGCGTTTCTTCCATGGCTACTATGGGCACTACTGCTACCTGCCGTTGTACATCTTCTGCGGAGAGTTCCTGCTGTGTGCGCGGTTGCGATCATCGAACATCGATGCGTCGGCGGGAAGTGTAGAGGAGCTACAGCGCATCGTGGCACAGATTCGTTCCGCGTGGCCCCAAGTGCGCATCGTGGTGCGCGGAGATTCTGGATTTTGCCGTGAGGAGCTGATGGCCTGGTGCGAAGCCGAAGGCGTGGACTATCTGCTGGGACTGGCGAAAAACGAGCGTCTGAAGGCGGAGATCGCGCAGGAGATGGGAGAGGCGAAAGCACAGTACCAACAGACCGGACGCGCGACTCGGCGGTTCAAAGAGTTCGTCTACCAGACGCGGGAGAGTTGGAGCTGTGCGCGCCGGGTGGTGGCCAAGGCCGAGCATCTGGAAAAAGGAGAGAACCCGCGATTCGTGGTGACGTCTCTGAGTGGAGAAGCATGGCCAGCGCAGGCCTTGTATGAAGAACATTACTGCGCCAGAGGGGATATGGAGAATCGCATCAAGGAACAGTTGATGCTGTTCAGTGATCGCACCAGCACGCACTATCTGCGCAGCAATCAACTGCGACTGTACTTTTCTTCGATCGCCTACGTGTTGCTGCAGATGCTGCGACGGCTGGGGCTGGCGGGAACGGAGTTGGCCAAGGCCCAGTGCTCCACCATTCGGCTCAAGTTGCTAAAGATCGGCGCGCTGATCCGCATTACGGTACGAAAGGTGTGGGTTTCGCTGGCGGGTGGGTATCCCCATGTCGAGCTCTTCCGGCAAGTCCATGAAAAGCTGCGTGCCGTGCCGCTAAAGTATTGAAATAGAAAGATCCCGACCAACCTTTTTCTGGGTTATGTCACCCGGTGCTAAGGTGTGCGCCGAAACAGCCTTGGAGAGAGAAAAACTCTCACGCCAAGCGAAAAACGGATCAACTAAACAACAGCACCCCGCGAAATTAACTCGCAATCCCCAATTCGAACAAACTTCATTCCTCTTCTGCCAAGCTGTGAGAAATGTGGGTTAATCCTTTTTCGCAGTTGACATGGAACAGGTGCCTATCTGGTGCGGATAAAGCAGGCTCGCATGCTTCCAATGCTTACGACCTTCTCTCGAGAGAGCGATGTCCAACGAGGTGGCGTTCTCTGAAGCGGGCGTGGTCTGGACCGTTAAGACAGGGTTTTCCAACATGCTTTTGTAAAACTCAATCAATTCCTCGGAAATGGACCTGTTGAGCAGATCCAGATTGCCCAGTACAAAGTGTCCCGTTTGATCAATTATGATGGGGCCAAAAGCACTTCCGCCAGACTTGTAAACGAGTTCAAGAAAATCCTTGGCCGATGAGGACACCTCCTGGGTTTGACTACTCATATAGTCTCGATGTTGAAAAAACAGCGCAAATACCCTGGCCATGGACGGAGTAAGCATTTTCAGGATTTCGTCCGCGTGCGCCTTGCTCACGTTATCTCCACCATCAGTGATCACAAAAAGGGAGTCGGCGGATGTCGGTGAACCAATGAGATGGAATCCCGTCTTGAGCGCGTCAAAGAGAGCGGTTCGGCCATGAACATTTCGCTTTCTGAACTCGGGATCATCAGAAATTTCCTGAAGCCTGCGGTGCACAGCACCCCGGTCCCGCGAAAAATCAATCGTTTCCAGGATGTGGTCGGAGAATAACACCAGGGCGAACTGGGTGTTTGTTGCGCTTACACCCGCCACGTGACTCACAAATTCGGTGACCACATTCCATGTGCTCTGGCTGGAACCTCCCGCCATGCTGCTACTCAGATCCAAGAGGATGACAACTCGACGCAATCGGCTATCTGGCTGGATGGAGATCCCCTTTACGTCGAAAGTGTGGGATTTCAATGCAATATCGGAAACACCGAAGCCGTTCAAAAAGGTGGCATCCGGGCCAACGAGTGAAATAGGGAGTAAACGCGGCTCGCAGGGTTCACCTTGGGCGGCAACCTGGTTTTGCGT
>Ga0208457_1000730_pt1 | contig 28328 bp, 27 predicted proteins | sample June2015DPH_10_1_FD_185513 | JGI IMG/M metagenome (GOLD analysis project Ga0208457, IMG submission 185513) | Peatland microbial communities from SPRUCE experiment site at the Marcell Experimental Forest, Minnesota, USA - June2015DPH_10_150... | ecosystem: Environmental > Terrestrial > Soil >... | reverse complement strand
AGCCGAGAACAAGAGAAACAAAAACGCTGTCGTAGCGGAAAGCGTACTCAAGTCTATCGAAGCGCTGAGAAATGAGGGCACCGAACCCACATTCAACGCCATCCTCGGTTACCTCAGTTCCAAGAATATCCTCTCCAATCACAGATCGTTGCGAGCCTACCTCGACGCCATGATAAGTTCAGAAATGTTGACTCTGAAGAAAGAACCTGTCAAGCAACCGAATGTACGGCCGAAGCAGATCTACTCGCTGAAAAGTGACGGACCGTTCGTTGAGGCTGGTGAGCGAGCCATGCTATTTCACGGCCTCAACTGGACTTTACCAACCAAGTCATCAATCAAGTTGAAGACTGACATAGAGGGATTAGCGCGCGCCCGAAGTGTACACGGGACAATGTACGCTTCACTAGAAGATACCATAGTGGAGACACTAGCAAGGAACAAGGATTCTAAACGGCAGTTTCTAACACTCAACTTTTGTGCTGCATTGTTAGCCACCAAGAAATTCGAACGAGATTACCTGATCCAGAGAGCGAAGGAGAGAAATGTTAGAGAGACGGTTGAAAGATTGTTAGAGGAGATCGGTTATGTCCTATATTCGCCCAAGCCAATGGTCGAAGACATACGAACGCTCTACGAGATAAGAAAACAACTTGCTAACCGCGGACTGATGTCAACCTCGTTCGATGAACGCAAATTCCCGCTTTCACCAGATGAGATCGTCGACGTCATAGGCAAGCAGCTCGGAGTTAAGTAAGGATGACTAATCGACGAGTGCCCGCCAAGATTTGGATCGACGTCCTCACGAGAATTACACCGATACTCGCCGAATCGCATGTTACAGACATGATCCTTTTCGGATCTCAAGCTATGAGTGCTTACATGGAAAGAGCCCTCGCCAGCAAAGACCTCGATTTAATAGCCCCAGGAATAACGCCGAATATTCTAGAAAAGACGCAAGACGAGCTCAAACAAATTGCTGCTCAAACACCCACTTACGGCCACCTAGTCGGCGAATACGCAGGAAGGACATACCCAGTCAGCCACATCTACCTCAAACATGTGACCGGCTTTCCATTCGTCATAGAATTTTTCGAAAATTTTCTGGGTTACGAATCGAATCGGCTCAATCCTTTCCTAACGTTGAAGAACAAATGGGGACTGGAGCTGCAGGTTCTCCTACCAGAGGCGATAATCGCAACTAGACTCGCGTTCAGACCACCAGAAAGGGTAAGCCCATTCAACGCTTCAAGACTGAACCGATTCATCAAGCACATCGGTAATGTCGACTGGAGGATGGTGAATGCTTTCATTAACGCGTTTGAATTAAGAACAGTCGTCGGAGAAAACCTAGCAGGACTTAGAGCAAAGAGAATTTCGATAAACGGCGCATCGAAAATCATGCAGGGAGAAAGTGTGTAGGCAAAGTTGGAGGGACAGGCGCCCTCTATCCTGCAGCCCTACGTTGAGCCCGTAAAACGGTAGAAGTTGGAAGTCTGGGCTCCCGACAGAGAAGCGACCGTCGCCCTTCGTATGGCGTTCATACAGCCCGAGGGAATAGGCAGATTCAATGCGACACGCCTAAACGCTTTCGTTGATGAGAACCGACGTTCGATACGATTTAAGCGGGTAGGTTCCATTCTCAAGAAGTGGAATATCGAGGACTGGGTAGAGAAGAATCTCATTGAGCTGTACCGTAGAAATAGGTTGCGAATAATCGGGGACAGCAAAATCATTCCGGGTATTGAGAAGAAACTCGAGTGACATCAAAGCAGGTGGGCGCATTATTGTTCGATACCGTTGAAGAAAGAACAATCGCACTGACTGTGATTATGGGTTAGAGTAGGCAATAGGAAATCCAGTCCCGTGAGGGCGGTAGAAACAAGCATTCGACGAGGTTTCTGGTATTTATGTGGTTGTGCGGAAACGCAGGTGCACTTCTGCCAGAAAACAGGCTTTTTCCGCCAGACCGTTTAACCCCCAATAGAACACTAACAATACTACAACCACACGACTAACCGACGAACCCGAATCCTCAGCCACACGCTCTAGAGCTTCGAAATCGGACCCAATGGCTCCGGAGTAGCCTCGGCGAATGCTCCACTCCCCGCACCAATAATCCTGAAGGAGCAACACTTATAGCGCGTAAACAAGAGCGTTTACGCGTCATGACAACAGTTCAGGTTCAGGTCAGAGTACCGAAGAAAGTGGTCCAAGAAATAGATAGGTGGATAGCAGAAGGTCGGTTTGCAAACAGAAGCGAAGCAATCAAGACAGTTCTTACGCTATACGAAGAAAGGGAGAGGACTAGAGAATTCTACCAGAGACTCCTCAACCGCAGTGAACAAGCCAAGAAGAAACCTGACTCACTGATTCCCCTCGAAGAGATTTCTTGACCTATCAGGTCCTCCTTCACCCTAAAGCGGCCAAGTTCCTCTCCGAATTGAGGGAACCTTTGCGAACGAGAATCAAAGACGCGTTGAGAGAATTGCAGGATTCTCCCGAAACGAAAGGTGAGCGCCTCTCTCCCTCTGCGTTCTTGCGAATCAGAGTCAGCGACTACAGAGCGATCTACGAGATAGACAGAAAAGACAAGAGAGTAATTGTCCTGCACATTGGACACAGAAGCAGAGTATACGATGACTTCAGTCGTCTGCTCTGATCTGTAAGAAAGTTCGGGTGCGACAAAATGAGCTCAGATAAGTTCCTGGGTTCGAATCCCAGCCGTAAACGGATGGGCGAATGTCCCACTCCCTGCACCACCGTCACGAACGCAGGCGGACAGGGTAGAGCCAAGTCGGTCAAAGGAAGAGTCCCGGTTTCGGCAATCCAGCAGGACCGCATCCTGCAGCATGCTTAGCATTTGAAGAATGACTATCGGGAATCAACCGCGACGATAGCCGCTCGGGTCATGTGGTGTCGAGCCCTAGCCCGATAACTTGGTCAAGTACCTGCCTTCAACCGGTCTCGGTAATGTTCCCGAAATTTCCTAACTTTGGGCGCAATTACAATTTGGCAGTATTGTTGCCTTGGGTTATTCTCGAAGTATTTCTGGTGGTAGTCCTCGGCCTTGTAGAAGGCCTTCAACGGTTCGACTTGAGTAACGATGGGTGCATCCCATATCCCGGCCGCCGTGATTTCCTTGATCACATTTTCGGCGACTGCCCTCTGTTCGCTGTTATGGTAGAAGATGGCGGAACGGTACTGGGTGCCCACGTCAGCCCCTTGCCGGTTTAGAGTTGTAGGGTCGTGTACGGTGAAGAAGATCTCGAGGATTTCCTTGTATGAAATCACTTCAGGATCAAAGGTAATCTGCGCTGCTTCGGCGTGCCCCGTTCTCCCGGTGCAGACCTGTTCGTAACTTGGGTTTGCAACCGTCCCCCCAGAATATCCGGACTCTACCTTCACGACGCCCTTCAAGTCACTGAAAACTGCTTCCGTGCACCAGAAACAGCCGCCCCCGAGAGTAGCTACTTCTTGACCCATGTTTCCCTTTTGGGGCAATCTTGACGTATAAACAAAGCATCTGTCCAAGCGAAGGCCATCCTAAATCGTGGGTCGATTTGGATCATAATAAGACGAAGGCCATTTTAGTCGCACACACTTTCTAACGATGACGGCTCAAATTCCCTTGCCCGCACCAGTTGACCCACACACAACAACTAACAACAATCCACAGACGATCGTTCGTTCATTATTTTGGGGGGCGCGCACCAAGGGTACCACACGTGTCTGACCGCACGTGCTCGCTTCCTAGGTCACCGCTGGAGTTGGTTCTTTGATTTTGAACCAGATTATGAAACCGATTATGATGGCTAGGACTAGGTTGAGTATGAAGGGGGATTGTGGTGATATGTTGTCCCACATCCACCCACCCAGGATTGGGGACACGGCTGATGCCATGCCGGCAACGAGCGCCAGTATCCCAAACGTCTGACCGTATCTCTCTCGCCCGTAATGTAGAACAATGTGAGCGTTTAGGGCGGGCATCCATAAGCTGTAGACGAAACCAGCGAATACGGCGGATATGTACGCGAACTCAGGTCTCCAACCCAACAAAAGCGGCAGAAAACAACCAATGGCGGACCATTCACTAGCCGCCAGAAAAGGCCTCCCGCCGAGCTTGTCGAGCTTGGAACCCAACGTGAAACCCGTCAGCGCTGGAATTCCAGCGGAGATTGCCAATGCTATCCCTAACTGTTCTTGGGTAGATTTCATCTCTTTGAAAATATACAACGCCCAGAAGGGGAAGCTGATTCTCCATGCGACTGAATCGAGCGCCACTACCACCAGCAAAGGTATGAGGCTTTTGTCGGGGCGTAGGAACCCCCACCAAGACCCGGCTGCGGCTTCGGTTCGCTGGATTCGCTCTGGTTTGTAGCCCAGAACCACGATCCCGAGAGCAGTTGCAACGAGAGCGGCGGAAGTTGTGAAAATTATTTGTCTTGGGAGACCCATCGCGGTCGCTAAGAAACCCCCAAGGAGTGGTGCCAGTGTGGCGGCCGTTTCAGTTACGCCAAGGTCAATGCTGAAAATCTTTCCAAGTCCCTGCGTTGTGGTTGCGTGGCCGAGCGCCGCGTACGAAGCTGTCCCGCGAATAGCCTGGTCCAAACTCACTAGCACGATGCCCGCGCCCAACAGAACCCAGTATGTGGCGAAAGAGTACGAAAAGAAACCAACCAGCGTCACGAGTCCCCCTATGAGAATGAAGGGTTTTCGCCCAATTCGATCAATCAAGACACCAATGGGCAAGCGAAGAAATGTGGCGCCCAGGCCTCCGATGGTTTGTGCTTGACCCACGAATGTTATGCTAACCCCGATGGCGACGATTAACGGCGCGACGGAGGGAGAGCTGAAGCCAACCGCGAACCCGAAAAGCCCGTCCACTATTATCAGGAGTAAGATCTCCCCCCTGAACAAACTAGGCCGAGCAATTGGGCTCGTCGGATACACCCCGAACCAAACTCGAACACGAAGAGACTATTTCTGGATGTCCACTCAATGCCGGCAGCGATTTCGAACGCAAAAGAACCGGGCAATGCGGGCTCTGTTCGGTTTATGACTGTTCGTGTCGGTTGTTCGGCATCGGCGGATGCCTATTCAGAGCACCCTGTATCGTGGACGCCAATACAGATAGTTGATTGAGTGCGAGTGCCGTTGTTCCGCTTAATCGGATTCAGCTGAACAAAAAGAGTGAGTGACTGTTCCGCATTCTACACCTCATACAGCCTGAATAGGCATTTCGTGTGTGTGCGCACCAGCTGACCCACACACAAAGGCCCAGCAAATGTATGTAGCCACCTACGCTAAGCTAGGTTTTCGCTTCAGCTCTCCTCGCTAGGATTTGTCTGATTTCGATTGGAACCTGAGGCTCGTAGCTCACTTGAAGCATCCATCGTAGCAAGTCACGTTCCGAAACGAGACCGACCAGTTCCTCTCTATCGATGACTGGGAGCCTTCGGATACCGTGCTTAGCCATAAGATAGACGGCTTTGTCGATAGGAGTACCCCGGGTTGCAGTAATAAGCGGACTTGACATGACTCGTCTCACTTGAGTTACCAGAAGCTTCGAACTCTTCGCAACTCTTCGAGACACATCACGTTCCGTGACAATTCCTACAGGCTTCTTACCTTCGACAACCACCACACACCCGATGTTCTTCTTGACGATCCTCTTCAGCGCGTATTGAAGAAGGTCGGTCGGTTTCACGGTTTCAACGGGGCTAACCATTACCGATTCTACGCAGTCAACAAAACTTCCAGGCTCTACCTTCCTCATCATGCGTATTCCAACTACGCCCCAACACTTTCATGTATTACTTCTAACAGTTGCCGTGTGTTACTTTCTCACTCGCAGCGGCGACGGAAATATGACTTTTCGTGTGTACGGGTCAGCTGGTGCGGGCAACGGAATTTGAACCGTCATCGTTAGGAAGTGCGCGACCAAAGTGGTCTCCGTCTTCTTATGACCCAAATCGACTCACGCCGTTCTACACCAGTCATAGCAGCCTGACTCATTCATTTCCCTAAAGTCCAAGGAAAGAGTCAACTGAAAGTAGGCCCGCCCCAAGCACCAAGAGAGCGATGGCGAGCATAAGGTACGTTATGTCAATCTCATACGAATTTTGACCCATGTAGGGCGCCTTCATCTTAGTTTTCTTCAGGAGTATAGCACCGACCATTTCCAGTGCGATGAAAAACGCAACAATTGGCACAATGAATCCAATGATCAAAGATAATCCACCAAAGAACTCCAGAATTATCGCCAGGTAGGTCGCTATTGTTGGAACTCCTAGGCTCTTAGTCCATTGAAGCGTCTGCGCCTTCGCCTTGCCCAGTTTAGGATAACCGTGAGCAACAAAGTTGGCTCCAACCCAAACTCGCAATAACAATGCAAGATAGGCAGTGTAAGGCAAAAGAACACTAAACAACCCAGCCATAGGAAGCACCTTCACTGAATATGCCATTCAACCAACCCTAGATATTGACTTGGTATCAAAGAACTGAGTCGCTTGGATCATAACGAGTTCAATTTGCGAGAGACCCCTTCCAGAATCGTATCGAGCTACCTTTTGAGATTCTAATCATTGATGTCAAAAGTTCGAGTTTATACGTCATGATTGCCCCAAAAGGAAAGCATGAGTGATGAAGTAGCTACTCTCGGGGGCGGCTGTTTCTGGTGTACGGAAGCAGTTTTCAGTGGCTTGAAGGGCGTCGTGAAGGTAGAGCCCGGATATTCTGGGGGGACGATTGCAAATCCAAGCTACGAACAGGTCTGCACGGGGAGAACTGGGCACGCTGAAGTAGCGCAAGTGACCTTTAATCCTGAGGTAATTTCATACAAGGAAATCCTCGAGGTCTTCTTCACCGTACACGACCCTACAACTCTAAACCGGCAGGGGGCTGACGTGGGCACTCAGTACCGTTCCGTCATTTTCTACCATAATAGCGAACAGAGGGTGGTCGCCGAACATGTGATCAAGGGAATCACGGCGGCCGGGATTTGGGATGCGCCGATCGTTACGCAAGTCGAACCGTTGAAAGCCTTCTACAAGGCCGAGGACTACCACCAGAAATACTTCGAGAATAACCCAAGGCAACAATACTGCCAAATTGTAATTGCGCCCAAAGTTAGGAAGTTTCGGGAACATTACCGAGAACGGTTGAAAGTAGGCAATTGATCAATCAACACGAGCGTCTCGTCCTTCGGGACCTTGTGAAGCTCGGGTCGAGCTTTAGGATTCTTCCTTTTGGCCTCTAACCACACTTGTTTCGCGTTGGTTCCGCTTGCAACGACTCTCTTTCCGACCACGGCAACGTATCTGCCCTTGTACCTCGAGAAATCGATTGCAACGAAGAACCGCTTCTTCTTCAACTCAACTCGCCTGGCCACATTTCACTTTCATGGGAAGTCGAGATTCGATACTGTTCTGGTGAGAGTTTCCGGTTGGGATTCGAACCCACGAACCATCTGAGCTCATCTTATCGCACTCCCGAACTTCCGAACAGATCAGAGGAGACGACTGAAGTCATCGTATACCCTGCCTCTGTGTCCAATGTGCAGGACAATTACTCTCTTGTCTTTTCTATCTATCTCATAGATCCCTCTGTAGTCGCCGACTCTGATTCGCCAGAACGCAGAGGGAGATAGGCGTTCACCCTTCGTTTCAGGAGAATCCCGCAATTCTCTCAACGCGTCTTTGATTCTCGTTCGCAAAGGTTCCGCCAATCCCGAGAGGAACTTGGCTGATTTGGGGTGAAGGAGGACCTGATAGGTCAAGAAATCTCTTCGAGGGGAATTAGTGAGTCAGGTTTCTTCTTCGCTTGCTCACTGCGCTTGAGGATGGTCTGGTAGAACTTTCTCGTGTTCTCTCTTTCCTCGTAAAGTGTTAGGACCGTCTTGATGGCCTCGCTTCTGTTAGCAAACCGACCTTCTGCTATCCACCTATCTATTTCTTGGACCACTTTCCTCGGCACCCTGACCTGAACCTGAACTGTTGTCATGACGCGTAAACGATCTTGTTTACGCCCTATAAGCGTTGCTCGTTCAGGATTATTGGTGTGGGGAGTTGAACACTCGCCGAGGCTACTCCGAAGCCATTGGGCCCGATTTCAATGCTCTAGAGCGTGTGGCTGAGGATTCGGGTTCGTCGGTAAGGAAGTTTCGGGAACATTATCGAGACCGGTTGAAAGGGGGCGCTTGATCAATCTAGCGGGCTAGGGCTCGACCACACGACCCACAGAAGTGGGCGTACTGGGGATTGATGGTACTGCAGTAGGAACAGGTTATGCTGAAAAGGGACTTACCGCAACCGTAACAGTACTTGTTCCCCGTCGGATTGTTCATTCCACAGTTGCTGCAAAACACAATGCCCGGCCTTTGCGGACCAGCTTGCATGACCATTCAATGATAGCGGTCGCTCCCCTTCCTTATAGAATCTCTGCCAACTGATTGAATTGATAGCGCCTACGTGGTTCCTATTTTTCTAGCACCGCCCCCCTACAAGGGGGGACGCATCGTTCTTGCGATGGGTGGGATTCGAACCCTCCATAGCTGTTGTGCTCGGCTCCGCGAACACAGGATGTTCGCCTTCTCGCGAGCTCCTCTAATCAGACAAATGGCTCATGAACTTACATAGCGCATATCTTAGACTAAACTTCTCCTGTCAGTAGGACTGATGGGCTAAGTTCAATTTCCATTGCCCGCACCAGCTGACTGGGGATATTACATAAGGCTCATTTTCTGATGGCCACGTGTAATCGATGGTTTAGACGTGGAAGTCCACGTGCAGGCATCATAGGTTCTGTCCAAGGAATATTTCGCGTATTCCTAGCAGAACCCAGTGTCCCTTGGAATTCAATCACGTCTTCTTGGGCGTGTAGCTCAAGACATGGAAAAATGGGGCATACTTCTCGATCGACCTTCCAAGTCCAATAGTATCTTTTTCTTCTGACCAAAGTCGTCTTTCGCCACTAATTACCCATACTAGTGACATACTCCATCCTCCCAGATATCCGTCCAGCAGATCTTGGCGCAAAAAGACTAGCTGGGAATCGTGATATTCCTTACCCCAACTGACGGTGATCGACGCTTTTTTTCCTTTTTTCTCATGCATATCGAAAGTTTGGGCCTGAGAACATACCTTAAAGATTTGAGAGATCTCCTTTGCAGGAACTAGTACGGAACGACTGGGATTGACTTCGCTGTGGTAAGATTCATAGCAATTGTATCTAACTGGAAGAAACACAGCAAATTTCCGAACTTCGCTTGGGACTTCAACTTCCTGTTCTTTGATTACAAATCCTGATTCTACACGCGACGCCATTGGGCGAACTTCTTTCTTTGTCTTGACCGTGAGTTCCATCTCATCTTGACCATTGTTGGGAAATGTGTCGCACCATGGAATTTCGCCTGCATATGTGTAGTAGTCTTTTGGTATGTCTGGAATCCAAGCTTGGGAGTTTCTCTTGAGCAGAGTCACAAATTCCTCTAAATCGGAATTCTGAATCAGAAAACATCGCGGGTGCAAAAAGCAGTCTCGATTTGCCTCCAAATCCTCTTGCACGATAAAACCGTCTAGCAAAACCCATGGACCATCATTTCCGAGAATCTTCGGGATTATGAGGGCGGAGCTTATGTTAGGCGCGGTTGTTTTCTCTATCCATTCCTGAGATGAAATGGACGTGATTTCCAAGAAGTCGTCTAGCGGAACTTGATATTGTTGGATATCTTTAGGAAAGCTCGGATCGATATCGCAACTAGAAATTCGTGGAAAACCATAATCGTCCGGTAGGAGTTTTCTGTCCTGCCTCAATCCGGCAAGTTCGAAAAATGCTATCCATGAGTATTTCTTTCCGTAGCGATCTATTTTCCCGCCGTTCTCGCCTCTACCGTATCCCCAATTCATTCGATTAATGAGTCTGTCGACTTCCCCAAATCTCTCAAGCGAGTATCCAAGATCGTAGATTCGCCAAAATATGTTTCCGCGTACGGTCTTGTACTCAGTATTGTCAAAGTCGTAGTTACTTCTGTCCTTGACCAGACGCCCCATCGTGTAATTGCCAAAATCCATATGAATTGGGGCATTTCCGTCTCTGTATTCTCGGTCATTCTTGTCTTCTCTTTCTCCCCACTTTCTGATCCCCTCTTCTGAGAACGGCGGTCTAATCCTTTGTTGCTGTTCTGAGCTTAGCAAGTCCGGATGATGAATCAACGCCAGCTCAATTGTGCGTCGAGCATAGTCTCGCATGAGAATGTGGGTTGTTCTATGAGGCGCCTTCTCTCCGAACATTACCTCATACAACTCTTTCCCATATCTGGGCAATGTTACCGTAGTGAAAGTATTGTCTGTAAACTCGATCTGTCGAGCCATAGCCACACCATAGGTTGCAGCGAGCATTCTCTCAGAGATGTACGGATCATTGACTTCTAGAGATGATAGCACCAGGTCAAAGAAACGGTCAGGCATCCATCGTCCATACCAGTACAGCGCTCGAGTCGTCTTATCCCGGAGCGTTCGCGCCGTTGAAGTTAACGTCCACATTAGCTGTTGGGCCATCAGATGACATCTTTCTTTAGCAACGGGGGAAGAGGCGTCTCTATCCATGCAAAGTCTTTCGAACCGGACCACAGTACTTTGGAGCTGTTCCTCGTTCTCTCGCACATATTCCGTCCAACAAGTGTCGCGTTCCGCCATCGGAAGTTCCAACAGTCGCTTGGACCAGAAAACCGCATTAAGTGGGTGTTGCGTCTGTGTCATCGTAGACGCCGCCAGACTGATTAGATATTTCCTGTTCCGTTCGTCATCGAACAACTTCGCGATGAGCTCAACACAACCATTCGAAACAACGCTTGGTGGAAGTTCGAAAATAGCCGCGATTGAGAAGTTGAATGGTTTCTCATCTTCCCTCACCTGATGCAGAAATCGACCGGTTGTTACTGGCAAGACTACAGCAAGAGATCGCGAAATGTCTTCATACAGGGGATGCAGATTTCTGTAGTCGTCCGAGAAGAGTTTGTTCGTCACCTCATTAGATTTCAGGAAACTGTCCAAGCTGTTTTTCTCTTTCTCGACAAGACTGTGTGCGATCACGTATCCGCCAAGTAAATCATACGTGAAGTATGCGACTTCCCCCTGGTCACGTAGATCACGACACACCAGTAACCCCTCGTCGAGGACTGCTTTTGTCCAGGACTGGTTCCACTGCAGCTCCTTCAGAGGTGTATTGTCTACGATCTCGGCTAATTCCGCAATGGGGAGTTCTCTAACATGCTTTTCCCAGATTCGAAGGGCGATCTTTCTGATGGAATCTTGAGCCACTGAGACGCTGGTGTGCAAGTTGAGCCTGTCACATATGCTTTGGCTGCACTGGTTCAACCAAACCTTGAAAACCTCAAAAAGCGTCTCTTCTCCGACATAGACCTCTTTCTCCTGTCGACGTTCAGCGTTGTTAGCCTCACAGAAGATCTTCAGGTATATGGGATTCTGAAACTGACGAAGAGATGAAGTTGTCAGGTCGCCACTTATTTTGTACCAATCGAAGTACTTGTGAATTGCTGCTTCGAGATTTTCTGGAGACCATCCGCGCAAGTAAAGCCTGTTTGGAAGAGCATCATCAGGCCATACGCCTTTCTCATAACTCGTTCGACAGGTTGTTATGAGCACGATATTCTTGAGTTGCTTGATTTGGTTGATCAGGACCGGTAATTCGCGTTTCCATATCTCTGACAGAGTCCCGCTAGCTATCGCCTCATTTAGACCGTCTATGACGAGTGGAACTCTGGTTCCGTATGCCTGAGCAGAGCAATCTAGAGCAGAAAGGAAATCGTCCCAACTGTAATTTGCCGGGATGTCGAGCATTTGAAGTAGTTGCTGCGAAATCGGTTGTTGACTCATGAACCTACTGCCGGGCACCAAGATAGCCGGCAGTTCTCTTCTTATTCTTTCATCGACAACGTGACTAACAAGGTGTGTTTTGCCAACTCCTGGACCTCCGAGTATGTTCAGGTTCGAACGGGTTACAGCTCTTAGAACACGAGTAAAATCAGAAAAACTGTCGGCGAGTACGGCTGCAAGTCTGATCGGTTGACGCACCATCTGAGATGCTTCGCCAAGAGCTCTGACTCTTTCTCTTTCCTCTCCTGTGTACGTAAGGGCATTTTCGTCAAACCCAGAACACGCCTTCTCACACGACTCGCTCGATTGAACAATCACCTTTAGAAAATCCTCAGTTTCATTTAGATTCCAGGACCTTATCTCGTCAATCAAACCCTGGTCCAAGAATTCACAGACCTTCTTGAGCCTAGCCAAGGCATCTTTGGCAACACTCGCATTTGGTTCGAGAGCAGCGATTAGGACACTCTTGACTGTTCCCCAGTCAATGTGCATAGGTAAGGGTTTTTTCAGATCGTCAACCGTCTTCACATACTCTTGGATTTTAGTGCGAATATATTCCACTATTTCATGCAATTCCTGTGTAAGAGTTAACTCACAGAGGGTATTCTGAATATGGCTATCGAAAATAGTCGGTGTGTGCAACGCTGGATTGAACTTATCTTTGTAGATCGGAGAGATCTCTTCGAAGCGTTTCTTGAACCAATCCATTGTGAACTCCAACTCGCCGAAGAAATAGTGCCTAATTCCGCCAAAATGCGGATGTCTTGTCCAGTCATTGAACTCGCCGTCACCCCAATGTTCGAGTTCGACCGTCATATTGGTCGGAATCTTCTTCTTGAGTTCTTGGCTGAACCACGTGCTCTCTTCAGGAGTCAGGTTTGTCGGCGTACACAAGATCCACTTCTTGAGACGTGGATGTTTCTTACACGAGGAAATTAGGGATTCTTCGATGGAAGCTTTGCGATTGCTCAGGTTTAGACGAGCTTGAGGATAGTAGAACTTTGCTTGCCATCCCCATTCATCACCTTCAGGTAGAACCCTGTAAAACTCTACACCGTCCCCTCCTCCGGTATCATCAATGCGAGTGAAATGATCCTGAAAAAGACATTTGGCTGTCTGATAACAGAGTTCCTCAAAGCTCAGATGCTTATTGTTGTGATATGGTTTCAGCTTCGACCAATCTAGCAACTTGTCTCACCATACAGTAACAGTCTTTTTTCAGAAAGCCAATCTTCATCTCGAATTTTGCGAGAGCAACAGTGCTTTCTACCGAAGCCGCTTAATGACCTCGCGTGATTTGCAATCTGGGCATCTCGTGCTTCTAGGAAAAACCTTCTTCGACTTTCATTCATGACCACAGTGCTGAAGATGAAAGCGAACATTAGCCAACCGCATCCCCTCCCTAGACCTAGGTTTCGTCTTTGGTTTGTTCTCCATGGTTGTATGTCGGGCCATACGGATCTGAGTCAAATCGCGATTCAACATCAGGATGGCCATAATCCTTCATTGGCCAAGGTTCTGCAGGCAGGCTTGAGAAGATTGTATCCAACCTATCAGCCAAATCGACTAACACTCTCCTAAGAGCAGGGTCGTTAATCTTGGGTAGCCCCCTTCTTAGATTGCCTACCCCGAGCCCAATCTCATAATTCGCGGTCTCTAAACGCTTGCTAGTTTGAAGTAGGAAATCAATAGCATCTCCGAGTTTCTCTATAGGGTAACCGATAACTTGGTTCGCTTCGCGGTTTCGATCCTCGAAGTAGAGTTGCTGTAGACGCAGGTACACGGCTTGAACATCAAGGATAGTTTTCACTCGATCTTTGGGAATAATCATTCGTGATGGGTAACGAAGTATTGTCTCGTGGAATTGTTTTGTCTTGTCACGAAATCTATCAATAACTTCCGCTAGAATGGGATTCTCGTAGAATGTTTTCAATGCGTCGATTGCTTGTGACTGCGAAGCATAGAATGCTTTGTCAACCTCAACTTTCGCCTCAATCCAGTTCTCCTCGCGCATATGAGACACAACGCTGCCGAGAGAGTTGGCCCATTCACGCAGGGCATCGTGCATTTCGGCCATCGCTGGCTTATCTGATTCAGTCACTTTATCTTTGTTTTCCATCTCCCGTTCCAGGCGATACATGTAATCCGCGACTGTGTTTTCCAATTCACGGATATCCAATGCTAGATCACGCCAATCGATAGGAGCTGGATTCGGAAGGTCGGTTTGCAGGGAGGCCTGAAGTATGAACGCTACAGTATGCTCATCAAAGTTATCCGAAGCAAGCAGTTCACTACTCGCCCGTTCCAATTCGGTTCTCTGAGGCTCTTCGAATAGGCGTTGAAGCATAGGAATACTCTTTTCAGCGCGGTCTAAGTTGTAGGCTCTTCCCACAGCCTGTCCAATCACAATCTTCACTTCACTTTCATCCATAGTGTTGACCCCAAGTGGAGTTAGCATCCTTTCAGCATCATCATTCATGATGAGCGTCTGCGTTTAAATTTCATTGTGTAGTCAGGAAGATCGCAGCTACAACGCCAGATTTCCAGAGCTGAGATCGGTTCAAGGCTAGTCCATGCCTCGCTTTATTGGTGAACAACAGACTCACACAGAAGAAAAAGCGTGTGGCTAAGGATTCGGGTTTGTTGGTTAGTCGTGCGGTTGTGGTATTGTTATGGTTCTATGGGGAGTTGAACGGTCTGGCGGAAAAGGCCCGTTTTCTAGCGGAAGTGCACCTGCGTTTCCGCACAACCACATAAATACCCGAAGCCTCGTCGAATGCTTGTTTCTGCCGCCCTCACGGGACCGGATTTCCTATTGCCTACTCTAACCCATAATCACAGTCAGTGCGATTGTTCTTTCTTCAACGGTATCGAACAATAATGCGCCCACCTCCCTTTGATGTCACCCGAGTTTCCTCTCAATACCCGGAATGATTTTGCTGTCCCCGATTATTCGCAACCTATTTCTACGGTACAGATCAATGAGATTCTTCTCTACCCAGTCCTCAATATTCCAGTTCTTGAGAATGGACCTTACCCGCTTAAATCGTATCGAACGTCGGTTCTCGTCAATGAAAGCGTTTAGGCGTGTTGCATTGAACCTACTTATTCCCTCGGGCTGTCTGAACGCCATACGAAGTGCGACGGTCGCTTCTCTGTCGGGAGCCCAGACCTCCAACTTCCAACGCTTTACGGGCTCAACATAGGGCTGCAGGGTAGAGGGCGCCCGTCCATCCAATATGCGATCGAACACCTCTACGAAGAAGGGCCTTTCCTTGATCCGAAGCTCAATCGCATATGTAGTCATCTTCCTTGGGCCAAACATTCTACTTTGAACTGAAATTGACCTCAATTCCACGTTCGTAAGATCCGAGAGTTTTGTTGACAACTGCTCCATTTGAAGAGGGCCGACTTGGGCAGAGAGCATGTCTAGATCTTTGCTTCGCAGCGGGTTCTTCATGTGAATGGATAGAGCTTGGGATCCGAAGATTACTAGATCGCCCGCCTTTTCATGAAGAAACGGATAAGCAACCTTGAGAATTTCGACCCACTCTATGGGTGCAACGCGTATGTCTTTAGGCCTTTTCATTAACCCACTACTCCAAGCTGTTTTGCCGCGGTGAGGATCAAGTCGCTTTCGCTCAAATCCTCTACGAGATTGAGTCCAATCACTCCAACCCCTTTCTCACCATCGACGAGCTTCCAAAACCCAGAGCGCGAATATTGTCTGGTGATGCCAAGAAATCGCTCGCGAACCGCTAAGAACGCAGGTGCATCGACGCTGGTGACATTCGAGGATGTTGTTTCTAGTATTCGGCTAAAGAGCAGCCGAAAGGCCCTTCCTAGGTGATTTTCGTCAGCCCGCTGTAAGAAATAAGGAAGGTCCAATTTCCTTGTAGAGATCATCGCAGCAACAAGAGAAAATGTTCCCGTCTGCTTTTTTGCATCCGCATAGGCTTCATTCACCAGGCAGTCCTCTAAGGACGCCATCAAACCATGTTCGAAAGGTTTGGAACGTGCTAGGCCGATGAAATCAGTGAGAATGGTGCGGATGTCCGTTTCGGGTACATCCCAGTTGAGGCCGTGCTTCTGCAGGATAACGAGGCCAACGCACACCTTTGGTTTTTCCGACTTGACAAAGTATGTCTCCTTTGAGTATACTGATCCTACGTCCTGTTTTCGCACACTCAGTACGTCGCTCTTCACCAACAGGTCTAGATACGTCCGCAACGTTGTGTTATGCGTCAAAATCCCTGCACGCGCAACTTCCTTCCATATGTTTCGAAATGAAGCGCTGCGGCCGAGTTTTTTGACCACACTTGCAACTTTTTCTGCCTTTACTGCATCAAGGGTTCTTGGCACAAGTAACGCCTGTATCATTAATGATACAGAGGTTACTCATTAACATAACCTCCTAAGGGGAATATGACAGAGAACCAATGAGACGCCATGCTTCTAGGTGAACGCTCTAAACAACCCTAACGGCGTGAGAGCTATTCTAGTCTGCGAATGATGTGGTATCCAAATGGTGTTTTCACGATGGGTGAGGTCTGTCCTTTCTGGAGCGCAAACGCGGTCTGCTCGAACTCCTTCACCATCTTTCCGCGCGTGAACCAGCCGAGGTCTCCTCCACGTTTGCCCGAACCCGGGTCGCGGGAGACCTCTTTCGCAATATTGGAGAACTTCTCTCCCTTACTCAGCCGACCCAGGACCATCTGTGCCTCCTTCTCCGTCTTCACGAGGATATGAGCGCAGTGAACCTGATTTGGCAAAGGTCAATCACTGATTTCAAACTCCAGCGGAGTCTTCAATTAAGCATGCCGCCGGATGTTCGTGTTTCCAAGAAGGAAACGTCAGAGGCAAGCAGTTGCTTAGGACAACCGCTCAATGAATACTGGTTGCGGTATTGTTAGTGTTCTATTGGGGGGGGTTAAACGGTCTGGCGGAAAAACCCTGTTTTCTCGCAGAAGTGCACCTGCGTTCGAACATAGCGGAAGGCAAAACTGGACGTGCTGCCGAAACATACTTTGGATACGGGATTAGAACCTAGTCTAGCCTGGTCTATGGCGCGGTTTTCGAGATGTTTTGGCTTGGTTCGTGGCCTAGCTGGCGCATTGCGCTCGCATCAGTCGTCGTCCTATCGGTGTCGAAGTCGTTTGACGGGAAGCTGTTCAGTCCAAACCAGCAGCTCATGCAGCTCGTTCTCCACATCGAATCTGTAGGTCTGGGCGTTTGCGATCTTTCTTGAGCGCTTCACCAATCCGATTTGATTCAGTCTCAGGACCGCTTTCTGGACAGTCTTAAATGTCAAGCCGGTTGACTGAGCCAGCATAGGAATCGTCTGCTCCATGTTGCCTACAATCCTAGCCTGGTCGAGAACCCGGGCCACAGGGCCACCAAACACTATTCCAAGAGGACCTTCACTAATTCTCTTCAATTGTGTACCTCCTGTACGTTATCGTCATCATGATGATAATCATCTTTCGTCACCCTTTATAATCGTTGCGGCTAATTCCAAAGATAGTGGAATAAATTCCAATGGTGTTCAAACTAGGGACGCTCAATCACGCAAAAGGGTACATCATAAACAAGCTCTTCGAAGACCATCGCATCGGGGGCAAGCACCTACCGATGGAACTACTCCCTCATGGCTACCCCCCAAAGCACCGATCCTTGATCCGAGAAGCGTATGAATTACTCAGGACCGAGAATCCTTCCCCGTTGCATGTTGAGGGCGAGAGAACGGGCCGGGACACTTCCGCGCACGTAAGCCTTGTTCCTCATATGATCCCAAAGATGAGAGCGTTAATGAATGGATAGAGGAAATCCGTGGGTCTCCAGCCCTATGGAGAAGATCTCAAGACACTGCTGCCGCTTCGACGTTCAAGGGTCACTCGACGACCATAGATTCTTGACTCTTTCTTCGGCGTGCAGATAAATCAACTTAGTCACATCGAACGAAGATTAGAGGCCCCTCGCTCAATTCATAACTCTCTGTTGCCAGCTATGATGTCCTATTACATGTTCTAACCTGTAACGTTGCTACTACCGTTCGCAATTAAGAGGGTGGATCCACCCCTCGAGGGGTGGTGCCAAACGGTGCCAAACGAAGGTAACCCTCGCCTCATTTTGCGCCTCGATCCCCTCATACGAAGCGGTTTACAAGCCCGGGCCATGTCGAGGGGGGTTTCCCTCAACGAGTTGGCAAAGTTCGTGCTAGTCGAATACGTGAAACAGTCCGTTGAAGCAAAGGAAGGCACCCCAGCCCTCCTCCGCCACCTAGACACCCTCGTCCGCACGTTGCAACTCCAAGCTATTGCCCTGACACTGCCAGCGGTCGAAGCGCCTGGTCCAACGAAACAACCGTTGAAGGCCAGCAAAGATACACAGCAGGGTCGGTTGGATCTTCACGACACTGTGGACGCCATTCTGAAGACGGTTATCAAGCTCTGCGAGAGTGAGGAGGCAGCTAGGAATGCGAAGGCGCGTATGGAAGCGATGCGCTTGGCTAACACTACTGTCCGAACCGACATGGCGCTTCTGCAGGGTTACGACCGCCGCGACATCCAAGTTCTCCTAGACGAGGTTCGTGAGACGAATGAGCAATTCAGAGCGGAGATTGCAGCAAGCCAGAGAGGAACAAAGGAAGCTCAGAAGCAAGCGGGAAGCTGAAGCGGGAAGCCTAGGCGCCTTCCAACGGCTCAAGGAATTCGCCGGGAAAGGCCCCGTAGCCTTCTGCAAAGAAGCCCTAGGCTTCGAACCGACCAACTACCAAGCCAAGTTCCTCAACGACCCGGCCCATTTCATTGCGCAGCTATGGTGTCGCCAGAGTGGAAAAGACCACTCGGCGTCTAGCAAATTGCTCTGGTACGCAGTCAAAAACGACGGCGTCCAACTAGGAGTTGTGGGTCCAAGCTTTCGCCAAAGCAAACTCGTAATCCGAAAGATCAACGCGTTCATTCAGCGTCTACCTAGGAGTGTCCCTTACCGCGAAATCCTAGTCGGTCGGAAACCGCTCAAAACGAAAGTGTCGCTAACTAACGGTTCTAACATTGAAGCCTATCCTTGCAACCCCGACACGATACGGGGCCCGACACTGCATGGCGTACTTGCGACCGAGTTCAACTTCGTGCGGGATGACGAGGAGCTCTACGATGCGATTCTTTTCACGTTGGGCACGACGAACGGGTTCTTCATAGCCAACTCGACACCCTGGTCCCGCGACCACGTTTTCTACAGGATCTGTAAGGATAAGGAGTTTGAAGATTTCAGCCGCGACCACGTCACGTGGGAACAGGCGCTTGAACCGAACGGCCCCCTGAAGAAGGGTATCCTGGAGAAGATACGGAAGCAGTTGGCGAACGATCCTTGGCGTTGGCGGCGTGAGATGGAGGCGGAGTGGAGCGAGGACGACGATTGCTGGCTCCCCACCTCGCTAATCACGGAATGCACCGACGCGGAGCTTGAAATCCGAGAGTTCGGCGGAGAATTGCGAAGCTTCTGGGCGACGGAACTTGCAGCAGACCTCCCGCGCTGACTACTGGGCCGGCCTCGACCTCGGCAAGAAACAGGACTACAGCGTCCTAGCCCTCGTCCGAAAAGACGGGGACACCTTCCGCCTAGTGGGCCTCAAGGTCTTCCCGCTAGGAACGGAGTACACTGGTGAGGCGGGCGTTGTCGGCTTCGTTCGAGTCCTCACGGCGAAGTTGCAAACGGTTCATAGAATTCTAATCGACCAAACGGGCGTCGGAGAGAGCGTCGTAGAAGAGGCGAGGAAGTCGCTCCATAACGCGGAAGGCATCGTCCTCTCCGCACCGGTCAAACAGGACGTGATGAACTACCTCAAGATGATGATGCAGCAGAACCGATTCCTGATCCCCTACCAACTTGAGTTAGCCAACGAGTTGAACATCGAACGATTCCAGCTCACCAAGGCCGGTCAAATTCAATTCAGCCACCCAGATGGGACGCATGATGACCGTGCTTGGGGCATCGCGTTGGCCATGTTCGCGACGAGGACGCGGCCGGTCCCCGCATTCAAGCCTATTACCCGAGTGTTCTGACCTTGTGAGGCCCTGTAAAGTTGATGTCGGACGGGTAGGGCTGTAAGAAACCGTCGAATGGGTTTTCCCCAGTAACAAATATCAGCAGTTGCTCCCCTCCTTATAGAATCTCTGCCAATTGATTGAATTGATAGCAAGCCAGAGTATGTACGTAAATAGTCCTGCTTTTAGTTCACCTTCAGTTTCCTAGCAAGAGTATGGGGTTAAGGATGGTCAGAGATCCTGGTGGAATGAGGAAATTCACCGAACGTGGCGCGGTTATCGATGCGGCCGGACCGCTGATCCTAGGATTCGTTGCGTATTCTGTCGCTGCGGTTTCAACGTTCTCAATCCCCCAGCTTACCCATGTTGGTCTCGATCCATTTGCAGTCGCAGTCTTTACGTCAATAGTAGGGCTTCTGGTCGTAGGCCTGGGTTATGGATCAATCATACTCCTCGGAGGCATGTGCTCGTTGAACATAGCTGGATTGATTGCGAGGCTCACTAAGACGAAGCAGGTGATCAGACCTAAGGATGAAAAATTCTTGCACCTCGGAAAGGCCCTCATCGCGAAATCTCACTTAGTCTACCTGCCATTAGTATTGTTCTTCACGTCGATTGCCATAGGATGGGACATCTACAGTGCTGACCCGTCAAGGACGGCAAGTACAAGGCCCGGTGTGCTACGGTTGGTACTGCATTCATTGAACTTCTTGGCTACTCCTCAGCGTGCGAGCGGTGTTCTATTTTCGCTTCGGCTGACACCGGGGTTGATTGTGATCACCATGATCTCGGGCCTGGTCCCTTCGATCGCCCTTCCATATTTCAGGCGATTCAAGATTATCGGCATCAATTCAGGACCATTTCACTCAACTCTTCTAACCGGTGTATTGGGATCGATTATCGGTCTCAACATACTGGTCAGTCTGCTAGGAATTTTCTACAACGTTCTCTGGGCAGGGGCACCTACTTCTTACCATTATGCTCTCATAGTCCTTGTCGGGTTTAGTCTGCATTACTCTGCCGGGACCTACATTGGTCGTGGCAAGGCTGAGTCAATTATTTTTAGGAGACTCGCGAATGGTCGCTACGACCGCAACCGAATAATAGTGTTGGATCGAACACTAAACCCAAATGCGAAGGCTATCGAACTGCGATCATTGCTGCGGGCACAGCTTGAAGATTGACTGTTAGAGACATGCACTTGGTATCTTGTTTGGCGATACGCTTCAGTGTATCACCATAGAAGCCCGATTCAACCAGAGGCCTCTCAATCATATTAGCGCTAACGGTACTTGTAGTGTCCTTCGAATATGTCGCGGGTCTTCTGTCCCTCTTCGTAGTACTCGTCGTCAAAGGCTGGGATCGTGAGGCTGGAGGCGAAGTCGTAGATGCCTGACCATTTCAGGTCTATGATTCTTCGAATGCGTCTTGCAACTTCGGGAACTGGAATGCGTTCCACGAGTGGTTCGAAGAATCCGACGATGATGAGTTTCTTCGCTTCATCTTTCGAGAGGCCTCTGGCCATTAGGTAGAAGATTTCTTCCTCATCGATTTGCGCGACCGACGCCGAATGCGTGGCCTTCACATCGTTCGTTTCGATCTCGAGGCCGGGGATTGCGTCGGCTAGGGCGTCTTTGCTGAGTATCATGGCGTGTTCTGCGAGGTAGGCCCGCGAGTTCTTAGCGTTCGCTTCGATTCTGATCATACCCTTGAAGATTGCCTTTGCCTTATCTTTGACTACTCCTTTTGAAATAGCGTGGCCGCTAGTATTTGGCCCGCTATGAGTAATGTTCGAGACAGTGTCGAAGCGTTGCGTCCCAGCCCCAAAAACAACCTCCACGTTCTCAGAAGACGCACCGGATTCCTTCATGACGCTCTCTAGCCGGGACCTTGTATAGGCGCCCCCGAGCAATCCTGTGGACCAAACGATCTTGCTATCCCGTTCCCCTATTGATTTCTTGTTCGAAAATATGTTCACGTTTTGGGATAGGTTGTTTATGCTTCCGTACGTAACTTCTGCGCCTTCGTGCAAGTAGACTTCAGATAGCCCACTGTACGTAGACTTCGACTGGCCTGTTGAGCGAGTCGAATACAACTCTTCAAGGATCGTAAACTTACTCCGATTGTCCGCCATTACAAGGTTCTGGGCGAAAACTCCGTGCCCCTCCGAGTCGAGTATGGTTACGACCCTGAATGGGACGATTACTTCAAGTCCCTTCGGGACATGTAAGTAGAACCCTGAAGTGAAGAGCGCGTTGTTCAATGCCGCGAACTTATCATCCTCAGGAAGAATTGCTTTCTCCAGGAAATAGCGACGGAATAATTCTGGTTCGCTTCGAATCGCAGTCCCGATATCCGCAAAGACTACGCCTTCCTTTCGGAGAGCTTCGGGCATCTCGGCTGGGAAAGTTTTCGATTCAATTTGAAAAATCGTGATCGCCTTGTCAGACTTCAGCTTAGCCATAACGTCCTCAATTTGAGACTCGGACGGCTCTGAAGGGGCTAAGCTGACTGATTCGAAGTCGACGCCTGCAAGGTCCACGTACTTCGTATACAAATTTGAGAGTTCGACGGGAAGCTTGCGAAACAGGTTGAGTGATTTGATGCGAAATTCCCGTAACCATTCGGGTTCATGCCTGGATTCCGCTAAGGATCGGATGTGCTGTTCGCTTGCTTTTGTTAATGTCAACTCTGACATTGCTGGAACACGTTCTCAGGTTACGGGTACCGGTACGGGTTACGTGGGTAAAAAAGAGGTGTCTAGCCGACGGAGCCGGCCATTTCCATTTGGATGAGCCTGTTCAATTCGATGGCATATTCCATCGGCAGTTCCTTGGTGAATGGTTCCATGAAGCCCATGACGATCATGCTGAGAGCCTCTTGCTCCGAAAGTCCGCGGGACATTAAATAGAAGAGCTGGTCGTCTCCGATCTTGCCAACCGTTGCCTCGTGGCTTGTCGTCGCGTCGTCTTCGTTGATCTCGTTGTATGGGTAAGTGTCGGTCCTTGAGTACTCGTCAAGTAGTAGGGCGTCGCATCGTACGGTCGACTTGACCCCCTTAGCTCCCTTAGCGACGTGTAGTAGGCCTCGGTAAGTTGTTCTTCCGCCATCTTTGGAAACGGACTTGGAAGTGATTCTGGAAGTCGTGTGTGGGGCGAGGTGTACAACTTTGCCGCCGGCGTCTTGGTGTTGGCCTTTGCCGGCGAAGGCTACTGATAGAATTTCGCCCTTCGCTCCTGGGCCGAGCAGGTAGATGGACGGGTACTTCATTGTGAGTTTGCTGCCGAGGTTTCCGTCAACCCATTCAACAGTTGCGTTAGCATATGCGTATGCTCGCTTCGTAACTAGGTTGTAGACGTCATTAGACCAATTCTGGATTGTCGTGTAGCGTACGTGCGCGCCTGGTCTTGCTATGATCTCGACCACGGCTGAGTGCAGTGAATCGGTAGAATAGATTGGGGCCGTACAGCCTTCTATGTAATGCAACCGGCTATTCTCATCGGCAATGATGAGTGTTCGCTCGAATTGCCCCATGTTTTGCGTGTTAATTCTAAAGTACGCCTGAAGGGGTACATCGACGTTAACGCCCGGCGGCACGTAGATAAAACTCCCACCACTCCACACCGCACTGTTCAACGCCGCGAACTTGTTATCTTCCGGCGGGATTACGGTTCCGAAATATTTCTTGAAAATTTCCGGGTACTCTCGGAGTGCGGTGTCGGTGTCTGTGAAAATGATGCCCTTCTTCGCCAGGTCTTCTCTAAGGCTGTGGTATACAACTTCGGATTCATACTGGGCGCCCACGCCGCCGAGGAATTTTCTCTCAGCTTCAGGAATGCCCAGCTTATCGAATGTATCCTTAATGTACGCAGGCACGTCTTCCCATGAACGGCTCTTCTTTTCAGTTGGGCTGGCGTAATACAACATATCATCGAATTTGAGAGTGGTCAAGTCGCCACCCCACATGGGCAACGGTCTCTTGACGAAATGGTCGTAAGCACGCAGCCTAAACTGGAGCATCCAGTCAGGTTCCTTCTTTATCGCAGAGATCTTCTCGACAACCTCTCGTGTGAGGCCCTTCGGAAACTTGTACTCGTAATCTTCGGTGGAGTCTCTGAAGTTATACTTGGTATAGTCGATGTCTAGGGTTTGCTTAGTTGCCAAAGCGAATCAACAACCTCTCTTATGACATACGTAATAAGTGTTCCTTTCAAGTAGCGGTAGCTGCAGCCTCTTGCTCCACCCACGAGTAACCCCGTTCTTCTAGCATTTTAGCTAATTCCGGTCCTCCGGAGCGGAATATGCGGCCATTCACCATAACGTGGACGAATTGGGGTTTTATGTAGTCCAGAATCCGCTGGTAATGCGTTATTAGAAGCACGCCCATTTCCGGCCCAGCCATGTGGGCAACAACCTCAGCCACCTTCCTGACTGCGTCAATATCCAACCCGGAATCAGTTTCATCCATAATCGCGATTGCCGGTTGAAGAATTGCCATCTGGAGGACTTCGGCACGCTTCTTCTCTCCGCCGGAGAATCCTTCGTTCAAGTAGCGTTTCGCGAAGGCAGGATCCATGTCAACCTCCTTCAACTTCTCCTCAAGCTTCTTCTTGAATGCGAGGGCGGAGATCATCTCGCCGCCGACACCTTTCGAGTCAGCGTTCTTTGGCGTCTCGCCCCTCAATGATCTGTAGGCGGCGCGTAGGAACTGCGCAAGTGGGACGCCTGAGATTTCAAGAGGGTACTGGAAAGCTAAGAAGAGCCCTTTCTTGGCTCGGGCGTCGGGGGGTAGGCCAAGGATGCTCTCTCCATTAACGAGGATGTCGCCGCTCTCCACCTTGTATTTGGGGTGGCCCATGAGCGTGTTCGCCAGTGTGCTCTTACCAGACCCGTTTGGCCCCATGACCGCGTGAATTTCACCTTGTGTGACTTTCAGGTTGACCCCTTTCAGAATCTGTTTGCCCTCGATGCTTACGTGGAGGTCTTTGATTTCAAGCGTAGTTGGCATTATGCGTCACATGTGATTTGTCTAATTCCGCTAGAACTTAGCTCTCGCTATTAAGTATGACGTACGTAATAAAATCAGAATGGAAGCGGCGACGACTTCCTGTAAGGACCACGCGTACGCTTGCGTGCCTTAGTTCTCTTCTCCCTCTTCCGCTCTATATCATCGGTGACGTCTGACATTGTTCTCTCACTACAGAACTGCGGACTAGAATTTCAGTCTTAGCACAGGCTCAGCCTGATTTCCGCTTGTTTACGAGCTCAAACGTGACGCCCATGCTGCCCTTGTTGCCATGCAAGACCGACTGGTACTCGCCAATGTTGGTTGCCGGCCTCGAGAGTCGTTCCGGGCTCCAGAGAAGTAACTCACGATCATACTCAGCCAACTCATAATCAGGCGTATAATCCAACGCCCCAGTCGGACAATAATCGGTACAATTGTGCGCTGTGACATTTCCTGCAACGTAAGATTCGTCCCCTTCAACCGAGAGGTTGACCACAGGCTGGTTCGTAACGTCGGTTGATGAGATTCTTAGAATTGGTGCATACACGTAGTTGTCATCTAGTTCAAATCTAGTAAATGTCTTTTCGCGAACATCTCTGAACTTGATGCCCATGAGCTCTGCCATCCGCGGGACGAACTTGCCACGAACTGCGAGGACATAGGAGCGCTTCCTGTTCTTGTGTTGAGGGCTTGCCAATTCCCCGACTAGATTCATTCTCATAAGCAGTTGCTGCAGCTGGAATGCTAGGGTTCGAGAGACGGTGACATATTCAAAGAACGTTGATTTATTGCCCTTAGTTGGTTCATGGAGATATCCATCGCCGCGCCATGCGCCTAGCACCAATTCTCTTTGTTTCTTAACCGGCGCGAACATCATCCAATCTGGTACTTTCTTTCCGTCTGAGCTGCGTCCAAATGTCTCGAAGAATTGGAGGGCTACAACGGAGTGCAGTAGAACATGCGTTGAGTGGTGAATGGTCTGCGTCTTCGGCTTACCATTGAACAGCTTCTTGAGCAGCCGGATCGTGTCGTTGATGTATTCGGTTTCATGTTCTCCGAAGGAGAAGCCAACTGTTCTTCTTACAGCATAGCCCTCAGCGAGATAGTAGCCAACTAACCTGAATAGCTCAGGACTTGCTGGAAGCTTTAGTTGCCGAGGTAGTCGTTTGCCGGTGCTCGGTTGTCCGACTGTAACCCGCTGCTCGAAGAAGTCGATGTCTCGAGTTTCCTTCATAATCGGGAGGGTCAAGTAATCTCCAGCTTTCAACTCCTTCGGTGTCTTCCAAGAAGGTTCTCGAACTTGTTTCTCAAGTCGTCCCTTCTTTACGACGTTTCTGGTTGAAACAAGAAGTGGGTGGTCTTCTGTTACCTTGAGCGGGAAGGGAGCGCCCAAAGGCCTTATCGTGTATAGTCTTCCCGAGTAGTCATGTTTGTAGACTTGGCGCACCTTACGATGCAAGCCAGTGTGCGTTAAGACGCGGTCGCCTACTTGGATTTCACTGATCGGCTTAACAGATGGGTTGGTGGTGACCAGTGTGTCCGGGGCCACGCAGAAATGGCAAAAACAGCAGCGGGCGTACCAGTACTGTGGGAATCTTTTCTCGGGGTTTTGTGGATATTCCTTTTGGTCAGTGACTGGGACCATGCTTATGCATCTCTCGGGGCAGATCCACGCGCAGATTCCGCAGCCTGTGCACTTCTCCATGTAAAGCTGGTGTCGGCCTCTGAACCCTTTCGGGAGCAAAACTTTCTGGTAGGGGTACTTCAAGGTGAATGTTCGTTTGAAGATGTGTTTGATTCCTTCGTACATTGCCTCGAATACCATGCCGATTGTGCCTCCAGTTACCTGTCCGCCTCGACGGGCCAGTAGTCTAAGCTTCCATAGATGATTGGCATATCAGCAACATGCACGTTGCGGATGAGGTAGGGTAGTGCGATTAAGTTTCGGAAGGAGGCGTTCATGATTTTGACTCGGTACGGCTTGTCGCTATTGTCGCCCATAACCATCACCGCATATTCTCCGCGGGAAGATTCAACGCGGCCAGTTGCTTCACCTTCAGGCGCGACAAGCGGAGCTTTTCGAGCGATGGGCCCTTTCGGAATTTTCTCGAGCGCTTGTCGAAGGATCTTGATACTCTGTTTCATCTCGTCAAATCTTACCATGAACCTAGCATAGGAGTCGCCTTCTTGGTAAGTCGGAATTTCAAAATCGAGATCCGCGTACGCTCCGTACGGTTCGACCTTTCGAACATCGTACTTAACGCCTGACCCTCGGAGCACTGGGCCTGCTACACCTAACTCTATTGCTTCCTGCCGCTTGAGGACACCAATTCCCTTAGCGCGGGCGACGACGAGTGGATTACTGAAGAAGATTCGGTCGTACTCGACAAGCCTCTTCTCAAAGTAATCGAGTAGTTTGGTGAGTTTGTCTTCAAATCCAAAGGGCAAATCTCGCCTGGGGCCGCCTGGCGGAAGAAACGAGTACGTTAAGCGTGCACCTGTCAGCATCTCTGCGAGTTCTATGAATAGGTCCCGGTCGCCGAAGGCCCACATGAAAATTGTTGTGTGCCCAGAGAAGACTCCGGCGTTGATTGCCAGCCAATAAAGGTGGCTCATTATGCGGTTCATTTCAGCCGCGATGGTTGAGATATATTGGCCACGAGGGGGGACTTCGACGCCTTGGAGTTCTTCAACGGGGAGCACGTAGCCCCAGTTTAGGTGGATGGCGTCTATGATGCATGGTCTCTCAAGATGCGGGATGTTACTCACGTAATTTCGATACTCGGCGATTTTCTCGCAGCCTCGGTGAACATAGCCTATGTCGAGGTCTACGGATACGATGTAGTCGCCGTCGACTCGGATGAGCATTCGTAAATGTCCGGATCCTGGGTGTTGGGGCCCAACGGATACGTCCAGGGTTGACGGTTCTGCAGTCTTAGTGATCGTGATGGGAGGGGCTGGAGGCTTTGTCTCAGCTGGGGGTGTTGTCATCGTTGGCCCATCTCAGGGAATTTAATATCCTTTAACATCGGGGGTGGTCCATCCCAATTGTCCAACGTGAGTAGTTTTCTTAGGTCAGGGTGCCCCTCGAATTTTACCCCGAACATTTCGAATGTTTCCCGTTCGTGGAAATGCGCGCTTTGCCACACAGAAACGACGGAGGCGATCGATGGGTTATCCCGGGGTAATTCTGTTTTCAGAATAACGACAAGATCTTGAATGTCTGGTTTCGAGAATGAGGCCGTGAAATATAGGACCTCTATCTTCTTGTGGGGTGGGTAGTCGATGCCTGCAATTCCTTTTACGTGGTCGAAGCCAGCTTGGTCGCGCATGAATGTTGCAATTTCCAGGAGATGGTCCTTGTCAAAGGTGATGGTTACG
>Ga0208457_1000725_pt1 | contig 28464 bp, 26 predicted proteins | sample June2015DPH_10_1_FD_185513 | JGI IMG/M metagenome (GOLD analysis project Ga0208457, IMG submission 185513) | Peatland microbial communities from SPRUCE experiment site at the Marcell Experimental Forest, Minnesota, USA - June2015DPH_10_150... | ecosystem: Environmental > Terrestrial > Soil >... | reverse complement strand
CAAAAGGCGATGGCCGCCGCCTGGACGCGCAAGAACCAGCCGTTGCTCGTCAGTCTCATCAACCAGCTCATCATGGTCGCGGCCGACGTGGACAATGACCTCTTTGACGCCGGATCCTCGGACAGCAGCGATGGCACCGCCATCGCCAACCTCACGTATCGCATCACCGCCCTATACAGCGGACGGGATGCGGTGCTGGGCGCCTCGGCCGGCCTGAAGCATTTCGGCACGCGCCGGCTGGGGCGCAGCGGCCTGGCCAATCGTCCGCCGGTCGTGATTGCGCCGCCCGCCACCGACAACGTCTGGGACGTGGACTGCTCGAGCTTCTTTCCGCCCGGCACGGGCGGGACCGACATCCATAGCGCGTACTTCGCGACCGACGGCACGCTCGCGCTGATGCGGCAGATTTTGCGCGGCCTGGACCGCAGCGTGCTCGAGAGTCTGGGCGCGACCCAAGGTCACGCCTGGCCCGGCTGAGCCGCCCGCCCCAGGTGCGCGCGCTGCCGGTGACACCGTGGAGCAACCAGGTCGAGGATGGAGGACCGAGCTGGAGCAAAGTAGTGCGCGTCAAGCGCCCGGCTTTGGGAAAGAACTGTTTGACAAGAAGGATCGGTTTGCCTGTTCAGTGCTGGAAAAGCACGGCGAGGCGGTGCCGCTGCCCGTAAACGAAGAGGTGGTCGAGGTGCCGGCATGAGTCGTTTGCCGGTAGGCTCCGGTGCGGAGGCGGTGAAGGTCTTCCGTCGCCTCGGTTACGAAGTGGATCACCAGATGGACCGCCGTCACTTCGGTTCATGGGCAATTGAATCTGCCGCCTTGAACGTCCGCCCTTTCTGGCCTATAGAACCCGCATGACACTGAAAGCGATCATCCACAAGGCGGAAGAAGGTGGTTATTGGGCGGAAGTGCCCGCGCTGCCAGGGTGTTTGACGCAAGGCGAAACGCTCGCCGAGTTGAAGGCCAACTTGCGCGAGGCGATTGAACTCTGGCTTTCCGTGGGCGATGAGGCGACGGAGTCCGGCGCGAGCGACGAGGTCTTGGAGATGACGGTGTGAAGCAGGTTTCCGGCAAGGAGTTCATCCGGCTTATCCAAGAGCGCGGTTGGAGGCTCAAGTGCATCAACCGCAGTCATCACATGATTTCACCAAGGAAGGAAGGCCGGAGCGCATCGTGGTTCCGGTTCACGGCCACCGCCCGTTGAAAATCGGTTTGCTTAAACACCAGATGAAGATCGCCGGACTGGTGGAAGCCGATTTGTGAGCTTGCCGGACTGGCGCTGGCACGGTTTGAGCGCGTTGGTCACGGTAGGGCTGTTGCTGGTTTATGTTCTCCGGCAGGAAGGTGGGTGGTCTGTGGTGGCCGCGGTGCTCACAAGTGTCATGGTCTTAGCCAAAGCACTCTCAACGGGGGTGTCTTGAGTCGAGAATGCGGCGCTCTTCTAAGAAACCACCTTGGAAGACATTGTTATACAGAAGCTTACCCTGGCGTCGATTGAGCACATCTTCACCCGGCATAGTCCTGGTTTCTTGCACGAGTAGGCCACTCAAAGAGTGGATGGGCGCTAACGAGGCGCCGCTACGACGGAAAGGCGTGAGAGGGTCACGAACACCGGCACGTTCCGGTTTGCCGGGCTCCTGAGTGTCGCATCACGGCTTGCCGGTACGGCGCGCGTTGTGCTAGTTTGCGGGCATGAGCGCGACCCAAGTGATTGAAGACATCAAACACCTGCCTCCAGCCGAGCAGGCGAAAGTCATTCAGTTCGCATTCCAACTCGCCCGCACGCGTCCGCTCACCGGCAGCGAACTCACCTCGCTCGCGCAACGCATGGCCGACTCGGATGATCCTGCTGAAGTCGCGCGGTTGAAGACGAGCCTGGTCGGGGGCTTCTACGGCCAGTAAGCATGGCTCGCATCCGCCGCCAGAACCTGCCACCGCCGCTGTTGGAACATCTGCTCGACCGCATCCGCGCCCGTCACATTTCCGCCGACCAGCTTGGCCTGCTGGCTGAATGGTTGGACACCGAACCGGAGGTGCCGGCAAACCGCTGGTTCAAGAGATTCCCTGGCCTGGTCGTCTGCGGCGAGGGTGAATGGGTCAAGACCTTCCTGCAACCGGGCCAACTCCCGAATGGCAAAGAGGTTCTTTAGCTGCTGGCCTGTGTCCTCCGGCAGGGAGGCGGCTGCTTTCAGGTGGCCGCCGCACTGACGGGTTTCGCGGTCTTTGCCAGAGTGCGGCCAACTGAGGCACCTTGAGTGGAGGATGCGGCGCTCTACCGAGGCACCGCTACGACGGTCCGGCGTTGAAGCGGTGCGGTGTGGGCGCGAGATCACGCCCCCGCCGTATCGGAGCAGAAAGCATTCGGATTGCGTTCATCCCCGAATTTGCGCGTTCCCCAGCACAACCCACTTGTGGCCGGTCAAATCCTCCACTCCCATCGGGCCACGGGTGGAGAAAGTCTAAACCTCACCCAGCAGGTGGCGTTTGATGTGTCGAACCAGATGTTCATCCACCTCGATGTGCCGCGGGACGGGTTGGCGCTTGCCGGTGAGCGGATTCCAGTAGAGGTCGTGTCGCGAACCGTGGCCGAGCAACTAGCAGCCCTGTCGCTCCAACTCCCGCAGGAGGTCACGGCGTTTCATACCGCGACTTCTTTGACGGCATAATCGGTCGGCACATCCTCCAGTACCATGCGCTGGTAAGCGTCGCGGATGTTCTCCTCCAGTTCCTTGAGGGTGCGCCCCTGAGTCATGATTTCCGGATGCTCGACCAGTCTTCCGAGCCAGAACTTGCCGGACTTCCAATAAATCATATTCAACCTGGCTTTCATGGGGTCACCCTGCCACAGACAGGGGTCGCCGACAATTCTTTCCATGCTCCAGGCAGAAAAGGGCTGTGGTTTTTCGCGATTGCGGCGATCAAATGCGCGCCTGTCCGCTGCCCGGCCAGATCCACCGGTATGGCGGGTTGACTCCTCCGGTCGGTCGGGCTGCAGGGTCGCTGCCGTGGCATGGTAAAGCCGTTTGCCGGGGTTGATGGCCAGGTTCAGAACGCGCGTGTGAAAGCGGTTTCAGCCGGCGAAACACAGGGCCACTTTGGCTGGCTGATCGCCGCGGCGTGCCCTACGATTTGATGTCGCGCGTCTGAAACACCGCCAGGCCGACCGCCACGAACGTCACGTTGAAGCCCACGAGCAGGCTGAGCGACTGGCCCACCCGCCACCACGGAATCCGTTCCGCGAACATGAGCTGCCACAAGTTCAGATGATAGGTGAGGAACCAGTTCTCGTATTCCTTGAAGTAGGGGATGTGCTCGAGGATGAAACTGACGAAGACGAGGGAAAGCGCCAGGATCGTCGCCGCCGCCGGTTTGACGTTGAAGCACGAGAACATGAAGGCCAGCCCCATGATGGAGCAGGCCTCGGTGACGAGCATGAGGTGGGCCGCCGCGTACCGCGCGAGTCCGGCTGGCGCCGGGAACACGCCCAGGATTTCCTGCTCCGGCATCCAGACGAACAGTCCACCCCACGGAAAATAGAGCCGGGCAAAGACCAGTCCGAGCACGCCGAGGGCCAGCGAAAGGGCCAGCGCGAAGATCGCGCCGGCCACCCATTTCACCGCCAGCAGCCGGGCCCGCCCGATCGGCCGCGACAGGATCATCCGCAGCGTGCCGTCCTCCGCCTCCTTGGCCACCAGGTCCCCGCCGATCAGCGCCACGTACAGGGGCAGCAGAAAGGCCGCCAGCGGCATCATCATGATCGTGGCGATGGTCAGCGCCGACAGGTACGCCGCCACCTCCTGGCTGCTGCTCTCCAGCATCCGCCGCAGCGGCGTCATCGCGTGCGTGAAACGAAACACGACGGCGATGAGATTCTGCGCCAGCAGGAACATGGCGAACCCGATGTAGGTTCGCTTCTTGCCGAACAGCTTGATCAGCTCGTTGCGGAGTTGGAGCAAAAACATGACGGAACGCGCCGGTCGTCTAGTCGCCGCCGGAGGCCGGCCCGGCGGCGTCCGGCCGCACCAGCGACAGGTAGAATTCCTCGAGCGTGGGCTGGGCGCGGGTCACCGCAAACACGGCGATGCCCGCTTCCACGAGCCGGCGCACCACCCGTTCCGGCCCGACCTCATCGGCCAGTTCCAGCCAGCCGCCCGCTTTGGACTGCTTGATCAAGCCGGCCTCGACCAGCACCGCGATGGCCCCCCGAAAATCGCCGACCTCGACCCGCAGCCAATTGCTGTCCCGCTTCGCCTCGGCCAGGGTCCCTTCAAACACCTTCCGCCCCGACTTCAGGACGCTGATGCGCGTGCAAATCTGCTCCACCTCGGTGAGGAGGTGCGAGGACAGCAAAATCGTAAGTCCCAGTTCGCGGTGCAGGCGGAGGATGGTGTGTCGCATTTCCGCGATGCCTTCGGGATCGAGCCCCTCGCCCGGCTCGTCGAGGATGAGGAGTTCCGGCGCGGGCAACAACGCCTGCGCCAGCGCCAGCCGCGCGCGCATTCCGTGCGAGTAGGTGCGCACCGGAGATTTTTCCCGCCCGGTCAGGCCCACCCATTCCACGACCTCGCGCAGGCGCGCGGCCGGCGTCGGCGCGGTGTAGTGGGCCAGGATGCGCAGGTTCTGCCAGCCGCTCAAATACTCGTAGAACGTCGGCGTCTCGAAGATCGCCCCCACCTTGCCCAGGGCCCGGCGACGGTCGCGCCCGACGTCCGCGCCGCCAATGAAGACCTCGCCGGCGGTGGGCCACACCTGCCCCAGCATCATGCCGATGGCGGTGCTCTTGCCGGCGCCATTGTGTCCGAGCAGCCCGAAAATCTCACCCGCCGGCACGCGGAGCGAAAGGTCGTCCACCGCCAGGCGCGCGCCGAAGCGCTTGGTCACATGGCGCAGGTCAATCACGGCGATTTCCCGATCACACCTTCGATCGTGAGGAGGTTCCTGAGGTGGCCGTCGGCGTAGAGGTAATTGACGCCCTTCTTGTCGCCGCGGGCCCGGTGGAAGGCCTCCTTGTCGAACAGCAACGGAATCTGGTGCGGATCGAAATCGAGGCCCAGGACGCGCAAATGGTCGGCATCCTGGCCGTTGAGCAGACTGTTCCAGGCATAGCTCGAACGCGTCCGCTCGAAGATGCCCTTCCGGTCGGACGGACAGCGGAGGACGTTCACATTGCCGAGGTAATTCGAAAGCACGAGGTCCACCGAGGGCAGGGCGTCCGCGGGCGGCGGCGCGTTGGTGTCCGACCGGGCGTCGCGCATGAACGGCAGGCGGTTGTTGGAATCCGCGACATAGAGCTGCAAAGCGAGGCCGCACTGGTGGAGGTTGCCCAGGCAGGCGGTCGAGCGGCCGCCCTCGGTGGACCGGCCCAGCGCCGGCAGCAGGAGCCCGGCGAGGATGCCGATGACAGCGATCACGACCAGCAGTTCGACGAGCGTGAAGGCACCGAAACGAGCTCGGCCGGTCGCCGCCCGTGCCGTCGAATGGTTCACCGGGGCGCTCATTGCCCGCGCAGGAACGCCCCGCGCTCCATCATGCGCTGCAGCTCTTCGAGTACCGGCGCCAGCTCCGCCTTCATCTCCGCTGAACTCGAACTGTAGTAGGTGCGCAAACCGACCGTCGTGATCGTCCGGCGGACTTCCTCGGATATGACCGGCGGGCCGTTCGTATCCAGGTCGGCCGGCATGGCGGCGCCGCGGTCGAGATCCTCGCGGGCCTCCTTCAACCGCTTCAGCGCGTTGTCCACGGCTTTGCGGCGGCGCTCCGCGGGCAATTGCTCAAAGCTGGTGAGCATCTGCTTGACGCCGGTGGGCATGGTGGCCTCGATGAACCCCCGCTTCTCGTCCTCGGTCATGGCGGCGAACCAGCGTGACCACTCGCGGTCAAACCGGGCGTTGCGGCGTTCCTCGAGAGAGAGCGCGTTCAGTTGGCGGGCCAACTCACGCAGCGCGCGCTCGCGCTCGCTGCCGTTGAGCCGCGCGAAGTCCACGGCCCGCAGATAGGCGCGGACCTTCTCGGCGGTGACGCGCGTGCTCCGGGCAATCACGTAGCCGCCCGTGGCCAGCACCCAGGCCAGGACCAGACCGCCGAGCGCCAGCCAGACCGGTTTGAACCTCGAGCGATTCACAGACTTGAAACTAAACCGTGGCGCACCCCTTGCCCAGCCCAAAGCCGGGCCCCAAGGAAACCAAGGGAAGGCGTGGACCGCCCGGGCGCTGCCGACGGCGTCCTCGCCGTCGGCCACGGCGAACGACCGTTTCCACGATTGAGGAATTTCCGGCGTCCACCTCCTCCGGAAGTTCGCCGCGAGACACGGCGAACGGCAGGCCAGAGGCCCGCGCTCCCCTGATTCCCGCAACGGATCACGGTGGTGGGTCGCGGACCGCCAGGTCGCACCGAACAACTGTCCGACCGGCGGTCGGGCAGCCACCTCAAGAATCACCGGTTCCCCGGCGTGACGTTGGCGCAATTGATCACTTGAACCGGTTCTTTTCCGGCGCCGCGTGTCGCTGGGTTCCCCGACCCGGGCGACCCGACGCGATTATGTTCGAGGCGCAGGCCGTCGGTCGAAGTCACCCGAATGGCCGGCAGCGGACATTCCGCGATGGTATTGTCGGTGATCGCAATATCGCGGTGGGCGCCCGCCGGCGTGATTTGACCGTCACCGCCCATGGCTTCGATGTTGATGGCGGTGCCCAGGCAGGCGGTGATCGTGTTTCCGGTGATGCGCACGTCGCTGCTGCTGCCGGCTTCCAGCCACCAGTATTCCGGCGAAACCAGGATGGCGGACATCCGACAGCCTTCGAGGCGGTTCCCGACCACTTCGCCGTGGCTCGCCTTGATCAGGATGCCGCGCGAGCGGTTGAACCCAAACTCGCAGTCGTTCACCCGGAAGCCGTTGCCGATGCGGTTGGCCGCGCAGATCACGCTGCCGGTGGGAAGGTCCACCGCCCGATCGAGCGTGATCGTGTAGGCGTGGTTGAGCGCGCCGCGTGCGGTCCGCAGGCCCTCGTCCAAACGCTGCCGCCCCAGGAAGGCGCGCTCGTCGTCCCGGATCGTTCCGGCCGATGTGATGGCCACGGCGCGGGCGTCAGGCAGCCGACGGCCATCGTAGCTGACCAGTTCCACCGGGTCGTCGGCGTGGATGTTCAAGCCGCCCTTGGCCAGCACCCGGAGCGCACGCCCCTGCGACGCCATAATCATGTCGTAGTCGCCGTGGATGTTGATGGCATCGTCGCCCATGAACCGCGCCGTGCAGCCGAGGTAGGACGGGCCCTTCATGGCGCCGATGCTGTGATAAGCATCCGCATCGAGCGAGCGCAGCCGCGGGTCGGCGCGCGGGACCGGGTCGCTCGCTGCCGGCCGCCGGTCAATCCGGCAGTGGTCGTAAATGGTGCCGTTGCACTCGGACTCGATGAACCCAAAGCAATTGGAGGCGTAAAGAACGATGCGTTCGAGACGCACGTTGACGCTGTGATTGCATTCGACGGCGTGGGGGATGCTGCCGTGCGGCGCATCTTCGGCGCCGATCACGATCAAGTCACCGACCTGTTCGGCGTCGTTGGCGTGGCCGCCGGGGACGATGATGCGGATGTGCCGGGCGTCCACGACCTCCACCTTCTCCGGATAACGGTCGTCACCGCGCAGCGTGCGGGTGTCGGGCCGGAAGATTTCATATTTGAAGTTGCGCACCGCCGCCGCGGCGGGATAACCCGCGAACAACTCAACCTCGTGGATTTTCTTGTCGGCCGAGAACCCGGTGATGCGTCCCTGCGTGAACGGCAGCGGGTCGTAATCAATGACCAGCCCCCGCACCGTGACATTGGTGCAATGGCTGAGGGTCAACGCGCGGGTCGTCTCGGTGCAGATCATCTCAACGCCGTCGGCGATAATCTGGACGTCTTTCAACCCGCGCAGCGCGAGGTGCTGCCGATTCCGGGGGGTGACCCGGTAACGAGCCGGAGGCACGACAATACGTGTCTTGCCGGCGGCAACCTGTCCATCAATAAAACCCTGCAGGTCGAAAGGCACGCCCACACGCTGGTCAGCCCGCGGGGAGCCGAATTTGCCCGCGGCATCGTTCGCGCCGAAGACGGCGATGGGGATCGAGATGAACAACCCGAGGACAAGGGCTGGTTGGAGCCCACGCCAACCCGCGGAAGCCCGGTGATCGGAAGCGCCGGTTCGGTGAATAAAAAGCGCCATGCTATTGGCGTGGCATTCTCTGCCCCGAGCGGGGCGATGTCAGGCGTGTTTTACGTGGAACCGCCGGCGTGACCCGCCTTACGGATTGAGTTGCACTTCCTCGGTCCAGTTGACCGTCCAGGTAATTTCCGGGTGCGGCTGGTTGTCGTTGTTCCACCGCGCGCGCCACTGCTGATTCGCGGGGTCAATGACGTTCTTGCGGATGGCTTCTTCGGCATGGCCGTCGGCGCACATGATGTCGGTCCGGCGATTATGGCGGTTGGACGGCCACTGACTGTCCTGGGTCGGGTCGAGGTTGGCCTCCCAGGAATAGCCGGTTTTCTGCGCTTGGGTGTCCGCCAGCATGATCATCTGGCTGGGGGCGACCACCATGGTTTCGGTCACCGGCCCCTGATAAAGGCCTCCATCAATGTCACCCCCCAGGCCGAGCTGCGGCTTGTGGTTGAGGTCCAGGCCCCAGTCGTTGTCGCCGTAGGAAAAGCGCGAGTTGCTGGTAATGGCCCACGGATCATAGCCGCCGAAGGGAGATGTGCCGCCGAGGGTCTTGTTCACGTTCGTGTCCCACGCCGCGTTGGGAACCGCCGCCGGGCAGTAAAACACCGCCCGGTTGGTGCCCATCTGCTGGAAGAGCCGGATCGGCCAGACATAATAGTAGCTGCCCACGACCGAGCCGCTGCCGGGGTAAACCCGGTTGTCGCCCACATACATGAGGGTGGCAATCCCAAGCTGGCGGAGGTTGTTGATGCAGGCGGTCTGCTTGGCCTTGGCCTTGGCTTTGGCCAGGGCGGGCAGGAGCAGGGCGGCCAGGATCGCGATGATGGCGATGACCACCAGCAGTTCGATCAAGGTAAAGCCGCGACGCCGGGTGGTGCGCTTCACGGGAGGGGCAATTTGAAGTTCCATCGCAGTCGCTCTCCAATTGATTTTAATTGTTACTACGCCCCGTGTGCCGGCCTGTCAAGGCGTCCCGCGTCCGGTAGTGTCCTGCTTCTATTTACCGGTGGCGAGCGTCCTCGCGAGCCGTGTCAACGAGCTCACGTTGAGCCGGCTCGTCGGAGCCTCACCAAAACAGGACACTGCCCCGCGCCCGGCGTCATGGATCGGGCAGGTTGGCGCCGATGGCCATGCCGTTCTGGCCGGTGGTGTCGGCGGTCGGAAACCAGAAGCGTTTGCTGCGCTCGATTTTCACCGCCGCCGCGGCGTTCATGGTTTCGAGGTGCAGATCGGAGAACAGAAGGTGCCCCCGCCCGTTGTGCCGGGTCGAGAGCGCGTGCGTGGCGAACGTCGGCCCCACCTGCCCGCTGTAATCGTTCTTCGCCAGGTCGGCCTCCATGTGCAGGAGCGTCTGCGACGGCGAGAGGAACCGTGACACATCGCTCACGTGGCACAGGCCGCAGTTGATCGCGTAGCTGTAGTCGCGCGGGTAATTGCTGTTGCCAAACGGCATGGTGGTCGGCGCCGCCGGGGACACATAACCCTTCATGCTCAGGAGCAGCTTGTCGGTCGGGCACAGGTAAACCGGCTTCGAGTTCAGATAGGGATAGATCACCCCGCTGGTGAGCTGGCCCGGCTTGGTGGCCAGCCACGTCAGAAACCAGGGGTAACGGCCGCTTTGATCCAGCGAATAAGTGGAACAGGCCAGCGCCAACTGGTGCAGGTTGTTCAGGCAACTGACCTTCCGCGAGGCTTCGCGCGCCTTCGCCAGCACCGGCAACAGCAACCCCGCGAGAATCGCAATGATGGCAATAACCACCAGCAATTCGATCAACGTGAATGCCCGGCCACGGCGAAAAAACGCGCGGGTGGCAGGAGGGTAGTTGACCATTCCCAAGGGCATGCCCGCTCCTCTACGCCCGCACTACCGGTGTGTCAAGGCATCCCCGCGCGCTGCGATTCAGCGCGTATGCATGAAGCGGTTTCAAGGCTCTGTCGAATGATCTGGCGATCTGGCGAATGATCTTGCCATTGACCTTGGTTCTCCCGTAGAAGGTTTCCCTGCTGACGTACTGCAGCAAGTGCGGGATCTTTGGAAACGAGCGCCATTTGCCGTCGCTGGACAAGTGGTGGCTGTGTGATTTGCCGGTTGGCCCTGCGGTCTGGTTTGGTTCGGCGGTCACACCCGAAACCTCCAGGATGCAAACGGCGGATAAAAAACAAAACTTCCGCGGGTCAAAGATGGCAGCTCAATAGTTGGCGGTGATTGGTGGCGCGCGTGGCGGAATTGGCAGACGCGCTAGATTCAGGTTTTCACTTTCTGCGTTTTCAAGGGGCAGCTTCACGTTTCAACGAAAGCGATAAAAACCATTGATTTCATTGGCTGAAATGGGCTTCAACCACGTCAATGGCGGGTTTCAATTGAATTACCGATAGTGTCGCAATTTCTGTCGCAATTGATTCCCGCCTGTTTTTGCGACTTTGCGCGGTGAGGTGCCAAAATCGGCGCTTTTCCAAACAGACATTTTCGCTCGATTACCACCATACGGATGTCATTTCCCGCCTTGAAAACTGGGGGGAACTGTATGCAATGGGACAGTTCACCTTGCTACAGGCGACAGTTGATTTCACCCACTCAGAATCGCCCCAGCGCCCGGACAGCTTTGGCCAGTGCTTTCGCCTGCACCTCCAACGGGGCCAACCCGTCCAATCCCTGGCAAGTTCGGCGCTCAAGTTGGCGCGCGAACTTGGCCTTCGCTCTGGCGGGAACGTATCGCCGCTCGGCCATCCAATCCAACACCCGCCATTGCCCAGCCTCAAAGGGGCAATCCTCCTTGCGCCAGTTGGTGACGGTTCGCGGGCTGACGGCGTACTTGTCCGCAAGCTGCTGGTTCGTTGGTTTCAACGTCAGGCGGTCGTCTGTCGGCGTAAGCTCGTCCAGCAGATCGTAAAGTGAATCTCGGAACCGGGCCTGGTCTTCTGTCAGACGGTCGTCCTGGATTTCACGCAGGGCCGCCTCGATGAGTTTGACTGCGTAGGCGAAGCCCCACGCAAGGCGGAGTGACGCCGGGATGTGTCGGTTTCGGGGTCGTCCGTCCATGTTGACGTTCAGGGTTCGGCCAGTCCGCCTTTAGCTCCCTGCCATTTTAGACAACCTAGAGCCTGCTGGCAGAGCGGATGCCGGATGCTACGGAGGCCGATGAGGAGGCTTTGCAGGGTGGATTTGTCCGCGCCGTCGAACTCCCCGGCCAGGATTTGCCGGGCAACGTGGAGCCACGGCGCACAATCGGGGGCCAAGTTAGCGGCCCTGGCTTCAAGGAAGCTCAAAAGCTCGCCTTTGTGTTCGCGTAACACGTCAGCAAACTCTGGTGGGCAACGGCGGCCCGGAATGACGGCGAGCTTGTCGCCTCTGGCTTCAAGCGTCAACCCAAGCCGGGCGGCGCACTGGTAAATTTCGGGTGCGGTCGTCACAAGATCAAGGCTTCGGAGTGTTCCTTTATCGCTTGCGCCAGTGGCGGCAGGGTCGAAAGTGGAACAACGGAACAACCCGCGCCGTTATTGGGTTTCTCAGCCGTTTCAAGGTGGAACACGGCTTCCGTTTGTTCCACTTCGGAAGTGCGAGAATCGCCTTTGTTTTCGGGGCTTGTTCCATTGTTCCACTTCGGAGGCACCGCCCTGGGGATCGGGACGTATCTCGCCCAAGCGTCGGAGAAATCGTCAGCGTAGTAGCCTTGCCGGGTACTATCGCCCAGTCGGACTTTTCGACTAGCGACGCTGTAGGGCGCAAGCAATCGGGCAAGCTGGTTCGGATTCAGGGGTTTGCCGTGATGGATTTCGTGCCACGGTCTTTCTTCCATGCCGTTGAGCCGTTCGCAGAGACTTACAGACGCCAATCGGTCCTCACCGACTTCGGTGAACACGGCGCGAACGTCTGCAAGCAACATGGTGCCAAGACTGGCGGGCGCGATTTCTTCTGTTTCGCCCGAGAGCGAAATGGCGGCGGCCCGAGCGCGTTCGGACCATCCTTCCTCGGCGAGGTCCGCGACGGCCAGCATCGGTTCCCACAAGTCAGCGGCGCGGTCGTTCAACTCGCCTGGCAGGTCCGGCTCGCTCGCGCTCAGCTTGTCCGCGTGGTCGTCTGCCCACCGCCGGCACTTCTGGCGGAGCGGTTCGGCGTCAAACTTCCGGCGACGGAATCGCTCCCGGTTCTCATCGGCACGCTTGCGACGCATGACAATAACCACGCACCGGTCCGTGAGTGTGTCCGCGAGTTTGCCAATTCCCGCGAACACTTTCGGGCCGAAAACCGAAAAGCGGCGCGGGACAAACTCGCGGGCGCCGTTGCGAATGGTCTCTTCGGTCCGCAGAACAAACGCGTCGTCGCGGATGCAGCCGACGTTCAACATGCCGCGCAATTCGTCGTGGTCGGCGAAGAACGTGTCCACTTCGTCAATCAGGAGCGTCGGCGTCACGGCCGCGATGGCGCGGAAGATGGCACTTTCGCTGCACGGTCCGGCGGGCAGGGCGCGGGCGCAGAGCTTGGACAGAAGCCGCATGACCAGCGACTTGCCGCACCGCTTTTCCGGGCTTCGCAAGTTGACATACGGTGCGGCGTCGAACCGGTCGGCGGCGTAAGTTGCCAGGATGAACAGCGCGAGCGCGTCGGCGGCGTGCGGGGCGAATACGGCGAAGCGGTTCAACGCGGCGGCGAGGTCATCGAGCAATGCAGCGCCGTCCACCTCATGCGCCCAGGGTTCCGGTTCGCGCTGCGGCAGCAAATCGGCGGTCAGGTCTGCTCGTGTGGCTTCCGGCTTTGGGCGGCGCGTTTCCACTTCGCTGCGGAGGGTGCCCATGTTGACATGCATGGCGTCCGCTTCACTCTTGGCGCATCGGTCGAAGTCAATCGGCGAAAGAGAGGCGAGGCGTTGCAATCGCTCCTCATCGGTTTCCTTCGGGGTTTCGGCTGCTTGGATTTGATTTTGCACGGGGTCCAGTCCTTCCAGTTGGTGAAGGTCGTTGAAGTCGGTTGGTTTGGCGCTCACGTCCGCGAAGTGCGGCACGGCGAGTTTGGCACGGATGGTCTTTGCGGCTTCGGTCGCCTTGCTCAAGCCGGGATTGTCGGGCGTCCAAGCGTCGTTGTCGGCGGCGATGATGATTTCCCGCGTTGGCCACTTGGCCCGCAATGCGCTCGCCACGGCGGGCAGGTTCCCGCAGTTCATTGCGGCCACGGTCGCAAGACCAGTCGCTTCGTGGATGCTGGCGCCAGTGGCGACGCCCTCGCAAATGACCAGCGGGCCGTCCGCCTTGTCGGTGACGGTGAAGAAACAGCCGGCGCAACGCCCGCCAGTGAGAAACCGTTTGGAGCCGTCCGCGCCGATGAATTGCAGACTGTGGAGCGTGCCGTCCGCGTCGCGTAGAGGCACCAGCAAGGCACCGCGCCACTGCCGAAGCTCGCCGTGCGGTTTTACGCCTTTCTTCGCCAGATAGGCGTTACCGTCCGGCGCGACGGACCTTTCGAGAATGAAGGCAGCGGTTCTGCGCGCCTTGGCCTGCAACGTAGCTTCCGTCCGTTCACGCTCGGCTTGGGCTTCCTGCCAGCGTCGGCGGACATCATCCCACTCCACTTGTGACAGGCTGCCATTACGTTCGCACCACGTTTCCTTGATGCTGCGCTTCCAACATCCGAACGCGCCCGCGGCGGGCGGTCCAGCGTGAAGCACAAACCACGAATTCCGCGCCGTGTCCCGTCCCGCTCGGAAGCGATGCAGTTTGCCGTCGGCCACAACCGGCCCGGTGAAGTCGAGTCCAGCGGCCTGCATGGCAGCGCGAAATGCGTCAGGGAACGTGCTCACGCACTCGCCTTGCTGTTAGCGGCGTCCGCCTGTGCCTTCCGCTCTGCTCGCGCCTCAGCCGACTTACCCGCTGCCCCTGCCGGCGGCTTGGCAAATTCGCCCGCCGCCGCCCGTCGGTCGAACTCCACAAGCGATTGAAGATCAACGTATTTCTTGCCGCAAATGTTGATAGTTTTGATCCACCCGCGCCGCTCCCATCTCCAAAAGGTCACGTCGCTGACCCCTCTGTCGCGGCACACGGTGCGGGTTGCGCGCACACCCCTGCTTGCGATTGGCTGCCCGCCGCTGCCTGAAACGTCATGTATTGCAATGCCCATATAACAATGGGCATTGCCGAAAAAGGCGGGGGCTTAATTCTGAAAATTAAGTCAGAGCTTGTCGTAGTCCACTGGCGGCCAGAGTGATTCAATTCGCTGCCGTGCGACTCTGAACCATTCACGGCGCTTGTCGGCACCCATTTCCGCCAAGTTAGGTGGGAGTTGCGGTTTCGTGATGCAGAAGTGCGGACGCCACGATTGCAGTGTGTTCAGCACTGTTTCGCTCCATTCGGATGAAGTTCCCGGCTCAACATCTGGCCCTTCACCGCCGTCGAGCAGGGCATCAACGGCGCCGTAATCGAACTCGATCACTGCCGCGGGCTGGCTCGCATCGTCGAACACGCCTTTTGCGCCTGACCCGTGTTTTGGTTTTGACCTGTCCGACAATCCACGAGTTGCGGCTTCCATGTAAGAAGCTCTTTCCAGCTTGCGGAGAAACCTGTCCGTGAACTTGAACACACCTTTCGGCTTCAAGCCTCGCTCGTCCATGAGTTGCGCAACGGTTGCGGCTTCCGGCGTCAGCTTGACCTCCAGCAAAGTGAACGCTTCCTGAAAGCCAAGATTCTCGCGCCAGATGCGCGGCAACGCGGCAATCTTTTTTCGGTTCTCTAGCCAGTGCGGAAAGTAAGCGTCATACACTTCGAGTTGCTTTTTCCATTCGCGCTTTCTTGGCGGTTGCTCGTTTGCTTCGAGTCCTACGCGGCGGCGTAAATTCTTAATCCTTTCCCATTCGGCTTCCATCGCCCGGCTGACTGTTGCCCACGGCAAGCGGGTGTCAGCCACAAAATCCATTCGGGCGTGCGCTTCCAGAAACCGCCTCATCCTTTCCCGCGCTTCCTCGTGCTCTGCCTGTTTCACTTTCCCTTCTTCTTCAACTGACCGACCATGTTGTTTTGCCGAGTGCGCGAGGTGCTTCTCGTGGCTGGCTTCTTGTTCCTTTATCTCCAAATTCATGTGCAGAAACGCAAATTCTCGCCCCACTTCATGCATATCCGGGTGATGGGCGTCTGTCCGAAAGGCAAAACGCTCATAGTAATCCTGGCGAGGGTCTTTCCAGAGTTTGTCTTCATACTTCTCGCCATCATAATAATCCCTCCACGCGCATCGGTGCGGGCCACCAAAGTTCCAAAAGGCCACAGGCTCGGCAGCCGATGCTTTTACTTTGATCGTTTGCCATTGTGCGGTCTGAAAGAAATTGGGCTTCTTTTTCAACACCTCTCGCAATGCCGTGCCACTGTCCTTTTCTCCAGCCGCGACAGGCGTAGGCAGGAGGCAACAGGCCGCGGACTCTCGCCTTTGATGGAAGAGCGAGTGACGCACTTTGCTTAACCGCCCCAACGTTTCGCCGGAACGATAAACCATCTCGTTCCACGCGATGCCGCCAACCGCCATGCAGTATCCAAAGTTCCGCCGTAAGTGCTGCCAGTAGTAGTCGAAATCCTCGAAGTCTTCCGGCTCCACCCCAGCGGTGGTGTCGCCTTCTCCTTCCGATTCAGAACACTTCATTGCGCTAATCTACCTCACCTAAAGCGCGCTGGCAAATTGGTTCAGGCATCAAGAGGGCAGCGCCAGGGTCATCTCATTTTCTCAATGTCGGATGCGGAAAGCGCGGACGGGTTGTTGCCTGCGGCATTCAGAATGTCGCCGTTGATGATGGGTCGGTTTTGGGCGAGCGCGATTCGGGCCGCCTCGTTCACGATGAATTCAATCTCGGCGCAGGTGTAGTTTTCAAGCTCCCCGGCGCAATTGTGCCAGTCAATGGCTTCCTGCGGGCGGTTGGCCAGGTAGAGGCGAAGTAACTCGACCCGCGCCTCGTAGTCGGGCGGCCCGACAAAGAACTTTTTGTCCAGCCGTCCGGGCCGGCACACGGCGGGGTCAATCCGCTCCGGCAGATTCGTGGCGCCAATCACCAGCACGCGGTTCTTGCCGGCTTCGTTCAATTGCACCAGGAATTCATTGACCTCGCTGGCGTAGTGGTGGCCGACGAAATCCCCGCCCCGATTCGGCACCATCGCGTCGAGTTCGTCGAAGAACATCATGCAAGGGGCCTGTTTGCGCGCTTGGCCGAACAGTTCCGCGATCTTCCCCTGCGTGCCGTGAACATAGATGCTCGCCAAATCGCCCGGCGTTACTTCCATGAAATTGAAACCCGCGACTTCCGCCAGCTTGCGGGCGATGAACGTCTTGCTGCAGCCGGGCGGGCCATAAAGCAGGATGCCGTTGGGGAGATTCAAGCGGTAGCGGGCGTAGATGTCAGGCTCTTGCAGCGGCAGGATGACATCACGCTCCAACATGGCCTTGAGGTCGCGCATCCCGGCCACGCCGCCCCAAGCCGTTCGGGTCGGCTTGTCGCCGCTGACAGCGATCTGTGTTCCACCATCCTGCCGCCGATGCAACCCGGCTTCCCGCTTCAACCGCTCTTTCAAGGCCACAGCGGCAACGTTGGACGGGTTCATCTCCACTTCCAGACACACCCAAGCCAGCGCCTCGGTCAACCGCCCCCACTCACGCAACAATTCAGTCCGGTAAAGCCAGGCCAACCGCCTTTCTTCAATGACCCAATCCTCGCCGTGAAACAACGGCAGCGTGTCTTCGATGAGTCTGTCCAACAATTCCAAGGCGCGGCGATAATGCCCATGCACCATGAGGCGTCCAATCCGCTCATGGAACCGTCTGTTCTTCTCGTAATTCCCCACGTTCTTCATGCGCTGGACGACTCCACGATTCTGATTTCCTCCGCCGTCAGGCGGTAGAGCACATACACCAACTCGTCTATCTCCCGCTCCAGCGCCGACACGTCCCCCGCCGCGCTCGCGCGCCTGGTCTTCCAAATGTGGCCCGCGAATTCTTCCAACGCCTCCTCTCCAGCGCACGCCGGCACTGCTCCCGGTCCATCAGCAACCCGCTTCGTTCGCGGAGCCGTTCGGATTGCCTGTCCTGTCTCAGTTGCTTCATGCTGAAACCGAAAATGTCATTGCGTGGTAGAGCGTTGCAGCCAATCCAGTTCGCGCCCCAACATCTGTGGATCGAGGCAAGGGTGAAACTGCCACTTGCCCAGCTTGCCCCAATTATTCACGGCTGAAACCCACCGACGCGCCGCCTGGTGTTTGGCTCGCGCTTTATCAGGAACATCGCCTTTGATTTCCAGAAGCAAGTTCACGTCGTTCATCAGACGCACGATGAAGTCTGGAATGTAGCTGTGGCTGACGCCGAGGTATTCGTAAGGAATGGTGAGTTCCAAGTGATCGTTGCGAACGTAGAACTTCACCGCCTTCGACTGTTCCAAGCGAAACGCTGCCGTCTGCTCCCAAGTGTCAGTGTCGAGAACTACCTGGTTGACGTGGCTCTTGAACGTGCCGCAGCAGGGCCGGATTGTTGGGAAGCTCACTTCCGCTGAACTGCCGATTGGCTTGGAGCGATTCAGAATCGGCAACAACGGCGGTTCGCCTTTGGCGTCGTCAGGTTCGATGGCGGCAAGCAAGCGTTCGACAGTGCGTTGCACGTAGGTCTGCAAGCCAAGTTCGCACGAGTGGCAGTCGTGGAAATCCACCTTGCGACTGACGTATTCCTCAACCAGCCGGTAAACCTGCGGGAACAACTGGTGACGCGAGCGCAGCCGCAGTTTCGGCGTGCCGAGCGGTGTCGCGTTAGTCAGCGCCCAAACAACCAGCCGCGCAATTTCAAACTTGATCGTTTGGAGATGCGTTTCGCGGTAGTAAGCTTCGCGGTCTTGCTCCACAAACTGAAAGCCGCCCGTCAACGATGGCGTGCCCATCTGATAGCCGACTTGTGGCTTCACAAAAACCGCCGTGGGCATGTGGAAAGGTTCAAGGCGCAGCGTTTCCATCTTGCCGACATCCGCCTTGATGAAATTCTGCCGCAGCGAAACCACATAGCCTTCAACAATGGGAAACCGCATTTCCATCGCGGCGCGTTGATCGAGTGCGCAAACGTGATTCTTCGGTTTGTCCACTATCTCAGGTCCGCCACCCGGCTTGCGCCCTTTGAACGGAATCACCGAGAAAGGCACGCCGTAAATGTCCACGTATTCTTCGGTGAGCAATCCGGTTTCCCGGTCAACGGTGTAGTCCATCCTCCGCAGACCGCGCCCGACAACCTGCTCGCAGAGCAACTGACTGTGAAACGCCCGCAAGCCGAGAATGTGCGTGACGTTGTTCGCATCCCATCCTTCGGTAAGCATTTGCACGGAAACCACGCAGCGCACCTGCTCGCCGGGTTTACCCGGCTTGCCTACGGAGTCCACGATTTGCCGCAATTCCTCTGCGGCCTCTTTGCGACTCGCGTTTGGATCTTCGCTTTCCGCCTCTGCCAGCAATTTCGAGTCAATCCGAAGCGTCGGCTTGCACCCCTCACTGTTTGAAAAAAGCGCCGGAAACAGTTTGCCAGTTCCGTAAACCGTCTTTGTCTTTGGCTTCTTCTTTCTTGCGGTCGGTTCTTCTTCCTCGTCTTCGTCGTCTTTCTCATTCCCGTTGGCATTGACGACTTCCACCGTCTGCTCACCGGAGAGGTTTTCGTAGAAAAGCTGGGCGATGTCGGTGTTGTCGCTGACCACGATCATCACAGGCGGCACTTGCTCCTTACCCGGCTCACGGTTTTGGTAATACTCAAAACGTTCTTTCCATTGCGCCGCCAGCGTAGTCAACGCATCCTCCGCTTCGCGCCACACAACATCCGGCTTGGGCTTGCCACCGGGCAATTTCTCACCCGGTTGCAGATTGGCGGTAATCTGCTTCCACAACGTAAAGAATTTCGGCTCCGGCCTGCCGGTGGTGTCGCTCACGGGGATGCGTGGAATCTTCACGATGCCGGATTCAATCGCGTCCACCAAACCGAAGTCGCTCACCAGCCACGGAAACGGCGAGCCTTCGACGTAGCCGCTGCCGAACAGATAAAAAGGCGTGGCGGATAAGTCCACGCAGAACTTGATGCCGCACGCGGCGTTGATCGTGTCCAGGCCGGAAATCCAGACTGTGGCTTCCTCACGTTCAACCCTTTCTTCCGCCGTCAGTTTCTCATTCGGGCCGACAGGGGCGGGCCTGTAGGCGTGATGCGCTTCGTCATTCAACACGAGGATCGGCGCACGATCGTAAAGCTCGCCAAGACGATTACGCGCGAAGGCTTCGGGGCTTTCCTCACCCTTGTTGACAACCGCGAAACTCCTGCCGCCCTCACTGTGCGGCGATTCGGGATTGAACCAATGCCAGTTTGTGATGAGCACTTTGCCACGCCTCAACAACTCGCGAAGCTCAGAGGATGGAATCAGATCGAACGCTTCGTAATAGTTGTCCGGGTTATCGGGCCGCAGGACTTGCAACCGTTCCTTGATCGTGAGATTCGGACACGTCACCAGGACGGCATCGGGGAAGCGCGTATCGCCTGGCACGCGACCTCGATTGCAGAACGACCACGAAATCAACATCGCCATTAAGACGGTTTTCCCGCTGCCAGTCGCCATCTTGCAGCCGTAGCGTGTGAGCGGCGGAAACTCCGGCTCGTTCGGTTTGTCCACCAGCGATGGATACACCAGTTGATTCGGCGGAAGTTCTAAACCGGTTGGCCGCTCGCCTCGACGCAGCGCGTGAAAATCCTCGACGCTGAACGCCGGTTTCCAGCGCGGCTTCTTTCCCGAGGCGAGCACTTCATTCAAGTAGATAATCGTCTCGACCGCTTCCAACTGGCAGAAGAACAAACGCCGTGCACGGTCTTTGCTCCACCAGTGCCGTAGCAATTGCCTCGTGACCGGCGTGGCGTTTTCGTAACCGCCGTCGCGCCACTTGCGTACGTCTTCCCGCAGCGCGTTCACCAGCGGCAGCGGTTCGCTTTCTTCCTCGGTGATGAAACCGAACTCCTTTTGCGCCGTGCCGGTGCGCCGGCTCTTGAACCAGTACGCGCCGGGGCGGCGCGTGGACACGCGAAACGCCTCGCCGGTGTCGGTCTTGTATTGCCAGTGCTCCCCTGGTTCTTCAAACGGGCTGCACAGAATCGGCTTGTTGACCGGCTGAATCGGAATCTCCTGTTGCTTGGCGGCAGGCATGGCAGCGACTCAGTATGTTTTCTTCCCGTTCAACCGATGCACCCGCATCACTTCGTTGCCACGCGGGTCAATCACCTTCACCGCGGCGCGCTTGCGTAGGCCGGTCGGAAACGGCAGCGACACCGTGCCGCTCAAGGCGGCAAACGCCGCTTCGTCCACCACGCCCTTGAGCGCCTTGGCCAGCTTTTCCCACGCTCTCTTATCCGGGAAAAATGCCTGGGTGATGCAGAACGTCCGCCCGTCGTAATCCGTGTCCAGAAACCACGCCGCCACTTTGTCGGCGCTGGTGGGCAGGATGGTGTTATCCACCGGGTTGTAAACGTCCACGCCCTGCATTTCGATTTCCCACTGGCCGTCAGCCGTGGGCCGCAAGTCCGTACGCGGGGTACCGAACACGGTGAAGATTTGCGAGTTGGGCGTGGTCTTGAGCAGGTCGCCCATGTTCACGTCGGGGGAAATGTGAGACATGTGGGGCCGGACCTTTGGCTTGGGCAGGTCCGTCTCCTCCTGAATGACCGCTTGCGCCGTCGCATCGAAGCTGAACCCGGCGAATACCAAGTCATCAAACCCGCGCCTGTGTGACTGCCGCAAGGCGTGCTCCACTTGATAGGCTGTGACCGAACCGAACTGCGGACCGAACGACACGGCGACTTTTCGCTCTTTGCCATTCTCCGCCGTCCACTCACCTTCGGCATGCAGAAAGTCGCCGCTTTGGCACCGTTCAAGCCGCGAAAACTTGGCTACCTTGTTGTTCGGGAAGCGCACGCCGTCCGCCTTGAGCAATCGCAGCATCTTGTCCAGATACGCCTCGGCATTGGCGGGTTCGTTCGCGGTTGCGACAGACTCGCCCGCGCCTTCAGCGCCGAAAGTTTCCATCTCGTCCAGCTCGCCGCCAATGGGGGTTTCCCATTCAAGCCCTTCTTCGGCGGGCATCACCGCTTCCATCGTGAACGGGCCGGACACCCGCACCACGCCCTTGGCCACTTCCGGCTTGTCCACCAGTTCCTCTGGCTCGGCGTTTTTGGAAACGGCGTCGTTGACCTCGTCCATCTTCATCCGCCACGCGGCCCGATATTTCTTAAGCGCTGTCTGCAACGTGGCAGGCCAGTCCTCGTCCTCGTCGAAAGGCACTTCCCATTCGCGCCACGGCTCTTTGGGCAGCGACCAACGGCGGCGGTCAGCTTCAGTCACGGCCTTCTTGCCCTCGCGTTTTTCCTTTTCGAGCAGTTTGGCGTTGAGTTTCTGGCGCAGGTCGGCAGTGACGCGCCTCAACGCCTCGTTCAACATCTTGCGGTTTGCGTCGAGAATGGGCTGGTGCTTGGCGAAGATGCCGTCCAACGCCACGTTCTTTGCAATAGATTCAAGCGTGATGTGAGGAACGGTTTCACAGACGAAGCCACCCGCGACGCCTTTCCCATCCTCGCGCAGCTTGTAAAAATCAAACCTGGCCGTGATCAATCGCTGGCGGGCCAGCGCCAACGCCACACGGCTGGTGTCAATGGTAATCCAGCGACGCCCCCACTGCTCGGCCACGAACGCAGTCGTGCCACTGCCGCAGGTCGGGTCTAAAACCAGGTCTCCCGGCTTGGTAGTAAGCAACAGACAACGCTGAATGATTGAGGAGGAGGTCTGAACAGCATAAATCTTCGGGTCATTCCTGCTCTGTATTCCACCCCCTACGTCGTCCCAAAAGTTCGTTAACTCTAAGCAACCAAAATCCTTAAAGCACTTCTTGAATCTCAGTTTGTTTTTCCCGGTCTTGATCACTCTGCCCGCCGGGATTACACGCCCCATGATGTTGGCAACGGTTGTGCGCCAGTGTCCGACGGATGGATAATAGTTGTCGTCCTCAAATGTGATTGCCGACATCGTGTTTTCCGAACCTTCTCCGCGCGAGGTCAAACCTTGGTCGGTAAACAACCTGCAAGTGTCCGGTATTGCATTTGCCTCTTCTTCTTCCTCTGTAGTTCGACGCACCGCACCAGTTTCCATGTCCTCAACGAAATCGTATCGCGTTGCCCCTTTTTCGCCCCTGACAAGCTTCTTGAAAAGGGCGCGGCACTCTAACTTCTCGTGGTTTCTTGCATACCAAATCAGATAGTCGCAGGAAGTATCCAACTTGGATGAGCCTGCGCTTTGCGTTGTCTTGTAGCTTATCAAACTGATGAAATTCCCGCCCTCGAAAATCTCATCCAGCAACAACCGGACTCGGTGAACATTTTCATCCGAGATCTGAACAAAGATGCTGCCGGCGTCGGCAAGCAGTTCGCGGGCGAGGATGAGCCGGTCGCGCAGGTAGGCAAGGTAAGAATGAACGCCCAGTGTCCAGGTGTCGTGGTACGCCTTCACCATTTCCGGTTCGCGAGTCAGGTCGCTCTCTTTGTCTTTCACCTCGCGCTTGCGAATTTCTGGCTGGAAGTTGGATTTGAAATTGATGCCGTAGGGCGGGTCGAGGTAAATCATCTGCACCTTGCCTGCCAGCGCCTCACGCCTAGCGAGGCTGGCCATCACTTGCAGGGAGTCGCCCAGAATCATGCGGTTGGCCCAGTCCACGTCATGCTCGTAGAACTGCACGGCCTGCTGATAGGAGAGTTGCGGGTCGGCAAACATATCGCGCTGCACGTCCTCCCGCGCCGCGACCTTGAGAATGGCCTGCGCCGAAATGCGCTCGTGAATGTGGAGCGCCACAGGCTCGACCGCGAACGCCTTTTTCTCCTGCTTGCCACTCCATTCCAGCCACGGCTCCTGGTTGCGGAGTGCATCGGCCACTAGGCGGGCCTCGTCTTTGGTGAGCTTGCGCGTGGTGGCGTCGTGGAGCAGTTCCGGCAGGGCATCCGCCTTGCCAGTGGGATCGGAGCGGAGTTTGGGCGGCAGGTGTGGGTTGTAGGCGAAATGGAGCTTGGGCGCTTCTTTGATTTCGCCGGAAGCCGCGAGTCCAGCGGGCGGGTTGTTTTTGCGTTTCGTCGCGTGCCGGTAGTCAGTGACAGGCGACTTGACTGACTTCGCAGATTCTTGTTTTGGCTCAGACATTGCGCGCGAGCGCAACCGCGAACCACGGAACAAAAGGGGCGCGAACTCAACGCACCCCCACCCAAGGCACCGCCAGGCGCCCGTGCAGAGAATACGCCAAGCCGCGCCCGTGTGGGCGCGTGCTCGGTCGGTCTCTGCACTCGTAAAACTGGCGGTTTTTGGGTGAGACCGTAGCCGTAGCTACGCGAAATGGTTTTTGGTGTTAAAGCTCTGTCGTCGTTTCTTTTTTCCGAACACCATCGAGAATAGCCAGAACAGGCACGCGCGGCAATGTTGGAATTCAAGCTCAACTACATGCGGCTTTCCAACCCGCCGCGCGTGTTGGTGATGCACCGAAGATCGCTGGTCGCAATGGGTTGTGCCGCGTAGAAGCTGAATCCTACGGCAAACAATGTCCGCTTCCCGGCGTGGCACCCGTTCAGCCTCCCGGACCCGATCCGGCGGTTGCTGGCTTGATTGGTTGGCCGCCGCTACTGGCGCGCGACGTAGTCAGTCGGCCACCGTTTCGGCGGCGGGCAAGGCTGTGTCAACGGCGACCGTGGCCGGCGTTGGCGGCTCAAGGATTCAGATTGCCGTCTGATCTTCACTGTGAATTGAGCCGCATCCGCAGAAGGGCCTGAGCTTCGCTGAGTCGGTGGTCGGCGCCGCAAGGCGAGCGGCGGCGTCCTCGGCCAAGTTGGCGTCGGACTCCGCATCCTCGTCTTGCGCTGGTGGCGCCGGCCAGCCGCCAATCGCCGCCTTGCCTTTTCGGAATGAAATAGACCTTTCCTGCAATCAGCGCAGCGCGTATGTTCACCCGGACACGATACAAAACAGAACGCCGTTCAAACCGCACACGAGCCAGATGAAGTCCAACGATCCGCGTGAAATGCCCGCCTACAGCATCGGCGAGGCGGCGCATTATCTGCGCATCCCCGTGGCGACGTTGCGCTCGTGGGTGCGTGGCCGTTATTACCCGACCGGCCGGGGGCAGCGGTTTTTCAAGCCGTTGATCGAACTCCCGGACTCGAACCTAGCTTCGCTTTCGTTCGTCAATCTGGTGGAAGCGCACATCCTGGACGCCATTCGCCGCGAGCACGATATTCCGTTGCCCAAGGTTCGCGCCGCGCTCGACTACGTGAACCGGTATTTCCGCGTCCCGCATCCGCTGGCGGACCACAAGTTTCAAACCGATGGCATGGATTTGTTTTTGTCCCGCTTCGAGAAGCTGATCGCGGTTTCGCAAGCGGGCCAGTTGGCCATGAAGGAAATGCTCGCCGCCCACTTGCGCCGCGTGGAGCACGACGCGGGGGGGCTGGCCGTCCGCCTCTATCCGTTCACCCGCAAGCGCGAGGCTGATGAGCCGAAGATCATCGTCATTGACCCCTATGTTTCCTTTGGTCGTCCCGCGATAGCGCGGAGGGGCATTGCAACAAGCATCGTCGCGGAGCGTTACAAGGCGGGGGAATCCATTGACGAACTGGCCCAGGATTATGACTGCGAGCGCGGACACGTCGAAGAAGCAGTCCGGGTTGAACTTGCCCTCGCCGCCTGAGCCACTGGTCTTTTTTGTTGACCGCTCCCTCGGGCGTCGTGTCATTCCCGATGCCCTCCGCGCCGCTGGCGCGCAGATCGAGCTTCACGACGACCATTTCCCGCAGGACGCACAAGACCGAACGTGGCTCGCAGAAGCAGGCAAGCGAGGCTGGGTCGTGCTGACCAAAGACAAGCATCTCCGTTACCGCGCAGTCGAGACGAACGCTCTGATGACGGCCAAAGTCCGCGCCTTCGTGCTGACGGCGCGAGGCGATTTGAGCGGCGCGGAAATCGGCCAGATTTTTGTGAAGGCTCTGCCAGCGATGAAGAGACTTTGCGCAACCGTGTCGCCGCCATTCGTAGCGCATGTGAGCCGGGATGGAAGCGTTTCAATCGTCAAGAGTTGAAAGCGGCTCCGTCTGACGACGTGAAGCGGTCAGCGGCACGAGCGGGAAGGCGGCGGTCGGCAATTGGCCGCCGCTACTGGCGCGCGACGTAGTCAGTCGGCCACTGTTTCGGTGGCGGGCAAGGCTGAGTCAACGGTGCAGATCGCGGACCTTGGAATGGCGCGGGCCTTTGGCTGGGGGCGGCGCACCAACCGGCGGCGCTGAGGGCTGGGGCGCCTCCGGCTCCGCGGCCGACCGCGCCTTCACCGCCTCACGGACACCGCGCCACCGCTCGCCGCGGCGTCTTAGGCCAAGTTGGCGTCGGACTCCGCGCCCTCGTCTTGCGGCGGCGGTGTGTCGGCGAACCCGCTGACCATTTCGCGGCTGTGCTCGCGCATGAAAGCCCGGCTTAACCGGCCCTTGCTGTCGCTGGCCGGGCGGCGTAGCTGGGTGTCCAGGTTGTAGAGAACTGACAGCGCCCGGGTTAGCCGCTCCAGCCGGCTGGGATCGCGCTCCCCGTCAATCATGCTGTTGACCCGCTCGATTTGGTTGGAGACACGGGCCAGACGCCGCGCGGCAAACCCATCCTCCCCGTAACCGAGCCGCTGGTACGACGGGAACTGAGCGGCGGACTCCCGCTCGGCGCATCGTTGAGCTTCCGCTGCTTTTCGCACAGCGACGGAGCGAGCGGCCATTTCGCGGGCGTTAGCGGCACTGAAACGGGCCATGACAGACCATCGGCCGCTGGGGCGCGGGTGTCAAGGGATGATTGGACATGCCGTGTCCAATGGTCAGAGCCGGGCGGACATTCCCGGAAAATCCGGGGCCTTGAAAAACGGGAGTCTCATCGCGGAGACGCCGGACGAATGGCGGGGCCGGGGCCGGGTACCGTGGGGACGGTCGGCGCGGAAAAAGGGGGAGTCCTCATTTGCCGAACGCGGGGACACGCGGTGCCCGCCGCCGGAAGCCCCAAAGACCCCTGTGGTTCACGACCGACAGTGAACGCTGACGCCACCCCGCCAAAAAGGGGGCGCGCCGGGTCCGTTGGTGGTGTGCCGGCCAAAAAGGAGACTTCCTAACCCCCGCCCCCCAGCCGGCCGCGGCGAGGGGTCGAGCTTCGGCAGGGGAAGCCCTGCCCGTCAACCCGACGGGCGGGGGCGGAAACGCCCTTCGGCTCAGGCGGTCGCGGCGTCCGGGAGCGGCACGATGGCCGGGCCGAAATTCATCCGCGCCGCTTGGGCTTGCGCGTGCTCGTTGCTCAGGTGCCCGTAAACCTTGCCGATGAGAATCCCGCCGTCCTTGTGCCCTACCCAGCGGGCAATCGTCATAAAGTCAATTCCGCTCATCACCGCGTAACTGATGAAGTGATGCCGGCAATCGTGGAAGCCGAACCGTTGCAGGTGTTCCGGCAGTGCCCTTTCCCTGGCCTCCACCCGGACGCCCTGGCATTGCGGGCAGGCTTTCGGAGCTTCCTTCCCGAACGTCAGCTTGCCGCAGTCCAGACAAGCCCAGCCAGTCGCCGCGCGCGTCAGCAGCAGCGATTCCCGGAAAGTCTTGGCCCGCTCGTCTTGTTCGCCGCGCTGCGGGCTGGGGAACATCCATTGCGAATCCGGCGCCCGGCGGGCGTGCATGGCCTTGAGGTGCGTTTCCAATTCCGCGTTGAAGTCCACGCGTCGGGCTTCTCGGTTCTTCGTGTCGGCATCCGCGCCGACGGTGAGCAGCTTGTGCTCGAAATCCACGTCCGCCCAGCGGAGCTTGATGGCTTCCTGTTCGCGGGCACCGCAGAAGGACAGCAGCCGAAGGTAATCGGCGAACTCCGTGCCGTTCTTGGACGCGGCGAAGCCGGCCTGGCAAAACAGGTCAACATCTTCGCGGGTGAACAGCCGACGGGCCTTCTTCTCGCTGCGTTGCCACGGGATACCGTCCACCGGCAGGCTTTTGATGAAACCGTCTATCTTGGCGTTCTTGAGCACGTTCCGCAAAACCACCAACGCCAGGTTGCAGGTCCGGTTGGCCTTGCCCTTCTCCTTGAGCTTTTGCAGGTGGCCGGTGATGTGGTAGGGCCGGATTTTGTCGAGGGCCAGATGCCCGATGGACTCACACAACTGTTTAAGATGAACGTGCTCAGTAACCATCGTGTCCGGCTTTTTGCCCGAAGTGGCCAACCGCTGCTCGTAGGTCTGTTCCACGTAGTCAGAGAACTTCGGGCACCGGCCGATGTGTCGCAGCCGGTCCTCCCCCCGCTCCACCAGCAGCGTTCGGAATTGCTCTTGCGCTTCGGCAGTTGTCTCGGCTTCCAAAGGCACCCATTTGACCGTCTTTCGCCCGGCATCATCTTCGACGGTGATCCGGGCGACGAAGCTCCCATTGCGCCGCCAGAGGCCGCGAATTGCGTGCTTGCGATTGTCCAGAACCTTGGTGTATCTGTATCGCCGTGAGTTTGAATTTGAGCCAGTTTCATTGCCCGGCGTTGCTGTGCGTTTCATACGGCAACACTGTCGCAAATTCTGTAGCAAGTGTCAAGCTCGCGGAGCGTTTTGTTTGTAACTCGTTGTATTTCAGCGTGCGCGCGTGGCGGAATTGGCAGACGCGCTAGATTCAGGTTCTAGTGGGTAACACCGTGCAGGTTCAAGTCCTGCCGCGCGCACCATACATCGCAAGACCCTGTTCATCAAAAGGTTGCCTTCTTAGAGGCTCCGCGCCCTGGCATTCTCGTCGCTTCGACGGCAACCCACGACCGCCTCGCCGCTTGAAACCCGCCCCCTTCGACCCGACACTCCGCCGGACAACACCATGATCCTCTGCCTTGGAACCACACCGGCCGCCCAGCGCGTCATGCGCTTTTCCGGCCTGATGCTCGATGCCGTGAACCGCGCCACGGCCACCCTCGACGGCATTGCCGGCAAGTCGGTCAACGTCGCGAAAGTGCTGCACGCGCTCGGCGAACGCCCCCTGGCCACCGGCTTCCTTGGCGGTGCGCGCGGCGAGGCCATCCGTACGGCGCTCGCGGCGCGTGGGATCGAGTCGGAGTTCGTGACCGTGGCCGCCGATACGCGCGAGTGTGTGACCGTGATTGACGAATCCGCCGGCACGCACACCGAACTGGTCGAGGAGAGCGCCCCGGCCGAGCCCGATGATTTTGCGCGACTGCTGGCGATCGTGCGGCGGAGAATGCCCGGCTG
>Ga0208457_1000720_pt1 | contig 28651 bp, 22 predicted proteins | sample June2015DPH_10_1_FD_185513 | JGI IMG/M metagenome (GOLD analysis project Ga0208457, IMG submission 185513) | Peatland microbial communities from SPRUCE experiment site at the Marcell Experimental Forest, Minnesota, USA - June2015DPH_10_150... | ecosystem: Environmental > Terrestrial > Soil >... | reverse complement strand
AACCACGGATGTAATCGTAAAACTTCGGCGCGCCCAATCGCAGGGCAATCTTCATTGCTCCCACGTCGCTGGAGTTCGCCAGGATTTCGGAGACGGTGAGGATTCCATACGCCTTGTGATCGTGGATGCGGCGCCCGCCCACCACCAGCGAACCGTTTTCGCAATCGAACCTTTCTTCCGGTCGAATGAGGTTCTGGTCGAAGGCCGCCGCGAGGGTCACCAGCTTGAACGTCGAGCCCGGCTCATAAATCGCGCTGATGGCGCGGTTCATGCGCGCTTCCGCGGGAGCATCCGCGGCCGCATTAGGATTGAATTTGGGCCAATTGGCCAATGCCAGGAGCGCCCCGGTATTGGGGTCCTGCACGATGACGGTGCCGGCGACGGCGTGGGTCTTCTCGATCGCTGTGGCCAGCTCACGTTCGGCGATGTACTGCACTTTCTCATCGAGCGTCAGCACAACGCTCGTGCCGCGGTCACGCTGCGCTTCCCCGCCATCAAACCAGCGTTGCTTCGCGTCAGCCATCACCACAATCTTTTCGCCCTGGCCCCGGATTACGTTGTCGTACTCATGCTCGATTCCGCCAAGCCCTTTCTCGTCCACGTCCACAAATCCCACAACATGCGCGGCCAGATCCCGTTTCGGGTAATAGCGCTGATTCTCCTCCTGAAAGTAGACGCCTTTCAGATTCAGGGACTTCACCGCTTCCGCCTTCTCCGGCGGGAGTTTTCGTCTAATCCAGACGAATGTGCCGCCAGCCTCCAGTTTCGCTCGAATCTCCTCTTGCGGAGTTGCCAGCACGCCGGAGAGCAGCCGCGAAGCCATGGCCACGTCCTTCACCTCGGAGGGCACGGCAAACGCTGATTGCACGGGCATGCTCATCGCCAGCGCTTTCATCTTGCGGTCATAGATCGCGCCGCGTTTGGGTGTGATTTCGATGACGCGCCGCTGCTGCCGCGACGCGCGGGCCATGTACTCGCTGTGACGGAAAAGCTGCAGGTAGGCAACGCGGCCCAAGACCGCGGTCATCCAGAAGAGGGCCACGCCGGCAAGTATCAGTAAACGGACATGAACTCTATCCTGCTGCATGGCTCCTGATATCGGCTCGCGCTTTGGGCAGATTCCAAAGGTGTTTCGCAACTCGGACAAGTGCAGCCGCCGCCATGTTGGCGCACGCTATTAGGGCGCGTGGTTCGGCCACACATAGCGCACGGCAGCCACTTGCGAGCCGTCGAAAGCCGAGTACTCGCGCACCTGCGCCGGGGTGGGTTCGGTCAATCCCAGATCGTGCCGTGCCAGCAAGTCGATGCGGCGGGGATCGCGCAGCGTCGCGATTTCCAACTTCAGCGCCCCATTCAGCGCGAGCGACTGCGCCTGCTTGACGCGCAGGTCTTCCAATTGAAAACTTAGGTCAATGCAGCGGAAGTGCTGGTAGATGTAGAGCATGCAGCAAATCGCAACGACGGCACCGAGCGCCGCCGTCTTGTACAGATTGCGCATTTTGACCGGTTCGACGTGGCGCACCAGGCGCGTATTGTCGATCCGTTTCACCGTGTGAAACTCCACCATCGCCGGCTTGTTCTTTCCCACCATGGTTACACCTTTTCCGCGCACCGGAGTTTCGCGCTTCGCGATCTCGGGTTCGCCGCCTGCTCTTCCGGGCCGGGCACAATCACGTGTTTGGTGAGCACCTTGAGCGTTCCGGCCTTATCCGCTTCCTGGAACGCGTGCTTCACCGGGCGGTCTTCGCGCGAGTGATAGGTCAACACCACCCAGCGTCCGCCAGAATTTAAAGTGGCAGGGGTCCGGGAAAGAAACTGCCCGAGTTCCTCCAACTCTCGATTCACCGCTATCCGCAGCGCCAGAAACGTTTTTGTCGCGGGATGCAGTTTCTGCCTTCCCCATTGCTTCCGAACGCCTGCCACAACCGTTGCCAGGTGCGCGGTGTCCCGAATGGGCCGCGCTCTCACGATCGACCTGGCGATCCTTCTGGAATCGCGCTCCTCCGCCTCGCGGTAGAGCAGATCGGCCACTTCCTTCTCCGGCCAGCGATTCACAATCTCTTCAGCGGTCAATTCGTCTTCGGCCAATTCCCCGCTGCTCATGCGCATGTCCAATGGCCCCGCTTCCCGGAACGAAAAACCGCGTTCCGGCTGGTCAAGCTGCATACTCGAAACTCCCAAGTCGGCCAAGACCCCGTCCACCTTCGCTATCCCCAATCCTTGTACGGCCTCCGCAATCCTCGAGAAGGCGGTGTGTACGAGGGTCACCCGGCTCGCAAATTCTTTCAAACGCTCCCGGGCGATCGCCAGCGCCTGTGCGTCCCGGTCCAGGCTGATCAAGCGGCCGGACGACAACCGGGCGGCGATGGCCGCCGAGTGCCCGCCGGCCCCCAGTGTGGCGTCCACGTAAATTCCGTCTGGCTTGATTCGCAGCCATTCCAGCACCTCGACCAGAAGAACCGGTAAATGTGGTGCGCCCAATTCCCTCTGCCTGTCCGACTCCGTGCCCCGCCCCACAACTGACTCAGTCCCGGCTTAAAACTGAAAACTGACTACTGATGACGTATTAGATCCCCGAGCCCTGCAACGCGTCGTCATCCGCATCCGAATACGGCTCGCTCTTCAATTCATCCAATACTCGGGTATGGTTCATCACCACCAGGTGATCCAAAGCTCCAAGGACGTCCACCTCGCCCTTCGTCTGCGCCGATTCGCGCAAAACTGCAGGCATCAGTACCCTCCCCTGCGCGTCGATCTCGACCGCCTGCCCGTAATAACTCGTATGCATCAGGAACTTCCGCTTGGCCTTATTTGTGCTCGGCAACTTCGCCAGCTTGTCCTCGATCTTGCCCCAGACTTTCATGGGGTAAATCCGGGCACGGTCACCCGTAGTGCTGGTGATGTAAAACTGGTTTCCAAACTCCTTGAGAGCATCCAGAAACACGGCGGGTATCTTCAACCGACCCTTCTCATCCACCGTCGCCTGACAATTGCCCCGCAGCTTCATGAGATCCACTTCGTTGGAGGAGCAGGTTGCCCAGAAAGACCACTGCCCTCTAACGCACCCTACTTCCTGCTACAACTTACCACTTTGCCCCACTTTTCACCACAGCTTATGCGGTTTCTGGGCCATGTCAAGGGAAATCCGCAAATCGTGTGGATAATTTGTGAAATCTAAGGCAACCAAAAAGTTGTCTTTAGCCCTACCACATCCTGTATGCCAGTGTGGACTCCTCTCACAATGCCTAGTGGTGCGCTTTCCGCGTGTCGCATTACCCTTTTTCCCACGCCAATGGTCCCCCTGTTAGCCTCTCCCCGGCGTGCTATTTTGTGTAAGGGAAGCCTGGTTGGACGCCCGTGGGCGCGCTGTAATCCCGGAAGGACGCAAGATGAAACCTGAATTGACCGCCACACCGCGACTTGCACCTGGGGTACGCCTGAACGAGAAGAACCAGCAGCCACGGATGCTACTGCTGGCGGCTGGGGGCGAACTTCGGCTCAGCGGCCCAAGCCTGGAGATTGTGCGGATGTGCGACGGCAAGCACACCGTGCAGCAGATTGCGGAGAAACTACACGCACTTTATGCAAAAGCGGAGCCGCAGCGTATTACCGGGGATCTTCTGAGCTACCTCGGGCTATTGCACGAGCAACGCGCGATTGATTTTTGATTGGCAGCCAAGACGCTGAATCGCAAGAAGCACAGTACGCAGTATTCGCAAGCCAGCCCTACGTTAAGGCCGGAGTTGGCCCGGGCTTGTTCATCTTCATGGCCACGCGAGTAATAAACACAACGCATCCACTGAGTACGAGAAATCCGAAAAGAAGAATGGTGTTCGGCGTCCCGACATGTTTCGCCACGCCGCCGGCGATCAGCGCCCCGATGGGCTGCACACCCATGAACATGGTGGCGTACACGGCCATCAACCGGCTGCGCATATGATCCGGCACGCGCTCCTGAAGGATGGTGTTCGTGGCAGCCATCTGCGTAGTGGCGGCAAACCCCATGACAAACAGCACCGCCGCGCACAGCCAGAACACTCGCGCCTGCGAAAAAACGATCAGTCCAATGGCGCACGTTGTGCAGGTGGCCCCGATCACCCGCGCCAGCCCTCTGTAGTGCGTGCGGGCAGCGAATTGCAGCGCGCCCAGTAGCGCGCCAACCCCTGCTGCAGTCATCAATAGTCCCTGAGTCTCCACACCGCCATGCAGGATGTCGTGCGCATAGATCGGCAGGAAGACGGAGTATTGCAGGCCAAACAAGCTCAGCACGCTTAACAGAAGCAGCGCGGAGCGGATCGGCAGATCGTTCATCGCAAAGCGGAATCCTAGGGCGAAGCTGCGTACCGGCGATTCCTCGCTGCGTTTCGCTTCGCCCCGCGGGATGTGCATCATCAGCAACGCCACGATCACGGCCACGAAGCTAAGGCCGTTCAGGAAGAAGCACCAGCCTTCGCCTACCAAGAGGATGGTAAAACCCGCTATGGCCGGCCCCACGACCCGCGCCCCGTTGAAGATGGAGGAGTTCAACGCAATGGCATTCGGCAAATCCTCCTGCCCCACCATGTGCACGAAGAAGGACTGACGAATGGGGACATCGAAGGCATTCACGATGCCGACAAGAAACGCTATCCCGATCAGGTGCCACTCGCGGATGACATGCGTGAGCGTCAGCGCCGCCAGCACAAACGCCAGGATCATGGAACACGATTGCGTCACGATCACGCCGCGGTGCCGGTTGTAGCGATCGCCGACATAACCGCCCATCCAGGCGAGAACAAGCATGGGCGCCTGGCTGGCGAAACCGAAGATACCCAGAAGCACGACGGAATGGGTCAGGCTATAGACGAGCCACTGCTGGGCCAGGTTTTGCATCCACGTGCCAATCAGCGAAATCAATTGACCGATGATGAAGAGTTGAAAATTGCGGTGCTTGAGCGCCCGGAATCGTGTGGACAATTCGAGAATGGGACTCTCCCCGGCGTTGGATGCGTTGCGCCGACAGATGTCACGATGCCGCGAATCTTCATCTGTTGTCAACGCATGAAGCAACCCTCGCTCGTCAAAGGCGAACAGGAACCTGCACGGGGTCCTGCGTAAAGCAGATTCCTCGCCTCGCTCCGGATGACAAAATGTTCCGGCTTTTCGGGGGAAGCGTGCCGGGAATAGTTATTCGCCGGGTGGCTCGGGGGTGCCGCCTACGTGGGTATGGCTTAGATCGTGCAACATGGATCTTTCGTCGTCGCTCATGCCCCTGGTGAAGTTCGGATCATTCAGCCGCTTGTTGCGGGCGGATTCCGGCATGTTCTGCAGGACGCCCAATTTCTGCTTCATCACCTGTTGCCGGTCCCAAGGCATCTGGCGCCACTTGGGCATGACATCGTTCTTGATATGGTCGCGCTGCTCCGGAGTCATGCGGCGCCAGGTATCTTCCTTGGTTCTCTGGTCGGCACGCTGCAGCGGAGTCATGCGGTCCCACTGATTGAACTGCTGGCGGATTTTGTTCTGCTGATCAGGCGAAAGATTTTGGAAGGCGCGGCTGTTCTGTAGGACGTTATCGCGCTGCCCCGGCGAAAGGTCGCGCATGCGATCCACCCACGGGCGCGCTGCGCCGACGCCCAGTTGCTGCTTGGGCGTAACGTTTCCACGCGCTCCATAGCCCGGGCGCGCTCCATTATTGAAATTTCCCTGCGGGCCCGCATGGATTTGCGGCGGCCGGTTAATGGACTGATTCGGGTTTGCGGGCCCACGATTGGGATGTGCCGGCGGCCGGTTGGCATTCGGATGGGGTGGCGACGCCGGCAATTTCGGCTGCGCCCGATGCTGCGGCGGACGGTCTGCATGCGGCGCGGGATTCCCCCCACCATACGGCTTCTGCGCCCAGCTACACGCCGGCATCGCGACAATAGATGCTGCCGCGAGCGCCAGCAAACCGAATTGGATCTTCTTACGCATCTCTTTGCCGCTCTGCCTCTTCACTCCTAACTCTTACATCTGCTGCTGGGCATCATCCGAATCGTCGTCGGCTTGCCCAGGCAAATCCTTCAGCGGCTCGAAATTCGAGAGCACGTCATGATCCTCAAGCACCGGCAGGTCCTGCATCATTTGCGCATCCGCTTCCACAGGATTGCTCCAGGGCAATTGAACTTGTTGGGGCCGCTGGTAGTAGCCCATCCACACCGCCGCCAGCAGCAGCATCGAAGCCGCAAAGGCCACCCGCGGCGAAACTCTCAGCCAGGCCCACCAGCTTTCCTTCACGGGCTCTGCCGCCACGCGCGCGCGCACACGCACATCGAATTCCGGCGAGGGCTCGATCACCGGGAGTTCGTCCAGCAACCCGGACACGGCGCGAAATTCATTCACGCGCACAGAGCACGGCGCGCACGAGGCCAGATGCTTCTCAACCTCCAGCCGTTCGCTTTCGTTCAGCCGCCCATCGAGGTAACCCAGGATGCGGCTTGCCATTTTTTCGCAACTCATAACTGCCTTCTTTCCCTACCCTATTGCCTTGCCTGGTGCGCCACCAGCGGGGCTAGTTCCACTCGCAGCGCCTCATAAGCCCGGAACAGCAGCGACTTTAACGCGCTCTCCGAACAACTGAGAATCTTCGCAATCTCCGTATAATCCAGCTCCTGGTATTTGTGCAGCAGCACCGCCGCGCGCTGCTTTTCCGGGAGCTTGTTGATGGCATGGCGAATCATTTTCACCCGCACATCCTCAACGAGATGCTGCTCGATATTGGGGCGCTTTTCCGCAACATCCAGCGGCCGCTCGTCGCCATCTTCGGCGTCCAGCGTTACCGGCGCATCGATGGAAACTTCCAGCTTCTGGTAGCGGGTGTCCCGCATCGAATTCAGCGCGAGGTTCGTGGCGATCCGGAAGAGCCAGGTGGTGAACTTCGCGCTCGGCACGTAATCTTCCCGTGCGCGGTACACCCGCAGGAAGACTTCCTGCGCCAAGTCCTCCGCCTGTTCGCGGTTGCGAACCATCCGGAACAGGAAGTTGACCAGTGGCGTGCGATAGCGCTGCAACAGAAGCTCGAAGGAGGCTTCGTCGCCGGCTTTCACATCCAACATGAGTTGGACGTCGGTTCTGACCATAGCCGCCACACTCTAACAAACCCGTTTGTCTTCAAAAAGTTGCAGTTACGCCACGGTGAGCGAGGAAGGCACGGGGCGCTTGACAAGCCGGGTTAGACGTGAAACAAAACCCTTAGAATCAATAGCGTAGCTACTCCCGCAAAAACCAGCAAGGCTATCCGCCAGCCGGGTTCGCGGTTCACTTCCGGCAGCAGGTCGGTGGCCGCAACATAGAGCGTTACTCCCCCCGAAAGCGGCAAGGCGTACTTGAGTTGGCCTTGCAGCTGGCTCGTCAGCAACACGCCGGCCAACGTTGCGGCGCCCAAGAGCCCCGCCGCTTGCACCGCGCGGCGCTTCCCCTGGCCGCTTGCCAGAACAACCGAAGCCACCGTGAATCCTTCCGGCAGTTTGTGAAGGAACACCGCCAGGAAGATGACCATGCCCAGCCAGTTGGAAACCAGGAAGCCCGCAGCTATCGCCACGCCATCGAAGAAGGTGTGGATCGCCAGGCCGAGCAGCACCGTGCTTCGTGCATGATGGTGCTGCATCTCTTCCGTATGAGTCTCTTCGCCAAAGTGAAAGTGCGGGGCGATGGTGTGCTCGAACAGGTGCACCAGAAAAAAACCGATCAGCACGAAAAGCAGCGCCTGCTCTCCCGCCAAGCGGATGGACTCCGGAATTACTTCGACAAACGCCACGGAGAGCATGTAGCCCGCGCCGAGCGCCAGGAAGTATTGTAGGTAGCGGCGCGGCCATTCGCGGTACACCACGAAGTACCCGCCCAGCAGATTACCCCCGGCGGCCACCAGCCCCAGCAGCGCCGCCAGCGCAATGCGAAATGGCAGTTCGTGGATCATGAGGAATTGAATGTTGTAAGTTCTAAGTTTTAAGTAATAAGTAAGGCTTGAGACCTTGCACTTAAAACTCATTACTTATTACTTCGAACTTCTTTAGCCGCTATGGCGGAAGAGAATTACGTCCCCTTCCCGCACAATGTACTCTTTCCCTTCGAGGCGCACCTGCGCTTTTCCCTTTGCGGCCGCGATGCTCCCGGCCGCCAGGAGATCCTCGCAACGCACCACTTCCGCGCGAATAAAACCCTTCTCGATGTCACTGTGAATTTCGCCCGCGGCTTTCACGGCTGTGGAGCCTTTGCGGATTGTCCAGGCGCGGACTTCCGGATCACCCGCGGTAAAGAAGGCGATTAGCCCCATCAGGTCATAGGTCGCATGTATGAGGCGGGTCAGTCCGGGTTCCTTTAGACCGTAAGAAGCGAGGAGTTCCGCCGCCTCTTTCTCTTCCATTTCCGCGAGTTCCGCTTCCAATCTTCCGCAGACCGCTACTACCGCGGTGTTTGGCCGGCCTTGCAGCGCCGCCAGTTTGTGCTTTTCGACCGCCTTGTCCATCTCGGCGGCTTCATCGTCGCCCAGGTTCAGCACATAGAGCATTGGCCGTTGCGAAAGGAACAGAAAGCCGCTAATCGGCTTGCGTTCTTCGGGCGTCAACTCCAGTTCGCGCAGTGGCTTTTCGGCTTCGAGATGCGCTTTGCATTTCTCGAGGACCGCCTTCTCCCACTCCAACGCGGGATCTTTTTTCTTTTTCAGGTCTTTGTCCACGCGTTCAAGGCGTTTGGAGACCTGTTCATGGTCCGAGAGAATCAACTCGAGGTCCAGATTCGTCACGTCGCGCAGGGGATCAATGCTGCCTTCGGAATGCGGCACGCTGGGGTCGTCAAACACGCGAATGACGTGAGCGATGGCATCGACGTCCCGCAGCGAAGCCAAACTCTCGCGCATGCGTTCCTTCTGCACACCCGCCAGGTCCACATACTGGACCGTCGCATACATGATTTTCTTGGGATGATAAAGTTTCGCGAGTCCCACCAGCCGCGGCTCCGGCACCTTGGCTACGCCGACGTGCGTGGCTTGGCCGCCCTTAGCGTCCACGTGCGCCTTGGTCAAGATCCGGAACAGCGTGGTCTTTCCGACTTGCGGTAGTCCAATAATTCCTGTTTGCATAAACTCTGAATCTTAGCACACGACGGTGGTAAGGCTTGATTTCCTTGCGGCAGGTCTGACCGCATCCGCATTTCCCGCTGACCAACGCGACTACCCTGTGTTATGTTTTTGAGCCGCTATGAACAGCAGCACGCCGACCACGAATCTTGCGTTCGATCTTGCCGAGGCGATCCGTCATTTATCGGAGCGCGATGAATGCTTGAAGCGCCTTATCGCGGAAACCACGCCCTTCCAAATTGACGTCGCCGATGCGCAATCTCCTTACGAAGTTCTCCTTGAATCCATTGCCTACCAATCCATTTCGGGCAAAGCCGCCGCCACCATTTTCGGGCGCATCAAGGCGCTGAGCGCGACCGGCGGCGTACCTACTCCCAAGGAAATCCTCAAGCTACGCAAGCCGATGCTGCGCAAAGCCGGGCTTTCGGGCGCAAAAGTGGAAGCAATGCGCGACCTTGCGCAAAAGACTCTCAATGGCGTCGTGCCGTCGCACGACGAAGCCGTGAAGATGTCCGACGAGGAGCTCGTCGAGCGCCTCGTCTCCGTGCGCGGAATCGGGGCTTGGACCGTCGAAATGTTCCTGATATTCCGGCTGGGCCGGCCGGATGTGCTGCCCATCCACGATCTGGGCGTGAAGAAGGGTTGGTCGGTGGCCTACGGCAAAAAGCACATGCCCAAGCCGAAGGAGCTCTTGAAGTTTGGCGAACGCTGGCGCCCTTACCGCACCGTTGCCAGTTGGTACATGTGGCGGGCCTTTGAACGCGCGGGCTACAAAGTCACCAACAAGATCCGCCCGCGCCCCGTGCGCCGCAAGAAGCGAGCCGCACCGCGCAAGACTAAACGGAAGTAACCGGCTTACGGTTTGATGGACACTTCGCGGACCAGGAGGTACATGGCCGCGAGGCTCAGAAGCAGGACGGCGCCTTCGTAGCGCACCGATGCATGATGTAACTTGTTGAACTCAACCCGCCGCGGATCGTTTTCCGGCGTGTTCTGCACCGACACCATTGCTTTCTTCAGGTTTTCCATGCGGTTGCTGACTGTGAATTGCGACGCGGCCGTCAGCACCACCATCAACACCACGCAAGGCACCGCCGGAGCCGTAAAGCTGGCGAAACTCTGGGTTCTGAGTAGCCGCGCCACCAGGAAAATGAGCCCCAGGAAAATTCCGGCAAAGTGCAACCGCGCGAGCGAAAATCCCACCATCATTCCGGCGGCATCGCGACTTCCGAGAATCGCGAACGCTCCCGGCGCAACCACAAAACTCAGGAACGCGTCCGCTCCCAGCCACAGGCTCAGGCAAAGAAACTCAATCGAACGCAGAATTGTTTGCATGCCGCCACTATACAAGACCACGCTGCCTGGGACAAAACACGGGCCTGCCAATTCACGAATCTGCCGTGCGAAAATAAGTTTTTGAACACACCGAATTGCTCTTTGTTTCAGATCTCTTGCCAAATGATGAGAGACTGGGAGAGAGTGGTGGGCGATAAAGGATTTGAACCTTTGACCTCTCGCGTGTGAGGCGAGCGCTCTAACCGCTGAGCTAATCGCCCGTCGTGGAACGGGTAATGATGTAACGGGTAACCCCGGAAACGGGCCGCCCGTCAAATTGTAAAGGGTGTTGCGTTCGCGCTAACCGCCCGCGCGTCCCTTCATCCATTTGTAGCAGGAAGAGTAAGGGTTTTCAACCAATGCCGACGGCCACCTCTCAGATCGTTACACAACTTCAGCGCTCGATTGCGCGCGCCATTTTCGGCAAGCAAGATGTGATCCAGCTGGCCCTGGTTACGCTTCTGGCGCGCGGCCATCTGCTGATCGAAGACGTCCCCGGCGTCGGTAAAACTACGCTCGCGCAGGCGCTCGCCAAATCCTTTCATTGCAGTTTCCAGCGCATCCAGTTCACCAGCGACCTTCTTCCCAGCGACGTCCTCGGCGTCAGCGTCTACAATCCCGAATCGCGCGAGTTCGAATTCCGCCACGGCCCGATTTTTGCCAACGTCGTTTTGGCCGATGAGATTAACCGCACTACGCCGCGCACGCAATCCGCTCTTCTGGAAGCGATGAACGAGGCCCAAGTCACGGTGGATGGACGCACGATGCCGCTGCCGCAGCCGTTTCTGGTGATCGCCACGCAAAATCCCGTCGAGCATCACGGCACTTACCCGCTTCCGGAATCCCAGCTTGACCGCTTCCTGATGCGCGTGAAGATGGGCTATCCCTCGCACGAAACCGAGCGCGAGATTCTGCGCAGCCGCGCGAGCGACGATCCTGTTACTGCCATGGAGCCGGTGGCCGATGTCACCGACGTCCTCTCCATGCAGGAGACCGTGACCCGCGTGCGCGTGGACTCCAGCCTGCACGACTACGCCCTGGAAATCGTCAACCGCACGCGCAAGTCGGACCAGCTCGCCCTGGGGGTGAGCCCTCGCGGCACGCTGATGCTGCAACGTGCAGCACAGGCGCGGGCGTTTCTCGATGGCCGCGATTTCTGTCTTCCCGACGACTTCAAGCAACTGGCCGTTCCCGTGTTCGCGCATCGCGTGGTGGCCAGCGCGCGCCACGCGTCGCTGCAGAAAAAATCGGAGACCACGGAAAATGTTTTGCGCGAAATCGTCGAATCGGTGCGCGTACCCTTGTAGCGCCACGAAGCGCTTGAATTCACCAGTTATGGCTCCCGCTTTCCGATTGCCGGTCGCCGAGTTTTGACATCACCCACATGCCTTCTCTTTCCGCCACTTTCGCCAACCTCGTCGCCAAATCGGATCGCCCCGCGGTCCGCGCCTTCTTTCTCTCCATGGCCGCCCTCAGCGTCGCTCTGATTCTCGCCCTCTATTCCGGCGCTGCCGCGCAACTTGGCAACCTGCTTCTGGCCAGCGCTTCCGCGATCACCGCGCTCGTGGTGGCCGCTTGGGTGTCCGTCACGTTGGTTCCCGTCCTGGCCAGGCGCACGCCGCTTCGCTGGCTCGGCTACCGCATGGAGTATCGTGTTACGCGGGAGGGCTGGATCTACATCGCGGTGATCGTCCTGGTGGCCCTTGCGGCCATCAATACCGGCAACAACCTTCTCTTCCTTGTCCTCGCCTGCCTGATCGCCAGCATCCTTATGTCCGGCATTCTTTCCTCCATTACGCTTATTGGCGTGGAGATGCGCCTGAACCTGCCGGAGCACATCTTTGCGGGCCAAATGGTGCGCGCCGCCGTCGAACTCCAGAATGAAAAGCTCACGCTGCCCTCATTTTCACTTCGCGTGGAAGGCGTGAAGAAAAAAGGCGCGCCCGCGGCTGCGCTGCTGGAGACTCCCGTCTACTTTCCGTATCTTCCCCGGAAGACCTCGGCGCGGCAGAGCGTACCGATGCTTTTCTCCCAGCGCGGCGTCTACCGCCAGGAAGCATTTCGCATCGTCACGCGTTTTCCCTTTGGCTTTCTGCAGAAAGCGCGGCGCATCGATCTGGCCACAGAGGCGCTCGTCTATCCCTCCGTGGAAGCCACGCCGGAATTCCTGGAGGTTTTGCCCGGCATTCAAGGAGCGGTGGAAAGCATGGTCAAAGGCCGCGGTCAGGATCTTTACGCCCTGCGCGACTACCTGCCAAATGACAGCGCCCGCCATGTCCACTGGAAGGCTTCCGCGCGCACCGGCGTGCTGATGGTCCGCGAATTCGCCCGCGAGGACGACTGCCGCATCCTGCTGGTTTTCGATCCTTACAGTCCCGCGGCGCAACCTGATTCATCCGCGAACGAAAAGGAGCGCTTCGAACGCGCCGTGAGCTTGTGTGCCGCGATTGCCTGGAATTTTCACGAACGCAGCGCGCAGCTAGAATTCCGCAGTGTCCGTGCAGAAGTACCCATGGCCCCCGCCAGCGAAAATATTTTCGCTGTCTTGCGCCACCTGGCGCTTGTCCAGCCTATCGCGCCCGCGCCGGAGCATGATCTGCTCTCTCAACTGGCAGCGAATCCCGATTCCTGCAAACTTGTGGTCACCTCGCAGCCCCGCGGTTCCATTCCCGCCGAAATCTGGAATTCCTCGTATGTCGTTTTCGCTGAGGATCCCTCCGATTGAGTTCCACGAATCCCTGCTCTGCATTCTCAAAAGACTTCTCACAGGTTCGCCACGCGGTGTTTTGTGCGAAACTACTCGCGCCGATGCTCACCGGACCCGCACTCACCCGCTTTCGCAAAAATCTTCTTGCGTGGTTCTGGCAATTCCAGCGCGATCTTCCCTGGCGCCGCTCGAAAGACCCGTACCGCATCTGGCTCTCGGAAATCATGCTGCAGCAAACGCGTGTAACCGCCGCCACTCCTTATTACGAGCGCTTCCTCGAGCGTTTCCCCGATATGCATGCCCTCGCCGAAGCCCCGCAGGAAGAAGTTCTGCGCCTCTGGTCCGGCCTGGGCTACTATTCGCGCGCGCGCAATCTGCAAAAGGCCGCGCAACAAATCGTGGCTTTCCACCATGGCGTTTTTCCTGCCACGGAAGCGGAGGTCCTTGCTCTCCCCGGCATCGGCAAGTACACCGCCGCGGCCATTCTCAGCATTGCTCATGGCCAGAAGCTCGCCGTGCTCGACGGCAACGTTGCCCGTGTCCTGGCCCGCTTGCAGGCGATGCGCGGGGATCTGCGCGCGGGCAACCGCAGGCAGGAACTCCAGAAAGGCGCCGCGGCGCTTCTTGCCCCCAACGCGTCTGGCGACTGGAATCAAGCCATGATGGAGCTTGGCGCCGTTCTCTGCACGCCTAAGTCGCCGCAGTGTCTTCTCTGCCCGGTCAACGAATTTTGCCGGGCTCGCAAGTTGGGTCTTACGGGCACCATCCCGGAAAAACGCAAGAAGCGCGCCACGGTGGAACTCCGGCTCGCGGCCGCCGTCCTGCTGGATCCCCAGGGCCGCACGCTACTCCTGCCTCCGCCAAAACCGAGAGCAGGCCCGGCGCACAAAGCCGACGTGGGCGCGATTGTTTCGCGCATGTGGCACTTTCCCACCATTGAGGTTCACCGCAATGCCGCTCGCGATTTGCGCGCGCACCTGGAACGATCGCTGCTGCGCAGCCGCAAATTCTCCGCGCCGCTCGATCGATTGCCGGAAATCCGCCATAGCGTCACGTACCGCTCGATCACGCTCCTGCCTTTCCGGCTAAACCTGAAGGAGCTTCCGCAGCTCTCGGGGGGAAGAGTCCTTCCGCTTTTCGACCTTTCCTCCGTTCCGATCTCCAACCTGACACGCAAAATCGCACGTGCCGCTCTGAATTCGTGACGCAGCCAGGACTCAGTCCAGACCGAGTCTTGCTTCCTGATATCTGATCACTGATATCTGAACTCTGATATCCCTCTGGCGCTCACGATAACCCTTTCGTTTCCCGGCCGCCGCCCATCGCGCGCCGGATGCTATTCTGAGGGTTGCACCATGGCTTCTTCCATCGCATCTCCCGGCAGTTCGCTCCCGGCCGATCGTTTCTATCGCACGGCCCTGTTCTTCCTTGTGCTCTCTGGTGTTCTGGCACTTGCCGCCACCGGCAAGCTCGATGCCATCAGCAGCGTCGCTGCACCTCTGGCGATTCTGTACAAGGGCGTGCGCTGGTGGCGCGGTCACCCTGCGGAATTGCGGCAAAGCACGGCCACGCGACTCGTCGTCGCCTACGTTCTCGTTGTTCCTGCGGACATGCTGTTTTATTCTCGCTCGCTTGCCGAGGGTACGGGCAATCCCACGATCTACGCCGCGTTGCTTGCTGCCGTCCACTTTCTGCTGTTCGTCACCATCCTGCGGCTCTATAGCGCCGTAACGGATCGCGATGCCATCTTCCTCGCCATGCTGGCTTTTGCCGCGATGCTGGCCGCCGCCGTTTTCACCATTGATACATACTTCCTGGCTTTCTTCCTGGCCTTTTTGCTTTTCGGGGTGGCTACCTTTGTCGGTCTGGAAATTCGACGCGGCGCCGCCGGGGCAGTTTTCCCTCCGTTGCAGGCACGTTCAGAAACCGAACGCCGCTTCCACCGTGCCCTGGCGCTTGCCGTGCTCAGCGTGGCAGTTGGCGGCGTCGCTTTCGGCTCCCTGCTGTTCTTCTTCTTTCCGCGTTTCAGCGCGGGCTACCTGGCGCGGAGCGGCTTTCAGCCCTCGCTGATGAGCGGCTTTACGGACAATGTCGAGCTCGGCCAGATTGGCGAGATCAAGCAGAGCACTTCAGTGGTCATGCGCGTGCGCACCGGCTCGCCGGTCAAGTATCCGATGCTGCGCTGGCGTGGCATCGCCTTGAGCAATTTTGACGGCAAACGGTGGACGAACGATGAATCGAGCCGGCAAATACAATCGCCCATGCCGGATGGCTGGATCATTCTCTCCAGTCGCAACGACTTCCAAGCTCCGCCGGCCGTGACACTCGAATTCACCGTCCTGCTGCAGCCCATCGCCAGCGATGCGCTGTTCGCGCCTGCCCAGGCGATCAAGTTGCGAGGCAATTTTTTCGCTGGAGCGAACACCTACTACGCTTCCGTTCGAGGTAGTTCGTTGGCCGTGGATTCCACGAGCTCCATTTTCAACGCTTCGCATAGTTTCGGGCAGATCCGCTACGACGGCGTCTCCATACTTCCGCAATCGCGGCCGGTGCGGGCCCGCACCGCCGGCTCCGCTTATCCCCAGGAGATCCTCGACACCTACCTCCAGCTTCCCAGCGCACTGGATCAACGCATTCCGGAGCTTGCCAAGAAGATCACTGCGCCGGCGGGCAATCCGTTTGACAAGGCAGCGGCCATGGAAAGTTACCTGCGCGACAATTTCACTTACACGCTCAACCTGACGGGTAAGCCCGGCGACGATCCCCTCGCTCACTTCCTCTTCGAGACCCGTGCGGGCCACTGCGAGTACTTCGCTTCCGCGATGGCCATCATGCTGCGCACCCTCGGCATTCCCTCGCGCGAAGTGAATGGCTTCCTCCCGGGTGAATACAACGACGTGGCCGGCGACTACATCGTCCGCGCCAGCGACGCGCATAGCTGGGTGGAAGCGTACTTCCCGGGTTCCGGCTGGGTGACCTTCGACCCCACACCACCGGGCGCGGGAGACGCCACCGGGTTGTTTTCCCGGCTGGCCCTGTACGTCGATTGGTTTCAGCTCAACTGGAACGAGTGGGTCATCAACTACGATTTCTCGCATCAGATCCAACTGGCGAGAAACGTCCGGCAAAATTCCACGGATTGGGCTGGTTTAGCGCGCCGGAAATTCAACCGCTTGAAGCATCGCGGGATGAACGGTCTGACGGCCTGGCAAGCCCTTCACCCCCGGCTCAGCGTTGTGTTTCCCATTGCGCTGGTGTTTGCCCTGGTGGTCCTGCGCTTCGATTGGATTCGCGCTTTGCTGCGCTGGCTTACGCTTTCCTGGCAGATCAGCCGTGCGCCGGCGGAACGCAACAACCCGCAACTTGCCTCGCGCCTCTATGCCGAACTGCTTCGGCTCCTCGAAAAGCACGGGTCGGCCCGGCCCATCACGCAAACGCCGCTGGAATTCGCCACTTCTTCCCGCTTGCGGCCCGAACTCTCCGGCCCCGTGCGTGAATTCACAGACCTTTACGCAAAGGCCCGCTTCGGTGCCAAGCCCTGCGACTCCTTCCGCCTCCGCGCCCTCCTGGAGCAAATTCGCGCTGTTCCGCGCCCGCCGCAAACCGGGCGGCGACGTTCAAACGGCTTTACCGAACGCGCGCAGAGCACCTCGCCTCACTTCGGTCATTCCTGAAAACGCGCTTCCGGTAAAGCACTGACGTTAATCAGGACTTGGCCCGGCATTTGCCTCGCGAAAAGTCACGGATTGCTCAAAAACGGCCTCGCAACATCCGTGCGCCGTTCTTTATTGACTTCACCAAATTCCAAACCTACGATGCCAGCTAATGGGGGAAGGAGGAAGGGGTTCTTCCCCGTGACCACCGAGGCACCAGGTCACGATCCACTCATCGGTCAAACGCTCGGCCACTACCGCATCATCAAGAAGCTGGGCGGTGGCGGGATGGGTGTTGTTTACGAGGCCGAAGATACCCGCTTGCACCGCAATGTCGCACTGAAATTCCTACCCGACAATCTAGCGAAAGACCGACAGACACTAGCGCGTTTTCAGAGAGAGGCGCAAGCGGCGTCGGCCTTGAACCATCCCAACATCTGCACCATTTATGACATTGGCGAAGCGGAGGGAAAGGCATTCATCGCCATGGAGTATCTGGAGGGCGCAACGCTGAAGCACCGTATTGTGGGCCGCCCCATGGAGATGGAGACGCTCTTGAATCTCAGCATCGAAATCGCCGACGCTCTTGACGCTGCTCACGCCAAGGGTATCGTGCACCGAGACATTAAGCCCGCCAACATATTCGTGACTGACCGAGGGCACGCCAAAATTCTCGACTTTGGCTTGGCGAAGGTTGCCTCGCTCACGCCCTCGAGCCAGACCTCCGGCGATGGCGTGGAGACGCTGTCCATCGATGAGCAGCATCTTACGAGTCCCGGCACAGCAATCGGGACGGTGGCATACATGTCGCCGGAGCAGGTGACGGGCAAGGAGCTAGATGCACGCACGGACCTGTTTTCGTTTGGGGTCGTGCTGTATGAGATGGCCACGGGAACGCTGCCATTCCGCGGCCAGACCTCGGGGATTATCTTCGATGGGATTCTCAATCGAACGCCACCCCCAACCGTTAAGCTGAACCCTGACATTCCCGCTGGGTTAGAGCAAATCATCAACAAGGCACTGGAGAAGGACCGCAATCTCCGTTACCAGCATGCAGCCGATATCCGCACGGATTTGCAGCGGTTGAAGCGGGACACTACGTCTGGAAAGACGGCTCCCGTGGTTGCAGTCGCGCCGGCTGCGAGCGGCAAATTCCCTTGGATTGGGGTGCTTGCCGCTGTAATTGCTATTTTGGCGGTCGCTGCAACGTTCGTCTGGCTACGCCTACCCCAGACTCCTCCGAGGGTGCTCGGTGCTACCCAACTCACCAAAGATGGCCTGCCGAAGAACGGAGTGCTCACCGATGGTTCACGGCTATATATCGGAGAGTACAATGGGCCGACCGATTTCCTGGTGCAAGCCGCCGTCACGGGAGGCGAGACTTCGCCGATTCCCACGCCTTTCCCTGATGTTCTTCTCATGGATATCTCTCCCGATCATTCTCAGCTCCTGGTGGCAAATTTTGCTGGCAATGAGCCCATGATGGAGTTTTGGGCACTCCCCCTTCCCAGCGGACCACCCCGGCGGATTGCCGACGTGACGGGGTTTGGCGGTAACTGGTCCCCGGATGGCCGCCAATTAGTTTTTGCGAAAGGCGGAAATGTTTACTTGGCAAGGGCGGACGGCACCGATGCGCGCAAGTTGTCCACCGGGGCAAATGGGGCCGGCGACCCTGAGTTTTCTCCCGATGGCACTCGCATTCGGTTCGATATTTGGAACGACAAAGACCAGTCAGTTTCGATTTGGGAGATTCGAGCGGACGGCACTAATCTTCATCCCCTGCTGTCCGGCTGGCGGAATCCGCCTCATGAATGCTGCGGGGAATGGTCGCCTGACGGCCGTTATTTTTTCTTCTTAAGTTGGATAAGTTGGACTGGGCGTGGAGGGAACATATGGGTGTTACAGGAATCAAATAGTGCGTTTCGCAAGTATCCCTCAAGGCTGTTTCAGCTCACGGCTGGACCAATGCTATTCGGCGCGATGACACCCAGCCCAGACGGCAAGAAGCTGTACGTGGACGGTTTCCAAGTTCGCGGCGAACTCATCCGCTACGATGCACAGCGCCACGAGTTTGTGCCCTTTCTGTCCGGAATTGGGGCGACTAATGTGAGTTTCTCTCGTGACGGCAAGTGGGTTGCATATGTGTCCTACCCCGAGGGAACGCTGTGGCGCAGCCGGGTCGACGGCAGCGACCGTCTACAGCTTACAAATCCACCGGTCTTCGCTGCCCTGCCATGCTGGTCGCCTGACGGCACGCAGATTGCGTTCTCTGATATGCAAGCGGGACGACCGTGGAAGATTTTTCTCATATCGGCACAGGGAGGAGCACCGCAGGAAATGCTCGCCGAAAACCTCCCCCAGTGGGATCCAGGATGGTCTCCGGACGGTAAACAAATGGTCTTTGGTCGTAATCAAGATGAGAAGGCAACCCTCCAGCTGCTGGAGCTGAATTCCAAACAAGTGTCCATCATTTCAGGTTCACAGGGCCTGTTCTCTCCTCGTTGGTCACCGGATGGCCGGTACCTCGCCGCGCTCTCCGTCAACGCGAAGAAGATTGTAATTTTCGATTTCAAAAGACAGACATGGTCAGACTGGGTCGGCGGATCTGAGTCGTACAGCTACCCTATATGGTCGCGGGATGGGAAATATCTCTGTTTCGAGGCTAGAGTGAATGAAAGGACGGGATATTACCGAATCCCGCTTGGCCAGACTCGTGCTGAACTCTTAGTGGACTTGAGGGACTTACATCAAAATTCGAATGTACTTGGCGGTTGGAGTGGTATTACTCCGGACGGTTCGCCGCTTTTCGTTCGCGACCTAAGCACGGACGAAATCTATGCGCTGGACCTGGAACTGCCCTAGGCTAGACTGAGATTCTTCCCGCTTTCGAGAGACGTACTCATCAATTCGGGTTGCGCTTTGATCGCGCGCTGTGTCCACTTTGAAAGCATTAACGGAAGCTGCGAGATGAGTGCTTGAGCGAAGAGTTTTTTTGCTCGTTGACGCAGGCACAGCAAATCGTGGACACTTGGCGTGGTGAATCCAACGAGAGTCGGCCTCCCAAGGCTCTCGGAAAAAAACGTCAAACGAATTCGCCGGTGAGATTGCGGGTAGTCGCAGTCTGATTGGGTTACAATCGGCCGAAAATTCGCCCTGGAGTTGCGGCACAAGGCCGGTCCGGTCAATGCGATGTACGCTCGCTCCGCGAAACCGCAACAAAAACTCTGGTTGGTCAAGCCACTCGGCCGCCAGCAGGGTCGTACCAAATGTCTTGCGCCTGAAAAGTTTGTTGTAACAGAGGAGAACTCGATGCAATCGATGCAATTCACGAAATACGTCGCGATTTTCGCCGTTGTACTGGCAGGATTGGCCGTTGCTCCTTCCCGCCTGTCTGCCCAGGCTGTCACGCCTCCGTCCAACGCGCCCTATCTCAATCCCGCCCTGCCCCTTGAAAAGCGCGTGGATGATCTCATCTCCCGCATGACGCTGGAAGAAAAGGCATCGCAGCTAGTGAATCAGGCTCGCGCCATCCCGCGCCTGCAAGTTCCGGCCTACGACTGGTGGAGCGAGTCGCTGCACGGCGTGCTGTTGAATGGCACGACCGAGTTCCCCGAGCCGATTGGCCTGGCCTCCACGTTTGACGTGCCGGCCATCCACACGATGGCCGTGGCGATCAGCACCGAGGGGCGCATCAAGCATGTACAAGCGGTCCGCGCGGGCCACAGCGACATCTTCGAGGGCCTGGACTTCTGGGCGCCGAACATCAACATTTTCCGCGACCCGCGCTGGGGCCGCGGCCAGGAGACGTATGGGGAAGACCCCTTCCTGACCGCACGCATGGGTGTGGCCTTTGTCACCGGCATGCAGGGCGACGACCCGCGCTACTACCGCGCGATTTCAACCCCTAAGCATTATGCCGTGCACAGCGGTCCGGAGACCACGCGCCACACGGCGGATGTGCCCGCCAGCAAGCACGATATGATGGACACGTACCTGCCGGCGTTTCGCGCCACGGTGACCGAGGGCAAGGCGGACTCGGTCATGTGCGCCTACAACTCGATTAACGGCCAGCCGGCTTGCGCCAACGAGTTCCTGCTACAGGACCAGTTGCGGGGCAAGTGGGGCTTCCAGGGCTACGTGGTGTCGGATTGCGAGGCGGTGCGCAACATCTTCAACGGTCACCACTTCAAACCGACACAGGCCGAGGCATCGGCCATCAGTCTGCAACGCGGCATGGACAACGAGTGCATCGACTTTACCGCCAAAGTGAACGACGACCACGACTACGCCCCCTATATCGAGGCCGTGAAGCAAGGCTTCCTGAAGGAGAGCGAAATCGATGTGGCCCTCAGGCGGCTCTTCACCGCGCGGATGAAGCTGGGCATGTTTGACCCGCCAGAGATGGTGCCGTACTCGAAAATCGACGAGAAGCTACTGGACGGCCCCGAGCATCGCGCTATGGCTCGCAAGCTGGCCAATGAGTCGATGGTGCTGCTGAAGAATGACGGCATTCTCCCGCTGAAAACCTCAGGCGTGAAGATAGCCGTAGTGGGTCCCTTGGCCGATCAGACGCCGGTGCTGCTGGGCAACTACAACGGGATTCCGAACCATTCCGTCTCCGTTCTGGACGGCCTGCGCGCGGAGTTTCCCGGCGCGCAGATTCGCTTTGTCCCCGGCACACAGTTTCTGAGTAAGGAGGCATCTCCCGTGCCTCCGGAATTGCTCAACACCGACGGCAACCCGGGCGTCCGTGCCAGCTACTACGCCCTAAATGATATGTTCGCCCTCTTGGGTAGAGCAGCCCCACCAACTCCGCTGGCCGTTCGAACCGAACCAGGCATCGGCCTGTCAACAGATGCGTTGCCTCCGGAGACTGCCGGGAAGGACCTGGTAGTGGTTGTCTGGGAAGCAGCCCTTGTGCCGCAAGAAACGGGCGACTACAACTTCGGTCTTCGGGGTGACGGCTTCTTCCGAGTCTCGCTCAATGGCGCGCCCGTAACCATGGCATTTAACACGAACGGTGCGGAGACCAAGCTGGGCCGCGTGCATTTCGAGGCAGGCAAGATCTACGCGCTGAAAGTCCAATACAGACTGAATACACATGCGAGCGAGCCGCCTCGCCTCGTGTGGGCCAAGCGGGTGCCGGGTCCAACGCCAGAGGCCGTTGCTGCCGCCAAGGACGCGGATGTCGTGGTGGCCGTGGTAGGCATCACCAGCGAGCTTGAGGGAGAGGAGATGTTGGTGAGCGAGGATGGTTTCAAAGGCGGGGACCGCACCAGCATCGACCTGCCCAAGCCCGAGCAGGATTTGCTCGAAGGCGTGGCCGCGGCGGGCAAGCCGCTGGTGGCGGTGCTGATGAATGGCAGCGCCCTCAACGTGAACTGGGTAAAGGAGCATGCGAACGCCATACTCGAAGCGTGGTACTCCGGCGAAGAAGGCGGTGCGGCCATCGCGCAGACCCTGGCCGGCGTCAATAACCCCTCTGGCCGTCTCCCGGTTACCTTTTACACGGGCGTGGACCAGCTTCCGCCATTTGAGGACTACTCGATGGCGAACCGGACCTACCGCTACTTCACCGGCACGCCGCTGTATCCCTTCGGCTACGGCCTCAGCTACTCGAAATTTGCATACAGCAAGGTCAAACTTTCCGCGAAAAACGTAAAGGCTGGCGACCCGCTCAACGTTGACGCTGACGTGAAGAACACCAGCCAGCGCGACGGCGACGAGGTTGTCGAGCTTTACCTGGCCTTCCCCAAACTTCCCGGCGCGCCCATCCGAGCGCTTCGCGGCTTCACACGCGTGCACATTCGCGCTGGCAAAACCACGCACGTCCGCCTGGCCCTCAACTCGCGCGACCTCAGCTACGTCAACGATGCTGGCGACCGCATCATCGCGCCGGGGAATTACAGCGTCTCGATCGGCGGCGGACAGCCTGGTACAGCCGCACCCGTTGTTGAATCCGGCTTTACCATCACCGGCCAGACGCAGCTCCCTGAATAGCGCGCGCAGCCATACCTAACACGGGGCGGCTTAAGCTGAAATGCGAATTCGAAGAGGGATTTCTCTGCTCCGGGACGGCAAAAAGCGCCGTCCCTTCGGTCGAAATGACAGATTTTGGGTGGTGGATCGTGTCAGAGAAGCCAACTTCGGCGAAGTTGAGTCTTTACAGGATAATCGTTTGAAACAAAAGACGATGCGCTCGCCTGCAACTGGTTAGCTTCGGATTTCATGCCTAACTGTCCTGGCTGCATCGCGAATCGGCAAGGCTTTAGTTTGTGCAAGGCCTATTGCGCGGCGAAGCCAGGCAGTGCGGGAGCTACGGCGACACCTATGTATTTGTCCGCGGCGCCATAGTAGAACAAGAAGCGGTCGCCTGTTCGCGACATTCCTTCAACGAAAACTACGTTAGGCACCTGGCCCACTATTTCCCATTCTTTTTCTGGAGCGAAGATGGGCTGATCGGTGCGTGAAACGAGCTTGCGCGGGTCGTGGCGGTCAAAAATAGCCACGCCGGTGCGGTAAACGAGATGGTCGTCGGCGCCATTGTAAACGAGCACGATGCCCTGCGTCGTCAGAATGGGCGGCGGGCCGGGCTCAACCACGCGCGCGTCAAACATCCCCTGACGGCTCGGAAGAACCGGAGTGTCGGTAGCTTCGGTCCAATGAACTAGATCGTCGGAGTAGGAAAGGCCCATCTGGTCGGTTTTGTCCGCGGCTGTGCCAAGCCAGTACATCCAATAATGGCCGTTAATTTTTTCGGGGACGATGGCCCCGGACTTGGTCCAAGCGACGTTCCACTTCCCCTTGTAGGCGGGGAGGATGACACCCTGGCGCTTCCAATGAACGAGGTCTGGAGAGGTGGCCAGGCAGAGCTGTGCATCTTTCTTGTTATAGCCGGTGTAAGTGAGGTAGTAAGTGCCGTTGATGAGCACGAGACGAGGATCTTCGACACCGCCGTCTTTTTCGTAGTCGTTTTCGGGGGAGAGGACGGGCTCGGGCCGGCGGGTGAAGTGAATGCCGTCGGCGCTTTCGGCATACCCGAGGCGGGAAGTTCCGGAGGCATCCTGGGCGCGGTAAAGCATCACGAAAGTTCCGCCAGCGGAATTCGCGGGATTTTTGCTGGGAACAAAAATGACCGCGGGGTTGAAAGTACCGGCGGATTCCCAGGTCGTGCCTTGTGGAGAGACGATCGGCGTGCCGGAGAGGCGGCGCCATTCGCCGAAGGGTAGATTGGCTGGAGCGGCCGCGAAGGAAAGAGCGGCAACAATCAGGAAGAACGATATGATGGCTTTACGCTTCAACGAACCCTCCCAATTATTCAGCCAGCGGGATCATGGCAACCTCGCCTTAGAAAATGATACTGCTCTTCTTAGGCTCGAATCCCGAAGGTAGTCAGGCGGGGTGCAACTCGATCGCCATCCAGATGCAGTCCGTCTCGGAATAATAGCGGTGCCATGGATAACTGAAGGTTGCGTCACTGTGCAAGGTGAAAAACGGGTCGTGGGTGAACCCTGGCGGCATCGTAACATCTTCGTAGATCGTGTCTGCTTTGTTTTCGCGGAATTTTTGCATGTGACCCGTGCCAAGAACCTGCGTGTGCACCTCCAGAAACTGGTGCCCCGTATGGATTCCACAATCGGTTTCTTCCGGCGTGTACCAGAGATTCAGCTTGAGGCGATAGCGGCGCGGCAAAGCGGAATCCGCGTGGGCGAAGGAGGCGAATGGATCAAGCTGGACTTCGCCGATATCATCCTGGGAGGAGATGTAAAGAGGAGTGCCCCGCGGATATTGTGGAAAGCGCCGGCCGTACCAGTCCCAGCCGAGCGCGACTCCCCCGAGGTTGGCGCGCTGGCGCACATGAAGCAAGGCGAGCAGGTCGCCGCTCTTCACCGTGCAATGGCGGAGCACCGTGGATTTCCAGGGGAGAATTGTGCCGCGCTCGGCGCCGGCGCTGTAGAGCAACGGCGTGGCCGAGAGGTTCACAACGATGGCATCGTCCACGGGCAAATCTCGCGCCGCGGTTACGAGCAGGCTTTCGATCCAATCATTTGAAAAGGAGAGAGGACGGGATTGGTTGTATTCAGGCATAGGATTCTCGCTGAACATCCTCGGAGCTAACCCTGTGGCGACAAGCAACTGGCCGGAATGCGAGAGAAAAGAACGCCGATCCATGTTTAGCTCCGCGCTTTCTGGTGAGGCGGATTATACAACGAGGGCTTTGGGCAGAGCATCCCGATCTCTGTGGAAGCGTTTTGTTCACTTCACCAAATCCGGGGAGTAGAATGGCGCACTGCAGAGGACGAGCAAGAGGAGGATGCATATGCAGCTCACCGTTGGACAACTCATTGGCAAAGCGCTTAAGGCTTATGGCGTTCCCTACATCACCGGCCTGCCCGGGCACGGCAATTGGAGCATGATCGACGCGTTCAACGATCCGGTCTCAAAACTACGCTACGTCCAGGTGATGCACGAGCAGAGCGCGGTGCACATTGCCGACGCGCACTTCCGTGTTACGGGCCAGCCGATCGCCGCGTGCACTTCGCTTGGCCCTGGAGCAACGAACACCATAATCGGCCTTGCGACGGCCTTTTGCGATTCTACGGCACTATTGCTGATCACCGGCAGCGCAGCCACGCATATGCGAGGTCACGGTGTAATGCAAGAGCTGGACCGCTTCGCTTCACCGGACTTTCCGCACATCGTGGCGCCGGTGACGAAGCGCACCTTCGATGTGATCCGGGCCGATCAGCTTCCTTTCGTGATGCATCGCGCATGGAACGCCATGGTGACCGGGCGGCCCGGACCGGTGCATATGGAGATTCCGCTCGACGTACAGGCGGAGACGACGGACATTGATGTTGCGGATCTCAGCAAGCGCCTTCCAATGGGAAAAACGCGCGCGGATGGCCAGACCATCGAGGCTGCGATCCGGCTCCTTCTTAGCGCCAAGCGGCCTTGCATCGTTGTTGGCGGCGGGGCAATCACAGCGAACGCGTCGCCCGAGTTGACCATGCTCGCTGAAAAGCTGGGCATTCCGGTGGTCTTCACGTGGAATGGCAAGGGCGCGATTGCCGAAGACAATCCGAGGTGCGCCGGAACCGTAGGCTGGCCGGGCTCGCTTCCCGGCAACCATACAGCGGCCAACGCGGATGTCCTGCTGTCGCTAGGTTGCCGTTTCACCGACTGGTCGGCGTCATCCTATCGCAAGGGCGTCAGCTTTTCGATTCCCGATGCCAAACTGATCCAGGTCGATATCGACCCACGCGAAATTGGCAAGAACTATCCCGCGGAGGTCGGCATCGCGGCGGACTGCAAGCTGGTTTTGGCGGACATCCTGGCGGGCATTTCCGCTGAACAGGCTCGCGTGGCGCGCGAATCCCGGGATTCCTACCTTAGTGAAGTGGAAGGATCGAAGCAGGAATGGGAACAAAAGCTCGAGCGGCGCCGATCGTACAACGGCATGCCGACAACCATGCTGCGCACTTTGCGGGAGCTGCGGAAGGTTTTGCCGCGGCACGGTATCGTGACTGTGGGATCAGGCCACCCGCAGAGCACTACGAAACAGGCCTTCCCGGTTTATGAGCCGCGAACGCACATCACCTCGGGCTCGTTTTCCTCGATGGGCTTCGCGCTTCCGGCGGCTATCGGGGCAAAGCTGGCCAAGCCGGATACGCCGGTGGTGTGCATCATCGGCGACGGAGATTTCATGATGGGCGTACAGGAACTTGCGGTTTGCGCGATGCACAACATTCCGGTGACGTTCCTCATTCTCAATAACTCTGGATATATTTCGATTCGTGACGGACAGAACCACTTGATGGGGCGGCAGATCGGGTCGGAATTCAACAAGCATGCGGGAGACGGTCAGGCTTACTCCGTGGACTTCGTGTCGCTGGCAAAATCGTTCGGGCTCGGCTTTGCTGCCAAGGCGCAATCGGTGGATGACATCGGGTCCAACATTAAGCGCGCACTGGATTCGAATGCGCCTGCCCTGGTCGAGGTGCCGATTACGCGGGATGTTTCGATTGCGGCGGCGGAAGTCGTCGGCTGGTGGGATTTTCCGGTACTTCCAACCGCGACCGAGGCGGTCAAAGCGGACTATAAGGCAGGCTATGCGGCCGAGCAGCACCGCTGGTCGCGAAAAGACGCGCAGGTTGCTAAGCCCGTTTCCACAAGCGGCTGAGATTATTCCGGAGATTCAAAAGCTCTTGGCAGGGAGGTTGAAATGGCGAGACATCTAAAGACGGGGCGTCCGCCGGAGCAATCAAGCGCCGACGCAAAAAAGGTTCGCGATATTGTGACCGGCATTCTCGATGAGATACGCAGCCGGGGCGAGGCAGCCCTGCGCGAAATCTCAGAAAAGTTCGATAAATGGAACCCGCCGGCATTTCGCTTGTCAAAAAAAGAGATCGAGGGTGCGCTGTCGCAGCTTTCTTCGCAGAACATCGAGGACATCAAGTTTGCGCAAGCGCAGGTGCGAAACTTCGCCCAGGTGCAGCGGTCGGCGCTAACGGACGTTGAAGTTGAGACGCTACCGGGTGTGATTCTGGGCCACAAGAACATGCCGGTGGACTCGGTCGGCTGCTACGTACCAGGGGGAAAATATCCGCTGGTGGCCTCGGCCCACATGAGCGTGGTGACAGCGAAAGTTGCGGGCGTACCGCGGGTGGTCGCGGCCTCGCCCCCTTACAATGGCAGGCCGAACCCGGCGGTTGTCGCCGCGATGCACCTGGGCGGCGCGGATGAAATCTATTGCATGGGTGGAGTGCAGGCCATTGCCGCCATGGCCCTGGGGACGCAGAGCATTGATCCGGTGTCGATGATCGTAGGGCCGGGAAACGCCTACGTCGCGGAAGCCAAACGGCAGCTTTTCGGGAGCGTGGGCATCGATCTGATTGCCGGGCCGACGGAGACGCTGGTCATCGCCGATGAAACCGTTGATGGGGAACTCTGTGCGACGGACCTGCTGGGCCAGGCGGAGCACGGATTCAACACCCCGGCGATTCTGCTCACGACGTCGGAGAAGCTTGCGCGCGAAACGATGGCGGAGGTGGCGCGTTTGCTCTCGATATTGCCCACGGCGGAGTTCGCTTCCGTCTCCTGGCGTGATTTTGGCGAAGTGATCGTGTGCGACTCTGATGAGGAGATGGTGCGGGAGGCTGACCGCATCGCTTCCGAACACGTGCAGGTGATGACGCGCGATCCCGATTATTTCCTGAAGAACATGAAGAATTATGGCGCGTTGTTTCTGGGCCCGCGAACCAACGTGGCGTATGGAGACAAGGTCATCGGGACGAATCACACGTTGCCGACCGGGAAAGCGGCCCGTTATACCGGTGGCCTGTGGGTCGGTAAGTTCATCAAGACTTGCACGTATCAGAGGGTTTTGACCGACGAGGCATCAACGATGATCGGCGAGCGCTGTTCGCGTCTGTGCGTTCTGGAAGGGTTTTTCGCGCATGCCGAACAGGCCAACATCAGGGTACGTCGCTACGGCGGTCGCAAGGTGGCGTATGGGGCGGCGGTGGGACAGAAAAACACTTAAGGGCAAACCAAGACGAAAACAGACGTAGTCGGACCAGAGCAAGCTGCGATGCTGGAACCCTAACTTTAAGCTAGGGAAATTTGTCAACTCGCAATAAGTCCTAACAAGCTGCGTTTTCGGAAACTGACTTGGTGCGATTCCGCCGGCACTCCAACGCCGCTCGGCCGCCTATGCTAAAGTGAAAAGGTTGCGCCCACGCGCATTTTCGCTCCATGACCAAGGTCGGATTCATCTCTCTGGGTTGCCCCAAAAACCTCGTTGATAGCGAGGTGATGATGGGCATTCTGGCGCGCGAAGGCTACGAACTTACGCCGCGCGCC
>Ga0208457_1000707_pt1 | contig 29064 bp, 25 predicted proteins | sample June2015DPH_10_1_FD_185513 | JGI IMG/M metagenome (GOLD analysis project Ga0208457, IMG submission 185513) | Peatland microbial communities from SPRUCE experiment site at the Marcell Experimental Forest, Minnesota, USA - June2015DPH_10_150... | ecosystem: Environmental > Terrestrial > Soil >... | reverse complement strand
CAGAATCTGAGCGCGTTCGGCCGCCGTGGTGCGTTGGCGGCGGCGAGGAGCCTTGGATGTGTTCATTACCCCGGCGTTTACCACGCCGGCTCGCCGCGCACCAGACGGTCCCCGCTTTACCGCTTACTCCTTGGGTAAGTGAATTGCGTGAGAATATCGCACCTCGCACTTCGCACCTCGCATGGCCCGCGTGCGGACGCCATCCTCGTTTCTCAAATTCCTCCGTTCTCGTCGAAGAACTGGTGGAGCCGGCGGCAGTTGCAGCCTCACGGAGCCGGATTTAGAGTCCGGTGCCCGTCTGCTGTGGCTTCGGCTTCCTGAACGACTGGCGGGACGCCGTGAACTTGCGCCACTTGCCCGCAGGCACGCCCTCGTTGGCATCGAGTGCGCGGCTTGCGCAAAAGCGTTGCGGGGTCGGGAGCGCGTCCCTAACGTGCCGGCGTGCCGGTTCAGTTCACGATTTTGGGCAGCGGCTCGGGAGGCAACTGTGCCTACCTCGAAACCGCGGAAACGCGCATCCTCGTGGATGCGGGTTTCAGCGCGCGCCAGATTCGGCAGCGCCTCGCCGGCCTCCAGCGGTCGCCGGAGACGCTTCACGGCATCCTGATCACCCACGAGCACAGCGACCACATCCAGGGTCTGGCGGTGCTGTGCGCCAAGCTGCAGATTCCCATCTACTGCAATCGCGGGACGCAGGAGGCGATCACCGCGACGGTGCCGGTGCGGCTGGACTTCCGCGTGTTTACGACCGGCGCGGCGTTCGAAATCGGCGACATCGGCGTGGAGGCGTTCCCGGTGCCGCATGATGCGCAGGATCCGGTCGGTTTTCTGCTGCACACGGCGGCCGGCAAGGTCGGTTTCCTCACGGACCTCGGCCATGCCACGAAGCTGGTGGTCGAGCGGGTGCGGCCGGCGAACGTGCTGGTGCTGGAAACGAACCACGACGTGAAGCTGCTCCAGGAGGATACAAAACGTCCGTGGAGCATCAAACAGCGCATCCTCAGCCGGCACGGGCACCTGTCCAACGAAGCCGCCGCCGAGGTGGTCGAGCAGGTTGTGTCCGCCAATCTGCGCCGGGTTTACCTGGGCCACTTGAGCCGCGACTGCAACCGGCCCGAACTCGCGCACGCGGTCATCAGCCAGCGGTTGCAGCGGATTGGCGCCGTGCACGTTGGGGTCGAAACCGCCGCGCAGGACGTGCCGTGCCTCACGTGCCAGCTCTGAAGGGGAGGACACGCGGCTGGGGGCTGCCAGGCCTCGCAGGTTCAGAACCGCCACACCCGGAACGGCGCGTCGAACCACAGCCCGTTGAAATCGAACTGCAACTGGGGCGGGTCGAACCGGCCGCTGAACCAAAAGACCTCGTTGCGGGTCCGCAACAGCTCCACGAGCTCGCCGAACATATCAGCATCGAGGCCAATGATACCGTAACGCTGGCGTCGCAGGTCGTGGCGGGCCATGAGTTCGAGCAGGTGCTCCGCCGCGGGCACGGAGGGCTTGAGAATCCAGATCTCCGCCTCCGGCACTTTCACCGCCAGCTTGTCGAGCTTGGCCACGCTGCATTCGCCGCACTCGACCCATAGCGCTGGACGCAGTTCGTAGTCCAACTGCACCAGGTCGGGCGCAAACGGGATGCTGTCGTTGTCGAGCCGGGCCTCGATCTGAAGCCGGTCACGGAAGAACAGGAGATAGCCGAGGAGTTTCAACAGCACGCGCGTCGTGGTCTCGGTGTCGCCCTGGCCGATCACGATCTTGCCCGGCAGCGCCGGTCGCCGCTGCTCGCGGCGCAACTGGAAGATGTATTTGGCGCTCACGTTGCGGGACCGGTGGGCCGGTCACGGCTCGACGAACACCGGGGTGCCGCCACTCACCATTTGCGCCAGGTATTCCGCGTTCCAGTTGGTCAGCCGGAAGCAGCCGTGCGATTCGGTGCGTCCCACGTCCTCCGGCCGCGGCGTGCCATGGATGCCATAGCCGGGACGGTCGAGTCCGATCCAGGCCGTGCCGACCGGGTTGTTCGGCCCCGCCGGTAGCAACAGCCGCCGGCCCAGTTGGCGCGCCTCGGGCGACTCCGGGAAGATCGCCGGGTCGAACGTATAGGTTGGGTTGGGCACCACGGCCACCACGTGCAGCTCGCCGACGGGCCGCTTGGCGACATTGCGGGCGATGCTGCACGGCGCGTGCATCAGGACGTTGGTGGCGTCGTCAAAGGTGTCCAGCGTTCTGCCGGCGAGGGAAATCCGGATGCACGCCAGGCGAGCGCGGTGGGGTGGCGGCGCCACGTCGGGCAGGCGCACGACCAGGCCCGGCAGGGCGGCCTCCCAGTTGACCTGCGGGTTCAACTGCCGGATCAACGCCGGGTGCGACCAGGCTTTTTCCGCCACCAGTTCAAGCACCGTTTCGTAATCCAGCCGCGTCTGCAGGGACTTGCCCAGCCAGTTGGGACTCAGCGGCAGGAGACGGGCGACGTCGTTGGTCGTGACGGTGTAGAAGACCAGCAGCGGGGCATCCAACCGCAGGCGCGCCTGCGTCGCGGCGTCGAGTGTGCCGGTCACCGGCACCCCGGCCTGCCGCTGAAAAACGCGCAGCGCGGTCCGCGTCTGGTAGCCGCCCACGCCGTCAAGCGACCCGCATGACAGGCCCAGGCGTGCCAGCGCCACCTGCGCTTCAAGCCAATTCTGCACCGGTCGGGGCTCGAAGACGGTGGGTGGTGGGCCCTGCCCGGTGGCCGGTATGGGCGGCGATGGCGGGCGAACCGTCCCGATAAGTGCGGCTGCGGGGTTGGTGGCTGGCGTCGCCGCACGGACCGCCGGGGGCGAAGGACGGGCCGCGAGCGGACTTGGGGCCTTTCGGCCGGAGTGGAAAAAAATCCAGCCGAGGAACGCCACGCCGGCCAGCGACAGCAGCCAGTAAATGGCGGTGTGCCAGTTGGCGGCACGGCGGGGCAACTGGTAACGGGTGTAAATCCGCACCACGCGAGTTAGCCACAGCGTTTCAGTCCCCGCCAGCACAAGCGAAGCGCAGGCAACGCCGCGCACTTGTGGGATTGTCAATCGCCCGGGAATGCCGTTAAGTGGCGGCCGTCATGGCCACCGTTGCTGAACAACTCCGCCAGGCGCGGCAAACCGCAGGCCTCTCCGTCCAACAGGTCGCGGACACAACCAAGATGCGAATTGATCATGTCGCCGCGCTGGAGGAAGGCAACTACGACACCTTCGTCGCCCCGGTCTATATCCGGGGTTTCGTTCGCACGTACGCCCGGCTGTTGCATCTGGACGAGGCGGCCGTCATGACCGCCTTGGACGCCGAGTTGGGGCAGACCAGCAAGTTCCGCGAGCCCCCGCGGCTGGACGGTGGCTCGGACGGCGCGCTGGATGCCGCGATGCTCCAGTTCTCGCGCATCAACTGGCGCATTACCCTGCCCGCGATCGTGATCGTTGTGGTCCTCTTGGCGGTGGTTGTGATTGGCCGCGCGGTCCGGCATCGCCAGGCCGCGGATCCGCTGGGCGGAATCACGCCTGGTTTGTATCAACCGGCCACGACCTCTACCTCTGCCGGGGAGACACTGCCATTGCCTGCCACCAACGCCCCAGCCCGCCGATAGCGTTGGCCTCGGCCGCTCAGGGCCGCTCAGGCGATCGGGGTGATGTAGGTTTCCTCCTGCGCCAGGTGCGGCAGGATCATGGCCACGGTGCGCTCGATGCCGCCGGCGTTTTCCCGCACGACGCGCTGGGCGTTCGTTCCCAGTTCGGCGCAACGGGCGGGATTGGCCAGCAGATTGGCCACGGCCCGTTCGAGTTCCGCCACATCCCGCACCTGCACCGCCGCCTCGGCCTGGACGAAGCTGGCGGCGATGGCGGCGAAATTCTGCATGTTGGGTCCGAACACCATGGCCTTGCCCAGCGCCCCGGGTTCGATCGGGTTTTGCCCGCCCTGGCCGGTGAGGCTCTTGCCGACAAAAATCACGGTCGCGTGCTCGTAAAAGAACTTCAGCTCGCCGGTCGTGTTGACCACCAGACAGTCCAGCGAACGGGGGGCGCGACGCATGGACTCGGTGATGACGCGCCGGTAGAGATAACGCAACCCGCGCGCCTTGAGTTCGCGTCCGACCTCCTTGCCGCGCTCGAAGTGGCGGGGAATCAGGACGAGGAACAGATCGGGGAATCGCTTCCGGAGCCGGAGGAAAATGTCGGCCAGGGCGGCTTCCTCGCCGGCGTGCGTGCTGCCCCCCACCAGGAGCGGCGCGCCCGCGGGCACGCCCAACTGCCCCAGCATCGCGGGCACGTCGAGCAACCGGCGCTCATCCAGTTTCGCGGCATCGAATTTCAGACTGCCGATGACCTGCACCGCCTCCGGCCGGCAGCCTAGTTCGCGCAACCGCGCCGCGTCCGCCTCGGTCTGGGCGCCAACGCCGGCAAAGCTGGCGAACAGCGGTCGAAAGAAAAAGCCAAGCCGCCGATAGCCGCGGTCGGAACGCTCCGACAACCGGGCGTTCACGAGGAACACCGGGGTGTGCCGGTCACGCAGGCGCCAGAGAAAGTTCGGCCAGATCTCCGCCTCGATGAGCACGACGGCGTCCGGGCGCAGCACCCCCACCGCGTGCGAAACGCATTTTCGGAAATCAACCGGGTAATAGATTTTGAGGATATGGTCGGGCAGTTGCTTGTGCAGTTCGGCCATGCCGGTGGAGGTGGTGGTGGAGACGACGATCTTGATGTTGGGCGCGCGCGGTTCCAGGGCGCGGATGAGCTGGGCGCAGAGGTTCACCTCGCCGACACTGACGGCGTGAATCCACAGGACGTGGCGGTTGGTGACGCCGACCTTGACCCGTGAACCGAACCGGCCGAACCGTTCCCCGAAGCCTTCGCGCCAGTGGCCGCGGCGCCACATTTTGAGGAAATAAAACGGCGCGCTCAGCACAAAGCCGATGGCGAACAGGATGTTGTAGAGGCCCCGCATGGTGCTTCCCGAACCACAGTCTAGGCTGTCTCCGCGAGCGATTGCAATGCCACAATGGGCTGCCACCGCGTGCAAACACCTGTCGCTGCTGAGCCACGCCGGCATGGAGAATGGCGAACGACGAATCGCAAATATCGAACGAAACCAGCGAAGGGCGCGGACACTTCGTTATGTCAGCACACTGCGTCGCCCTAATCGGGATTGAAGCCGCGATAGAACCGCCGGTTGAAACTGGTCGCGCCCTGATCAAGGAATTGCATGGGCACGTTGGTAATGGTGACGCTGGTCAGCGGCGCCCAGTCCACCAGATTGGTCGAGGCCTGGATTTGCCAGGTGTCGCCCAATGCGCCATTGACGGTCACCGCCACCGTTCCATTGGCCAGCGGCGTCACTGGCCCCAGCGTGAGCAGCGTGTCGGCGAGTTGGGCGGATTGGAGGATAGTGCCACCCTCACCCACCACCACAAACGTGCCCTGGCCATAGGCTACGGCCGGCAGGGAATTCATCGTCCCCGACGGGCGGCTGATCCAATCAAGCCCGTTGGTCGAGGTGAGAATTGTCCCGGCGCGCCCCACCGCCACGAACGTTCCGTGACCAAAGCAAACCGCTAACAGGTCGGCGCCAGTAGTGGTATTGGCAGGCGTCCAAGTGTCGGCATCGGGCGAAGTCTGAATCGTGCCGGTTCCCACTGCCACAAAACGACCGCTGCCGTAGGCGATGCCTTGGAGTGCGTTGGCGGCGCCGGAATCCTGGGCCGTCCATTGGACGCCATCGCCGGAAGTCAGCACCACCCCGCCATCCGCCCCCGCCACAAAAGTGCCATTGCCAACGGCAACACTGTAGATCGAGCCACCGTAGCCCGGGTCCCGGCGTTCCCAATCTACGCCGTTCGTGGAAGCCAGCACAACCCCACCGTCGCCCACCACGACAAACTGGCCTCGGTCGTAAGCGGCTCCGCGAAGTTGACTCGTCACTCCTGAAGCTGGCCAGAGCCAGTTGACCCCGTTGGCCGAAGTCGCAACGGCTCCTTGGTTACCTGCCGCCACAAAGAGGCCATTGCCATAAGTTACGGACTGCATGGGACTGGGGGTGCCGGACTCTTGTGCCGTCCACCGGACCCCATCTGGCGAAACCACCACGCCTGCGTCCAAGGCGCTGCCGCCTACAAATAGGCCGTTTCCATAGGCGACGCTCGAAAGGTAGTAGCTGGTGACGCTGGACTCCAAGCTGCGCCATGTGCTCAAGTTCGTGGAGACGAGCGGCGCCGAGTTTCCCAACACCACCCAGGCGCCGTTACCATGAGCCACTGCGCGAAGATCACCCTGGAGACCTCCGGAGGCATGTTTGGTCCAGTTCGTGCCGTCGGTCGAGGTGGCAACCAGGCCGCCGCCCCCCAGGGCGACGAACATACCCGCATCCCAGCCGACGCCCAAAAGAGGGCCCGGTGACGCAGCGAATCCCAGGCTGATCCAGTCATAACCGTTGGTGGATGTGCATACATATGATGCACCACCACCGGCGACGGCCACGAACGTGCCGTTGCCGTAGGCGAGACCAGAGAAGGATGGGCGGGTACTGAGGGTTTGCTCCGTCCAGTTCGTCCCATCCTTCGAGGACACCAGCGTTCCGAACATGCCCAGCGCCACATAGACGCCGTTGCCGTAGGCGACCGCCGTCAACCAGTCCGTGGTCATGGATAGCTGCGCCGTCCAATTTGTCCCATCCGGCGACGTAAGGACTGTGCCTTCTTCACCCACCGCCACAAACTGCCCGCCTCCGTAGGTGACTGCCAGCAACACCGAGGTGCTGTCAGGGAAAACCGCAGTGTTCCAAGTGGCGCCATCCCGGGAGGTCACAATCGCTTCACCGGTCACGCTGGTTCCGGCCATGGTGTAACCGACGGCCACGAAGGCGCCGTTCCCGCGGGCAGTACCGTTGAGGGTGTAATAAGTGGAGGCCCCATAGACCGGGCCGATGAGCTGGGCTTCCCAAGTCAGACCGTCAAGCGAGGTCGCCACCGCGCCGCCGGCCCCCACCGCCACAAACTGGCCGTCCGCGTAAGTGATGGCGTTCAGGGCATTGCCGTTGGGCAACGGATTGCGCCATTGCCATTGATCCAGCGGATCAGCGGCCAAACCGGCGACCTGCCCCGCCAATGCCACCCATGCCACCGCCAAAACCAGCGATTTCATCGTCGTTCCTTAGTTTTTGTGGAGTAAATGGTTCCAGTTCCAACCGGAAGGCGGTCCTTCGCGGAGTGGTCGGCTCCGATCACAGAGCAAACACTGCGGCCCAATGAGCGGTTGCCTGCTGGCGAGTCCCACCGCCCGGCTGCCAGGCCGGCAGTTATCACGGATCGGGCTGGAATCGTCATTTCCATTCGGGGTGGGGTTGATTGTCCCGGTACCAGCGCCGCATGACGTCGAGGTTCTGGTAGTCAAGCAGCCTTTGCGACTCCAGATTCTCGACGTGATCGTCGCAGAACAGCACGTTAAAGCGCCCTCCGTGCCGCATTCGCGTTAGCGCCAATGACACAGCGCTGTCCGGCATGACGGGCGGTGCAAGCCCAAGCTGCAAGGCAATCCCCGCATTCGCCGAAAAAGTTCGTTCCGAAAAGTCCCACCATCCCACGGTGCCGAAGACATCCGCTCGCACCACGGTGCTGTCACCCATAGCGATCATCCCGCCGGGATTTACCACTTCGCTTTCTTTGAGCGGGAAATCTGACACCCAGCTCACCATGAATGGATCGGGTTCCCTTGTGAGCCCAAGGGGGTCGGCGCCGTTGTATCCATAGGCTCCGACAGCGGTGCCGATTGGATCGCCCGGAGGGAAGAAAGTGGCGTAGTAGGCATTCGGTAGTCTTGCGTAGCCTGGACATACGGCAACCACGCCGTCAGGAACGTATCGGCCTTGGTTTGTGTCCCAACTCGGCCAGGCTGCTCCCGTGTAGGGTTTGAGACGCATGAACCAGCGAATTCCATCAGTAGAATATGCGGCATTCGTTACCAGCTGATCCGGCGGATAACCGTCGTGGTCGTTGAGATACATTCGCAAGCCGAGGCCCCACTGGTGCAGGTTGCTCTTGCAGACGGCAGTGTAGCCGGCTTGCTTGGCCCGGCTCAGCGCCGGCAGCAGCAGCGCCGCCAGGATCGCGATGATGGCGATCACCACCAGCAGTTCGATGAGCGTGAAGCCAGTGCGGTGAATTCCCCCGCCCGCAACCTGATCTCCGGCAGGCGGATGCCGGTCAAGCGAAAGGGCCGGATGCGAAGGGCGCTTGGGCGAACCTCGTGCCTTGCGCGGGACTTCTGCCCGAATCGGCCCAGCACTGAAGTTCATGATGACCTGGCCGATAATCTAGCATTTCTCGGGCCATCTGACCAGGCAATTCAGGGTGCCATCGGTTCACCTTGTCCAGCCACGTGGTGCTCCCCGGACCGCGGCTGTGCCGGAGGCCAGCCGCAGCAGATTCGCTTCTGCCGGCCAGGCTGCGATGATTCCACGGCTTGGTCTCGAAAACGAGTTCGCTTTTCTTGAAATCCACCGTCACCCGGCTGTGGTCCGGCACTTCGCCGGCAATCAGCTTGCGCGACAGCGTCGTTTCCACCGCGCGCTGCAAAAACCGCTTCAATGGCCGCGCGCCATGGACCGGGTCGTAGCCTTCGCGGGCGACGTGTTCCTTCGCCGCGTCGCTCAACACCAACTCGATGTGCCGGTCCGCCAGCCGCGCGCGCAGTAGGTCGAGCTGGAGGTCCACGATCTTCTTGATGTCGGCCAGCGTGAGCGGTTTGAACAGCACCGTCTCGTCCACGCGGTTCAGGAACTCGGGCCGGAAGTGGCGTCGCGGCGAGAAAATCGGGTTTGTCAGCGGTACTGGTTCACGCCATGCTGTTCACGAAGCTGAGAGTCCAATGAACGTTCGCGCCCCTTCCGCCCTTGGAACTGCCCTCGCTTTCGCCACCGCCCTGGCGCAAGCGCAGTTCAACATGACGCCGATAACGACGTTCGGCGCCAACGGCTGGTTGGCCCCGAACGGGGTGAATGGCAGCACTTACGCGTACCTGACGACGAACGATACGGAACGGGGTTTGGCCTGCGGAAACAGCCACTTGTACCTGGTCAGCCGGAATGGAGGCGATCTCGTACGCATCCTCGATCCCCACACTGGGGCGGACTTGGGGGCGTTGAATCTGGGCACCAACGTCGTCAGCGGGGGGACCTTTGACATCAACATGGTGGCCGTCGGCTCCGACGGCTCGATCTATGTCGCCAACCTGGCCACGGACCCCACGCCGTTCCGGGTCTATCGGTGGACGAATGACCTTCCCACCACGATGCCTACGGTTGCGTACAGTGGCGTGCCGCTGGCGGGAGCACGGGTTGGCGACAGTCTGGCTGTGATCGGCAGCGGCAGCGCGACGCGGCTCGCGGCCGGTTTCAACAGCATTCCAAGCGTCACCGGAGATAATGGTTACACAATCATCGCTCCCAGCGTCGGCAGCGCCACGTCCGTCGGGTTCAGCAGCAACCCGCCGGCGGCGGGCGACTTCCGGTTGGGAATCACTTTCGCCGACGCAACCCACGTGCTGGGCACGCAAGGTGGGACCGGCGGGCTGTTGCTTTACACCGGCTTCTCGGGAAGTACCGGCACCTTGCTGGCCAGTCCCGCGCTCGCGTCGTCGGACGAGAGACCGATGAGTTTCGCTGTGATCGGCGGTCTTCCGCTGCTGGCCGCCCTCAGCACCACGGACAACCACGTAAGCGTGTATGACATGACGGACCCGGCGACCCCGGTTCTCCTGGGGCAAAGCACGACCACCACCGGCACCTTGCCCACGGACACTCACAACAGCGGCGCGGTCGCCTGGGGTGCCACCGCCGGCAACCAGGCGACGCTCTACGCCATGGCCACCGACGATGGCATTCAGGCGTTCGTCGTGACGTTGCCGGGACCGGAAGCCCCGAGCATCACGACTCAGCCCCAAAGCCAGACCGTGTATGAACTGTCGCCGGCGGCCTTCAGCGTGACGGCGCAGGGGAAACCCATCCCCACTTATCAATGGTATCAGGGCAACGACCCGTTGGCCGGGGCGACGAATGCCAGCTACACGATCCCAGCCGTGCCCTTGAGCGACAACGGCGCTCAATTCAAGGTCGTGGTCCAAAATCTGATCAGCAACGTGACCCAGGCGGTGACCAGCCAGGTGGCCACGCTGACGGTGACGGCGGACACCACACCCCCCGTGTTGCTGAGTGCGCGGGCCACCAGTGCCAACGAAGTGCAGGCGAGCTTCTCCGAGCGGGTTGACCCGGTGACTGCCACGAACCTCGCGAACTACATGATTCAGAGTGTGGACGGCACGTTACCAATCCTCTCCGCGGCGCTCGATGCCTTCCAGAGCAACGTGGTTCTCAGCGTCAGTGCAATGACCCTCGGAACCAGTTACATGCTGACCGTGAATAACGTGACGGACCAGTCGGCGGCACGAAACGTCGTCGCCCACAATTCGCAGGCGGGCTTCGCGCTGGGGGCCTACAATCTCGCCACCATCGGCAGTCCGAGCAGCCCCGGTGCCCAGACGGGAATCCCCGGAGGCTACGAGATTACCGCCACCGGCCACGGCATGGGCGGCGGCAGCGACCAGGGAGAGTTGAGCTACCAGTTGCGAACCGGCGATTTTGACGTGGCCGTCCGCTTGGCGGATCTGGCACCGGCCGATGTGTGGTCCACCGCCGGACTGATGGCCCGCGAAACCTTGGATGCTTCAAGCCGGTTCGCGGCCACTTTCGCCACGCCGGCGATGGCGGGTTGCTTCTTCGAGTGGCGCGACCCGGCCGGCGCCACCAGTCTTTCCAGCGGGCATTCTTCGGTCAATTACCCGAACACCTGGCTGCGACTCAAACGCGCCGGCAACGCCTTCAGCGGCTTCACCGGTTACGACGGCCAGACGTGGACCGCTTTCGGCAGCGTGACGATCGGCATGGCCTCGCAAGTTTGCCTTGGCTTCGCCGTTAGCAGCCATAATACGAACCAGTTCACTACCGCCCGTTTCCTGGAGGTCCAGGATGTGACCAATGCCGTCCCCGGCTCCGTGTCCAATCCGACGGAGCCGTTGGGGCCGTGTAGCCGGCGGACGTCGATGGTGTTTTCGGAGATCATGTACAAGCCGGCCCCGCGCACGGACGGCCGGAACCTGGAGTTCATCGAACTCTACAACAGCAACCCGTGGTGGGAAGACATTGGCGGTTACCGGCTGGCCGGGGACATTGATTTCACCTTCCCGCGCGGCACGGTCCTGGGCGGGGGTGCGTTCGTGGTCGTGGCGCGAGTTCCCGGCGACGTTCAGGCGGTCTATGGCATCACCAACATCGTCGGCCCCTACCAGAACACCCTCAAGAAAACCGGGACCGTCCAGTTGATCAGCGAGCGGGAAGCGGTGTTGCTGGAGGTGACTTACGACTCGGTCCTGCCCTGGCCGGCGGGCGCCGACGGGACCGGGCACTCGATCGTGCTGGCGCGGCCCAGCTACGGCGAGGCCGATCCGCGGGCCTGGGCGATCAGCGACGTGGTGGGCGGCTCGCCCGGGCTGGGCGAAGCCTATCGCCCCAGTCCGTTGCGGCAGGTGGTGATCAACGAGTTTCTGGCCAACCCCGACCCGCCGGGCGCCGGTTACGTCGAACTCTACAACCACAGCAACACGGCGGTGGACCTTTCCAATTGCGTCCTGACCGACGACGCCACCCTCAACAAGTTCGTGGTGCCAACCAACACGGTGATCGCCGGGGCGGGATTTGTGGTGTTCCCAGAGAGTGAGCTTGGTTTTGCCCTCAATCCGGCAGGCGGCCTGCTTTTGTTCAGGAACCCCGACGGCAGCCGGGTTCTGGACGCGGTGACCTACGAAGCGCAGGGCCGCGGGGTGGCCGCGGGCCGGTGGCCCAACGGCGCCGCGGACTTTTATCCCCTGGCGGCGCCCACGCCCGGCGCGGCGAATGGCGGCATCCTGATCGGCGACCTCGTCCTCAACGAGCTGATGTACAAGCCGGTTTCCGGCAACGACGACGACCAGTATGTCGAGCTCTACAACCAGGGCGCCAATGCGGCGGATCTGGGTGGCTGGCAATTCACGGCGGGCATCTCGTTTGTGTTCCCGACCAACACGGTCCTGGCCCCCGGGGGCTATCTGGTGGTGGCGCGCAATCAGACCAATTTGTTCAGCCATTACCCGAATCTGAACCCGGCCAACACCGTCGGGGACTTCAGCGGGAAACTTCCGCACAAAGGCGGCCGCGTCGCGTTGGCCCGACCGGAGGCTTATCTGACTTCCAACGGTCTGGGCGGGTGGGCGACCAACACGATCTATGTCGTGGAGGACGAAGTAAACTATGGCATCGGCGGGCGCTGGGGCCAGTGGGCGCACGGGGGCGGCAGCAGTTTGGAGCTGATCAATCCCCGCACCAATCACCGGCTGCCCTCCAACTGGGCCGACAGCGATGAAACGACCAAGTCGTCCTGGACCAACCTCGAAGTCACGGGTCTGCTGGACAACGGCTCCACTTACAATGGTGCTGCCGTCAACTTCGTTCAAGTGGGGCTCCTGGATGTCGGCGAATGTCTGATTGACAACGTTGAGGTTTACCGGGGCGCCGGCACGGGCAATTACGTTCGCAACCCGGATTTCGAGAGCGGGCTCGGCAACTGGGCGGTGCAAGGGGACCATGTCCGCTCCAGCCTGGAGACAGTGCTGGGCGGCTATCAGAGCGCTCAATGCCTGCATTTGCGGGCCAGTGACGGCATCTGGACGATGGCCAACTGTGTCCAAGGCACCCTGACCAATGGCCTCGGGACCTCGGGACCCGCCACCCTCCGGCTCAAAGGGCGCTGGTTGCGCGGTTCGCCCGAAGTGTTGCTGCGTGTGCGCGGCAATTATCTCGAACTGACCGGTTCGCTCCCGGTGCCGGCCAACCTCGGTACTCCGGGATCGCCCAACAGCCGGGCGGTGACCAATGCCGGCCCAGCCATCTACCAGGTCAGCCACGCGCCGGCCCTCCCCGCCGCCAGCCAGCCGGTCGTGGTGACTGCGCGCTTCCACGACGTGGATGCCTTCACGCCAACGCTCCAGTGGCGGGTGGACACCACCGTCAATCACGCCCCCAGCTACGCGAGCGTGCCGATGGTGGACGATGGCACCGGCGGCGACGCCGTGGCTGGCGACGGGCTCTACAGCGCGACGATCCCCGGCCAGGCGGCGGGCACTGTGGTCGCCTTCCGGGTGAGCGCCGGTGACGCCCAAGGGGCATTGACGATTTTCCCCGGCGACCCCGGCGACAACTCGGGACTGCCGCGCGAGTGCGTGGTGCGGTTCGGGGACACGATCCCGACCGGCAGTTTCGGGCACTGCCATGTATGGATGACGCAGAACTGGATCAGCCGGTGGGTCAGCCTGGGCGGCCTGTCCAACGAGAGCCAGGATGGAACCTTCGTGGACGGCTGGAGTGGGCGGATCATCTACAACTGGGGGGGGCGGCCGGCGGGCAGTCCCTATCACCAATACACCGGCTCGCCTGTAACCACAGTGGAGGGACAGCATTGGACAGTGCCGGAGGATGACTTAATGTATGGCACGACGTCGTTCAACAAACAGCATGTGCCGGGGAACAATGTGCTCGACGACGACACCTTGCAGCGCGAGCAGACCTCCTACTGGATGGCCCGGCAGATCGGGCTGCCGTGGGCTTACCGGCGTTATTATATCCTCTACGTCAATGGCAACCAGCACGGACCGTTGATGGAGGACAGCCAGGTGCCCGACGGCGACGTGCTCAAGGAGTACTGGCCCAATGACAACAACGGCTGGCTCTACAAAAACAACGGCTGGTTCGAGGGCGACACCGCCTTGAGCAGCGGCTACATGAACTTCACCATGCCCACCTGGTGTCTGCTGGGCCGGTTCACGACGACCGTCAACGGTGTGCCCAACCAGCTCAAGCTGGCCCGCTATCGCTGGATGTACTGGGTGCGCCAATACACCGACTCCGCCAACAACTTCACCAACATCTTCAACCTGATCGCCGCCGCCAACCTGTCCACCAGCAATCCCGCCTATTACACAAACATGGAAGCCTTGGTGGACACCGAGGAGTGGATGCGCATGTCGGCCATCGAGCACGCCACCGGCGACTGGGACTCGTTCTTCACCCAAAACCAGTGGAACATGTACATCTACAAGCCGACCCAGGGGAAATGGACCGCGCTGAAGTGGGATTGGAACATCACCCTGGGCGGGGGAACCGCGACCTGGGGACCGGATGGGGGCAACCTCTTCAACGTCGGCTCGAACGATTCCATCATGTCGGCGTTCCAGAACTACTCGGCGCACCGCCGTGCCTACCTGCGGGCCTTTCAGGACATTGCCAACCGGGCGATGAATAACACTTACGTGAACCCGGTCCTGGACGCCAAGTACTCGGCGTTTGTGGCCGGTGGCATTACCGCCCGCGATCCCGGGGTATCGGGTGGCCTCAAGAGCTGGATCACCACCATGCACCGCTCCCTGCTTCAGGCCCTGACCAACCAGGGCGTCATCAACCTTCCCTTTGCCGTCACCGGCCCGACCAACCTCGCCACCGGCACCAATTTTGTGAGCCTGACCGGCACCGCCCCGGTCGAGGTCAAGACGATCACCACGGAGGGCGTCGCGCTGTCGGTGACCTGGCCCAACTTCAAGAGCTGGCAGTTGACCCTGCCGCTGGCCGGCGCCACGAACCTGGTCACCCTCCAGGGGGTGGACCTCAACGGCAACGCCCTGAGCAATGCGGTCATAACGCTCGTAATCGTGAACACGAATGCTGTTCCAATGGCGCCGGCACCGGTTCGCATCAACGAATGGATGGCCAGCAACAAGAACACTCTGATCAACCCCGCCGATGGCAACTCCGACGACTGGTTCGAGCTCTACAACCCCAACCCGTTCATCCTGGATCTCTCCGGCTACTACGTCTCGAACGACCCGTCCGTGCCAACGAAATGGCAGGTCCCGGCCGGCACCGGCCTGGCCCCCGGCGGATTCCTGCTGGTCTTCGCTGATGGCGGCCTGACCGCCCCGGACAACAGCCTTCACGCCAGCTTCAAGCTGAGCAAATCCGGGGCCTCCATCGCTCTCTTCGATCCCCAGGTCAACCCCGTGGATGCGGTCACCTTCGGTCCCCAGACCACCGATGTTAGCGAGGGCCGCTACCCCGATGGCGGCCCCAAGGTCTATGCGATGAAGACGCCGACGCCCGACGCGCCGAACCTCTTCACCAACTCGCCGCCGGTGCTCGCGCCACTGGCCGATCAGACCGTCGCCGCCGGCAGCCTGCTTACCTTGCAGGTCGTGGCCACCGACCCGGATGTCCCACCGCAAATCCTCACCTTCAGCCTGGACCCGGGGACGCCGGCCGGAGCGACCATCAACCCCACCAACGGCGTGTTCACCTGGACGCCCACAACCAACCAGGCCCCGAGCACCAACGTCCTGGTCGTGCGCGTGACCGACGACGGCGCCCCGCCGCTCAGTGCCGCTCAGCAAGTCAGCATCACGGTGACGACACCCACCTTCGACTTCAGCCACATCGGCCTTTCCGCCGACGGCCGGCCGACGTTCGCTTGGGGCACCGAGCCGGGTTTCACCTATCGCGTGGCGTTTAAGAATTCCTTGAACGACGCGGCGTGGCAGAAACTGGTGGACCTCACCGCCACCGGCGCCACGCTGGTGTTCACCGATCCCGGACCGGCCGGGTTCACCCAGCGCTTCTACCGCGTCGAACGGTTGCCGTAAGCCGACGTTCGCGGGAGGCTGCTCACTGGGCCAATATGTGTTGAGCATTGCCAGGTTCCTGGCATTGCTTAGGGGAATCACTGGCGCCAGCCGGTCAACTCGACTTCCCACAACGGCCGCACCGCCACCAGACACGCGCGAATTAACCTGAATCCGCGTTCGCCCAGTCGCAGCCGGGCCGCCGCATTGGCGGCGAATCGGTCGTAGCCGTAGCGGCGCACGGCGACCGATTCGACCTGGTAGCCGAGCACGGCAACCAAGTTGCCCACGTTCTGGGCGTTCCAGTTGTAGAGATGGTGATTGGGTTCCGCAGCTCGATACTGTGCATAGCGCCGCTCGCGCTCCCACGGCACGTGCAGAACCAGCCGGCCGCCGCGTTTCAACACGCGGGCCAGTTCGCGCAGCGCCGCGGCCGGTTCCAGCAGATGCTCGAGGGTTTGATGACAGATCGCCACATCCGCGGTGGCCGCCGGCACCGCCGCCAGGTCGGTGGAGAACTCGATCCCGAGGGCGGCAACGCGCTCCCCGAGAAACGTCGCCGTGTCCACGCCGATGCGGCGCGCGCAGCGCAGTTGTCCCAGGTTCCAGCCCGACCCGACCCCCAGTTCCATGACGACATCCTCCGGACGAACATGCCGCTGCAACTTTTCCGCGCGCAACGTCATGACCCACGGCAGGCCTTCGGGTCGAAGCGCACGCTTCTCCTCGTGATAGGCGTGCCCTGACGCGCCATGATAGAGCGCCGCGGCCGGATCACCGGGTGACGTTTGGTCGTTCATGTGGCGGACGATTGACGGGAGCGTAGCCAGTCGGGAGCGCCGCCGCAACCCGCGAGCGGATCACCGCCGCTGGACACCTCCGGGCGGGCCTCCTATCTTGCGCCCGTGAGCGAAGCTCGGAAAGGGCGCGTGGTCGTCGGCATGAGCGGCGGGGTGGATTCCTCGGCCGCCGCCGCCCTGCTGCTGCAACAGGGCTACGATGTCATTGGCATCACGCTCAAGCTCTGGCCACAGGACTGCCTCGCCCGCGCCGAGGACAAGTGCTGCGGCCCGCAGGCCGTTGCCGACGCCCGCGGCGTCTGTCACCGGCTGGGCATTCCGTTCTACCTCGTGGACGAGGCGGCGGAGTTCCGCCAGCAGGTCATCGAGTATTTCGCCGCGGAATATCGCGCGGGCCGCACGCCCAACCCGTGTGTGCTGTGCAACGAAAAGCTGAAGTTCGGCACCCTGCTCAGCCGCGCCCGCAAGCTCGGCGCCGACTTCGTGGCCACCGGCCATTACGCCCGCGTCGAGCACGATGCCCCCACCGCCCGATTTCTCCTCAAGCGCGGCCGGGATTTGCGCAAAGACCAAAGCTACTTCCTCTTCTCGCTCCGACAGGACCAGCTAGCGCACTCCCTCTTCCCGCTGGGCGAACTGACCAAGACCGACACGCGCGCGGTCGCCCGCGACCGCCAGTTGAAGACGGCCGAGAAGGAGGAGAGCATGGAAATCTGCTTCGTGCCGGACAACGATTACGGACGGTTCCTCCAACAGGCGAAATTGGTCGCCCCCCACCGCGGCGAAATCGTGGACCCCGCCGGCCGCGTCCTCGGCCACCACGAAGGCATCGAGTTTTACACGATCGGCCAGCGCAAGGGCCTGGGCATCGCCGCGCCCAAACCGCTCTATGTCCTGGAACTGGATCCCACGCAGAACCGCGTCGTGGTCGGCGACGACGATTCCGCGCTGCAACGCGACGCGTTCACGGTCCAGCGCTGCAACTGGATTCCCTTCGACGTGCCCGCCGGCGAACTCGAAGTCACCGCCAAGATTCGCTACCACCACGCCGGCACGCCGGCGACGGTGACGCCGCAGGCGGGCCGCGCGGCGCAGGTCAGACTGCACGCACCGCAACGGGCCATCACCCCGGGGCAGGCGTGTGTGTTCTATCAGGACGACCTCGTGGTCGGCGGCGGCTGGATCGCGCGTTCGCCATGAAAACCAGTTCCCGCTTCTGCGTCGTGCTCGTCACCGCGCCCGACCTGAAGACCGCGCGCGCCCTGGCGAAAGCGGCCCTCGCCGCGAAACTCATTGCCTGCGCGAATCTCGTGCCGTGCCTCGAATCGCACTATTGGTGGCAGGGCAAACTCGAGTCGGCCGCCGAGGTGCTGCTGTTGATGAAAACCGCGCGGTCGCGCGCCGCCGCCTTGGAAAAGCTGGTGCTGGCCCGGCATCCCTATGACACGCCGGAATTCGTCGTGCTGCCAATGACCGCAGGCAGCCGGCGTTATCTTGACTGGCTCGCCGCCAACGTTCGCTGAGGCCCGCGTTAACCGGCCGCCGCCCCGCCAAATTCGTCGGCGTGATAGGAGCTGCGGACCATCGGCCCGCTGGCGACATGGAGGAAACCAAGTTTCCGCGCAGCGGCGCCGAACTCGGCGAACTTCGCCGGTGAAACGAACTCCACCACCGGCAGGTTCGTGCGCGTCGGCTGTAGATACTGGCCGAGCGTGAGAAGGTCGCACCCGACGTTCCGCAGATCGTGCAACGCCGCCACCACCTCGTCGTCCCGCTCGCCCAGGCCGAGCATCAGCCCGGATTTCGTGAACAGCCCCGGCGCGCCTCGCGCCCGGGCCTTGCGCAGGACCGAAAGCGACCGGTCATAGGTCGCCCGCGACCGGACGGTCGGCGTGAGCCGGCGGACGGTTTCGAGGTTGTGATTGAAAACGTGCGGTTGCGCGGCCAGCACCGTGGCGATCGCGTCGTCGCGATCGTTGAAATCCGACGTCAGCACTTCGATGACGATGCCGGGATTCACCCCCCGCACGGCCTCGATCGTCCGCGCAAAATGAGCCGCGCCGCCATCGGCCAGATCGTCGCGGGCGACCGCCGTGATGACCACGTGCCGCAGGCGCATCCGGCGGGTGGCCTCGGCGACGCGCGCGGGTTCGTCCGGGTCGAGCGGCAACGGTTTCGCCGTGTCCACGGCGCAAAAACCGCACGCGCGGGTGCAGCGGTCGCCGGCGATCATGAACGTGACGGTGCCGCGGCTCCAGCATTCCCAGTGGTTCGGGCACTTCGCGCTCTCGCAGACGGTGTGCAGCCGCAGTTCGCCCAGCAGCGAGCGCGTGGCGGTGAAGCGCTCGGTCGTCGGCAGCTTGATCCGCAGCCATTCGGGCAGGCGCGGGCGGGGCGACTCCGGCCGTTCGAGGGTCGCTGTCGGGCTTCCCGCCACGCTGTTTATCGTCATCGTCATTGTCCCTCTTAATCTTAATCTCATTCTTGATCTTAATCTTAATCCTGTTCGTAATCTTGCCCTGGTTCCCACGATTAATCCAGTCCGTGACCTCCGAATGGAGCCACCAGGCGCAAGAGGAAACTCAACTTCCGGCCCGGTATTCGGCGGGTTCCTCGTGCAAGCGGTCGGGTGAAGTCGCCTTCGTCAGGCCAACCAGCATGGCGACGATGCGCTGGAGCCGGGCTTTGCCGTCGGCGAGTTCGGTTTCGTTGATGCCTTGCTGGCGAAACAGAACATCCAGACAGGCGGCACACTCCAGGGCCGATCCGCGAGCGGAGTCAAAATAACGGCAGCGGTCGGGCGCGGTGAACTTGCCGTTGCCCTCGGCGATGTTGAGTGGAATCGAAGTGCGCGCCCGGTCCAACTGGTTGTGGACGGCAGGCGTTCGCGGCAGACGCTGCAACAAGGGTTCCGACCAGGCAAGGAACCCGAGCGCCTCCTGGTAAACGTGAAGTTTCTCGTGGTCAAAGCAAGGCGTCGGCATGGCGGAAAGCGGGTGGTGGTGGGATTAAGATTGAGATTAAGATTAAGATGAAGATCAAGGCTTGGCGAAGGGCTTACGGAGGAAGAAACCCGCAGGCCGCCCACCACGTGGCCAGTTCCTGCGCCCCAAAATCCGCGAGAATCTGGCCGTCCACGGCGATCACCGGCGCCCGTGTTTGACCGGAGAGCCGCTCCATCTCGGCCAACGCCGCCGCGTCGGCGATGACATTGATCGTCTCATAGCGGATGCCGTGCTTGTCCAGCCAGTCCATGGCTTCGCGGCACCACGGGCAGCCCGGCTTGATGAAGAGGCGGATGCTCCCGGGTTTCATGGTTCGGTGATCACGGTGTCGTCGTGCTCATAGGCCGGCGCGCAGCAGCAGAGCAGGCGCAGCACTTCGAGGCCGGTGTTCCACAGCTTGTGGCGCTGGCCGGGCGGAATGGCAATGGCGTCGCCGGGCCGCACCTCGCGTTCCTCGCCCGCGAGCCGCATCCGCCCCGTCCCGTGGGTGATGTAGTAGATCTCCTCGGTCCGCACGTGGCAATGCTCCTGCGTGGCGGCGCCCACGGGCACCCGGGCCTCGGCCAGGCTCTGGTGCCGGATCACCGAGTTGCGGTGGGCCAGCAGTTCGCGGATTTCCGAGCCGTCCTTGGTGATGAACGACGGCACGGTGCTGAGGTTTTTCACGTCCATAAGTCGCGCTTCGAATGTGCGCCGGCTCGCGCGCCGCGCAACTCAAAACCGGTTGACCGCCCGCTTTCGCGGCCTACCTTTCGGTCATGCAACATTCGCCGGGATTCTTGAGACTCGTGGACGACGCCCGCACCCGCATCCGGGAAATCACCGTGGCCGACGCCCGCACCAGGCTCGCCCAGAACCCACGCACTGTCCTGCTCGACGTGCGCGAGGACCACGAATGGCTGAACGGCCACGCGGACGGCTCCCGGCACCTGGGCCGGGGCATCCTGGAGCGCGATTTCGAGCAATTGTTCCCTGATCCGGACACGGAGATCATCATGTACTGCGGCGGCGGGTTTCGCAGCGCGCTGGCCTGCGACGCCGTCCAAAAAATGGGTTATCGCCGGGTTTCTTCCCTCATCGGCGGCTACAAGGGGCTGGTCAGCGCGGGCTGGCCGGTGGTGAAGTAGCCACGAACCTCATCCCCTCATCCGATCCTTCGCCCCCATTGGGGGAAGGCCCGCCTGCCGCCTGTCTGCGTGCGAAACACAAGCAGGCGCGGCGCTTGGCGCAGGCAGGCGCCCCCAGGGCGGTTGAGGGGGATTTCGCCTGGTTCATGGCTCAGAACAGGAGACTACCGCAATCCTCTGCTTTGTGCCCTTTGTGCATCTTCCGCGGCCTTTTCGACCCAACCGGGCGTGGCTTCGTGGAGTCTCCCCCGGGGAAGCATCGCCCCGCCGAGCATCTGAAACCTGTTCACGCAATCAAGTTCAGCCCTCCGCCAGCGGCCACCGACCGAAGTGCAGGCCGAAAGCGCCGGTCTCTACAAGCTGCTCCAAGAAGGCGTGGACACCAGCATCGAAGAAACCGGATACCTGCCCGCGAATGGAAACGGCACCGGAGGCAGCAACGGTTCAGCTTCCGCGCCGGCAGCAGAACAGGACCGTTGGAACTGCTCCGAAAATCAGAAGAGCCTGGTCCTGAAGATCGTCAGCGAAAACAACCTCGACAAGAACGAGATCGAAACATTGGCACAGGAGCAGTTCGGCAAGGGCGTGAGGAGGCTCCAACAAGCTCGAAGCCTCCGGTCTCATTGAAGAACTCCTGGGGTCTATCAGGGTTCATTGGGATGCGGCGACGGCGGCTGCATCGCCAGGTGGCGAATGCCCGGACTGCTTCGAGACGGAGACATGATTTGCGCCGGGATCAATTTCAAAACGCATGGACCGAAAATCGAGCGACCAACTGCGAAGCGGCCGCAGCAAATCCTGCCCCAGGTTCCCGTAGAAAAACTCCTTCGGGTCGGTATTATGCGGTTTGGTGAGCACCGAAATATTGTGTAATACAACCGAAGCGGTTCCGAAAGCGAGCGGGACGTCGACCCCGTTGAAGGCTGGCACCTCGTGGCTTCCCCCGGCTCCCAAAACCTGGTAGGGACTCGGGTTAATCCCGACGAAGGCATCCTTGTTCTCATTCGAGTAGAGATCGTAGAGCAGGGTGCCTGGGGCGCCTGTATCCAGGTTGAATAACCGCACGCCCTTTCTGGTCTTCGCCGCTATCAGCGGTTTGTTTCCTTCCATGAACATCTCGGCGCCTTGATTGTTCGTTGACGGGCTGACCCCGACGCGGCCGTCGTCATAAAAGGTCACACACCCAAGACCGGCAATTTCCGGATATCCAATAATCATGTCTATTTGCATCTTGGCCGGGGCAATATAGAGGTATTTGTCATCAAAGACGCCGGCCCCGACATTCCGGATTTCCGCATTCCCGATTTGCAGGCGGGGAATGAGGGTCACGTGAGCCTGGATGACGCCTCCGGCCGCGCCGTACGCCAGCACGGTTTCCTCGGAAATCTTCAAACCGAGCTGACGTGCCCGGGTCATTGTGAGGACCGAACCATCGGCGCCCGTATCAAAGACGGCGCATACGGTTTTCCTTCCAACCTCGACCGGACCTTCAATGAGTCCGAGCACGTCCCTTTTGGTCTGAACTGTGAACGGGGCGCTGACTTTGACCGTCTGGGCTGGGTAATCTTTCATTAATTCATTGGACTGACGGTCACTTTCGACGTCCTTTTTCTCCTGTTCGCCAAGCAAAGAGGCGAACTGCTGCAAAACATGCGCAGCGGCTTTCGCCGCCTTCCCGTATAGGAAGGATTTAGCATAGTCATCAGCGAGGGCAAGCCAGCCCAACTTGCTCTGCTCGGCCGTCAGCGATCCGGGTTGCCGCCCGGCCAGGAGCGGTTCGAGCGCCCGCAATGACTCGGTAATCCGGTTTTTTCGATTTGCCAGCATTCCCGAAAAGAAACTGCGGTCCGGAGCGGCCAAATCATGCGCCTCATTGAAAGCGTGTTCCAATTCCAGATATCGCTTTTCCTCCAGCAGAAGAGTGAGCTTTGCGGAGGCTTCCGTGGCGGCTGCCGCCGGCGGTTCGGCGGGTGGCATGGCGATGGTCAGCCGCGCCGTGAAACATAAGATGATGATTGATGTTCTCATATATGATCGTGTGTTCGGTTGAATTGTGGTTGATGGTGACCGTCGAAAACCGGTGGGCCCGTTTTTAAGCGACTTCGTGAACGGTTGATTGATCCTCGCCCCCATCCACGTATTCCAGCAAATCGCCAGGCTGGCACTTTAACTCGCGGCAGAGCGCCCCCAGCGTGCTGAAACGCACCGCCCGCGCCTTGTTGGTCTTGAGAATCGAGAGGTTTGCCAGGGTGATCCCGATCCGGTCGGCCAGCTCGGTCAGACTGATCCGCCGTTCGAGCATCACCCGGTCTAAATTCAATCGTATCGGCATAAGCTGCGGCGGGTTAGATCGTAAGTTCGTTGTCCTCTTTCAGCACCAAACCTTGGCGAAAGACTTCGCCCAGGGACAGGACCAGCAGCCCGGTCAGAATTCCCCCCCAGCTAAAGTCAAATCCGTAGTGCCTGGAGTTAATGGCGATAACATGGGCATACGGACTGGTAAAGGCCATTTTGATTCCTTGAATTTCGATTCCTTGAGCATCGGCATGCTGCTCCAAGTAGGTTCTGATGGCGTGATTGTGCCACGTTGTCGTCGCCGCGGATAAAAGGGTAAAAACAACAATGGCTATTCCAATCACATGGACCAAATGAACACTTCGTTCAGTGAAGATCTCGCCCCGTTCAACGTTCCGGAACAAACGCCGTAACAAATCGAAGAGCACCGTGACGAAACCCAGGTAGCCGAGGACAAAAGGCAGGGTGTGCCATCGAGTCAAGGCGAGGGCGCCCTCGCCCGGATTTTTGACCGAAACGCTCCCGTGCAGATTATTGATGCTGACTGTCCCGGCTTTGGAATCGGCAGCGGTCACTGTGAGAGCGCCTGATTCCGGCATCAATCCAACCTCACCCAACTCCAATCCCAATTCAGCACGGTTCGAGACGCTCGGAAGCACCAGTATCATGAAACAGAGTATCGCCCCCAGGGTCGGCGCAAGAATCTCGAGTAAACCAAATAGTCTGTGAAAGAATTTCGGCAATCGGCTTTTTGTTTTCATAATTGTTCGATTCATCGGTAAACGATAACAATTTATCGAAAAGCGTCAGCAAAAATTATTGAGTGTCGATCCATCTCTGTTCACCAAGTACTTGCGCTGTGCCGAGCCCTCGGGAATTAGCCTCAGACCTCCTGAGCCTGCGGGCTACTTCGCCGGCGCGCCGTTCACGAGTTTCTGGATCGCCTCGGGCGGCGCGAACTCCTTGTCCGGCACCGCCTCAAACCTGGCCTCCGTGACGGTGATGACAATCTCCATGTCATTCACTTTCTGCAGGATTTTGGTGGGCTGGAGGAGGTCGCCGCATTTCTTGTAATCGGAAAGCTCGTTCATGATTTCGCTCGAGCCCTGCTGGGTCTCCTGCATCCGGCGGCCGCCCGCACACAGGCCGGTCTTGGTGTTGAAGAACAAGGTCTCCTCCCGCCCGGACTTCCACACGGCCTTCACCTGGTAACAATCCTGGCCGGCAAACGTGGTCTTCGCCACCGTCTCGGCGCTGGTGAGATCGCCGTCATGGAGTTGAAACTGGCTGTAAAACTGTGCGTTGTCGTGGGCCTGGTCGAGCATCCGGCCATTGAGGACCAGCGGGCCTTGCGAGGGGTCGATTGACCAACCCACCTCGCCGTTGAAGCCGCCGGACACGGATCCGAAGCCGGGGGCAGTGAACCGGAAAACCTGCTTGTTCGGCTTGGCGCCAATAATCTCGATCTCCGCGTTCATGTTCGCGGAGGCGATGCTGAACTGGCCTTTGGCCCGCACGCCAGGGACCTTCAGCACGGCCGCCTTGCCGCCAATGGCTTTGACATGACCGGCGAAAACTGTCTGGGCGGACGGCAGCTTGGCATCGGCGGCGAGGGCAAATCGGGCCGGCAGAAGCAGGGTGACCGCCAGGACCAACAGGGAGGCAGAACGTATCGAGGGCTTCATAGTTGACTCAATTAGCTACACCGGTGCCCGGGGAAAGGCGAACAAATTCAACTCGCCGCGCTCAGACCTCGCCGCGTTCCAGCGAGGCCAGCACTTGCGGATCGCGCACGTCCACCCAGCGACCGACAATCTTCAGCCCGGCGATTTTCAAGCCGGCGGCCACCATGGCGATGATGGCGTCGGTCAGTTCGTATTCGCCGCGCGGCGATTTCTGGAGGCGGGCCGTGTAGTCGAACACGACGGGCTGGAAGAGGTAGATGCCGGCGTTGTACCAGGCCGGATCGCCGGGTTTGAGCCAGCCGGCGGCGCGCAGTTCGGCGAGTTGCGCGTGACTGGGTTTCTCGATCAGCCGCTGGAGGCAGAACTGGTCGTCGAAGAAATTGATGGCGCCCTTGGTGACATCCTCGCCGGCGGTGACGGTGAGCAGGCCGGCGAAACCGCCCTCGCCAAACCGGCGCAACATCTGCGCATAGGTTTCCGGCTTCACGAGGATGTCGCCGTAGGTCAGGAGAAACGGCGCGTCGCCGACAAAGTTCTTCGCCAGCTCGGGCGCCTTGCCGGTGCCATCCTGGACCGCCTGCCGCACGTACGTAATCTCGGCGCCCCAGCGCGCCCCGTCCCGAAAATGGTCCTCGATCATCTCGGCGTGCCAACCGGTGACGATGCAGAAACGCCGGATGCCGGTGGCGCGCAGGCCGGCAACGATGTGTTCGAGGATGGGCCGGCCCTGAACCGGCAGCATGGGCTTGGGGAGCTCCTGGGTGAGCGCCTTCATGCGCGTGCCCTTGCCGGCGGCGAGAATGACGGCCTTCATGAACGGGGAATAGGGCGAGGCGGCGCCGGGCTCCGCGTCAACGCGGGTGTTCCGGGCGCTGCCGTGCCTCACCACGGGATCACGCGCCGAACTTGTCGAACATCCGGGCGTTCGCCTGCAGGTACCGGATGAGGAACTTCGCCTCGAAGACGCCGAGCGAGCCGAGGTTTGCGCCGGTTTCGGTAAACCGGTCCAGCTTGTCCGAGCCGCTGAACGCCGAGTGGATCAACACCGGCTGCGGGTGCCACGAATGGCCCTTCATCGGGCACGGCGTGGAATGGTCGCCGGTGATCGCCAGCACGTCGGGCTTCTTCTGCAGCAGGATCGGCAACGCAGCGTCGAATTCCTCGATCGCCTTCCGCTTCGCCTCGAAATTCCCGTCCTCACCGTATTTGTCGGTGTACTTGAAGTGGATGAAGAAGAAATCGTAATTGGCGTATTCGGCCAGGTAACGTTCGAATTGCTGGGCGATGGTCGTCGGCCCTTCGATCTTCGTCATGCCGACAAGCTGCGCCAGCCCTTTGTACATCGGGTAAACCGCCAGGCAGGCCGGCTTGAGCAAGTAACGGTCTTGGAACAGGGGAATCTCCGGCTGGTGGGCGATGCCACGCATCAGGAAGCCGTTCGCCTTCGAATGCGAGGCGAGGACCGGCAGGGCAGCCTTGACGAACTCGGCGACGGCCTTGGCAGCTTTCTTCTGGCCGGCCGACTTGGGATTCTCCGGCCTGGCTTCGAGCAGCTTCAATCCCTCGCGGTTGGGATCGGTGGCTGTCAGCGGGCCTTCCAGACCTTTGCCGCGGAAAATGACGACGAACCGGTGCTCCTTGCCCGCCTTGATGATGACCTCGACGTCGCCGACCTTCTTGATCTTCTTCGTCAGCTTGCCGCACAACTCCTGGCAGACCTCGGTGGCGATGCGGCCGGCGCGGCGGTCGGTGATGACGCCCGCCTTGTCGAGCGTGCAGAAGTTGGCCCGCGCGGCGATGTCGCCGGGCTTGAGTTCGAGCCCGAGGCCGAGGGCTTCAATCACGCCGCGGCCGACCTGGAATTCCAGCGGGTCGTAACCGAACAGACCGAGATGGCCGGGGCCGCTGCCGGGGGTGATGCCGGGGGCCACCGGGATCATGCGCCCCTGCGCGACGCCTTGGGCGACCAACGCGTCGAGATTGGGCGTGCGGGCGGCTTCGAGTGGGGTCATTTCCCCGTTTTCCTTGATGGCGATGTCGCCCACGCCGTCGAGGACGACGAGGGCGATCTTGGCGCTGGTTTTCAGCGTCAGTTCCGAATAGAGGTTGTCGAGGTTCATATCCAATTTCGATTTCAGGTTCAATGTCCGGGCCGGGGGATGATCAACAGGCGAGCTCCGTTTCCCCGCGCCGAGGGATAGTGGCGACAACGCCAGCCCACCGTCAACGGCATATTCGGTCCCCGTCCACGCGTCATTCTCTGAAACGTGGGACTGGGCTTGCTTCGGCGAAACGGACAGGAAAACCTGGATCAGCGCGGGGGCTACCGGCGAGTTTCGCCGCCGGGCCGGTCTCGAGTCAGGCTTCCAACAATCTCATTCAGCGCCGCACGGGAATGCCCCTCATCGCCAAAAATGTTTTTACATCGCCCACGGTGAATTCGCCGAAGTGAAAAATGCTCGCCGCCAGGACGGCGTCGGCCTTGCCCTCGAGCAACACTTCGGCCAGGTGCTCCAACTTGCCCGCGCCGCCGCTGGCCACCACCGGCACGCCAACGCGCTCGCTCACCCGCCGCGTGATTTCGAGGTCGTAACCGGCCTTCGTGCCGTCGGCATCAATGCTGTTGAGGACGATTTCGCCGGCGCCGAGGGCAACCGCATGTTCGGCCCACGCCACCGCCTCGAGGCCGGTGTCGTGGCGGCTGCCATGCGAGAAGACGCTCCAGCGGTCCGTCGCGACGCGCTTGGTGTCAATCGAAACCACGATACACTGGCTCCCGAATTTCTCCGCGCCAGCCTGGATCAACTCCGGCGTGGCCAGCGCCGAGGAGTTGATGCTCACCTTGTCCGCGCCGGCGTGGAGCATGAGGTTCATGTCCGCGAGCGTGCGGATGCCGCCGCCGACGGTCAGCGGCATGAAGCACTGGCTGGCAACTTCCTCGATCACCTCGACCATCGTTCGCCGGCCGTGCGCGCTGGCGGTGATGTCGTAAAACACCATCTCGTCCGCGCCCTGCCGGTTGTATTCCACGGCGAGTGCGACGGGATCGCCGACATTGCGCAACTGGCCCTTCTCGGCGAGGCCGAACTTGACGCCGCGGGTGACCTGGCGGTCATGGACGTCGAGGCAGGGAATGACGCGTTTGGCAAGCATGGGCGCGGGCTGGATCAAGCTGCGGCAGCGGGAGGCGCCACCGGCGGTTCAGACGATGAGTTCCTTCGGACTGTTTTTCATCGCGGCAACGGTATAGCCGCGCTTTCCGGGCTGACAAGGCAATTACCCGGGGCAGAGGCATCGAGTCTGGGTGGCACGGGCGACTCGCCCGTCCCGCCCGGCGGCTCGCCGGGCGGAATGGGGAAAAAGGCTGGGAAAGCAACGGCATCAGCCATTTTTTCATCGCGCGGCGATCCGTCGGGCGGGCCGCCCGACGGCACAGGCCGGCGGCCTGTTCTCCCCGGCCACGGAGCGGAATCCGGCCGGTTTACCCCGCCGCCCGCCGGGCCCGCGGCAGCAACGCGCACAGCAGTGCCGCGAGGATCAATCCCCCGCCCAGGACCGCAAACGGCACCGTGAGGTCGCCGGTTCGCTGCTTCAACTGCCCGAACGCGTAATTGCCGGCCCAGCCGCCGATGTTGCCCAGGGCGTTCACCAGGCCCATGGCCGCGCCGACAACCGATCGTGGCATCGTTTCCGCCGGGATGGCCCAGAACATCGCCTGGCCGCTGAACGGTCCCTGGATGGCGAACAGGAGGAAGGCATAGGCGAGCCAGAACGAGTAACCTCGCACCAGCACGCTCGCCACGAGACAAACCCCGCTGAGGCCGAAGGCGAAGGCGACGTGGCCGCGGCGTTCCTGCGTGCGGTCCGAGTGGCGCGACAGCCCGACCATCATCGCCACGGCGACCAGGTAAGGCAGGGCATAAAGGGCGCCGGTCTGGAACGAGGTGAAGCTGTGTCCGCCGCCCTTGAGCGCCTCGCTGAGGAACGTGTTGCAGCCGTAGGCGGCGGCGTTCTGGAGAAAATAGATCGGGATCAGGATGAACACGACCGGCTGCAGCAGCGCGCGCCAGAACGGGACTTTTTCCGCCGGCTCGAGTTCGCGGGCTTCCCGGGCGAGGGTGGTTTCGAGATATTCCCGTTCCCCGGCGGAAATCCATTTCGCCTCGCGCGGGCGGTCGCTGATGAAGTGCCACCACACGGGCAGCCAGATCAGCGGCAGGGCGCCCTCCATCATCAAGGTGAGCCGCCAGTTCCAGTCCGCATGGCCGGGCAGGTTCAGGCTGCCGAGGAACCAGCCGGTGATGGGCGCGGCCCCGGCCACAGCCAGCGGCTGGCAGACGATCCAATAGGCGTTGGCGCGCGCTCGCTCGGCCTTGGGAAACCAGTTCGCCAGC
>Ga0208457_1000687_pt1 | contig 29861 bp, 23 predicted proteins | sample June2015DPH_10_1_FD_185513 | JGI IMG/M metagenome (GOLD analysis project Ga0208457, IMG submission 185513) | Peatland microbial communities from SPRUCE experiment site at the Marcell Experimental Forest, Minnesota, USA - June2015DPH_10_150... | ecosystem: Environmental > Terrestrial > Soil >... | reverse complement strand
GTCACGACCTCTACGCCATACGTGACTACCAAGAGGGCGACTCGGCGCGGCATGTGGATTGGAAGGCGACGGCGAAGGCGCAGGCCGTGAAGGTGCGGGAATTTACCCGCGAAGACGAGCGCCGTTTGTTGCTGGTCTTTGACGCGCGATTGCCCCGGGCCGAGTCAAGTCTCGAGGCGAAGTTTGAAAAGGCCGTCACCTTCTGTGCCTGCCTGGCGTGGCATTTCTATGAAATCGACGCGCAGATGCAATTCCTCACGGAGGGGTTCGAAACCCCTATGGCGCCCTCCCAGGAGATCATCTATCCCGTGCTCGAGGCCCTGGCGCTCATCGAGCCAACGACCGGTGTTTCCACCCACACCCTGCTGTCGGAGATTGCGTCCTCGCCGCGGGCGTTCAACATCATCATCACCGCCCAGCCCCGGGGATCGATTCCCACCAGCCTCTGGGGTTCCTCCTACCTGATTTTCATCGATTCGCTGTAGCTGGCGGGAGTCCGATAGCTTTATTCTATCTCCTCGTCGTTGCCTCTATGAAGTTGGCAAAATCCTGCTTCATCTTGGCGTGGGACTTCGAGTCCAGGTACACCATGTGTCCCGACTCGTACTGGGCGTGCGAGATGTTTTTTCGGAACTCCAGTGGCAGGTCAAGGTGGTCGAAGGTATACCAGGCCGCGAGATAGGGCGTGGCGAGATCGTAGTAACCTTCCATATTCAGGATTTTCAGATAGCGGTCCTTCACGATGGCTTCCCGCAGCGGGGTGACAGTCTCCATCGCAGGCCGGCGGCCGCCGCCTCGGCCGGATGGTGATGGAGGATTCATGCTCCACTGGAACAGTCCCGACTGCTCCCCAGAGACGTAGTAGGGCATGTCCACCTTGTAGTTCAGCTCGCGGCGCACATAGTCGTTGAAGACGCTGGTGAACGGCGGCCCGGTTTCCGCGCTGGAGGGATCAAAGAACTGCGTATCCATGAAGCCCTCAGGATCCGGCCCCTTGAAGCGGCCGTCCAGGCGGCCAACGCGCAGCCTCTGATCGGCGAGCAGGAAGTGAGTGAAGGTGCGAACGTCGATACGCAGGTTCGACCACTCGATCACCTGCTTGGAGATGCCTGTGTACCGATTCAGTTTGTCGACGATGTTCTCCCGCTCCGGCGGGGTCAGCGCGTCGCCGGAAGCCAGGGCTTGCGTGTATTCGCCCAGGGCGAATTGCATCGATTCCTGCCGCGCGCGATTGGGCTCCTGCATCAGGTCGGGCGGCAGCCTCCTGTGATACCAGGCAATGGATGTGAACGACGGGAGAAGCATGGGGTAAGGCACATCATTGGTAAACGAGGTGGACAAAGTCTCAAAGTTCAGTACGGTGGAGAGCAGCACGATTCCGTTAAAATTGATGCCGCGATCGTTGAGGTATCCGGCGAGTCCCGCGGAACGAGTGGTCCCGTAGCTCTCGCCGAAAAGGTAGAGCGGCGACGACCAGCGCTCGTAGCGTGAGATGTAAATGCGGATGAACTCACCAAAGGCCTCGATATCGCCGCTCATGTTCCAGAACTTGCGCGCCGCATTCTGGTCCGCCGGCCGGCTGTAGCCCGTGCCGATGGCGTCAACCAGCACCAGGTCGGTCTTGTCCAGCGGTGTATTCGGATTGTCCTCGAGGCGGTAGGGTGACTGCGGCAGCCATCCCTCCGGCTCAAGCACAACCTTGCGCGGGCCGAGCGCGCCCATGTGCAGCCAAATGGTGGCCGAGCCGGGACCGCCATTGTAGGCAAAGGTCACGGGACGTGTGGCGGGATCCGCACCGTCCAGCGTGTAGGCCTCGAAGAACATCTCCGCCTCGATCTTGCCCTCAGCGTCCTTGATGGGCAGGCGGCCGACCGTGGCGGTGTATCGCAAAACCTTTCCGTCGACGCGAACTTCATGGTGCGTCACCACGGGAGGAACTTCAGCCATATCGAAATGCATGGGCCGGATCCCTTCTCCGGGAGCGCCGCCAGGCTGGGCCGGCTCGGGCTGCGACGGCGGAGTGGAAGGTTGGGTTTGTGTTGTGGTTGTGCGTTCCTCATGTTGAGGACGTTCGGCTGGAGTCTGCGGCGGTGGAGCAGGCGTCTGCTCGGAGGAACGCCGCGCCGGAATCTGTGTGCGCTCCGAGGGAGCGCCGGGCTGCTGGGCCAAAATCATCACTGGAAGAAACACAATTGCCAAGGCCAAAAGTGTCCGTTTCATTGCTCTCCTTTTATCGTCGAGCGTGTAATGCGCCTCGCGGGGCGGATGGCATTGTACCCGGAATTACCATTATGGGCTCCGGCCCGACCGAGAACATACACCTGACCGCCCCCGAATGCAACCGCCAGCCGGGTTGCCAGCGCTTGAGAGGATGCGAGTCGAGAAGGCTGAGGGATTGCTGGATGAGTTCGGCATTGACAGGCACCGTCTGGATCTTTTTGAGACCCTCCCGGATTTGTTCCTTGAGCGTGTAGTAGGCCCCGCGAGGCAAGGCCCGCTCACGGCGTTTTCGATTCAAGGCTGAGGTGAGCTCGCAGTGGAGAATGACCAGCGAAGAAAAGAACTCCCGGCCACTCTACAACTCGTTCACCCGGTCCGAACCGATTTCCTGGAAATATTTCTTGGCGGCAGCGCTGGCGTCAAAGAAAATCACCGCCGGTCCTCGATGATCGTTTTGGAGACGGGCTGTCCTTTCACGCGTACGGGCTTGAACGGTTTGAAAGGTCCGGGCTTCGCCGCCGGCAGCAGCTTTCCCTCCGCCACCAAGGCGGCGAGTTTTTCTTCCAGGGTAGGGGCCGAGTTCCGGTCGGGTTTCTTCAATACGGCCACAACCTGGTTTCGGTTGGTCACGAGCAACGCTTGGCCCTGATCGACAAGCCGCAGATAACGCGTCAGACTGTTCTTGAGCTCACGGACTCCCACGGAAATCATGCCTTCACTCCTCCAGTGGCTATCGTAGCCACATCGACATGAAGCCGTCAACCTCCGCGCCGCAGCAAGCGTAGAGCGGAAGTCAGAGGTCAGGAGTCAGAATGAAGGGCGGCCTGCGCGGGTGGAGCAGACATTGCTTTTCATGTCTGCGCCCCACTAATCGAGCGGTCGCGGCATACGAAAGAAGACGGGATTTCCAGCCAAGAAATACGCCGGCGGCTCAAATTGAACTAGCCGAGGCTCTGGTTCGGATGGTAAAATCCGTTTCATGGCGAATACCAAAGCACGGGTCACTGTGGGCAAGAGCGGGCAAGACGATCTGCTCTTGGTACGGAGATCGCACTATCGCCGCTTGCTGCGCCGAATCGAGGACCTCGAGGACGCCTTGACCCTCGACCGCGCCGAAAACAATTCCAAAAATCTGCTTGACTATGCTGAAGTTCGCAAGCGCCTGAAACGAGTTGGCAAATTGTGAGCTTCCGCGTCCTAATCGACGGTCACGCAGCGAAGAAGCTTGAAAAGCTCCCCAAACCTATCATCCAGAAGATCGACAATGCGATCCTTTCATTGTCTGCAAATCCTCGCCCTCCAGGAGCGAAACTTCTCCGAGGCAAGCTCAAGGAAGGATGGAGGATTCGAATCGCTGACTACCGCGTTCTCTATCGGATTGACGACGGTGCCGAGGAGATTCGGATCTTTGATATCGGGCACCGGCGGGAAATCTACCGCTAAATCCTGGCGCGCGGGTGGCGCAGACATTGCTTTTCATGTCTGCGCCCCACTAATCGAGGGGTCGTCGAGGGTGTAGATGTCCTGTTTGGGGTCGCTCATTTCCGCCGACCATTCGGAGGAGACGCCGCCAGCCCAGGCCAAGCCTGCTCCGTCTTCCTCCGGCATCAGAACGATCACTCGAACCGAGCCGGCCGGAAAGCCCTCCGGCACCTGCGCACGAAGCCGGTGCTGGTCGTCAATTTCGCCCAAAAGTTCGATAGCTCTCGTAGGCGCCACCTGTGTAAAGTATAGAGCCGCATGTTCCGTCAAGACAACCGCTTGTTGTCGCGGCAATGCCTTGGTTTCGCGCAGCGGATAAGGCGCTAGGTCGTTAACCTGTTTGCAGAAATGGGTCGCATCTCCCAGATGCTCAGTGCCTTCAATCTGGCATTGCCCCCTCGGGCAAACACACCGATACCGAGGCTGCCGGACCGCGAGGGGTAAATCCGGCTGGTGAGGCAGGCGCGATCATTGGCGAAGATTTCTATAACCGAGGCGTCCAGGAAAACCTGCAGCTTCAGCGTTTCATTCTCGGCGAGCGCGAGCGCTCCCCCCTGCGTTCCGCGCTCCACATCCGGGCTCAGGCTGGAGCGTTCACGTTCCACAAAGAGCTGTCCGCTGGTCCGGTTGAACGTAATTGAAGTCTGCTCTTTTCCATCGGGCGCGCTGCGCACCGTTAAGCCCACAGCTTCGGAAGCACCCGGCTCGAACTCAGCCTGAATCTCCAGGCTATCGCCTCGCACACTCTTCATAAGTGAGAACGAACCAGGAACAATCGGCAGACCCTCCCAACGGTGATGCTTCCCGCGCAAAGCTGCGATCTCGGGAGCGGGCGCCATGCCGAGCGTCCCGTCGCGTCCGAGAGTCAGGACACGAGGCAGTGACATTACTCCGGACCAACCGGCGGCGCGCTGTGCGGTGTCGCTGCGCCCCTCTCTGAGCCAACCCCATAGAATTCGCCGGCCCTCCTCGTCCTCCATGCTCCTTGCGGCGTAGTAGATGTTCCCGAGATCAGCTTTTCCCTGAACCTCGGGATGAAAGTAGTGATTCACGTAGCTGCCCACCGAATAAATGACCGCCCCCTGCGTGGAGACAATCAGGGCCTGCTTGTCAGCCAGCGGGAAGAAGTCCGGGCACTCCCACATTTCGCCGGTGCTGACCGCATCTTTCCCGGGCAGGAGTTCATCCCTTCTGCCTTTGCATAGGAGGTGGAGATAATCCCAGTGGATCAAATCTTTGGAGCGATAAAGTAAGACCATGCCGCCCTGGTCTTTGATGCCCGACCCTATCGCCAGAAACCACTCGTCACCTTCACGCCAGACGCAAGGATCACGGAAGCCCGTGATCTCCATCCCCTGTGGCGGCGCGCCGATAACGGGATTGCCGGTGTATTTGCGCCAGCTCATCATTCCGTCGTCGCTCCTCGCTATGCACTGCACCTCCGGAGAAACACCTGTGTAGACAAGCGTAGGGGCGCCCTGGTCAACCACCGCACAGCCGGAAAAGCACCCATCCTTGTCAGGTCCGCCCGGGGTGGGTGCGAGCGCCATGGGAAGGTGCTTCCAGTGCACCATGTCGGGGCTGACGGCGTGCCCCCAATGCATGGTCCCCCAAAAGGCCCCGTTCGGGTTGTACTGATAAAACATGTGGTATTGGCCCTTCCAGAAGAGGGGCCCGTTGGGGTCGTTCATCCAGTTCGCTGGGGGCATCAGGTGATATCGGGGGCGCTGGGGATCCGCAGCTAATTTCTTTTGCAGCGGTTCAGTCTTCACGTGTTCAGTGCGAATGCGCGTGCCGCTCGAAAGGGCAATCCGACCTCCCAGCACAGTGGCAGTGGAGAGAGTGAGAAAATCGCGCCGGCTTACCCTTAGGCGGACCCCCTTCAACGACTTGTTCACTTTAGTCACGTGTCTTGGCACATCAATGCTCAACATTCGGCTCTTGGGTTTCAGCTTTAACGGCCCCGACCACTTCCCCGCCCTTCAAAACCACCTTTACCTTCTCCAGTGTGGTTACGTCCTTGAGCGGGTCGCCTTCGACTGCGATCAAATCTGCGTACTTCCCGGGTTCAAGGGTACCGATCTGGTCCGACCACCCAAGCAGGTCGGCGGCATTAACGGTCGCGGCTTGAATAGCTGCCAGTGGTGTCAGGCCCAGCTTCACCATGACGGCGAATTCATGAGCGTTCAGTCCATGCGGGTAGACGGCTGCATCGGTGCCGAATGCGACCTTCACACCTTCACGAAAGGCCCTGGCAACGTTTTGGCGGGCGGCGGGCAACACGAGTTTTGCCTTTGCCACCATGTCATCCGTAAGGCCAAGTTTCTGGTAGTTCTCCAGGAGCCAGTCGCCCAGGTAAAGTGTGGGCACAAGATACGTCCCGTGTTGCTTCATGAGCTGAATACCTTCTTCGTCGATGAAGCTGCCATGCTCGATGGAGTCCACGCCGGCCAGGATAGCATCCTTGATACCTTGCGCGCCGTGGGCATGGGCGGCTACCTTTCGGCCCAGGCGGTGAGCCTCTCGAATAATGGCCTGCATCTCCTCGGGGCTGTATTGCTCCAATTCGGCATTGTCTCCTTTCGAGAGCACGCCGCCGGTGGCACAGAACTTGATCAGGTCCGCGCCATACTTGATGTCTTCCCGGACCTTGGCCATCACTGCGGGAACGCCATTGGCCACCCCTTCACTGAAAAAGTGGAATTCCGGGGCCAGGAGATTCTCATCGCAATGTCCACCCGTGATGCCGAGCGGTGGGCCGGAGGCGAAAATTCTAGGGCCGGGGACATCGCCGGCATTGATGGCATCGCGCAAGGCGATGTCGGCGAAGCCGCTGGCCCCCACGTTTCGTACTGTGGTAAAGCCTGCCTCCAGCGTCACGCGGGCGTTTCTCGCACCCAGGAGCGCTTCACGGGGCACGGACACTGCGAGGCCTCTGTAACCCATGAGGTAGGGCGAGCCCGTAAGGTGTGTGTGGGCATCGATCAGTCCAGGCAGCACCGTGTAACGAGAGAGGTCCACAACACGAGCGTCCGAGGGCACATGGGGAAGGAGCTCACGCTCCTCGCCGACCTCGCGGATCCGGTCGCCTTCGATGAGGATCACTTGATGATCCCGGTACGCCCCCCCGCGGACCTCGAGAACTCGTCCAGCTTTTACGACCACGACAGCATGTTGGCCGGCTGGTTGCCCTGCCAGGCCAGCGGGAACACACAGCAATAAACTCCAAAGCAGCACAGACCACCTATGCATGACTCCTCCCCTCTGGAATGGTTTCTTCCTTGTGAGGCAGGTTCGGGGGAACGCCCCTGATTCAGTTGTGGGGCAGTCCGTTCACCGCTTGATCCCCAGCCGTTGTCTGGCCAGGACCACCGCTCCCAGCGGTCCCGCGTCGTCACCGAGCGCCCCGGGAACAATCTTCACGCGCCGGGCATCGTGGCGGCGAAGAAAATACTGGTAAGCTGTCTTCCTGATCGGCGTCACGTAATCTCTGCCCAGCCGTCCGACGATTCCTCCTCCAATAATCACGTATTCGGGATCGAGCATATTGACTACGTTCGCCACCAGGATGCCAAGGCAAAACTGTGCCCGCTTCATCACTTTTTCCATGACCGGATCACGCTCTTTTAAGGCTCTCTGAATAATGCTGCTGGTCATGCGCTCCCTGCCCCGTTCCTTCATAAGCTTCAGGACGATGCTCTTTTCTCCTCTCCGTATGGCGGCGCGGACGTCGCGCTCCATAGCGGTGCGGCTGGCCAAGGCTTCTGCGCAACCGCGATTGCCGCAGCCACAGCGAGGCCCGTTGATCTCCACGACTATGTGGCCGACCTCCCCGGCGGCGCCGCGAGCGCCCAGGTATAGTCGTCCTCCGCTGACGATGCCTCCCCCTATTCCCGTCCCCACGAAGATCCCCACCAACTCCTGCGCTCCCCGGCCAGCGCCCAGGGCGTATTCCCCCATCACTCCAACGTTGACGTCGTTTTCAACAAACACCGGGACCTTAAGCAGAGCCTCCAACTTGGGTCCCAGCGCAACCTTTTTCCACCCCAGGTTCGGCGCATGATGAACAATACCGCCCACGGGATCTACCGCTCCCGGCACTCCAATGCTCACCGTGCGCAGGTCAGATAGTTTCAGACACGCCGATTGCACAGCGGCCTCCACCAGAACCGCAAGGTCCGCAACCAGGCGGTCAGGTTTCTGCCTGGGGTTGGTGGGAGCTCTCTGCATACCAAGAATCTTGTTTTCTGCATTCACCACCAAGGCGCGCAAACGCGTTCCCCCCATGTCGATTCCCACCATGACTTCCTTTTTAGCAGGCATGCAATTGTCCCTCCTCGAAACACTCCGAACTCCGGTCAGCAGAGTTTACCTTACTTACTGATTCCGCGAAATGCCAGATTGGGCAGTGGGTCAATTTGATGTAGAGGCGGCTTTACGCCGCCATCCCGCCACGACGGGAGCGTGAAGCCACCGCTAGATTAAACTGCACCACTACGCCAGATTCAGAATTGCTTTATACCCCGAAGCCTCTTCTTCATTCTCCCGATTCCTGACTCCTCAATCCAGTTTTGACTGAAATCGTTGACACGGCTCGGATTGAGAAGTAATCTTTGCGGGCTTCTCGGATGAAAGTGCGCCTACGTTTCGACTAATGGAGGGTTGACCATGTTAGAAAACAAGATTTCCAGACGTGATTCCTTTTTCCTGATCGGAACCGGAGCTGCCCTTGCAGCGTCGGGCATCAGTGTGAATTGCGCGAGAGAAAAACGCCCATCCGCGGCAAAACCGAGCCAGGCTGAGCAGGAAAGCCCCGAGCTCCAGGCAGACCGTGCGCGCCGAATGAAATGGTGGCATGAAGCCAAGTTCGGCATGTTTATTCACTGGGGCCTTTATAGCGTCATTGGTCATCATGAGTGGGCCATGGAGATGGAGGGGGTCCCGGTCCTCCAGTACCAGGAGTTGGCCAAGGTTTTCAAGCCGCAGCCCAATGCGGCCCGTGCTTGGGCCAAGTTGGCCAAGCAAGCAGGCCAGAAGTACATGGTGATGACAACCAAGCACCATGAAGGCTTCTGCAATTGGGATACGAAACTAACCAACTATTGCGCGTCAAAACAGGGACCGGGTCGCGACCTGGTGGCGGAATATGTGGAAGCCGCCCGGGCGGAGGGACTCCGTGTAGGCTTCTATTACTCGCTGATGGATTGGCACCATCCGGACGGGGCGCGCTGCGCTACCGACCAGGCGGCACGAATACGCTTTGTCGAGTACACCCACGGCCTGATCCGGGAACTGCTGACCAATTACGGCAAAATTGATGTCCTCTGGTATGACGTGGATTGGCCTCTGACCGCTGAAGAGTGGGAGTCCAAAAAGATGAACGAGATGGTGTTCAGACTCCAACCGGACATCATCGTCAACAACCGGAACGGTCTGCGCGGAGACTTCGCGACGCCGGAACAGGAAATTCGCGCCGAACGGGGAGGACGCGCCTGGGAGTCCTGCATGACCATGAATGATAGCTGGGGTTACACCGGGGCCGACGACAACTGGAAAAGCTCCAAGACTATCGTCCGCAACCTGGTCACTTGCGCGAAGGGCGGGGGCAACTACCTGCTGAATATCGGCCCGAAGCCGGACGGCTCCGTGCCTGAGCAGTCAGTCAACGTCCTTACCGAGGTCGGCAAATGGATGAGCAAGAATGGGCCAACTGTTTATGAAGCGGAACCCTGCAAAGCAAGTTGGCACACGTTTGCAGGATACACGCGCAAGGGGAACACGCTCTACATCCACGTCCATTTTTGGCCCGCGCAAACGGCGGGAACCAAGGCACTCGAGTACTACAAACCGCCCACGGTGCTGGCCATCGGCGGACTTCGCACAAAGGTAAAGTCGGCGCGCTTGTTTGCCTCGGGGCAGAAGGTGGATTTCGTGCAGGACGACATCTCCGTAAGGTTTATGGGACTTCCGCAAGACGCGCCGGACCACCCCGTGACAGTCATCGAGGCGGAGTGTGAATCTGAGCCGACGATCGAGAGCAGCTATGCCCGGAGGGAGAGACCAAGAGCTACGGTGTGACGAAGGGTGTTTGACTTCAGCGAGGGAAAGAAGCCCTTCAGAAACTGCGCCATGAATTGTTGGTTGGTTTGGAGCGGGGGACGGGGATCGAACCCGCGACGTCCAGCTTGGGAAGCTGGCATTCTACCGCTGAATTACCCCCGCTCAATGCGAGACCTAATCTAACCCTTTTCGCTGGTCCTTGCAAGCGGACTCATAGCGGACTCATAGTGCCCACGAGGACTTACGTGACGACGTCGTGGAGGGCTTCGACTCCAAACCTAGTTTCTGGTGCTGGGACGCAACGGATAATACGGCTCGTGTCGATGGCGCTCGGGGTCGTACCGTGACGTGATGGCGACGAATACCATCTTCCGGTCCTGAGGTTGGGGGCGCGGGTTTGGCGCCAGCGTGACCCTCACCTCGGTGGACTCTTTCTCCGCCGCGAACATGCCGTACGAGTCGCGAAAAGAGCAGGCGGCTACGCAACTCCTCGCCTCGCGAATCGCCTCTTCAACAGCCTGGCGCAGCGTCCCCTCGGCACGATCTGCCGAGCCGTAGATGATGCGCAATTCTTCGATGCCATAGCGAAAGCACTCGCGGATCCGGTGCCCAGCCACGCTGCGGCCTTCTTCCATCGAGCATCCGTGCAGGTCGAGTTCGAAAGCATTGTTGGGCCGGTCGAAGTTTTGTCGGGCCACGATCGTCCTCTCTCCATGAAGGTGTGAAAAAATCGCCTTGTGGCAGCGCGTCGTAGGGGCAACCCTTGTGGTTGCCCCAGGGCGGCCACAAAAGGGCCGCCCCTACAAGGCGATTTTTTCACACGTTCCATCGGCCGGATCAACTTCCCCGCTAGTCGAAATCCTGACCGGATTATAGAACTTTACCACGCGTGGCGGAATCGAAGGCTTCGGGGCCCTTTACAATCTCTGATTGCTCGAGGGGCCGAACGCCGTTTCGGGGGGCTAAGCTTGAGGCCATAGGTCCGGTTTGCGACCACGCGGCCAAAGGGAGGACAGTCGGCAAACACCGTGAGGATCCCTCCGGCGCGAAGCAGCGCGGCTGGCGGTCACTTCACATTCGATTGGAGGGTGTAATACTCGTATGACATTTTCCAAGTGAATTCGCTGCCGGGATTGATGGTCATCGTGATGAAGGGTTCCACGGCCAGCACGCTCCGGATCGACCACAGGTTTTCGAACGATAACGGACGGTCCCCGCTGATTCTCATGCCGGCCCCTACTCTGCTGTTCTCGATGCGGATCTCGTTGTCTTGGGGGCTGTCGCTGAACCCCAACATGGGGATTTCCACGACCTCCTGATTCTCCAGCACCTTCAAGTAAACGATCTGGTTCCCGCGAATCTTGGCAAGCTCCTGGTTGGGCGGCTGGGGCGACTGAATCTGGAAGGGAACCGTGATGGAGAAATCCGGACCGGGGGGCTGCTTATCGAGTACTAGGAAATTGTGATTGTACACCGTGCTTTGGATGGTGCGGCGGCCGGTATTTTTCAAACTGTGTTCCAACACCATCTCCGGCTTGCCTTTTGTTAGCCGCACGGTCTTCCGATAAACATAACTAGTGCCCGATGACGGATCGGCAAGCTCCTGCGTGAATTCGATGGAATCCGAATGCTTCCTGACGCTCCATTTGCCCGCGTCTACGATCTCGTACTGTTTGAAGGAGTCATAGCTGCCCTCGTCCTTTCGAAGCACCCCCACGCCGATTTTGATAAAAGTGCCGCCGGCCTTGGCCTCGTCCCATCCCAGGGCGCTCCCATTGGTCTGAAACTCCTCGACGGGACCTGTGTCCCCGGTACAGGGCGAGGCGACAATCTCCGCCCCCTCGTAACGGAAGTCGTGCACCTTCGGATCCACTCTGTTAAACCATGGTCCGTAATAGTTATGCCCTTTATACTCGAGGCCGGCAATGACTCCCGACCAATCGAACCGGGTGGCGCGATAGTATCCGTTCCGGGCATCGGGCAGGTAGAGCTTCACCCGGATCTGGTCGTTTGTAATCTCGGCCTGCGGGGGATCGGCCGCCGGCAGCTTCCCGTTGCCCGCCATACCCCCTACCGCCGCGCAAGCCAGGGCTACACCCAGCCTCGTTCCGAAACGCGAGTTTGTCATCTTCGTATCAGCCCTTTCGTCTTCGATGGCATTTCCAGAGGAATTGTATAGCATCGTGACGTTGACGGCAACGCCGGATCGATCCTCCTGCTGCGCCGTAGGGTTTGGAATTGCCCTTCGGCATATCTCGTTTGCCGCGTTCTTGTCCCGAAGTCTGATTCGAGGACCCGAACGCTGTTCCGGCACAACGGCGCGCCTATTCGGCGCGTAGCGTCGTAGCCGGGTCGACGCGAACCGCGTGGATCACCGGCGGCAGCGCGGCCAGGAGCGCCGCCGCCAGAATGGTCAGCGCGGGAAGCGCAAGCATCCTCGGGTCGGTAGGTTTCACTTGGTAGAGCAGCGTCTCGATGTATCGCACCGAGGCGAAACCGAACGCGAGACCAGCGAGCGCTCCGCCGAGCACCATGGAGAAAACATCCACGGTCACTCGCCGGGCGATGTCGCCGGCTTGGGCGCCGAGAGCCATGCGAATGCCGATTTCGCGCCGACGCTGAAGCACAGAGTAGTCGAGCACCCCATACAGGCCGACACCCGCGAGCAAGAGCGCGACCATCCCAAAGAAGAGCGCCAGCCTCGCCAGCAGCCGTTCGCGGACGGTGTGCGACTGATTAATCTCCGTTTGGGTGCGAATGTTACTGACGCGGAATTCGGGCCGCGCGCGCGGCACTTCCCGGCGCAGAATCGACGCCAGCGCCATGGGGTTCGCGCTGGACGTGCGCACGATGAACGTCCCCTGGCCTATCGGCCGCAATGCACCCTTGGCATCGATCGAGTGAAACGGGAAATAGGCTTGGGGTAACATGGGCTCGCGGATGTCGCGGTAGGTTACATCCCCAACCAAGCCCACGCATTCAAAGCGAAGGCGCTGGCCTCCACTGAACACCACCTCGAACGGCTTTCCCACGGGATCCTCACCGTTGAAGTACGCCTTCGCAAAGGTCCGGTTAACTATCGCGACACCGGGATATGTGTCGTCAGGGAGGAAGTCTCGACCGTCGATAAGCGGAATCCTCATGGCTTCTACCCATCCGGGCGAGGCCTGCAGCAAGTAGACCACAACCCCGTTGGGAGGCGCGCCGTTGACCGAGATGAAATTGTTCCAGCTCCACCCGCCCAGCAGCACTGATCTGGCCAGCCCCACCGTTTCCACACCCGGCACCGTGCGCAGATGTTCCGCCACCTGATCCCAGAAAGCCGGCGGCTGCGGGCTCACCGTGACCGTCTCGAGAGTGAGAACCCGTTGGGGGGAGAAGCCGGTGGGCCGGTTCGACAACCGCTCGAACGTAGCGACGAACAGGCCGGCCACGAAAAGCACCAGGAAACAGAAGGCCGTCTGCACCGCGATGAGCGCTTGCATCAGGCGACGCCGCGAGTGTGGGTCTTCTCCGCCCTTGAGCGCGCTTACCGGCTTGACGGCCGAGGCGCGCAGCGCCGGCGCGAGACCGAACAGCAACATTACCCCCATGGTCAGCACGAGGCCGAACCCCAGCACCCGCCAGTCGGCCGGAAGGAATAGGCGCGCCGGGTTGCCGGGCGGATTGATCATGCTGACGACCACCGGCGCGGCCCACCAGGCAAAGACCCCGCCGATGGCGGCTGCGAAGAAGGCGAGCCACGCGCTCTCCACCAGCACCAGTTGCACCAAGCGTCCGCGTCCGGCGCCGATCGAGACGCGTAGCGCCATCTCGCGCGCCCGCGCCGCCGCTTGCGCCGTCATCAGGTTGGCGACGTTGGCACACGCAATCAGCAGCACCAGCGCCACGAGCACACCGAGAGCCGCGAGCGAAGTGCGATAGTCGGTCTGGAGATTGGAGACGCCCGCGGCCGCGGGTTCCAGCAATAGCCTCTGGTTCAGGAACTCATCAATTTCTTGCTTGGACATTCCGCCCCAGCCTTTTCCCCTATCCACTTCGAAGGCTCGAGAGGTTGCGTCCAGCTTCTCGCGAACAGGTTCGATGGCAATTCCGGGCTTCAGCCGCGCCAACGTCCGCATCCAGGTCCAGTCTGGAATCTGGACCGCAGGATGCATCATGGTGGGAATGAAGATGTCGATTACCGTGCCGGGTTCGGTGCCGGTGAAGCGCTCCGGGCCAACGCCGACAATCTCGTAAAGGTCGTTGCCGATTCGGAAGGTGCGCCCGATCACCTTCGGATCTCGTCCGAAACGGCTCGTCCAATAGTCGTACGAAAGCACGGCGTAGGGGTGCGCGCCGGGCTTCAAATCGTCGCTTTCGGTCAACAGCCGTCCCGCGGCGGGCTGGAGTCCGAACGAGCCGAACATCCAACCCGAAACATATTGCCGGTAAGCTTTCTCCATCTCCTGGTCTGACCCGTAGGTCAGATCCGTCCGGTCAGAATACGAAATGGCCATCAACTCGGCTTGATCCTTCACCGCAGCGCGCATCAGGCGGAACGCCGGATACGCCCAACCGTCGAATGTTTGGGGCTTGCCTTCGGGATCGATGTGTTGGCGCGCCAGGGCGTACAGTTGCTCGGGCTCCGACACCGGCAGAGGCCGCAGCAGCAGGGCGTCAATGAGCCGGAACGCCGATGTGCATGCCCCGATCCCGAGAGCCAGCGACAGGACCGCCGCGGCGGAGGTCACCTTTCTCTTCATGATCTGCCGCCAGCCGAAAACCGCGTCGGCGCGCAGCGAATCGAGCCAGGCGATGAGCCGGACGTCGCGGCTCTCTTCACGCAGCCGTAGCGCCGGGCCAAGCGCTCTGCGGGCCTCGGCCGGGTCGCGGCCTTGCGAGATCGCTTCTTCAATGTGCGACTGAAGCTCTTCGTCGATCTCGCGGCTCAAACGATCGCCGCGAAGTACATTGGCAATGCGCGACCACAATGACATATCAGGCCATCCTTAGAACGCGATTCACGGCTGAAGTCACCACCTGCCAGCGCGATTCTTCTGCGGCAAGCTGTTTCTTACCCGCCACCGTCAGCTCATACAGGCGTGCCCGCCGCCCGGTGTCTTTCGTGATCCACTCGGCGCGAATCCAGCCGGCTTCCTCCATCCGGTGCAGAGCCGGATAGAGCGAACCCTCCTCGGCACGGAGCACGTCGCCGGACATGTCCTTGATCGCCGACATGATCGCGTAGCCGTGCAGGCGCGGCCGGCGCGATAGAATCTTCAGCACCAGCAGATCGAGCGAGCCTTGGAGAGAGTCGGGTTTAGGCATACTTAGACCTCCCAGTATATAGACGTCTGAGCATTGGAAAGGTTAGCAGAAAACCTGCGTGGCTAGTCGAGGTATGCCAACGATTCGCCGCAGTCGGAATGTTGGAGCGCTACTCGTAGTGCAGGGCCGTGAGTGGATTCACGCGGGCCGCGCGTCGAGAGGGAATCCAGCACGCCAAGAACGTGACGCCGGTGAGGAACAACGGCACGGCGGTGAAGGCGACCAGGTCGTGCGGCCGAACTCCATAGTGGACCAGATCCCGATCATTTCGCCTTACGTCCGCAGGCGTGGGGCAACAGGGTTTACCTCACCTTCCTACCATGAACCTCTCTGGGCCGCCTCGACCAGCTTGCGGACCGGTGGCACAATCATCAGCATCAGTTCCGCGTGGGGTTTCGCTGCCAAGTTCAGCAGGGTCACCTGATCCTTGACCCAAGACTCAGGGGCGGGCTTGCCGGCGCCGAGGTAATCCAACGCCTCGAGCCCTGCGCGCGCCACAGCGGACAGGTCTTCAGCCAAGGGAATATCTTCCTCGAGAAGCGCAGACTGCTGCATGAGGGGGAGCAGTTCCTCGCGACTGTCGCGCCAAGTGAGGAGTTGCTTGCGAACTGCGTCCTTATTGGCGTTCAGATGATCTACCATGCCGGCAAAAATCCGCGCCTTTTCACTCTCCGGGCGCGCGGCGTCAACCAGGCGATTGTACGGCGTGAGACTGGTGTATTCGCGCGCCTCCTCGCGTTCGTAGTGCTTGACGGGTTCCACGACATCAGCCAGCGTTTTGAGCGCCCCTGGTGAGTGCATCCCCGCCAGGCGCGCGAGCATCAGCGGGTAGCTGGAGTGATGCGTCACGCCCACCCAGTCGAGTTCGTGGCTGACCACATCGAGCCGTCGATACATGGAATCTACATCCTTCACGTCCTCGGGAGACCAAAACCTTTCGGCGATGGCGGCGGTGGAGGGCCAGATACGCGAGTCGATGTTTTCCGGCGTTACGAGCTCGCTCCACATGCAAGCCTCGCCGCCCAGGATGCGCGAGGACTGCTCGGGCGTAAGGCTCGCGGCGGCGCCGGCCAGGGGATCAACCCGGTAGTAGTCTGCGGGCGGCAACGCGAAGTCGAGGTAATAGCCATTGGAGAGAATGCCCATGTAACCCAGTCGCGCTGTCTGGGCCAGAGACTCCGGCCCGCGCCAGGAGTGCACAACAATATCCTTGGGGAGATCGGGATGAAAAATCTCGTCCCATCCAATCATTTTCTTGCCGTGCTTCTGGACAATGGGCAGCAGGTGACGATTGAAGTAAAGCTGGAAGTCGCCGTTGTCTTTCATCCCGCGCGCCTTTTTGAAAGCCACGATCTGGGGGTTTGTGTCCCACTGCTTGCCGTTGACTTCGTCACCGCCGACGTGGAAGTACTCATCGGGAAAGAGTGCGGCGATCTCGCCGATCAGGCCATCGAGAAAGGTGTAGGTTTCTTCGCGGGTCGGGTCCAGGGTGGGATCGAAGATGCCCCATTTGCGCTCGATCTGATACGGGCCGGGGCCGCTCGCGAGCTCCGGATACCCCACGTACCAACTTGTGGAGTGGCCCGGCATCTCAATCTCCGGGACGACGCGAATGCCGCGGTCACGCGCGTAGGCGACCAACTCGGTGATCTGGGCCTGGGTGTAATAATGGCCGTCGGAGCCCAGTTCGTAAAGCTTGGGATGTTTCTTGCTCTCGATACGAAAGCCCTGGTCGTCCGTCAGGTGAAAATGCAGCACATTGAGCTTTACCGCAGCCATGGCGTCGATATTGCGCTTCAAAACTTCCTCGGAAATCCAGTGGCGCGAGACATCAATCATCAGGCCGCGCCAGGGAAAACGCGGGCGGTCTGCGATGCGCACGGCAGGCGCGCCGAATCCCTGCGCGTTGAGGTCGACAAGCTGCAGGAAGGTCTCGATTCCACGCAGCACGCCGACCGGGGTGGGAGCCGTGAGGTGAGCCTGTTGCGGCGTGACTTCGAGTTGATAGGATTCATCTTCCTTCACGGACTGGACTGTCTCACCCGCATGATCGCAGTGCATCACCAGCATCGCTTGGCTGGGATCTTTCTCGAGTGCGCCGCTCATGGGAATGGCGGTCTGCTGGGAGAGGCGCCGAATCAGGCGGGCAGCCGCGGCCTCGAGACGCGGCTCCCGGTAGCCGTCGAGCGCAACTCGGAAGCTGCCGTCGATCACGAGCCGGCCCGAGCCCGGCGCAAGTTCCGCCGGCTGTGGCATCAGGTTGTAGATTTGGGCCTGCGCGGGATGTACGCCAGGCAGGATGACCGTGATGATCCCGGCCACGATAATTCGAATCAGGCCTTTCATTCTCACCTCCAGTGATTTGAGTCGATCGGCGGTGGCGATCGATTCAAGCTTCATCACGATCACCCCCGCTCAAAAAGAAAACCGCCGACCGCGCGCGCATGACGATAGATGAACCGGCGGACGATTGCAACCGCAGAAAACAGCTACTCAGCCACCGCGAGGATGAGCTTCTTGACGCGGATGTCGATCGTGACGATGAAGCGGGACAGAACGTCGCTGCCGAGCGCCAGTGCGACGGGCAAGTCAAAGCCGGTTCCGCGACGGACCGGGGATTCGCGCAGGTCATCAAGAATGAATGTGTGCCCGCCCAGTTCCATCGGAACTCGCTCACGGAAAGCCTTGAATTTTCCAGGCCGTTCGACACGAGCGCGGCCTTCAGCAAAGGCGGGGTCGATGAAGGACACGTTGTAGCCTGTATCGAAATAGACGATCGCCTCACGCCCGTTCACTCTGGCTCTTGCATACAGAATGTGACCCTGCGATTTCGGAGGCTCGACGAGATCGACGGAAAGATAACGCTTGCGGTCGAGTTTCTCCGGGAGAGGTGAGGCGGTCACGCCCACTCTCCGTGATCGGTAATCCAAAGTCAGGCGCCGATCCAGGAAGAAGTCGAGCCCCACGGTTCCATTGAACGGTTCGGAGGAGAACATTTGCCAATCGGACAGGCTTGCCGCGACATTCTTGAAAACTTCCCCGAGGACGGAGACCGTTTCGACGCGAATGCGAAACGATTCGCCACGGTGGCTGCCGTCGGCATTGAGTTCCTCGATGCGTTCCTCAACGCGGTGCGGAATCGAAGGGGCTTGGTTCGTAATCACAATGCCTCTGGCGGTTCCTGAATCGAGCATCAGGGGGAGTTTGATACCGGAAACATCCACTTCTACGAAGGGACAGCCTGAGGCGCCAAGAGTCAGCGGATAGAGTTGGGTTTCCCGGTAGCCAAGGTCCTGCGACCACCGCCGGAATGAGGTAGACTCAAGCGTAGTCGAGACCACTGCCGCTTTGATCATTTGATCCGCCGCAAATGACGCGCAACACGAGACAGCCGCGACCCAGAATAAGACGGAGAATAATATGAAAGCGGTTGAAGTCCACGCTGCGGCGGAACCTGATCGGACCCACAGTAACCGCCGTGCCGTTTTCTTTAACATTATGGCGCGCTCCAATTGTCGCCAATTCCCTCTATTAAGGCGGGAACCAGCGCAAATGTAAAGCACGAGTCTTGCCTTGACAACTCACCTAGATCGCGATGCAGCCCCACTCCTCCGAACTCCGGTTCTGGGAAGTGATCCCAGCCGAGCGCGCTTAACTGTTGGTATCGGTCCTTCCCGCCTGACAACCAAGGATCACCCCCTTGAAACACCCGGGAGAAATCCTCTGGTCACCATCCACCTTGCAGCCGGATGGTCGTGGCAGGTTCCAGGCATCCCATGTTTCGGGTATAGTTCGGGCGATGAAAAATCTTACGCCAGTGTCACTGTTAATCTGCTATGATAAACTAGTTTTTAGGAAGGAGATTGACTGTGCCTTGCGCCCTCTTGCTCGTCTTCCTGCTGTTTCCGCGCGTTGCGCTCGTGTTGATGTGGATCTTCTCGACCTACCTGCAGCGCGCATTCCACGGTGGTCTGGTGCTGCCGGTAATCGGCTTCATTTTCCTGCCGCTCACCACGATCGTATACGCATGGGAACTTAACAGTGGCATGCCGACGGCGGGAATCAATCTTCTGTGGCTGCTGATCGCGGTGGTCATTGATCTGGCCGGGCTGGGTGGCGGCGCGCATCGCCAATCGCGGCGCTGAGTCGCGCAGCCGCTGGTATTGCAACCCGGTGCCAAGTTTTCGAACCAGCACAATGAAAAACGGGCTTAGACGACGGTAATCGACCGTCATTCTTAAGTTCCCAAGTCCTGGTAAACGTGCTTACCGGAGTGTGGCTTGAGCCGCGACCGAACAGCACTCTTGTTACGGTCGGTTGACGGCACTCGGAAGTAATCCTCCGGTTGGCCGCGCAGCGGGGTACTCCTGGACCGGATAACGCCCTTGCCGTAAGAGTGCCCCGCAAGCTGCCCAGTCCCGTTTTGGGAAGTGATCCCAGCCGAGCGCGCCTAGCTATTGGTATCGGTCCCTCCCGCCTGACAACCAAGGATCACCCCCTTGAAACGCCCGGGAGAAATCCTCTGGTCGCCATCCACCTCGCAAGGGGTTCCGCTGCATTTCAGCGGGCGCTAAGAAACCTTGCTATCCGAGAATTGCTCATCCGCCGAAGGACCGTAGAGCGCAGGCACCGGCACCTCGTTCAGCCGCAAGTAGACACCAAGCTGGGCGCGATGATGAATGGTATGGTTCATGAAGGGGCCGCGCAGGACGGCGGCCCGCGGCAAGGAGAAGACGGTTTTGCCGTTGAAGAGCAAGGTCCAGGTCTTCATCAGATGCTCATCCGAAGCGCCGGCAATGGCCGCCCGCGCCGCGTTCCGGTTCCTGTCGAACGTCTCGAGCACTTCCTGCCGCGTCTTCAGCTTCGGCGGCCCCGAGGGCGGCTGGCCGCCGGGCGCAATCTCGTACGATTCCTTCTCAATCGTCCGCACCGCCATCATCGGCAGCGTCGCCAGGTGCGACGCCAGCCAGCCCATCGTTCCCGACTTCGGGTGCGGTCGCCAGTCGAATTTCTCCTCTGGCACCCGTTCGAGCGTCCGCCTTACCCCCGCCATCTCATGATCAAACTCCGGTAATAACGCCTGTCCCAAACCCATACCTTCCTCCTCACAATCTTGGTTTTGTTGTCGATTTGAATGCCACAGTATCAGTCATCCGATGCGCCGCAACCCTTAAAGTTTCATCGCTGTCGCGATTCTAAGGCGCTGTTTCAACCTGCACGCCGACAGACTCATCCATTTTGACCAACTCCATCAACACAACGGGCTAAGTCACCTATGCGGATGACGAGGTCAGCCCGCCCGTCGGGTTCGTGCCCAATGACGGCCAGCGCCACCGTCTTGCACTTTGGCCGCACGTCACTTCTGGCCGCCCTTCAGATACCTGTCGAACCACTCGACGGTACGCTGGATGGCGTCGATCTGGTTTTCACGCTTGGCGAACCCATGGCCTTCGTTGGAATAATAATGCGCGTCTACCGTCTTGCCGGCGCCCTTCAAGGTTTGCACCACTTGCTCAGCTTCCTCCTTGGGCACGCGAATGTCATTGTCGCCCTGCAATACCAACAGCGGGGCTTTGGCGTTCCGTATGTACTTGAGGGGCGAGTCGTCTTCATAAACGCTGCGGTCCTTGACCGGATCACCCAGGATAGACTTCTCGTATTCTTGCAGGAAAGGATCCTCGTGCTGGAGCATGGTAAACCAGTTGATAATCCCGTATTCCTCGACCGCCGCTGCCCACACATCCGGAGTCTTGCCGACCGCCATCAGCGTCATGTAACCGCCGTAGGAACCGCCGGTGATGCCGATCTTCTTGGGGTCCGCGTAGCCTGTATCCACCAGGAAGCGCGCCGCGTAGACTTCGTCCTGCAGGTCTCCGCCGCCCAGGTCCTTGATGTTAGCTTTCTGAAACTCCAGCCCGTATCCGGTTGAGCCACGCACGTTCGGAGCGATGCAGATGTAGCCACGGGAAGCGAATGCCGCCGCGTCCTGATTGAAATAGTCCACCGTCTGTCCCGTGGGCCCGCCGTGTGGCAGGACCACGCCGGGGTTCGTGCCGTCCCGCTTCAGGTTGAACGGCATCCACAGAAAGGCGCTGATCATCTTGCCGTCGAAGCTCTTGTAGTGCACCAACTCGGACTGTGGGAGGCTGGCAGGCGTGAGCCCAGCGATGGCGGAGAAGGTAAGTTGCGTGGCTTTCTGTGTCGCCAAGTCGTAAACCCACAAGTCCGACGGCCGCTTCGAGCTCTGGTGTGCTACCAGGATCCGGCTACCATCAGGGGAGTAGGGCGTGGGGTTTCCGTCGAAGTAGGTGAGGCCCTGGGGAAATGCGATCTTCTCCGGCTGGCCGGAATCGCGGTCAGCCAGGTAAGCATCGGTGCGGCCGTCCTGGTTGATCACGAAAGTGAATTTGCCACCCTGCGGCGCAAAGCTTCCGGCGCTGGCATCCCAACGGGTATCGGTCACCCAAGTCAGTTTCTTGCTCGCCACGTCGAGCAGGGCGACGTTGTTGAAACCCGCTTTCTCGTTTGAAGTCACGAGCAGAGTCCGCCCATCGGCTGAGAGGGACGAAGCCTGATAAAGAACCTGCCCCTGGTGAGGTGTCAGGTTCTCACGGTTGCCGCTCGCCATGTCCACGCGGTAGATGTCGGAGTCGGTGAATCCCACGTAGGTTCGATTGGCATAAATGCTCTTTCCGTCGCGGCTCCAAGCCACAAAGCCCCAGATATGATCCTTGGTCTGCTCTTGGGTGACGTTGCGCACCTTGTGGGTTTGCCAATCCAGAAGGGCGATGTCCGGCGTCGGCGAGGTCTTGGGCTTATAGGAGATGGCAACGGTCGTGCCGTCCGGGGAGAATTGGGCGCCCCTCTCCGAAATATCATCCGTGTTGGTGAGATTCGCCGCCTGGCCACCGGTGCTCGGGATCGCGAAGATGTCGTAATACTCGTGGCCGCCACGATCCTGTTCGTAAAGTATCCATTTGCCGTCCGGCGACCAGATTGCGCCGTATTCGCGATCGTCGGACTGCGAGAGCTGAATCGGCCATCCCCCGGAGGCCGGCACTTTCCACAAGTTGTCGCGTCCCGTCAGATTCGTCGTGAACACAATCTCCTTCCCGTCCGGAGACCACGATGGACCACCGACACTGCGCGTGAAGAACAGCTCATCTATGGGGATGGGGCTGGCGGCGGGATTGGAAGGCGCGACAACCGACTTCGGGTCCGTCACTTGGCGATCGTCCGGTCCGGATGCTGCTGCCAGCACGGCAGTGGCGAGTAGAATTACGAGCGTACGGCACGTTCTCATATGTCCTCCCTCTGAAATGCCCAGAATCGGGAACCAGTATAACTCTTTGTCCAAGTCCACTCGTCACCGAATTCTCTGGAGGCGCCAGGTCGCGATAACTGAGAGAAAACGGAGGCGCCAGCAAACGCAATGAGCAATGATCTCCTCGGCGAAGTGCCTTCCTCGGAAGAGCGCAGGGCGATCAACCGCCCTCAGAGTTGGGATCTTCAGGGAACCCGTCTCTTCCCAGGCAGTTCCACAAACGACGCGCGCTGCGCCTCCCGATAGACGTTCCATGTCGGCGTCCCTTCCGCCGGAAAGCGTTGGAACAGACTCGCATCCGCTCCTGCCAGCGCCAGCCGGATGCTGTGCCCCTTGCGCAACAAAACCGACGTGGGAAACAAAGAAAATCTGTGTCATCTGCGGAATCTGCGGATTATAACTGGGCGAACTCCGCGCCTGACCCGACTGAAGTCACCGCGGCGTGCGCCGGTGCATCCAATGGAGAATGAAAAGGAGGTTGACCTTATGTTTGCCATTACAGGTGCAACAGGAAACACCGGTAGTGTGATTGCCGAAAAGCTACTGGCTCAGGGGGAAAAGGTTCGCGTTATCGGCCGGGACGCCGGTCGGCTAGCGCGGTTCGTCCAGAAGGGCGCCGAAGCCTTTGCCGCTGACGTCACAGACGCAGCCGCGCTGAGCAGGGCCTTCGAGGGGGCCAGTGCCGTCTATGCGATGCTCCCGCCCAACATGGCCTCCGCGGACCCCCTGGGTTTTCAGGAAAGAGTGAGCGATGCTTTGGCCTCGGCCCTCGGGCAGGCTTGCGTCACGCACGCGGTTGTTCTGAGTAGCATCGGCGCCGACAAGACTGAGAAGACCGGCCCAGTGGTAGGGCTTCACAATCTGGAGCAGAAACTGAACGCCCTGGCTGGCCTCAATGCCGTCTACCTGCGGGCGGGCTATTTTATGGAGAATCTGCTGCCTCAGGTGGGAGTGATCCGGAATTTCGGGATCGTGGGCGGACCCCTCCGCGCGGACCTGCCCGTGTCCATGATCGCCACGCGCGACATCGGCGCCACCTGCGCTGGGATCCTGCAGAAGCGGGACTTTGCCGGGAAGCAAGCTCGCGAGCTGCTCGGGCAGCGCGATTTGGATTACAAGCAAGCGGCGTCAGTGATCGGCAAAGCTATCGCGAAGCCCGGCCTTGCCTATGTGCAACTGCCGCCGCAGCAACTGAAGGCGGCGCTCACCCAGATGGGCATGTCCGCTAATATGGCCGACCTGCTTCTGGAAATGGCGGAGGCGCTCAACTCCGGGTACATGGTGGCCCTTGAGCGACGCTCCCCCGAGAACACTACGCCAACTTCGATCGAGACCTTCGTGGCCGAGGAGTTCGTGCCTCGTTTTCAGGGAAAGGCGCCCAGAGGGTAGGATACGCAGCGTTGCTCAGCAATCTTGGTACGAAGAGGATGCAGCCTCTTGAAGAGAGAGCCGGCTGAGCAAAGTTCTCGCCGGCGGCGCGCCGACAAGGCAACGCTAGCGGTCTGCCCGATCCAGATAGACTCGGCACGACTGTGCCGGACAGTACACTGGTCGGCTTGGCTTATGCGGCTGGCTAGGGTACGCACCTCCCGGATCACGGCTATATACCGGAAAGTGTTAACACGGCTCGAAAAGGGTCGAAAAGAACTCTTGACAACCTACCCTTAATATAGTAGGCTACTTAATGACGCTCGATTGTTCTGTCATGAGCGTAGAGACCTAAGAGATGACTCCCCCCCCTCCTTCTTTCCAAACCGACAATACGTCATTGCCTGCGCTTCTCCAAGAGGACCGTAGTAACTTTAAAAAATGCTAGTACGATGCGGGGATGTTATTGAAAACAAAGGACCGCTGTGGAAGACCCGAGGCGGAAGCGGGAATGTCTATGAAAACAAAGGAGATATTTGCTGAATCCTGGAATGTTATTGAAACTAAAGGTAGTTAGTAGGTCGTAGGTGGTAGGTGGGGAAGGGCTCGGCCAAGCGACGTGCATTGATCCTGGACGGCGCAGTTGGCAAAGCGGGGAAACTCCTTCGCCCCGCTTTTGTCACTGCCTTTCACAACGGTGTGCTTGTCCAGGACCATGTCGAACTGACGGGCCCAACTGCACATCATCAACGGCCCGCTTACCAGCCACACCCGGAGCGGATGCCGTTGCGGTTGCAGGACCACAACTACCTCGTTCGTTTCCGGAATATCTGGGTTCGGGAGTTGGGTGAGGGCAATAACCGTACCTAATGGTAAACCCCGAATTATCCAGACAGTCCAGATGTCATTCCGATCCCGCAGTCGCGGGAGAGGAATCTCGCTCTGATTCTTACTTTCACCTACGCCCCCATCTGGCCGCGTGCGACACGAGCCGCCCCAGACCAGAGCGAGATTCCTCGCGGAGTTTACCCTGAGCGAAGTGCGGAGATTCTTCGCTTCGCTCAGAATGACAGGCGAAGGGCTCGGAATGACACCTACACCGGAACGCGGTTATAATTGCGATTAATTCAAATGGACGGACTTCGTAGCACAACTCGTTTGCTTATGCCGTGTGAAAAGGCAGAAGTCAGGAGACAGACGTTCTCGCTTGTCACTTGTCACTTATCACTCGTCACTTCCTCTTGCCGGGAGGACCGATGAGCGTCCGTGTCTGCGTTCTGGGGAGCGGCAGCAAGGGTAACTGCACGCTCTTGGCAACCGAAAAGACGCGGCTGCTGATTGACGCAGGCTTGAGCTGCAAGGAGACGTACGCGCGACTGGCGGCGATTGGCGAGCCTGTCGATGGTCTGGACGCCGTGGTCGTTTCCCACGAGCATACCGATCACATCTACGGTTTGCAGGTGCTGGCGCGTGACGGGAAGCTGCCCATTTATATTTCCCCTCCCACACGCGACGCCGTGAGCTGGGACACCAGGATTCAAAGCTTCGAACACTTCGCCGTCAGTGAAAAATTCAGCATCGGCGACATTGAGGTCACGCCTTTCCCCATCCCCCACGATGCGGTAGATCCAGTTGCCTTCACGTTTGATACCCAGGGCATCCGAATTAGCCTGGTCACTGATCTCGGCTATGTTCCGGAAGTCGTCAAGCAGCGCGTGAAGGGGTGCCATTGTTTGATTTTTGAATCGAACCACGACCTGGATATGCTGAAGGTCGGCCCTTATCCGTGGTACGTGAAGCAACGCGTGATGAGCCGGCACGGGCACCTTTCAAACAACGCCGTCGCCGCCTTTCTCGCCGAAGATTTCGATGGCAGGGCGCAAGTCCTGGTGCTCGCCCACTTGAGCGAAACAAATAACCATCCCGAGATTGCGCGCCTCAGCGCCGAGCAAGCTCTTGCCCAGCGTACGTGCGGCGGATGCGCCGAGCTGCACCTCGCCAGCCAAACGAGGCCGACGCTGGTCTTCAGGTTTTGAGGGAGGATTCAGGATTCGGGATTCAGGATTCAGGAGCCAGTAAAGGGGTAGACAGCCGACAGAGGGCGGTAGGGGAGGATAGAAAGCAATTCAAAATCACCCAGCCGCCAATTACCAGCCCCTGTCACCTGACACCTGAAAGCCGAATTTCTGTCCCCACCTACCACCTCCCTCTCACTCCCGAATGCTAACTCCTGAATCCTGAATCCTGACTCCTGAATCCTGACTCCTGAATCCTGACTCCTGAATCCTGACTCCTGAATCCTGACTCCTGAATCCTCTCCTGTGCTACGATTGACCACTTGGATTCATAGATCGAATTCGGAGACCCAAAGTGATTCCTCGATACACTCGCCCGGAGATGGGTAGTATCTGGACCGATCAGAACAAATTCCAAAAATGGCTGGAAGTGGAAATCGCTACCGCGGAGGTTGAAGCAGAAGCCGGCCTGATCCCGAAGAGCGCGGCGCGGGCCATCCGGCGCAAGGCGGGCTTCGACGTCGAGCGCCTCCTTGAGATCGAGCGCCAGGTGAAGCACGACGTGATTGCCTTCACCACCAACGTGGCCGAGCACGTTGGGCGAGAGGGCCGCTACCTGCACTACGGCCTCACCTCGAACGACGTCGTGGACACTGCCCAGGCGCTGCAAGTGCGCGAGGCTTCGCAGTTGCTGCTGGCGGGGCAGCAGCGCCTTGGCGTGGTCTTGAAGAAGCGCGCCCTGGAATTCAAGCACACGCCGATGATCGGACGCACGCACGGCATCCACGCGGAGCCCATCACTTTCGGCTGCAAGCTCGCCATCTGGTTCGAGGAAAACCGGCGCAACACGGAGCGCCTGGCCTATGCCGCAGAACAGATGCGGGTGGGTAAGATCTCCGGCGCCGTAGGCAGCTATACGCATCTGGCGCCCTCCATTGAGAAGAAGATTTGCGACCGCCTGGGATTGCGTCCTGCCCCTGTTTCCTCCCAGGTCATTCAACGCGACCGGCACGCTTTCTACCTCTGCACCCTGGCCGTCTGCGCCGCTTCACTGGAAAAGATTGCGCTGGAGGTTCGCGGCTTGCAGCGCACGGAAGTGCGCGAGGTGGAGGAATATTTTTCGCCGGAGCAGAAGGGCTCGTCCGCCATGCCCCACAAGCGCAATCCGGTCACGGCGGAACAGATTTGCGGGCTGGCGCGTGTGGTGCGCGCCAACGCGCAGGCTGCGCTCGAGAACATGGCACTCTGGCACGAACGCGATATCTCGCACTCTTCCGTCGAGCGCGTGATCCTGCCGGACTCGACCATCCTGCTTGATTACCTCCTGGCGAAGACCACCAAGCTCGTGGAGACCATGTTCGTGTATCCGGGCCGCATGCGCGAAAATCTCGACCTGCTGAAGGGCCTGATCTTTTCCGGGCAGTTGCTGCTCGAGCTTGTGGAAAAAGGCGCGTCGCGCGAAGAGGCCTACCGCTGGGTGCAGCGCAACGCCATGCAGGTTTGGGAAACACGCGAGGATTTCCGCAGCCTGGCGGAGCGCGATGAGGACATCCGCCGCTACCTTAAGCCGGGCGAGATCGCGCGCGTGTTCAACGTCGAGCGCTACCTGAAACACGTAGATGAGATTTTCCGGAGAGTGTTCGGGAAGGCGTAACCGTTTGTCGAATCCCTGTAGGGGCAGGCCTTGTGCCTGCCCTAGGCCGGAAAATGTAGAAACTCCAAGGGCGACCACAAGGGTCGCCCATACTACACATGGCACGCGAAAGGAGAAAGGCGCGGAGGCCTAAAGGGGGGAACGACACCTTATGTGCCGAAGCACAACCAGCGTGGCCGGGCTTTCACCCCCAGTGCCCGACTCTTCGGTGCAGGCTCTTCCGCGCCCAAGCAAATAGTACCTCCGCTCTTTTCCCAATGCAAGATGAACCCACTCATACCTCGGTGCGGAGGAGACCATGAAGGACGTCTTCATTCGGTTCTTCCAGCTTGAATCCCACGGCAGCACCATCCAGCGCGAGGTGACTGGCGGCATCACCACCTTTCTGGCGATGTCTTACATCATCTTCGTCCAGCCGGGAGTGCTTTCGCAGGCCGGAATGGATTTTCGCGCCGTGCTGGCGGCCACCTGCCTGGCCGGGGCGCTTTCCACGTTGCTCATGGGCTTGATCGCCAACTATCCGGTGGCCCTTGCTCCGGGCATGGGCGAGAACTTCTTCTTTGTGTACACGCTCTGCGGCGTGGCGCCCCTGGGGTTTGGCTTGACCTGGCAGCAAGCGCTCGCCGCGGTGCTGCTGGCGGGGATTTTCTTTGTGGCGATTACACTGACGGGCATTCGCGCCAAGATCGTGAACTCCATTCCGCAATCTTTGAAATGCGGGATCGCCGCAGGGATCGGCCTGTTCATCACCCTGATTGGACTCGAGTACGGGGGCTTGGTGGTTGCCGCTCCGGGAACGCTGGTGCGCCTCGGCGATTTCCGGCATCCGGCCACGCTGGTGTGCGTCCTGGGCCTTCTCGTCATGCTGGTGCTTCTGGCCTTTCGGGCTCGTGGGGCGATTTTGATCGGCATCCTTGCGACCACGGCGATCGCCGCTGCTTTCCGGCTGGTCCATTACCAGGGGGCCTTCTCAGCCGAACTTCACCTGGCGTCCACATTTATGAAGTTTGACCTGCGCGGGCTGCTCGCGCTTCAGCCCACAAAGCTCGCTTCCGCAATCTTCGTGCTTTTTTACCTTGCCTTGTTCGACACGGTGGGGACGCTGGTGGGCGTGGGGCAGCAGGCGGGATTGCTGCGCGAGGGAAAGCTTCCCCGTGTGGATCGCGCTTTGTTTGCCGACGCCGTCGGGACCACGGTGGGGGCGGGACTCGGCACATCAACGATTACCTGCTATATCGAATCCGCTGCCGGAGTCTCGGACGGCGCTCGCACCGGCTTGGCGAGCCTGGTCACGGCGGCGCTGCTCTTCGCCTCGATGTTTTTCAGCCCGCTTGCCTCGATGATAGGCGGAGGAGTAGCAGTCGGGGTGGACGCCGGCCACAATCCCATCATCCGCTATCCCACCCTCGCCCCTGCGCTGATCGTGGTGGGCTCAATGATGCTGAAGGTGCTTCGGGAATTTGAATGGGACGACCCCACCGAGTACCTGCCCGCATTCCTGACCGTGGTGGGAATCCCTCTGACCTTCAGTATCGCGGATGGGATTGCCTTCGGTCTCATTTCTTATTCTGTCGCCAAGCTGGCCACCGGACGTGGGCGGGAGTGCCCAGTTCTTACCTACATCTTCGCTGCCCTGTTTGTAGTGCAATTCTTGATCTTGTAACTGGAGAACGCAGACTGGCGCAGAGTTCAGCAGCCAGTGTCATTCCGAGCGCAGCGAGGAATCTCGCCCTGCTTTGATGCCGACCAGAGCGCAAGGCGGCGTGGCCGGGATATAGGTGAAGAAAAAACCAGAGCAAGATTCCTCGCTGCGCTCGGAATGACACTGGGGGGTCTGAATGACACTGGCACCGCGGGCAGAAATCCCGGCTAGGTGGTTAGGGGCAGGGCCTCTTCGAGGATGAAAATTGCTGTGTCAGCCCGCAGGTTGGGGAGAAGTCTCACCTCGGTGCACTTTCCGGGGGCCGAGGTTCGAAGCGGGATTTCTCGCAGGACCTTTAACCCAGCTTTTCGGCAGAAATCCCGGAAGTCACGGATCGTGGTTAGGTGGATGTTGAGCGTCTCGTACCACTCATAGGGCAGCTTTGGAGTTTTGGGCATGTGACCTTTGAGGGTAAGCTGTAAACGCGCCGGCCAGTGGGCGAAATTCGGAAAGCTGACGATACATCGCTTGCCTACCCGCGCCATCTCCCGGATGAGGACCATGGGCCGATGCAAGACTTGAATGGTATTGGTCGAGATCACGTAGTCCACCGACTTGTCCGGGTAATCCGCCAATCCTTCGTCCAAATCACCATGGTGGACGCTGAACAGGCCCTTGGCGACACAGGCCTGGATGCAGGCCTCCGACAGCTCAATGCCCTCCGCCCGGACTCCTTTCAAAAGCTTGAGCGCCAGGAGAAGGTCACCCTCGCCGCAGCCCAGGTCC
>Ga0208457_1000677_pt1 | contig 30399 bp, 27 predicted proteins | sample June2015DPH_10_1_FD_185513 | JGI IMG/M metagenome (GOLD analysis project Ga0208457, IMG submission 185513) | Peatland microbial communities from SPRUCE experiment site at the Marcell Experimental Forest, Minnesota, USA - June2015DPH_10_150... | ecosystem: Environmental > Terrestrial > Soil >... | reverse complement strand
CAAACTGGTTACACTCTGTGGTCATAAGGCTGTTCTCCTTCTTGGCAAGATTTCTTTCTAGACAAAAGAGTTATGCCATGAAGCGACAGCCTTTTTCTATTTATTATGAGAAATTCGCGCTAGCCCAAAAGTGCAAACTATTCTTGAATCTCGCCGAGCGCGGCTGCCAGTTCGTTGGGACTCACACTTGCTGTGCCGAGTTTGCCGACCACGACGCCGGCCGCGGTGTTCGCCAGAAACGCCGCATCGGCCAGCGAAGCGCCCGCCGCAACCGCCAGAGCCAAAACACTGAGCACGGTGTCTCCCGCGCCGGTCACGTCAAACACCTGGCGGCCCGTGGCGCCGCGTGCGATGCCCGGCTGACCGACGCGCGCGTAGGTCACCTCAAAACTGGTCGCCGGGATGTGCAGATGGCGCGGCGAAACCTCCTCAAAGATGCTCATGCCCTTTTCCCCGCGCGTGATCACCACCGCCGCGCAGCCGAAATGCGGCAACAGGGCGCGGCCCGCATCCTCGACGGATTTCTCGTCGGTGAGCGCCCGGGTGACGAAGAACCCGGCTTCCTTGGTGTTGCAGACGATGGCGCGCGCGCCCCGGTAAGCGTACAAACGCGAAGTCTTGGGCTTTACGAATACTGGAACATTGCCTTGATGGCAGGCGTGCAGGACGCGCTCCGCGAAGCCATCAGTGATGACACCTTTCTCATAGTCCGAGAGAACCAGCGCGTCAAGCTGCTTCAACGAAGGCAGCAACAAGCGAAAGAGTTTCTCTTCCGTTTCCGGCGCGAGCGCATCGCGGCGCTCGTGGTCAATGCGCACGATCTGCTGATGGCGCGCGATGACGCGCGTCTTTACGGTGGTTACACGATGTGCATCGGCCAGCACACCACGGGTGCCGATCTTCTCCTTGCGCAAGCACGCACGAAGCGCGCTGCCCGCTTCGTCAGCGCGCACTTTTTGGCCGCCCTGTTTCTCCGTGCTTTTCGTGCCGCCCACAACTCCGAAGAGTTCGACATGTGCACCGAGAGCCGCAAGATTGGCGGCGACGTTTCCCGCACCTCCCAGACAATCGGATTGCGACACAAAATCCACCACGGGAACTGCCGCTTCGGGCGATAGCCGGCTGGCCGTGCCCCAGAGATAGCGATCCAGCATGAGATCGCCGAGCACGCCAATGTGCATTTTGCGGAAGCGCGGCAGCAAACGTCTAAGGCGAGGAATAGAGCTGGCAAAATCCGTGGACATACATCTCTTTTCCGTGGCGAAGGTTATTCCGCCGCAACCGTGGCTTCTTCCGGCAGCATCACGGGAATATCGTCGCGCACGGGATAGACGCGCTTGCACACCGCGCACTTGAGCCCGGACTCATCGGGCAGTAGGCGGACCGGCTGCTTGCAGAGCGGACATACCAGGATGTCGAGTAGTTCCTTGGGAATGCTCATGATTCGCTCCGGGCTGTGAATCCAAACTGTAACAAAGCGCCCCATGCACCAGCAAGACGCCGCTTCTCGAGCATCGAGGACGACTCGAATCCGGTTTGTATCGGGCGTGGGCAGCTTAGGGAGAGGAACGCGCACTCCCCAATGCTAGAAAATCGTCTCGGAGGGCCCAGGAGGAGGCGCGACCACAAAGTCTTCCGACGCCGCCGTCACCGTGGGAAACAAAGAGATGACCCGGTCCACCTTGGTCATCTTCAGCGAGCCTTCCAGCATTCCGGTGGCTCCTGCCAACCGCAAATCTCCGTGGGATCGCTTGAGGCTGGTCAAGCAGCGAATGATGCTGCCGATTGCGGCGCTGTCGATATGCGTGAGTCCCGAAACGTCAAAGATCACCCGCTTCTGTCCTGCACGGATGAGTTCGTCCACCTCGTGCTCCAGACGCCGGCAGTCCGGTCCGGTATGAATGCTGCCCTTCATATGGAGTGAGGTCACGCCGGGCTTAATCTGATGCTTTGTGACTTCGAGGATCATGTTTCGTTTCTCCGTCTATTGGAAGTAAGCTGCCCTGAATTTACGAATCTTGCCTGCTCACGCCGCCGCCCACGCCGGCCGGATTCTCACGGCCCAGGCGGCGGCAATTCCCCTTCGAAGGGAAATTGGCGGATCAACCGGAGGCAATCACCCAGCGCGGAATAGAGCGAATTGCCCCACCCGCAAGGCACGAACGAGGCGGCCTTTTGATTGACCGCCTTGTCGGCCTCTGCAAAAAAACGCAGGTGCTGGCCGGGCGGCGGAACCGCAAATTCCTTCACGGTAATATGAAAAGGAATGGCCACGTCCTGCTGCTGCTTGATGAACGAAAAATAGTGCAACTGCGCCAACTGCTCGGAAGGCTTTTCCTGCATGTACATCCAGTCGGTCATCAGCCCGCTCCCGCCTGGCCTCCCGTGCAACGCGGGAGGTCCGTCGAAGTAGGCGCATGTTAGGCTACCCTTGCCGCTAAGTCAACGCGCAAGGGGGTAGGTGGTAGGAGGGAGCGAAATTTCCCTGTTTTGCACAGTTTTGGTGCAATGTGCATGGAAGCACAGGAATCGAGTACCCCGAGGCGCCGCACGGCGATTCTACTTTACGAATAATGGCGTTTGCCAGGCACGGCAAAGCTAGATTCAGCCCCACCGCAGCGTGGTGATCGAATCCGCGGTCAGCGCTATTTTAGCAGTTTGGCCGCCGCACGCGACCGTCACTTCCCTCGCGTCGCCCGGATTCGTCAGCACCAACACCATCGAGCCGTCGGAATTTTTCGCCGCGGTGTGAAACACGCGTGAAGTCGCAGCGATATTCGGGGTGGCCGTCCCAGTTGATGATGATCCCGGCTGACCGATTAGTGTAGCGTTCACCGCGGGAGCGTCGCCGTTCACGTCGCGCGAAGCGACAATCACAGCTCCGCGGCGAAACGCCCGGGCATAGTGCACCAACGCCCAATACAATCCCGTCAGCGTGATTTCTTTCGTCACCGAATGAACCTGCACAAGCCCGCCGCAAGCGAACGGACCGATGTTCGGCCGCCCGCGTTCGTCGAGAGCCAGGTTCCACATAGTGATGCTCTGCGGCCCGTTCGCCAGAATGCCGCTGAACGTTGCGCCCCACTTGCTCCAGTTCGTCAGATAATCAGCGGCCCTGTAGTCGTCTCCGCCTTCGGTCCAGTGCATTCCCACGTCCGGAAATCTCTGTTTCACGTTACCCATCATCTCCGGGCTTCCCACGTACCCGTGCCAGGCCACGGTGTTCACATATTTCTTGAAGCCGGGTTTCGTGAGTTGATCCAGCACGCGGCCCCACAAATTGTAATTGTGGTCGAGCGTCCAGATTTTCGTGCCGCACGTTTCGAGCAGTGGGCCGAGAGCTGCCACCAGCCGTTCCTCGTCCTCTTCCGGCCATGAGCACGCCGGCATCCGCCCGCCCTGGTCCGCGTCGACCTCGTTTTGGGTCGTCACCGCGCGCACGTTCACGCCCGCTGCCGCGTATGCATCCACGAATTTCTGGAGGTATCGCGCGTATGTGGGAATATTTTCCGGCCGAATGTTTCCGCCCAACATCGAGTTGCTGTACTTCATCCATCCAGGAGGGCTCCACGGTGAGCCAAACAAAAACACCTCCCGATTCGCGCTGAGCGCCGCCTGCAATGTTGGCAGAATGTAATCGCGGTCGTGATCGATGCTGAAGCGCTTTAACTCCGGATCGGCCGCACCGTCATCGTAGCTGTATGCCGCGGCACTGTAATCGCTCGCGCCAATCGGAATGCGCCCCATGCTCAAGGCATGTCGATCCTGCCCGAACATCGTATGCAGAAGGTTCGCGCGATCGTTCTCGCTCAGGCGCGAGAGCGTGAAGCACGCAGCATCGGTAAACGCCGCGCCAAATCCCAAGATCGTCTGTGCCGGTTTCGCCGGGTCCACCGTCAGGTCCGCTGCCGGGGCCCTTTTCGCAACCTTCGTCCACGCAATCTCCGCCCCCGTTGCCAGCCGCTTGCCGCTCTTATCGGTGACTTCTGTCTGCGGGGGCTTCGTCGGCGCCTGCGCCACATTCCCTTCAACTTTAGCGTTTACCGTCACTCCTAACGCTGAAGCCGCCGCCACGCCCATTCCCAGCCCTGCATATTTCAAAACTTCTCTCCGTGTTGTCACGCTCGACTCCCAGTTATCCCTGAATCATTCATGCGGCCTTCAGCCAAGGCAATTTGCTTCGCCAGCCAGCATACTGCAAAACTTATTGTCTGGGCACCCCGCTAACCCCTAATAAATTGCCAGACCGGACATCCTCACCCGCAACAGGCATTTATTGCGATAAGCTATTTCGATGACTCGGCCGCAACCATTTTGCCGCGCTCTTCGTACTTCTCTCCTCCTCGCAATTCTCGCCTCCGCAGCGCCTGCATTCTCTCAAGAGCCTTCTGAATCCGCCCCCTCCCTCCCGCCTGCGCAGCAGCCGCTACCTTCTGCCGTTGCTGCCTCTGAGCGCCAAGTCTCCCTCCGCACACTACCCGCGAATCTCCTTGCCGATCAGAAGGATATTTGGCTATTTCCCGGACAACTTGCCAAAGCCAAACACTGGCTGCCCACCATTGCCATCGTGGGCGTTACATCCGCACTGGTCGCTTCCGACCCCTACACTGCTCCGTACTTCCGAACAACCAACAGCTTCAGCGGCTTTAATCGCGTCTTCAGCGGAGTGAACACCGGAGCATTCATCGCCGCGGTTCCCGCCTCGATCTACGCCATCGGCCTGGTAAAGAAGGATTCCTACGCGCAAAGCACCGCGCTGCTTGCTGCCGAAGCATTCGCGGACGGCTTCGCGCTTGACCTCGCCTTCAAGGGCATCACGGGCAGAAAGCAACCCATGCAATACGCGGGCAACGGCCCTTATACAGATAGCTTTTTCAATGGCACACACAATCCGTTTCACTCCGGTGGCTTTTATTCCGTGCATGCCATGTCTGCAACCGCAGTCGCTGCTATCATCGCCCACCGCTACCGCAGGCATCGCTGGGTGCCCTTCGTCGCATACGGCATGGCTGGCGCAATCAGTTTTTCGCGCATCACCGGCAGCAACCATTTCCCCTCCGACGTCTTCTTCGGCGGGGCCATGGGCCTCGTGATCGCGCGCTATGCAGTCTTACCCGCAAGATAAGCAAAGGGCTGGAGTTCGAGTCCCCGCGGACCTACGATTTTCATTTAGATGAGCTTGACCCTGTTTTCGCGACCAGTTCGTCCGCGCGCAGGAGGGCATCGTCAATGGAGGCGACATGGCAACCGAGCCTGCACATCGCTAGAGCCGCTCGTGCTTGGGCCAATCATAACAGCCACTTTAATAAGGGTTTAGAGGAACGCGCTAGATTCGCTGTCACTGGCAACCAACTGGGCTCAAGTGGATGAATAGTTGCCAAACCGGCCTAGTGCCTCACGTTGCGCCGGTATCCGTGGCTAAGAATTCCCGGAAGTGTGCCTCATTTTGGCGGCTGTTTCTTAGCTCCGCGCGTTGTGGAGTGCGGGGTCAGGGAAGCCGAGCGATGCCCGGTTGCTTGGCGTCAAACGGCCGCTCAAGAGGGCAACTGCCATGAGCAGGGCCAGCAGCGGATCGCAAGGGTGACGGTGCCGCAGAGAAGTATGCGCGATGTAGAAGGTGACGGGAAACACCAATGGGAACACCGCCACAGGAAAGAGGAAGGGGTTACGGGCAGCCAAGAGACGCAGGAGGCCGCCGATTGTGCCGAGCATCGTGATCGCGTTCCAAATGAGGATGCCACGAACGAGAAGCGAGTCCGAACGGGAAAAAAGCTGCCAGGGCGATTCCGCGCCTAGCCAGGTGGCCACGATGCGCCGGCCGAAAAGCTGGGCATACAACGCGGGATGGGTGCGAATGAAATCCGTGGCCTTTTGCCATTTTTCGTCGAGAAAAGCATTCTCGCCGAGCTGCGCATACCGGCGCGTCTGCTCGTAGCGCGTAATGCGATTCACAGCACGCGAATGTTCGTCGAAGATTTCATTATTCCCGGACCACAATTCGTAAGGAAAATTGGCGCGGACCGGGATGAGCCGATGAAATTGCACGGCATTGCGGATCGTCCACGGAAGGCAACAGGCAAAAAGCACGGCAAAGACGACCATCAGAGGCATCAGCCGAAAGCTTCCGCTACGGAATTGACGGTAGGCCATCCAACCCAGGAGAAAGGGCAGAAGGGCCCCCAGGCCAGGATTCGTCAGCAACGATACTCCCCAAAGCAGCCCATAGAGCGCAAAATCACGCGCGCGCCGGCTATCCGCAACGTACAGTGTGGCCCAGAGCAGCGCCGCCGCAAAAAATGCGGAGAGTGAAGGATCCCAAATCCATTCGAATGGCATCATGACGCCGCTGGGGAAGATTGCCCAGATCCAACAGGCGGCCGCGGAAGCTCCTACGCCTGCGATGCACTTGCCCGCATAGAAGAGCGGGATGCAGGCAAGAGCGGAAAACACGGTGTTCATCAACGCAGCCACATAAAAAGAGGCTACGGTGAAGCTGCCGAAGAGCTTGAAGATTGCCGCAATCAGCAGCGGATAAACCGGAGCGAGCCACGCTGTCGGCCCGGTGGGCTGGCGAAACAAGCGGCAGAAACCCTGGCCGTGCGCCAGGGAGTCCGCAACGTTGCCGACCTCATTCTGAAACGGCACCGAGGCGAGCACTTCCGCAGGAATCAGCCGGGCCTGGTGGAAGAGGAAGGCACACCTGAGGCAGAGCGCCACAACAAGGATAAGCAAGAGCGATCGGCCGAGTTGGGAGATCCAGTGTTTCACGATTAAAGAGAATACTCCGCCGTAGCGCCTTTCTGGTACTCCAACGCGGTAATCGACACCGTGTGGGTTTCGTCACTGGCAAAGCGCCCGCCTCAGAAGGCGGCCGCTACAAGAGCTTGCTCGGTTCGCTAAAATCTTGGTGAGAAATGCTGGTTGGTGGCCAGCAATGCGGGCTAGAGGGATTCGACGCGCCAGAGCAGGCGCGCGGAGAAGGAAGTTTGCACCGTGAAATTCGGACGCCACACGGCAAGAATCTGCGAACCCTGATAAACGCGCTCGAAGCCACCCTCGGACTCGGAAACCGTCTCGATCGGCGCCACCCAGAAACTTTCGGCATTCGGAGCATGCAGGTTGACCCGGACGCGCTGCCAGCCGTCCTCGATCTGGAGATGCGGTGCAGGCAACACGCCCGAAAACATGAGATTCTGCGGGCCCGCGGGAGTAACGAAAAACCGGTCCGCGTCCGCCGGGGCAAGAAAATTGATCACCGATTCCAGGCCAAAAAGAAGCGCTCTGCCCAGGGGCGCGGTCAGCGAAAGCGTAACTTCGCAGCTCACTTCGCAGCCCTGCGGAGCCGGGCCGAACAGAAAATGCTTGGTCACCTTCAGAACCGGAGGATCGGCGGGATTGGCCGCGAATTCCGCCAGCTCCCGCTCGAACACGAGGTTGGCGTGGTTGGCCGAAGAATTTCGCACCTGGAACGCGCCCGCGGCGATTCTGGCCACTTCGTTGAGTTGCAGTGTCTCGTAATCCGCCGGCGTGCGCCAAGGATCAAACAGCAAAAGGCGGAAAGAATGGCGAGCGAAGCGGTCGTAGTGCAGGAATCGCTCGAGGTTCGGCTCCTTCACGTGAACCTGGTCATGGATGGAGACGGCCCCGCCCTGCGATGGCGCGCTGGCGGCCGCTTCACGGAGCCGCGCGTGATAAGCCTCGCGGCGCCGCATGATGGAATTGATGAGCGTCGCGGAAGCCGGGCGAAAATCGAAAGCCGCGAGGCTGGCGCCATCGGAAGGCTTCAGCAGCGCCTGGTATTCCTGCGCTGTGAAGAGGAGTTCCGGCGTGCCATCGGCATCGTAATCGAGCATTTCCACGCGCGGCAGAAGTCCACCGGGCGTGAGCTGGTCAGCCAGGGATTCCGCGCGAATGAGCTTGCGCCAAATCTCCGTCCGAAGATGCGGCGCGTAGAGACCTCCAAACACGCCGTGCCAGTAAGCGTCATTCCCCTGCCCGCGCAACAGAAAGTCGCGCGCCTCCTGCAACTGCGAAGAATGTTCACTGCTGGAGCGCCGCGATGGCACAGAGGCTACACGAGCGGAAACCCGCAGCATTTTCTTGTGCAGCAGATTCGATTCCGAATATTTGCGGAAGAATCCGCGCCACGAGCCGCCGCGAACAAAGGAGAGCAGGTCCGGACGCCCCGCGAATTCTTTATGCAGAGCAAAATAGCGCAAGCGCGTTTCGGTGGGGAGCACCCACTCCATCATCTCCTCGTAAGCAGCCGAGGGAAGATCGGCGCGCCCAAGCGGAACGTGGGCGGCGATGTAGTCGCTGGGCGTGGATATCTTCAGCCACGATGCGTTTTCGTCCAGGGCCTGGAAAAATTTCTCCAGCCAGCCGGCCTTATAGCAATGTGCGAACGTTCCCGGCCACACGCCGAACTTTTCCATATCGTCGCCAAAAGCCGCTGCGCCGCCGGGACGCACCTGGGCGGCTTTTTTGAAATAGGCGATGGATTCCTCGACCCCACGGAATGGTATGAGGTAACGCAACTCCTTCAGCCCCGGGAAAAGCCAGACGGACTTGCCGCAATCCTCGGCAATGTAGGGGCCATATAGTTCCTCTGGCGTGAAGCCCGCGGCGAGAAAGGGCAAATCATCCACGAGCGTGTAACCGACATTGGCCGCAGCCAGAGCTGATGGCAATTGCGGCTCCCAGACACGCTCCGCGAGCCATGCTCCCGTGGGCCGCTTGCCAAAATGCTTTTCCAGGTAATCTGCCATGCGCGTGAGCTGCTCTTTTTGATCCGCCTCCGGGATGGAGATCAGGATCGGCTCGTAGAATCCTCCGCCGATCAATTCAATCTGGCTGGAAGCAACCATGCGGCGGAGGCTCTCGAAGTATTCGGGATGGTGCTTTTCAATCCACAGGAGCAGCGATCCGGAATAGTGCAGCCCGGCGCGAATGCGGGGATGCTTTTCCAGAAGCGTGAGGAACGCCAAGTAGGAATGTTCGTAGCACTCCTCGAAAACATGCTCAAAATTCCCCGCTGGCTGGTGCGCGTGGATGATCAGGATGAGGTGGAACGGCGGGTTGGTGGCAGCCATGGTCTTTCGTTACCTATGATAACCCGACACCCCCGGGAGACGTGCCATGGAAAAGACAGTGTTCCCAGCATTAACCGTTAAGAAGTTGCTGAAAACCCGAGAAACACTTTCTTCAGGGGCTTCCGCCAGAAAACGGCGGACGCAAAAGGCGCGAAAGCCCGTTGGTTTCAGAGTCTTTACGCCGGGGCTGAAGCCCCGGCCTCCTAAAGAAAAAAACTCTTTCCGCGGCCTGCTAAGCCGCAGCAGGGGGTTCTGGAATCCGTTCCATCCGCCCCAGCAGCAAGACGTAGCTGGCAATGCCCAGAAGCAAAACTGCGGTCGCGATGGCGAAAGCGGCGGCGAACGAATGCGTTGCGGAGACAATGTAGCCCGTGACAATCGGCGCCGAAATGGCGGAAAGCTGACCACAGAAGTTCGCCAGGCCGCCCACTGTTCCCACGGCTCCTTGTGGCGCAATCAGCGATGGCACGGTCCACGCCACCGGGGCGGCCGCCGCTAAGCCTCCCAATGCGATGCTGATCCAAATGAGCGCAGCGGCGGGCGATTGCGCGCGGCCGGCTCCCCAGATCGCCAGCCCCAGGCTCGTGCCGACCAGCAGGACCGTTTGGCGCACGCGCGTGTCGTTCCAGCCCCGCTGGATGAGGAAGTCCACAAGCCATCCGCCCACAACAAAATCCGTGATGGCTGCAAACAGCCACGGCACGCTGGTGTAGAACACGGAGTGCAGCAGATCCACGTGGAGTGAAATGGAAAGGTAGGTGGGCAGCCAGTTCAGCAACAGAAAAAAACTGTAGTTGTAAGCCCCCCAGCCAATTGCCAGGCCGTACACTTTTGGTTGACGCAGCAAATATCTCAGTGAGCTTTTTTGCCACAGGCGCAGCAAATATCTCATCAGGCCCTGCTGCGCTACCCGCGCCGGACTGCTTTGCCGCGCGCTCCCATGAGCAGGGGATGCGGGCTGTTCAGCCGGCGGGCCGTGTCCTTCCACCGGATCGCGATAGACCCGGCAGAAGAGGCCAAAATAAATCAGGCTGAAGAAACCGGTGGCGGCGAAACTCCAGCGCCAGCCAAAATGCAGGAGCAAAACGCCAATGAGTGGCACGCCGATCGCCGAGGAAAGCTTTGCCGCCGAGTCGGTGACGGCGATGGCCAAGCTTCTCTCTCGCTCCCGAAACCATAGGCCGATCGCCTTGGCGTTGGCCGGAAAGGTGGGCGATTCCGCCACGCCCAAAAGCAGCCTCGCCGCAAAAAGCCCCGCCAGGCCCGTCGAGAGCGCCGCGCAAAACGACGCCACGCTCCACAAAAATGTCGTGATCCGGCCGACGCGGCGCACCCCCAGCCGGTCCAGCAGCAAGCCCGCGGGGACTTGCATCGCCGCATAGCTCCAACTGAAGGCGCTGGCCAAATAGCCAAACGAAATCAGGGAGAGGCCGAAGGAGGCATGCAGGGCTTCCTGGGAAACCGACAGGTTGATGCGGTCGAAGAAATTGATGATAACGCCAAACGCCAGCAAAAATGCGATTGGCCATCTTCCCCGCTGCGAGGCGGTATCCCCGGTGCTTGTTGGAGATGTGCTCATCATTCGCAGAAGCTAGGTGAATTCCGTTTCAATTTTGCGCATTGTGGTCCAAAGTTTCCCACAAGTCGCGGAGGTCCGGCAATGTTCCACTTGAAAGGAGTGTTGCTATGTGTGGGTAATGGGATTGCTTTATCTGGTCAACATTTGGGCTAGTTGCTGATGTGGTGCAGCAGCCAGCCAGAGATAATCTGCAGTGTCTCCGGCGAAAAAGTCTCCTCAATGGCCGCGTATTCAACGGGTGTGCCTGAATAGGCGTGCTGGAAAAGGTGATTCAAGCCGGGAAGTTCACGCACGTCGGCATCTTTGTTGCCGCCATCCTGCAAAGCCTGCTTCAGTAACGCCAGATTGGGTTTCGCGGGCACTTGCAGGTCCTTCTGCCCGTAGAGCGCGAGCACGGGCACTTGCAGCGCCTTGAGATTCGGAAGCGGGTCGTAATCCAGAAAGAAGCGGAACCACGGGGATTCCATCATGCGGAGTTGCGGCTCCAGAACCGCCGGCGTCATGGCGGCGGCCAGACCGCTCGCCTTCACCAGCGCGTTCAGCTTGTCGTTTAGGGCCACGCTATCTTTTTCTGCGCGGACCAAATCGTACGCGGCCTGGTCGAAGTCCAAGCTTGCTGTCAGCTGTTCGTCCGTCAGCCCTCCGGCTCTGCCGATGAGTTCCGACTGGTTGAGCAGGGTGTCTTCGCCCTTGGTGGCCGGAGCGGCCAGCAGCACCACCCAGGCCACATCCTTGGTTTGCGAAGCGATCAGGGGAGCAATCATCGCGCCTTCGCTGTGTCCGATCAGCGCGATCTTGGCCGGATCGATTTCCTTTCGGGTTTTCAGGTAAGCGAGGGCCGCTTGGGCATCGGCTGCCAAATCGAGCGTGGTGGCCTTGTCCGCGGAGCCCATGGACTTGCCGATTCCGCGTTTGTCGTACCGCAGCACGGCAATTCCCTTCCTCGCCAGGTGGTCCGCAAGCACAAGAAAGGGCCGGTGGTTCGCCAGAGCCTCGTCGCGGTCGTGCGGCCCTGAACCCACAATCAGCAATGCCGCGGGAAAGGGGCCGGCGCCTTTGGGAAGAGTGAGCGTGCCGGCCAGCGAAACCCCTGCCGCCGCGATGGAGAACGAAATCTCTTCCTCGTGATAGGGATACGGCTTCGAAGGGTTTTGCGGGCGCCGCAATTCCAGCGGCTGATCGAAGCGCACAAACTCGAGCTTCGCTTCCGCACCCGTTTGCGACCAATTCCCACTTAGCTTGTTTTTGCCAGGATCCAGAGTGCCTTCAAACACGCCAGCAACCGAGGGAATTTCAAAATGAAAGGCGGCTTCCTTCAGTTGCACGTTGATGGCCGGCAGGCCAGTCACTCCTTGATCCAGACTGTCCAGCGCCCCGATCAACTGGTCCTCCGTGTCATGCGAAACGTGCAATTGGAAACGCAGCCGCAGGCCATGCGTTTCCAGCGCGGTTTGCCAGAGGCCTTCGACGGGGAAAACAGCATCCGTCGGCTTGCGCGCAGCGGCGCCGGGCGCTTGCCGATGAAACATTAGCGGCAGACTTGCGCTTCCTTGCGACCACGTGCCATCAATCATCCGATGATCGGCGGAAAACTTGCCCTCGAAATGCGCGGCCACAGAGGCGACTTCGAGCTGCAACGTGGAACCGGCAATGCTGGTGGAGGTCGCGTCAATCGCGTACACGCCCTGGTCCAGGCTGTCGAGCGTGGCGTGGTAGGTGCCGTCCGCGGATTTTGTCAGATGCAGCACCAGGTGCAGTTGCGCGTCCCCGGCCTGCAGCGTCCCGGTGTAATTGCCTGCGAGCGGGGCGGGTGTCTGCGCAGAGAGGAAGCACGGCAGAGAGGCACCGAGCGCAATGCCCATCAAAAAGTTACGGATTTTAAAGACGCGCAAAGAGAGCTCCCGCAAAGGCATGATTCTTTCACACCCTTGGATGTCAAAGCTGGGGAAAAAGCAGCCTGAACGGCAACGAGTGAGTGCCAAAAAGCAGCGCGCCCCGAGCGATTCGGGGCGCGCTGAGAGATCTTGCGCCAGGCTATGCGCGCAAATGTAGGATTACTTCTTTTCGTACCACTGGGCGTTTATCGCTGTAAATTTCTGCCACTTCTCCGGCAAGTCTTCGAGCGCGAAGATGGCGGTAACGGGGCACACGGGCACGCAAGCACCGCAATCGATGCATTCGACTGGGCTGATGTACAACATCGTTTCGGACTGGTAGGCCGCCTCGTCCTTTCGGGGATGAATGCAATCCACTGGGCAGACATCAACACAAGCGGTGTCCTTGGTGTTGATACAGGGTTCGGCAATCACATAGGCCATGCAAGATCTCCTTTGATGAAGGCAGCGGGCCGGACCTGCTCAGCGCAACCGGCGGAAGACAACTCAACCCAGGCGCTGCCAGGTCACAAGTACCTACACTCGATTCTACGTGGGTGGTTCAAGATTCTCAACCCGTGCAAACGCGCTAAAATAGGCGACCGAGGAGGGGGCATGAGAATCAGGGCTCTGTTTATTGCTTTCGTGTCAGCAGGGGTGATCGTGCTGGCTGCCGCGCAGACCCATGCCCCTAAGGACCCCGAACTCATTGATGCCCAGGGGTACCAGAAGATTTTGCAGCAATACAAAGGCAAGCCGTTGCTGGTGAACTTCTGGGCCACCTGGTGCGAACCCTGCCGCGACGAGTATCCGATGCTCAACGAGCTCGCCAAGCAGTACGCTCCCAAAGGCTTGCAGGTCGTCGGCGTCAACTTCGACCAGGATGGCGACCTCATCCTGATGCGGCGGTTCCTGGCCCGCAATAAGCCCATTTTTCCGAACTACCGAAAAAAGAAGGGTGAAGAGGAGGCCTTCTCCGAAGCCGTGATGCCCGGTTACAACGGTGGGCTCCCTGCTACCTTTTTTTATGCGAGGGATGGCAGGCAGGTCGGGCATGTTTTCGGCGCCGGAGATCACGACACCTACGATGCTGCGATCCGCAGCCTGCTGGCCGAGTGAGCAGAGAGCGGCAAAGGAAAACATATAGAAAAAAGTTTCATCGCCGTCCCTTAGCGCGACGAGAAGATCAGAAGGAGACAAAGATGCTCGATCTGAAAGGCAACAAGATTACTTATTTCGGCCATAGCACTTTTGGGATCACCACGCCCGGCGGCCAGTTCGCGTTGATTGACCCATGGGTCAACACGAACCCGAAATGCCCGGAAACCTTGAAGAAAATCTCGCGCCTGGACGCCATCTTTCTTACCCATGCGCACACGGATCACATGGGGGATCTCCTGGCACTGGGCAAACAGTTCAAACCCAAAATCGTCGTCAACTTTGAAACTTATCTTTATCTCGATTCCAAAGGACTGGGCAGTCAATGCCTCCCGGGAAACAAGGGAGGCACCCAGCAAGTGGGCGATTTCAAGGTGACCATGACCCACGCCTTCCACTCGAGTTCCATCGATGAAAATGGGCAGAGGCTCTACGCCGGTGAGCCGGCCGGGTTCATCGTGAATCTGCCCGGGGGAGTTACGTTTTATCATGCGGGAGATACCGCAGTTTTCGGCGACATGAAGCTGATCGCGGAAATTTACAGGCCGGACCTGGCGTTTTTGCCCATCGGCGACATTTATACGATGGGGCCTCGTGAAGCCGCGTTCGCCATACGCTTGCTCGGCGTCAAGCACGTCATTCCCATGCATTACGCGACTTTTCCGATTCTGACGGGCACGCCGGAAGGATTGCGCGCCGAAACGAAGGACATCGCGGGGCTGGAAATTCACGCCATCAAGCCGGGGGAAACGCTGAGTTGAACCGCGCTGCGCCGGGGCCTTTCGAGGCTCAAGCTAAACTGAAGCCGCGGCTTCCTAAAGAGGGACGGAGAGAGATTACAGATTGTCTCGGGGCTTGAAGCTGTAACAGCGGCGGCGAGCCGCCGCACTCCACAGGAGCCAGGGTGGTCCTGGCGCTCGGGTGTGCTCAGGAACGGAAGAAAATTCGCAGGAAGAAGCCCAGATTGGCGGGGCGCTCCGCAAGCCGCCGCATAAAGTAGGGAAACCACTCGGTCCCGAACGGGACGTAGACGCGCAGGCGGTAGCCGTCCCGCACCAACTGGCGCTGCAGGTCCGTGCGCACGCCGTACAGCATCTGAAACTCAAAATCGTCCTTGGAGATCTTTTTTTCGGCGGCCCAGCGGATGGTCTCCGCGATCATGCGCGGATCGTGCGTGGCAATCCCGTGATAGAAGCCGCTGGAAAGCAGCAGGCGCATCAGGCGAAGGTAATTCCCGTCCACATCGGCTTTCCGCGGATACGCCACTTCGATGGACTCCTTGTACGCGCCCTTGCACAGGCGTATGCGGCAGCCATAAGACAACAGGTCGTGAACGTCGCTTTCACTGCGGTAGAGATAAGACTGGATTACCGCACCCACGGCCGGCGATTGCACGCGCACGCGTTTCACCAGCTCCACGGTACGTTGCGTATACACCGAGCTTTCCATATCAATGCGCAGAAAGCTTTCATACGCCGCAGCGCGCTCCGCAATCGAAAGCACCAGCCCTTCGCAGAATTCCACGCTGAGGTCCAGCCCGAGTTGCGTCAATTTGCACGAAACGTTGGCGTTCAGCTTTTCCTCGGCAATGCGGTCATAAATCTTCAAATAGGTGTCGCGCGCCTTCTGGGCATCCGCCGGCGTGACCACGTTTTCGCCCAAGCAATCCAGCGTCACGGCGATTCCCGCGTGGTTGCACGCGCGCGCCGCTGCAATCGCCTCATCCAGCGTTTCGCCCGCAACAAATCTGAGCGCCATGCGCCGTGTAGTCGGGTTGGAAGTAACCCAGTGCGCGAGACCCTTACTGTCGGAGAGTTTGAGAAGAATCGTGCGGAGCATGGACAGTCTGATTATGCTCGTTGTTACCCGGCGAGGCCAGTGGCGAGCTAGTCTTTGTGCTCTTCCAGGAACTTTTCCGCGTCGATTGCCGCCATGCAGCCGGCGCCGGCCGCGGTGACTGCCTGGCGGTAGCGGTGGTCCTGCACATCGCCAGCGATAAAAACTCCTGGAACGCTGGTCAGGCTGCCGTGACGCGCGATCAGGTAGCCGTTCTCGTCCATCTCCAGCTTGCCGCGGAAGGCCATCGAATTAGGATTGTGGCCGATGGCCACGAACACGCCATCCAGCGCGATTTCCCGTTTTTCTCCGGTTTGCGTTTGATGTAGGAGCACGCCGTTCACCAGTCCGGTGGGCGATAGAATTTCCGCCACTACATACGGCGTGACAAACTCGATCTTCTCGTTCGCCTTGGCGCGATCAATCATGATTTTCGAGGCGCGAAATTCATTCCGCCGGTGGATCAGGTACACCCTGCTGGCATAGCGCGACAGAAAATTGGCCTCTTCCATCGCGGAATCCCCGCCGCCGACCACGGCAATGGGTTTGCCACGGAAGAAATAACCGTCGCACGTGGCGCAGGTGGAAAGCCCCCGGCCGATCAGCTCCTTTTCACCCTTTAGCCCGAGAAGACGCGCCGAGGCTCCCGCGGCCACAATCAGCGATTTCGTTTCATAGACCTCATTGCCTGCCTTGATTTTGAATGGCCGCTTTGTAAGATCGACCTCGCTCACCGTGCCGGCTTTGAACTGCGCCCCGAACTTCTGCGCTTGCTTGCGCATATTCTCGATCAATTTCGGGCCCAGAATGCCATCGGGAAATCCGGGGAAATTCTCCACATGTGTGGTGAGGGAGAGCTGCCCGCCGGGTTCGTGCCCTTCCAGGACGAGCGGGCTCAGATTGGCGCGCGCGGCGTAGATCGCCGCGGTCAGCCCCGCACAGCCACTTCCGATAATCACGACCTTGTGCATGCGCATGGCTCCGCAGATTGGATTCTCAATCGGGGCCTAAAGGTACAGAGCGAACGATGATTGTAACATCCTCGCCCATACAGGAAAGTGCAGGTATGGAAAGTGCGCAAGCACGGATTATTGACACTCCCTGGGGCTGAGCGTAGGTTTCAAGCAAGGTCACTTCCATCCGGGAATATTCGCTTTTCAGGGGGCATGCGATGGAGAAACAGATAGGCGTGGTCAGCTATTGGCTGGGTATGGTGTGCGCTCTGCTCACGATTGTCTTTCGCGCGCTGGCGGCCATTGGCATTTGGCCAAACCTCGTGCCCGCCGAGGGTGCGCCCATTACCTATTACACATTTTTGCGTGGCGGCGTTCTGCTATTCCTCGCTTCGATTGCCTCGCGCCAGGTCAGCGAGTGGCGTACCGGCAAATCCTGAGACAAAACAGCAGCACAGATTCCCAACTGCATTCCCACCTGCCCCGGTACAGAGCAGCCAATTTGGCGAAGCTTCCCTGCATATACCGATGGACAGCGTACGGGGCATCTATCTACAGTAGAAAGTCAATTCTCCCATTTTGCGAGGAGGCTGCTGCATGGATCCGCGCTATCCCATCGGGAAATTTGAACTGCCCAAAGAAGTGACGCCGGCGCTGCGGCAGGCGGCGATCGACGATATCGCCGCCACTCCCGCCAAAGTCCGGGCCGCGGTCGCCGGACTCAGCGACGCGCAACTTGATACTCCGTATCGCGAAGGCGGATGGACCGTTCGCCAGGTGGTTCACCATCTTGTGGACAGCCACATGAACGCGTACATACGGTTGCGCTTCGCGTTGACCGAGAATCAGCCGACAATTAAGCCTTACGACGAAAATAACTGGGCCAACCTCGAGGACGCCCGGAGCGCGCCAGTGGAAGTTTCGCTGAGGCTCCTGGAACCGCTGCACGAACGCTGGGTGCGATTGTTGCGCTCCGTGAAGACTGAGCAATATGCCCGCACTTTGCTTCATCCTGATCACGGCGTCAAGAATCTGGACTGGCTTTTGTTTCTGTATACCTGGCACGGGAAACATCACACCGCGCATATCACACAACTCCGCAAGCAGAAGGGCTGGTAAATCTTCGCCGCCAGAGTAGCCGAAGCACGAGCGCGTCGTGTACGATGGGTCAGCAATCTTAGGCAAAGGAGAACAGATGGCGCGAGCGACAGGAGCCTACGCAGTTTTCGAGACATCGCAGGGCAATATCGTTTGCCGGCTGTTTGAGAAGGAAGCTCCCAAGACGGTGGAGAATTTCATCGGGTTGGCCGAAGGCACGAAGGAATTTGTCAACTACACTTCCGGCAAAAAAGAAAAGCGCAATTACTATGACGGCCTGATCTTCCACCGCGTGATTCCCCAGTTCATGATTCAGGGCGGATGCCCGAGGGGAGACGGCCGCGGGGGGCCCGGTTACAACTTCGCGGACGAGTTCCATCCGTCACTGCGCCATTCCAAGGCGGGCAAACTCTCCATGGCCAATGCCGGCCCCGGCACCAATGGCAGCCAGTTCTTCATCACCGTTGCGGCCACGCCGCACCTGGATAATCGGCACACCATCTTCGGCGAGGTCGTCGAAGGCCAGGACATCGCCGACAAAATCTCGAATGTGCCGCGCGATTCGATGGACCGCCCGCACACACCCGTGGTCATTCAGAAGTTGCGCATCGAACGCGTGCCGTAGGACACCTATGCTCTCTCCCGCGCGCCTCACGGAACTCATGGTGGAACTGGTGTTTCTGCTCCTGGGGACTCTCGTCGTGTGGCTGGGAGTCAGCGGACGCGTCTATTTCGATCGCCGGAGCATTTCCTGGCTCGTCCTCAGCGTCGCCTTGCTGGCGTGGGGCCTTCTGGCGCTCGCCCGGCCCGGGCAATGGTCGGCCCGCTGGCAGAAATGGAACCGCGGACTCTCGCTGCTGCTTTTGGGTGCAATCATGCTCGCGGCAACACGCGTCCCTTTTCTCTGGGTCGGCAGATTATTGGCGCTTGCGGGATTGGTGCTAATCCTCAGAGGCATTTTTGGTTCCATCCTGATTTTGCGTCACTCCTAGCTTCGCTTTGGCTATAATGCGGGGCCAGTGGTAGCCTTCCCCGAAACAGGGATTCCGCCCGAGGAACCGAATTGCAGTTTTCATTTCTTCTAGAAGGAGATGACTTGTGTTGAAAGAATTCAAAGAATTTGCCATGCGCGGCAGTGTTTTGGACCTTGCTGTCGGCGTGATCATCGGCGCGGCATTTGGAAAGATCGTGGCTTCACTTGTGGATGATGTCCTCATGCCCCCGCTTGGGCGCTTGATTGGGCATGTGGATTTTTCCAACCTGTTTTTGAGCCTCAGCGACAAGCACTTTGACACGCTCGTGGCCGCCAAAGCAGCGGGCGCTCCCACCCTCAACTATGGCAACTTTATCAACACGATCATCAATTTTTTGATCGTGGCGTTTGCGATCTTCATGGTGGTGCGCTCAGTAAATCGCTGGATGCCGAAGCCTGTGCCGCCCCCGCCTCCGGTTACGACGAGGGATTGCCCGCAGTGCGCCATGCCCATTCCCGTCGCGGCAAGAAAGTGCGGGCACTGCACCAGCGCCGTCTAGTTTTTCGGCGGAGACTTCTTCAGGTTGGATTCCAGGTGGGCGCGGAGGCGCGTCAGGATGTTTTCTTCGTGACCGTCTTCCAGCTCCTTTTGCACTTCCTCGAGCGCGAAGTGGACGACGTCATGGTGATGCAATTCCAGCGGTGCGGTGGACTCGCTGAATCGCAGCCAGAGCCGGTGCAGCAGATTCACTTCGTTCGCCGTCAGATTCGGCGCGTGCGGGCCCAGCACTTTGTACACCTTGTCGCCGTTGGGAAGATGAATTTCCAGATTGAATTGCGGCTTGGTATCGCCCAGTTGCTCCCAGGCATCCCCAATCAGACGGGCCTGCTCATCCGTTGATTCCCTCGGCGAGTGGCCGAGCACAATGGTGCTGGATTGCAGCGAAGTGGCCGCGCGCAGGATGCCGTCCCACAAGTTGCTGGCCGCCACCACCGCGAGGCGCACGCTCTTGCCCCGTTTTTCCGCAATGGAGAGCGCCTGGGAAAACAACTGCTGCTCGATGCTTCCAAAAAGCTGCTCGGCTTCCAGATCGTATTCGCCCGATGCGGACCGGCGCAACAGGCGCACGTGCAAGACGACAACATCGCGCCGCCCGGGTTTCACCCGCTCCAGCACGTTGCCCAAATGGTAGAGCGCGTGGATATTGCTGACCGGCACCAGGATGTTTCCCGCGCGCGCACCCACGGATTCCGGGGTAAGCTCGCTTTCCATCGCCAGGTGAAACTGGTCCATCTCCACATGCTGTATGCTGCCTCGCGCACGACGGTTGTATTTCTCCGATGCCGTGAACACGATAAACAGGAAGATGGAGAACGTCACACCAGCAACCGTCGCTTCGGGCTTCGTGAACAGATTCACGACCGCGATCCCCAGCAGCGTAAGGGTGATCAAACTCAGGCCCATCGGGAGCTCCACCCCAAAGATCCGGAAGTTCAAGGGCACGCGGTATTCGCGGTCGCCGGGGTGGGTGTAGCGCAACACCAGCACCGCCAGCCCCTTCATGGCAAAACTCCAGATCACGCCAAAAGCGTACAGGTTCGCCAAGAAGGTGACTTGGCCCCGGCTGATGATGATGGTCAGAATTTGCAGTGCTGCGATGGTGTTGATGATGCGGTAGGAGGTGCCGAATTTGCGGTGCGGCTGGCGGAACCAGTCCGCCAGGACGCCATCTTCGGAGACGCGATTCAGCACGCCGTTGGAGCCGACGATTGCGGTGTTCACCGCTCCCGCCAAAATCAGCGTCCCAACCACGACGACAAAGCCGTGGAAGACCAGGCGTAACAGGAACGGGCCTTCCAGGTTCATGGCCAGGCCGCCGATCAGGTTCTCGAGGAAATGCTGGCGCTGCGCGTCCGGGATGATCATCACCGCGAAGAAGGAAACCAGCGAGGTGAACACCAGGCTGTAAATGAAGATCACCAGGCCGGTTTTCTTCAGGTTCGGCAGTTTCGGATGCTCGATTTCCCGGTATACCTGCGCCCCAGCGATTTCTCCGCTCATGGCCAGCACCGAATGCCCCAGCCCCACAAAAATCGCAATCATCGCGGCCATGTGCGCGAATTGCATGCCATAGAGCCAGCCCATGGCGTTGGGACCGAGCCTGACGTTTTGAGGAGATGGGATCGGCGGCAAAGCCGGATGGCGGATAAAAACGGTGTAGAGGCACCAACTGATCAGGATCACGACCATCACCGTCGTGATCTGCATGATGCGCATGGCTTTCTGGCTGGATTCGTGTACGCCCTTGATGTTGTACCACCAGAAATAGGTTGTGCACATGATCGCGAAGCACGCCGCGCCTATACCCGGCGCGATGTGCAACCCGATGTGGAGGTAATCGGAGGTTTCGTTGATGAGGCCGACGATGTACTGCCCCGCGGACACGCCGCTGATCGGGCCCGTCAGGATGTAGTCGAACATCAGGGCGGAGACGCTGAACTTTGCCAGCGTGCCTCCCATGGCCTCTTTGACCACGCGGTACACGCCGCCGCGCACGAACATGCTGCAACTCTCGACGTAGATCGCGCGCACGCAATAGGAAAACAGCATGATGCCGAGGATGAACCACGGCGCGGCCTTGCCGATGTAGCCCTCGGCTTCGCCACCGGCGTAGTAGGCCGAGGAAGCAAGGTCGTTCAAGACGATGGCTGCCGCGCGCCAGAAGGAGATAAAGCTCAGCAGCGCGGTGGTGGCAACCAGAACACGCGGAATTCCATTACCCAGGCGGCTCTGGGCAGCCGGGTTTTGGGGAGAGCTGCTCATTCGTTAGAAGGACTATTGACCTGCGATTTCCATGCTCGCACCTTTTTTGGAGCAAGTCTAGTTTGGGAATCGCCGAGAGATCTTGCAGGAAACGGGACGCCATGCGCGGCTGGATTTATGGGCGGGCGTGAGTCATGATTTGGCAGAGTCACATTCTTCACTAAAGGCCAATTATGCGCGCACCATTATCCAGGTCCTGGGCGGCTTGCGTCGCGTTGCTCCTGCTGGCTTGCGGCACGGCGAGAAGGCAGGCGAAGGCATCTTCCGCACTTGCAAAAGACACCGACGAGATTGTCGCCAACTACCGGAAAATCATCGTACTGATGAATGGCGCGGGCGCGCTGGACCCGGGTGTAAGAGAGCGCGTCTCCACGGCTGGAAAAATCCTCTTCCAACAAGACCAGGAGCGCCTGGCCGCACTGGAAGAGCAGATTACTCAATCTCTTGCCGGCGGGCGAACTGCTCCTGCCGAAGAGTTTTTAAGCCGCGTGGAAAACTATCCGGAGTATCGCGACGCGGACAAGCTTGCCTTCCGGGACACACTCGAAGGACTGGCGGCAGCAAAGGAAACCGCGGCAAATGCGAAGCTTCTTGCCAGAATTCGCGATGACCTGGCGGCGCTGGAACAGATTCAGGCGCTCTACCAGAAGGAGATCGGCGAAATTCTGGGGAATCTGCAAACCCGCGGCATGGTGGTTCACCGGGAAGCCTGGGAACGTTACGTCAGTTTTCTGCAGCAGAAATATTCACGCGAGAAGATTTTGAAGGGGCTGGAAGGGACGCTGCCGCCCGCGGAAACGCGCGGCGGCGGTGCGAAGAAAAAAACATCGAACGGCGAAGTGTTTGGAACGGACCTGCCGCCAAAAACGCTGGTGTTGACGTTCGATGACGGGCCGCATCCTCGCTACACCGACCAAATCCTGGAAATCCTGAAGAAATATGGATTGAAGGCCGTGTTCTTCGAGGTGGGGCGCAACCTTGGCCCAGAAACCACGGATGCCAACGCCAAGCTCGCTCCCACGGCCGCGGTGAGCACGCGAATCCTTGCGCAGGGATCGACGCTGGGAAATCACAGCTACAGCCATCCGGTGCTGCCGAAAATGGACGAGGCCGGCTACACAAAAGAGATCGATACCACCAGCGCTTTGCTCACCACGCTTTTGAAGGCACCGCCGGTATTGTTCCGCCCGCCCTATGGCGCGATCAACGCGGGCATCCTGTCCAAAGTGCAAAGCGACAAAATGAAGGCGATTTTGTGGAACGTGGATTCGGAGGATTGGGCCGATCCCGTGCCGAATTCGATTGCCCAGCGCGTGCTGCAGGAAGTGGAAAAACAAGGGCACGGAATCATCTTGTTTCACGACATCCACAAAGTAACCCTGGAAGTGCTGCCGCAGTTGATTGAAACGCTGCAGAAGGATGGATTTCAGTTTGCTTCCTGGAACGGCAGCGCGTTCGCCGTGGAAGGAACGCGCGGGCTGGAGACGGCCCAGTCCCAGCCGGCTCCGGTGCCGATCTACCGGGAAAGCTGGGCCGCGGTGATCGGCATCGATGCTTACCAGACCTGGCCGAAACTGAGTTACGCGGCGAACGACGCGCAAGCCGTGCGCGATCTGCTGATCAAGAAATACAATTTCAAGACGGATCACACTTTTCTGCTGCTGGACAAGGAAGGGACGCGGCAGAACATTTTGTCGCTCTTGGGAGATAAACTTGGCAATCCCGATCTGGTGAAGCGCGAGGATCGCGTGTTCGTGTTTTTTGCAGGGCATGGAGCCACGCGGCATCTGGCCTCCGGGCGCGACCTGGGCTACATCATTCCCGTGGATGCGGACTTGAGCAATTACGAGGGCCAGGCAATTTCGATGACGAATTTTCAGGATATTGCGGAGGCCGTTCCCGCAAAACACATCCTCTTCGTGATGGACTCCTGCTACAGCGGGCTGGCGCTGACGAGGGGCGGGGGAACGCTGGGTGTGGGCAATTATCTGCTGGAAATTTCGCGGCGGACGGCGCGGCAAATGTTCACCGCGGGCGGCATGGACCAGCAAGTGGCGGACAACGGCCCGAACGGCCACTCGGTGTTTACGTGGACCTTGCTGCAAGGGCTCGACGGGCGCGCGGATTTGAATGGCGATGGCGTGGTCACCGCAACGGAACTAGCGGCGTACGTGACCCCGGCCGTGTCGGCGCTGTCTCACCAGACGCCGGCGTTTGGCAATCTGCCCGGAAGCGAGGGCGGCGATTTCATTTTTGAGCTGAACCACGAGACGGAATTCCTGAATGAGAATTCGGCGCAACTGGGCGATGAAGGAATCAAGCTGAACACGCAATTGGAACAATTGCGCGAGCAAATCCGCAAAGAGGCGGCGCAGAACGCCGAGCTGAAGAAACAATTGGCGGCAGCGCAAGCGCAACTTCAGGAGGGGCAGCAGGCTGGCAAAACTGGCACGACGCCCGCGGCAGGTGCGGAGGCTGGCGTCAAGGACGTGCCAGCGGCGACAAACGATGAGGGCATGCGGCTATACAAAGAGAGAAAGTACAGCGAGGCCGCGGAGAAATTCAAGCAAGCCGCCCAAATGAAGCCGGACAGCGCGTTGTTTGCGAATAACTCGGGTTTCGCGCATTTCAAGCTGGGCTTGTATGCGGAGGCCATCGAGTGGTTCGAAAAAACAATCGCCCTGGATCCAAATCGCGCCATAGCCTACTTGAATCTGGGAGACGCGTATTTTCAGGTGGGGAAAAAGAGCGAGGCCAAATAGGCTTATCAGAAGTATTTGCAGTTGCAGCCGAATTCCAAGGCTTCTGCCGGTGTGCAGGAGAAGTTGAAGAGCTTGGAGCCGCCGGTGAATTAAGCCGCAAATCCAAAGTTGCAGAGGGATTTCTCCGCTCCGGGACGGCAAAAAGCGCCGTCCCTCGGGTTGAAATGACAGATTTTGGGCGGTGGAGGATGTGGAAGAAATCCAGTTTCGGTTTTCAGGTTAAGTGGTGGGGCTGCGAAATTCCTTGGCGCAATCCGTGCAGGGGCACATCGAGCGGAGATAGTCGTAGCTGAAAATTCCCGTGGAGTGGCCGTCAGTGAAGTTGATCTGGATGGCGTAATTGCCCACTTGCGTCGCCGACTGCGCGCGCGGCTTGGGCTTGAACATTGGTAACACGGCCGAGGGCGCGGGACTACTCTCCGCAAACGCCTGTTTCTTGCCGCGCTCGTCGTTGCAGGTGGCGCACGGACAATTATCCCGGAGATAGGGAAAATCGAAGTGGCTCTCGTGGCCGTCGGCCCACGCGATGTCCACACCCGCGCCCGTTTTCACGTGAATTTTCACGGCCGTGGGTTTTTTGCGATGATCGATTGGGATAGGCATGGGGGAAGAGTTATCAGTTGTCGGTTATCAGTAGTCAGTTCACAGTTTACCGCCGGAATGAATTTTTCTGAAATCCGTTTGCCCGTCTAAGGGTTTGCCGCTCCCCGAGAAAAGCACGTTCGCAGAGTTGCGTGCGGCCTAAAAGCGGCGGCGAGCCGCCGCACTCCAAATGGGCCGAGCAGCCGAGACCCAAAGGGCTTGCGGACATGGGGCGCAGCGTGCTGCGCCCCTACGAAAGCAAAATCCGTGGGCCCTACGGTCGGAATGACACAATTTGCGTGGTGGACGATGTGGGAAAATCCAAGGCAAGAGTAACCCAAGAGCAGCTTGGAAAGATCTGCAATCTAGCGAGATGGGGCGCAGCGTGCTGCGCCCCTAGGAAAGCATGAAACCCAAGAGCCGCCCAAGAGTCGCCGGTGCAAAGACTGGCCCAGTACAGGAGGAGGATCAGTGGGCGTCTTCCTTTGTCTTATGGTTGCAGCAATCGCCTGGAGGAATCGGGTTGCCGTGCGGGCACGTGGTGGGATGGCCGAGAAAGGAGCAGATGCGCTGGTCGAGTTCCGGGCTGATGATGTGCTCGAACTTGCAGGCCTGCGTGTGCGCCTCGTGATCGTCAATCCGGAAGGTGTCCTTGAACAATCTTTCCGCCAGACGGTGACGCCTGACCACATCGCGCGCGCGGCTCTCGCCTCGCTTGGTCAGTTGCACCTCATGATCCTGCACGTGCACCAGTTGCAGATCCTCCATTCGCGCCAGCGTGCGCACGGGATCCACTCCGCCGGGCGTGCGGATGTGCTGCAGGTCGGCCTTGTTGCCTTCTTCGCTACACACCCAGATTTGCTCGAGCAGGTGATCGAAGTGAATGCCATCGTCCATGGAGACACGCTGGTCCACCGCCAGGTGCCCGTGCGCCAGCTCGATTCGCCGGTCCGCTTGCTGCGCGATATCGGGGTCGTGCGTCACCATCAGGATCGTGTGGCCCGCGCTGTGCAGCTCGCGGAACAATCCAATCACGATCTCCTCGTTCGCTTCGTCCAGATTGCCCGTGGGCTCATCGGCAAGGATCAGTTTGGGCTGGTTGATCAGCGCCCGCGCGATGGCCACGCGTTGCTGCTCGCCACCGGAAAGTTGCGAAGGCAGGTGCGTCATGCGGTGGGTGAGCCCCATGCGTTTCAGCGCTTCGGAGGCCTGCGGTTCGTCCGTGACGCTGTGAAAGTATTGCGCCAGCATTACGTTTTCGAGCGCGGTCAGGTAGGGCACCAGGTGAAACTGCTGGAATACAAAGCCGATCTTTTCGGCACGGTAGCGCACCAGCTCGCTTTCGCCCAGGTTCGCCAGATCGACTCCATCCACGATCACGTGGCCCGAGGTCAGCGCATCCAATCCGCCGAGAATATTGATCAAGGTGGTTTTGCCGGAGCCCGACGGGCCCATGAGGGCCACCCACTCGCCCGCATGGATTTTTACGGAGATGCCGTCCAGAGCGCGGAGCGTCCCGTATTCCTTTACCAGCGATTCGATCACCACTTGCGAGCTCACGCTTCACCTCGGAACACTGATGCGGGACGTATGCCGGCCAGCCGCCTCAATGGAAACGCGCTAGCAATGGAAACAATCACGGTGACGGTCACAGAAAAAGGATACACAATCCAGCGCGGCTGTGCAGCCACGCCGAACACCGCTTTTCCCAACCAGATGGATAGGAGCAAGCCGATCGCCGACCCGAGCAAGCCCCCGACAATCCCCATGAGAATGGCTTCGGCGAGGAACAACCGCACCACGCGCCGCACTGAGCCGCCAATGGCCTTCATCAGGCCAACATCATTTTTTCGTTCGATGGCTACGTTGCTCATGCCTGCCATCACGCACAGGGAAGTTAGAATCAGCACGAGTACCACCGTTGCGGAAAGCAGGCCGCTGATGCGGTTGTAGATGCGGCCTTCCGCTTCGGCGAGTTGCTTGATGCCGTGAACGTCAACGCCGGGAAGGCTCTGTCCGAGATGGGCGATGAACTGGTTCAACGAATTGGGCGTGCCAGTCACGCTGAGTTGGATCAGGCTAATGCGCCCGGGCAGATTCGCAAGGGCTTGCGCGGTGCCGAGGCGCGTGAAAATCTGCGTGTCTTCCGCCCCGCCAGTGGCCACTACCGCAAATATTTTGCAGGCCGCTGTGCGTCCTTCATTTCGAAGCTGCAACGAGTCGCCCGCATGCACTTGAAATTGCGTGGCGGCCTTGGCGCCGACTTCGCACGCTGCCGGATTGTTCTCAAGCGACGCGAGGTATTCGCTGCGCCGGCCCGGGCGAATCTCGGTCAAGCCGTGCCCCTCCGTACCTGCAATCACCGCGGGCTCGAAGTGAATCTCTCCCACTTTGGCAATTTCGCCGATAACGTATAGAAAAGCTACGGCCGGGACCGGCTTGCCTTCGTTGTGTGCGGGTAACTGCCGCAGCACCGTTTCATCCAACGTCGCGCCATTTCCGTCCGTGCCGGTGTCGCGCGGGGCAACGATCACGTTCGCTCCAAGCCCGCGAAATTCGGTGGTCAACCGCCGCTTTGCATCAATCTGCAAATTTAGAAGAGCCGAGGTCACCGCCGCGCCCGCTCCCAGCGCCAGCAAAATCACAAATAGCCGGGCATAATTCGCGGTGAGCAGCCTCCGCACAATGCGCCAGAACATTGCGGTGGTTGGCATCATTCGCCTCGCAAAATCGGCGCCGGATCGTAGCGCGAAGCCCGGCGCAACGGAAACGCGCTGCCCAATAGAGTGATCAGTGCCGCGAGCACAAGAATAATCAGAAGCACAAAGAACTTGGGCGCCGGGGCAAAACCGAAAATCCGTTCGCCGAGCAGGCGCGCCAACACAATGCCAAGCGCGTAGCCGATCCCGCCTCCCACAAACGCGAGCAGCAACTGTTCCGCGGCCAGCAGCACACCGACAAGTCCGGAGCCCGCACCCAGCGCCTTCATCAGGCCAATCTCCGTGCGCCGCTCGATTACCGATGCCGCCGCCGAAGCGCCCACGGCCAAGGCCGAGGCCAGCAGCGCCGCAAACGTCACCAGCCACAGCAGCGTGCGCACCCGCGTCAAGATGTTTCCTTCACCTTCGGCCACGCGCCGGATCACGCGCACGTCCGTCCCCTTCAGCTCTTCGCTGATTTGCAGCGCGATCGCGCTGATGTATGGCGTGCAGTACCAAGTGTCGAACTCCGCCGGCGTCATGGTCTTGGGATCTTTTCGCGCAAAGGCATCTTCCGGTTTGGTCAGCGCGCTCACGTACAGGCGGCGGTATTGTCCCGGTTTGTTCGCCAGTTGTTGGGCCCTGCCAAGCGACGCGACAATCGCATCGTCCTCCGGCCCGCCGGTCGTCAAAATCCCCACCACGTTCAGCTCCATCCCGGTGGACTTGTCGGTTGCCGCCACACTCAGGACATCGCCCACCTTCACGCCGTATCTCTTGGCAAGGGCCGCACCAACGACGCAATCCGTGGAATTATCGTTGAACCACTTCCCTTCCACATGCCACCACGGATTCGTCTTCTCGATTCCCGTTTCGTAAGTGGTGCCGTCAGGGATGGGAACCTCCCGGTCGTGCCATGTCCCGATGAACGTCGTCCTGCCGATCGCGCGCAGCGGCTCAGCGGCCGTGTTGTTCACTGCCACTGCGTCCACTGGCACATCCAGGATTGGCGCGAAGGACATGATGTTGAAGCGCCAGAAGATTGTTTTGAGTTTGCCCAGGTCCGCTTCCGGCAGGTACGCGCCGGCATTTGCCGGGCGGTAATCCACGCCGCCAATCTCCAGCGGCAAGGAATCCGCCAGCGGCGTCACCAGCAGATTCGCACCCAGGCTGCGGAATTCCTGGGCCAGACGGTCGCCCACGTCCAGCGAAACGCTCAGCGCCGCCGTGGCCACGGCCATCCCCAGCGCGAGCGCAGCCATGGTCAACAACTTACGGCGTGGCCGGCGTGTAAATGAATCCGCTACGAGTCGAAGGAACATTTCACCTGGTCAAAATTTCGGTGCTCGTTCAGAACCAACGATTGCTTCTCATTCTCTGGAACGCCGGAAAAGCCTTCCTCAGGGGCTGAAGCCCCGTAATAGCCAAGCACCTAATGTCGGAGCTAAAGCTCCGACCCCCTGAGGTGCGGAGTTTTTCAGCAAACTTCCAAAACGCCTGCTATTTGCCTAGCGCGGGATCTCTTCCGCGGATTTCGTTAGCGCCGAAACATCAATCACGATCGTGTCGCCATCCACTTTCGATGCGAAACCAATGGGATTGCACCCGCCTTTTTGTCCGATCGACGGAATGTAGATGGCCGAGGCGCAATGCCGGCAAATGACGTTCTGCCCTTCCTGCCGGTAGCCATCCGCGCCGCAAATCAGGCAGGCATCCAGTGCCGTACCGTAGCCCCCCGGCTTCTTGATCACCATGAAGCGGATGGCCTGGCCATTCACGTTGATGGAAAACAAGTGCAGATTGCCATCCTGCACTTCCGCCACCGGGATGCGCACAAGATTGTTCACCGCTTCCACGGGCTTCGCTTGCACCGGAGCCGCATTGACTCGCGCATAAATAAAATCGGCCGTCAGCGCCAGGATCACGCTCAGGCTCATCACGGCGGCCGCAATCATCCACCGCCGCTGCCGCCGGTTTTGCGCCTCCAGGAGGCGGCGCTCCGCGTCATTCATTGGCGCGGTCGCCGCTTTGGCGTGCGTCGCCGATTGCCACTCGCGGAAGATCATCAGCGCTGCTGCGCCAAACACAAATATGAAGAAGAACAATTCATTGCGCACGATCGGCCCCAGCAGCGCCATCTCGCCTTTGCTCGAAGGCAACCAGCGCGCCTCGCTCAATTCGTGCAAGCCCGTAACCGCAAGTTGAATCGCAACCAGTATGAGGATCGCGCTGGTGACCGCGAAAAAGCGGTGCAGCGGCACCTTGAGTGTCCCCTTGAAAAAGAAAACTCCCACCGCCACCGCCGCGGCAATCCCCACGCCTGTGCCAATCCACGTTTGCAGCCCTTCGGTGGACATCTCCACCGCGCGCAGAATCAACGCGAGTTCCGCTCCTTCGCGCAGCACCATCAGGAAAACGAATAGCGCGATACCCCATCCAGCGGCCTTGCCGGCACGCTCCGCGTAACTCTCGACTTTGTGCTCAATTTCCTTTTTCAGGTGCCGCGCGACGCGATTCATCCAGATGATCATGGTGACCACAAAAACGGCAGCCACAAGCAGCAGCAACCCCTCAAAGCCGTCTTCGCTGATCTGGAAACGCTCCAAAGCAATTGCAGCCGCAAGACTTAGCGCCACGGCGCTGGCCACCCCGCCCCAAACGTAGCGCGCCAGATGGGCGCGCCCGGTGCGCGAAAGGTAGACGAGGATGATACCGACGACGAGTGCGGCTTCGACACCTTCACGAAGGGCAATGAGGAAAGCGGAGAGCAAGGGAACTCCAGATGAAAATCATTTGCAACAACAATACCAGTTTACCCTCCCCCCTTTCCTTCGTCAAGCTCACCCTTCCTTCCTGTCTTAGCTCCATAATTCTGTCACCCCTTAACGGCAACGTGAAAATGTCACCCTATGAGACAGGAGACATTCACGTTGAGTCAGAAGGAACTTCAGCGAGTGAGCGTAATTACC
>Ga0208457_1000668_pt1 | contig 30723 bp, 31 predicted proteins | sample June2015DPH_10_1_FD_185513 | JGI IMG/M metagenome (GOLD analysis project Ga0208457, IMG submission 185513) | Peatland microbial communities from SPRUCE experiment site at the Marcell Experimental Forest, Minnesota, USA - June2015DPH_10_150... | ecosystem: Environmental > Terrestrial > Soil >... | reverse complement strand
AAGCCAGCCACCGATACCTCAGAACGCAGTTTAGCACTGCGCTGGTAGGAAGGCGTCCTAGCTGGACAGAAGCTGGGCTGTGAGGTCCAGTGGACCGGTTAGGATTGCGAATCCCGGTGGTAGTAACAGCAAAGAGAAGTGAGAATCTTCTCCGCCGAAGGGGCCAGGGTTCCCCGGCAACGATCGTCAGCCGGGGGTAAGTCGATCCTAAGGCATAACTTAACCGATTATGCCGAAAAAGGGAATCCGGCTAAAATTCCGGAACCATAGAGGTACATGCGGCGACGCAAGCTTAGTGTTGACGTTTCGGGGTAAGCTAAGCAGGGTCTTCGCCTTGTTTAACCGTATAAACCTAGGGAGTGCCGTAATGGCGAGAACTAGGCGAAATCGGGAATAGCAGCCCGTTTTAGGGAGGTTTAGCTGATCTCTGGAGCCACTGAAAAACGCACTAAGAAGGATCCTTTATGATCGTACCTAGAACCGACACAGGTGTCCCTAGGCGAGAAACCTAAGGCGTGTCGGGTATACACTAATGCGAGGGAACTCGGCAAATTAGCCCCGTACCTTTGGTATAAGGGGTGCCTGTTCTTTCAGCCTTGTGCTGTAAAGAGCAGGTCGCAGTGACAAAGGGGTCTCGACTGTTTAATAAAAACACAGGAAGCCGCAAGAGCGAAAGCTTGTGAACGGCTTCTGAATCCTGGCCAGTACAGGTACCTGAAACCTGGGTCCAACTGGGCCAAGGGCCTGCAAACGCCGGGAGTAACTCTGACTCTCTCAAGGTAGCCAAATGCCTTGTCGGGTAAGTTCCGACGTGCATGAATGGATCAACGAGGGCCCCACTGTCCCCGCGTAGTACCCGGTGAAACCACATAACGTGGACGAACAGTCCACGATCTCCCAGCGGGAAAAGAAGTCCCTGTGGAGTTTTACTGCAGCCTGCCGCTGGAATACGGTTGTGGATGCAGAGCGTAGTCGGGAGCCGTCGATCTCAGGTTCTCCGGGATCTGGGGGAGGCGCCAATGGAACACCGACTTTCTGCAACCGTGTTTCTCACCAGCCCCTTGCGGGCTGGAACAACGGTAGGTGGGCAGTTCGGCTGGGGCGGCACGCCCTTGAAAAGATATCAAGGGCGCCCTAAGGTTGGCTCAGGAGGGACAGAAACCCTCCGTAGAGTGCAAGGGCAAAAGCCAGCCTGACTGAATCCCAAACAGTAAGGGATGCAGAGGCGAAAGCCGGGCTTAGCGATCATCCATGTCTCCCTTGGTGGGTGCTGGATGTGTCAGAAAAATTACCCTAGGGATAACAGGCTCGTCGCGGGCGAGAGTCCCCATCGACCCCGCGGCTTGGTACCTCGATGTCGGCTCTTCCTATCCTGGCCCTGCATAAGGGGCCAAGGGTGAGGCTGCTCGCCTATTAAAAGGGAACGTGAGCTGGGTTTAGACCGTCGTGAGACAGGTCGGACTTTATCTGCTGGGAGTGTTGGCTGCCTGAGGGGAAAGGGTCCCTAGTACGAGAGGAACGGGACGCTGTAGCCTCTAGTTAACCGGTTGTCTGATAAGGCAGTCGCCGGGCAGCCACGCTGTTGTGGATAAGAGCTGAAAGCATCTAAGCTCGAAGCCTCTCCCGAAAAGAGACAGCCATTCCCGTTTACCGGGACGAAGGCTCCCATAAAAGATGGGTTTGATGGAGCCGGGGTGTAAGCTAGAAGACTTCGGTCGACTAGCTCAGCCTGCGGCCACCAATCGCCTGAGATGTCGAGTCCATTGATGGTGTTTGAGCGATATTTGCGTGAGACAGTTTCGGTGTGGAGTGTGATAAGTTATGTTTGGTCCTGTGCATGGCGTATGTCATAATTTTGATCTATTTCAATCATAATCAGCATTCTAACTTAATTTACTTCAATTGTTTAAGTTACGATAAATTCAAATTTCTAAACCAGCACAAGGCTTCTTGAGCATGCATGAGTGAGAAAAAGCGGGTTATCTTCCATTTAGACATGGATCACTTCTACACCGCGGTTGAGGAGCGGGAACGTCCTGAAATTAGGGGTAAACCTGTAATTGTGGGTGCTAATCCTAAAGGGGGCAAAGGCAGAGGCGTCGTTAGCACAAGCAATTACGAAGCCAGAAAAGCTGGCGTACGCTCAGGCATGCCAATTTCCCAAGCTTGGGGGCTTTGTTCAGAAGCGATTTATTTGCCTCCGAATTTTTCCTTGTACATTAAGGTTTCAGGCGAAATCATGGACATAGCACGCAAGTACGCGGATAAGTTTGAGCAGTGGGGAATCGATGAGGCTTTTTTGGATGTTACAAGCAAAGTTAAAGATTATGCTGAAGCAGAAGCCTTAGCTCGAAAAATAAAGCAGGAGATTAAAGAGAAGCAAAGCCTCACTTGCTCCATAGGTGTAGGACCAAACAAGCTTATCGCCAAAATCACGAGCGATTTTCAAAAACCTGACGGTTTAACAATTGTTAGAGAAGAGGAAGTGGAAAAGTTCCTTGCGTCGTTGCCGGTGCGTAAGTTATTGTGGGTTGGACGTAAAACCGAGGCAAAGCTGAAAGCATTAGGTGTAAACACTATCGGCGACTTGGCACGTTATGACCCTTCAGCGTTAACCTCAATGTTTGGTGTGATGGGTTTGCAGATGCATTTGATGGCAAAGGGCATTGACCGAAGTGAGGTTGAGGAGAGAACTGGCGTTAAAAGTGTAAGCCATGAGACCACGTTTGAGGAAGACACTGCAGATTCTGCTGTCATTTTGCAAGCGTTAGACGCTCTTTGCGTGGAAGTTCAAAAAGCAACCGAAAACCAACATTTACTCTTAAAAACTGTTACGTTGAAAATTCGTTATGAAAACTTTGAAACCCATACCAAAAGCAAAACCCTGCCTTTCCTAACCAACCGCCTCTATGATCTACAAAAAACCGCGAGAGAACTACTCTCTACTTATTTGCGGAAAGACCGCAAAGTCAGGCTCATCGGCGTTAGAGTTTCAAGCTTAGTTTCCGGAGAAAAGCAGAAGACGTTAATTTAAAGGTCAGTAACCTTTTCTGGTACTAAGTGTTGACCAAACGTTTCTTCACTGGCAACTTCGCTGAGAGTTTTTCTTGCCCGCACAAGACGCAAAAGCTTACTTGATAAATCCAGTTTTTCACGAGCGTAGCCGACTGCTAAAAGCAAGAGAACCTCAAAGTTTTCAGGAACCTTAACCGCTGCCTTAACTTCCTTCTCATTAAAGCTTCCAACGCAGCAGGTGCTTAAGCCTTCGCTGGTGGCGGTTAAAATCATGTTCTCCACTGCTAAGGCAACGTCGATGGCGTACCAGTCGGGCGAAGCTTTCTTGTCGCCGCAAGCAACAATCACGACTGGTGCTTCAGCAAGGAATTTTGCGAATCTGCCCTTTGAGAGGATTTTTCTTTTCTCGTTGTCAGTAACTGCAATAAAATGCCATGGTTCAATATTTCTCGCTGAAGGCGCAAGTCTGGCAGCCTCCAAAATTTTCTCCAGCTTTTCTCTTGGCACAGGCGTGTCTTGGTAGACGCGGATTGACCTTCTTTCCTGCACAGCCTCAAAAACATCCATAACATTCCCTTACTAAACTAGAAATGAATTTCACGGTATATTAGCTTATCAGAGTCTACGCTTCATACTTTGTCGGGTCTGGCACGCCTGCTTCACGGAACGCTTTATTTGTGTGGAGGGTGCTATTTCACTGTGGGGGATGATGTCGCCGTCCCAGTCTGATAGGGAAAGATGAGGAGCTTATGACGGACAGACCCCGACGACTTATTGTCAAATATTTCATGGTATGCTCATAGTATTGTCATCACCCGATTGTTAATAGGGGATGCTCGCAGTAATTGTATCCCACGATGGTTAACAGAGAACTACCCGAAAGCCAAATCCCACGAAGAGTTAACAGAACCAAATACGAAAATTTAATTAAGTTAGAACTAGATTGAGTTTGTTGGGGCTTCGTTGTGACATTGTCGGAGAGGCAGTTGAAAGAACGCATAATTGTGGAGCCTTCAGTTATAAAAGAGGCAAGGGATTGGTGGAAGAAGGGAAGTTGGGACAAAATTGAGAATCGTATACTAATCGATCCGTTTGAACCAGAAAACCTTGGCCTCACATGTTACGACTTATCGGTTGGTGAAGAATATGTTTCTTTACGAGATCCAGATACCGTTAAGAAGCTTAAGGAAGGCGAAGTGATTAGTATAGATCCTTCTGAGACGGTGCTGGTTCTTACCTACGAATATGCGGCTTTGCCCAAAAATGTCACGGGGATAATCATTCCAAGGGCAAGGTGGATATTTGAAGGTTCTCTCTTAAGCGCAACACGTATAGACCCAACGTGGTACGGCAAGATGCTCGTGGGTTTCACGAATTTAACCAAGTCAACAATCCTGCTTGGATTTAGAAAGACCTTTTGCACTTGCATCTTTCTGCCTTGTAACGATGTTGAGGGCCATCTTACCAAAAAGGATGTCCCATTTCTTGGCAGAACAGCGATAGACTCGCTCACTTTTGCGTTTGCGCGGCCACGGCAATTAATGAGGGCACAAGAATTTACACGAGAACAATTTGACACAGTGGTCAAAAGTTTTGGCTATCCATGGGATGTTGTTCAGTGTGCAATAGAAAAAGGAAGAGAAGAGACAATACATTATATTGAAAAAGATGTGGCGCCACGTATGGTTGAAGAAGCGACCCTTAAGGTGACGGAAAGAGCCTATAAGGAACTTTTCGCCTTGCACAAACAACTTACTAATGTTCTAATGGGTTTGGTAATTACTGTTGCAGCAGGCGTAATTTCGGCCGTAATCCTAGCAGTTCTTCATTTCATATGATTGGCTTTCTGATCTTCCGTATATTTTCCACATTTCTTTGGAGTTTTGGATAGCTGCCTTTACAGAATTTTCCAATATCGGAATATATTTGCAAGGAAATTTTTGTGCAATTCTTTCAGCACTTGCCTTACCCATTCCAGTTAAGGTGATAAAGCTCTTGGGTATGAATGAGTCATGCCTATATGTGAATCGACGCGCCAAACCTCGGTATTCTAAGTCACGAAGGTCTTCCAACAAGTCGGGAGAGTATAGAAATTGGTCAAGAAATTTGTACTTTAGAGGTATCTCTTTCTGAATGCTTTCAATACATTCCAAAAACTCCGGAAGGCTGACTTCATCTCTTCCCTCGGCAAGAAAAGAGTATAACACCATTACAATCGCATTCTGTCTTTCTGACGCAGTTTCTAATTCCGACATCTTTGCCTCCTCACCTGATTCCTTCTATAACTTCCTCCAATAGTAAAAATCCAGTTCTGTTAATAAACCCCTCGGAAGCACCGGTATTTCTTTTAGTAGCTTAAACTCTTTATAAGGTAAGCGTTCAAACGACTGACTTAGGAAGTAGAGGCTTGAGTGAAAGTGAATTTTGGTTCTGTTAACTCTTCGGCACTCGCATGGACAGAGAGGAGTCCATGTTAACCACAGGCGCTTTTTGAGGTTCTGTTTGTCGGATAAGCATAGAGGGAAAAAACAAGTGGATAACTTTAATACAGAATGCGAGCCATAAACACTCAACATGAGTGAACCAACTAAGAATGAAGAGCAAAAGAAAGGCTGGACTAGCGAAGATTGGAAGAACATGATTGATGCAGTCGCACCGTTAATTCAAGAGTGGTTTCAGCTTCAGAAGGAAAAAGAGGCTTCATACGAACGGCGAATAAATTCATTAAGTAAACATAACAGAAGGCTATCAATTTCACTGATTACATTTTTACTTGTAGTCGTTGGACTTATGAGCGTTTTAACTATTTATGGCAAGGTTAGTGGTGACGCTTTGCTTTTTCTAGTTGGAACTGTTACAGGCTATGTAGTCATAATGATTCAGAATTTGACACAACCATTATTTGAATCCAAAGAAGAGGACTAACAAGCAAGAAAAATTAGGGTTTTTTGGATTGAGTTTCCAGTATTCCCTCTATTTTTGCTATTCTTTCGCCTTGCGCCATTGTTCTCTTCCTGAACTCCCATGATTCTGCAAACTGTGCTGTAATCATTACTCCAAGTATAGCCTCTAAGATGTACGTAGTAAGTTATCAACCGAAAAGTAACAGCCTCATGGAATCAGCCTTTCAACCGAAGAAGTACCAGAACCAAAAGAATATAGTCATCTCACGACAGTTAACATGGAGAAGCCATATCCCACCAAGTTAACAGTACCGCTGGGCGAAATATTAATAAATCTCACGGGAAGATTACATGGTGCTACTTCCTAGTGGATGGCATTCCGCGGAACGGAGTTTTAGGGAGCACAAAAACTATGTCACAAAATAATACAGCTAGCCAATTAGTCCTTAAAGGAACAACTACAATAGGTGTCGTCTGCAAAGATGGCGTAATATTAGCTTCAGACACCCGAGTAACCATGGGCTTTTTCGTCGCTCACAAATTCGGGAAAAAAGTCTACAAAATAGATGACCATTTGGGCATGACAATTGCCGGAACCGTCGCAGATGCCCAAAGAGTCGTGGATATACTTACGGCTAACGCGCAACTCTACAAGATTGACAAGAACAGGCCAATGCCAGTCAGCGCAGCTGCCAGGCTTGTTGCTAACTTGCTGTTTTCCGCACGTTACCTGCCTTTAGCAACACAGGTTCTAGTCGGCGGCATAGATGACACTGGACCGCACGTGTACAATCTAGACCCGTTCGGAAGCTTAATGGAGGAAAAGTCGGTTTCAACTGGTTCAGGTTCACCAATCGCTTATGGTATACTCGAGGATAAGTACCGTGAAGGCATGACCCTTGCTGAGTTGCTGCCAACAGTTGTTAAAGCTGTTAATGCGGCTATGAAGCGGGACGTTGCAAGCGGCAACAGTTACAATATCACGGTAATCGACAAAAAGGGTTACCGAGAATTATCAGACGAAGAAAAAAGTAAACTTCTCAAAGCAGGAAGTTAAACACTGTGGCGCGCACCCAAGAGAAAGAAAAAGACAAGATAGAAATTAGCCAATACATTTTGGAAAAAGTTCCAAGAGAGGCAGAAGTAACTAGAATCGAATACGAAGGACCCATGCTAGCGGTTTACACAAAGAAACCTGAGATTTTAGTTGACCAAAGCAGCATAGTGGCAGAAATCGTCGGTGTGATTCGCAAAAGAATAGTCATTCGCCCCGACCCTTCAGTTAGAACACCAGAAATTGAAGCAGAAAAAATCGCTCGAGAACTAATCCCTCCTGAAGCCGAAATCACCGACATAAACTTTGACCCAAGCCTTGGCGAAATAATAATTGAAACAAAAAAGCCCGGCTTGGTAATTGGAAGAAACGGCGCTGTTTTGCAGGAAATTATAAAGAAAACCAAGTGGCGCCCCCATGTTTTGCGGAGTCCACCGATTAAGTCGAAGATTGTTACTCACATGCGGCATTATCTTCACTCGGAAAGCAAAGAGCGAGAAAGAATCCTTCGCACTGTTGGCGAGAGAATCTTTAGACCAAAAATTTACGATGTCGGCGACATCCGAATGACTGTTCTCGGTGGAGCACAAGAAGTTGGTCGCTCAGCCTTTCTAGTTAAAACACGCGAAAGCAGCGTACTCTTAGACTGCGGCATTAACCCTGGTTCAAATCGGCCTTTTGAAGCGTTTCCACGCTTTGATTCGCCAGAATTCCAGATTGATTCTTTGGATGCTGTGGTTATTAGTCATGCTCACCTTGACCATTGCGGTTTAGCGCCGTTCCTATACAAGTATGGTTATGACGGACCAATTTACTGTACTGCACCAACTTCAAATTTGATGACAATGCTGCAGTTGGATTATTTGGACGTAGCCAGCAAACAGGGCGTTACTCCATATTATGACCAAAAGGACGTGCGTGAGTGCGTTTTGCACACGATTCCGCTTAGGTACGGTGTTGTCACCGACATTGCACCCGATATTCGCCTGACTTTACATAATTCAGGTCATATTTTGGGGGGTGCAATGGTTCACCTGCACATTGGCGAAGGCTTACATAACATTGTTTACACGAGTGACTACAAGTTTGCGAGAACTATGCTGTTGGAAGCTGCAGCAACGGAGTTTCCGCGCATTGAAACAGTGATTACTGAGAGCACTTATGGTGGAGCAGAAGATTTTATGCCTTCCAGGGTTGAAGCTGAAGAAGCTATGACACGCGTCATTAACCAAACTTTGGAACGCAAAGGCAAAGTCCTAATTCCAGTGCCAGCCGTTGGCAGAGCACAAGAAATCATGCTTATCATCGACGGTTACATGAAGCGCGGCTTAATGAAGGAAGCCCCAGTTTTCATCGAAGGCATGATTAGCGAAGCTACAGCCATTCATACCGCCTACCCAGAATACTTGGGCAGGGAAGTCCGCCACAGCATTCTACATGAAGGAATTAACCCATTCCAAAGTGACTACTTCACCATCGTGGAGCACCCGAGCGTTAGGCAAAGCATTATGGAAGGGGAACCATGCATTGTTTTGGCTACTTCAGGCATGCTTGAGGGTGGACCAGTAATAGAGTACTTCAAGAACTGGGCTGGCGACGAGAGGAACACGATAATTTTTGTCAGTTACCAGATTGAAGGCACCATGGGCAAAAGAGTCCAAAAAGGCGTTGGTGAAGTAACAATGATGGACAATGAAGGCAAAATGGCAGCGATACAGGTTAAAATGAAGGTAGAATCAATTGAAGGATTTTCAGGTCACTCAGACAGGCGGCAACTGGTTAATTATTTGACTCATCTTACACCTAAGCCTGAGCGAATCTTTGTTTGCCATGGAGAAAAACAGAAGACCATAAACTTTGCTAACTACTTGGATAACAAGTTAGGCATTAACACCGTTGTTCCTGCAATTCTAGAAACTTTTAGGCTGCTGTAGGCAAAGGCTCATTTGAAACTGGCGTTTTTTCCCGCCAAATCCTCATATTTTTTGGACAAATAACCACTCGCTCTTCACCTAGACGTGCAATGTCGCCGCCGATGGATTCTGTAAAGTCATAGAGTTCGTTTACCGCGCTTTTTACGTCGTCGATACTTTTATTTGCAAGAGGAGTAACTCGGAGAATGATTATGTTTCCGTTTTTAACTTCGTTTTTTATATTTTCTATGTCGGTTAGTTCTTTTAGAGGCACGGCTTTTAGGTAGGTTTTGTTTAGGGTTTCCGCGGTTTCTTGTTTCTGCTCTACCGGAGGTGCAACTGTTTCTTGTTTTTGTTCTTGTGGCGGAGCAACTGCTTCTTCTTTGGGTTCTTCTGGAGGCACGGCTGGTTTTTCTGGTTCAGGTTGTTGTTTGGGTTTGCGGAATAGGCTGAATTTCATTTTCCTCTCTCAACCACATATTATTAGAGTTGCAACAGTTAAGCGTTTCTTTAACTGAATCCTAAATGGTAATACGCGTGAATATTTTATTTATGTTTTACTAATCTGTATTAGCAATCACAGGTTGACTGAAAAGGGCAAAGGCGAGGCTTTGGCGTTTTTACTTACTTATGCTAAGAGAATTATAAGATTATTTGCAACTACTATAACTAGAAATGCAAGGATACCAGCATAGGCAACCTTCAAAAATTTGCAAGAATATTTGAAGGATTTCGTGCTTTTATTTTGAGTTTTCATAAGGGTTTTGTTTGCCAGAATGTATGTAAAAGCTATGAGTATCGTCGCTGCAAGCTTGACCACTAAAAAAGCTCCAATGTTTGTGCTAACTATGCCTGCTAGGAAGGGGTTTAACTCGGCAGCTCCAAAGTATAGAACGCCTATAACTGTGGTTAAGCAGTCTATGGAGCCCATGAAGATAAGAAGAAAACTTGGAAATACCTCTGTCTTTAGCATGTATACGCCTTCTCCCTTACTCATCAGGCGAGAATAATCTAGTTAAGTCTTTATGAATTAGCTTGCCGTTCTCGATATATTTCTAATTTCAAAACATGTGCTATTTTTATGATAATTGCCGATTTTCATAATGAGTTAAGTGAAGCCATGATGTTATCAACGTCTTTGTTATGATTTGGCTAAATTCAGGTTTATTTAACGGGCTAGAGTCTTTTCACGCGATAGTTGTCAAGAGTTAGAGAGCTATTGAAGGCAAAAAGACACAGCATCTTCGCATAAGCCTTATATTTTAAATGTTAAACCTTCTTGCTGGAAGGATTTAGTCATGCACAAGAAACTCTTGATTCCTGGCCCAACAGAAGTCAGCCAAGAAATACTTAACGAGCAAACTCATCCTCTTATAAGTCACAGAGATAAAGAATTCTCAGACTTATACGGTGGAATAACCGCAAAACTAAGCAAGTACTTCGAGTTACCCGCAGATTTCAAACCCACAGTCACCACCTCCTCAGGCACACTTTGGTTTGACATTATCGGAAGAAGCATCGTAAAACAAAAAGCGTTAGCATGCATAAACGGCGCTTTCTCTCAACGATGCGCTGAAACCCTACGTGCATGCGGCAAAAACACTGATTTCTTAGAAGTTGAATGGGGCAAAGCCGTCAAACCGGAAATGATAGCTGAAAAACTTGACAGCGGCGAATATGACACATTAACAGTATGCCACAACGAATCCTCCACAGGTGTAAGAAACCCAATAAGCGAAATAGGCAAACTTGTACGCAAAAATTACCCAAACATAATCTACGCAATCGACGCTGTTTCCTCAATGGCAGGAGACAAAACACTACCCCGAGAAATCGGCTGCGACATAATTTTTGCTTCAACACAAAAATGCTTCGCTCTGCCACCAGGATTAACCGTTGCATTAGTTAACGACCGAGCAATTGAGAGAGCTAAAGAAGTTCCATTCAGAGGCACATACACGGATTTGGTTGAAATCTTCGAGTTTGAGAAAAAACATCAAACACCCTTCACCCCATGCATCCCCTTACTCTACGCTTTGAATAAACGCATGGATCTTTTGCTGGAAGAAACATACGACCATGTTTACCAGCGCCACATGGAAATGGCTCAGTATACACAGCAATGGGCAAAAAAACATTTTGAAATGTTCTCTGAACCAGGCTACGAATCAATAACCGTAAGCTGCATAAAAAACACACTTGGCAAAAGCGTTAAAGAACTCAACCAGAAGCTCGGTGAGAAAGGCTACATGATATCCAACGGTTACGGGAAACTATCTGAGAAAACCTTCCGCATCGGACACATGGGCGAATGGAACCTAACAGGAATCAAAGAAGTCATCAGCCTAATTGATTCGATTTGGGGATTAAAAACGTGACATTCAAAGTCCTCATAAGCGACAAAATATTCGAAGAAGGCATAAAACTTCTCGAAGAAAAAGGCTACCAAGTCACACGAGCATGGGATACTCCAAAAACTGAACTTCCCAAAATAATAGCTGACTATGACGTATTAATCGTAAGGTCAGCAACCAAAGTTAAAGAAGAACTATTAGATAACGCAAAAAAACTCAAAGTAATCGGACGTGCAGGTGAAGGCTTAGACAACATTGACTTCAAAAAAGTCAACTCCCTCGGCATAGCCTTGGTAAATACTCCGCATGTTTCCTACATGAGTGTTGCAGAATTAACAATAGGTCACTTACTGGCGCTTGCAAGAGGCATCGTGCAAGGAACCATAAGTTTGCGTGAAGGAAAATGGGAAAAAGAAAAATTAATTGGAACAGAAGTCAACGGCAAAACCCTCGGAATTATCGGTTGTGGCTACATTGGAAAAACAGTTGAACGCTTAGCCATATCATTGGGCATGAAAGTACTCGGCGTTGAAGAATGCGTCTATGACCGGTTTGTGCCCCTAGCTGAAATGTTGCCACAAGCAGACTTCATCACAATCCACGTGCCCTTGACGCCTCACACTAAGCACATGATTTCCACAAGAGAGTTTAACATGATGAAAGACGGCGTAATGCTAATTGACTGTTCCCGCGGTGGAGTAGTTGACCAAGAAGCACTTTACCAAGCATTAGTGTCAGGAAAAGTTAAAGGTGCAGCATTGGACGTTTTCGAGGATGAACCACCGGAAAACAGCAAATTATTAACGCTAAACAATGTGATTGCTACGCCGCATGTTGGTGCTCAAACATATGAAGCCCAGTTAAAGGCAAGTGTACAAATAGCTAAAAGAGTTATAGAAGCGCTGGAAAAAACACCTTGAGCTGAAACGTTTGGTAGACATTAGACCCTTCAAAGCCATACGGTACACGCAAAAAGCTGGCAACCCAGAGAACCTCATAACTCAACCGTACGATAAAATAGATGCCGAAATGCAAAAAGAATACTACCAGAAATCACCGTACAACTATTGCCGACTGATTCTGCCAATGGAAGAAAACAAGTACCAAGTGGCGCAACAGCGGATTCAGCAGTGGCTAAAAGAAGGCATATTAGCCAATGAAACTGAACCAGCAGTTTTCGTTTCACGCCAAGAATTCACCTTGGACGGCAAAAAATACGAGCGCACAGGATTAATCGCTGCCCTGCGCCTTTACGATTACAGCGAAAACACGGTGTTCCCACACGAAATCACTTACAAAGCACCAAAAGCTGACCGGTTAAACATGCTTCGCACCGTCCAAAAAGACCTTGAACCAGTGTTTCTGATTTATTCGGACCATGAAAGAAAAACTCTGGCTTTCCTGCGGGAAGTAGCGAAGACTAAACCAATAATCCAAGTTACCGATTCATTGCGAGTTAAGCATACCGTTTGGAGAGTTACTGACCCACAAAAAATAAAGCAACTACAAGCAAACCTAAGCAGCAAAACCATGGTAATAACTGACGGACACCACAGGTACGAAAGCGCATTGGCTTACCGAGACGAAATGCGCAGCAAAGGAAACTGGACAATGGATTCAGCGTTTAATTTTCACATGTCTTACATGGTTCCAGTCCAAGAGGAAGGGCTTGTTGTTTTGCCCACGCACAGGCTTCTCAAAGAATTCAAGCTAACCGCTGAAGTTTTGGAAGAGTTCAAACGCTTCTTTGATGTTTCAGAAATAAAGCCGACTGTGGGAGACTTAGAGGATTTCTTGAAAAGCCATGTTAATGAGCATGCCTTCTGCGTTTATGATGGCTTGAAAGCTTACGGTTTATCGCTAAAGCATGACAAAAGCGTTTATGATTTTGTGAACGCTAACGTTTCTAAAGAGACAAAAATTTTCGATGTAGTAATACTTCGCGATATCGTTTTCAAACATATTTTGAAAACAGGACAATTGAATATGGATGAAAATATCCTTTACGTGCGGTGGACAAAGGAAGCGGTGGAGAAAGTTAACCGTGGAGAAGACAGCATCGCATTTCTGGTTAACCCGATAAGCGCCCAAACCGTTGCAGAGATAGCGCAGCAGCATGAATTGTTGCCTGAGAAAAGCACGGACTTTTACCCCAAGATGGTTTCTGGTCTTATGATGATGGATATTTCTGTGAGCGAGAAACTTTAAGCTAAGCGCTAAGCTGTTTTTTTCTGCATGGAAACTATTATAAGCGTTAACTTAGAAAACAGAGCTAAATTAGGAAAAGAGGAAAGAAAAAATGGGTGAATTAGAAAAAACAGAACCACTACCACCACCAGAACAGAAAACAATTGAAATTAAGGCTACAAAAAAATACATTGCTGAACTGATTGGAACTATGGTGCTTGTGCTAATGGGCTGCGGCGGTGCAGTTATTGCAGGTCATTATTATTATTATGACATTGGAAACGTGGGGATAGCTTTTTGTTTCGGTCTTGCTGTGTTAGCTATGGTTTACGCGATAGGTAGCATTTCCGGTTGCCACATAAATCCGGCAATTTCAATATCGATGTTTGTTGCTGGGAAACTAAGTGCAAAAGACACGGTATTTTACGTTGTTTTTCAATGTGTAGGCGCAATAATTGGTGCAGGCATTCTTTACGCGATAGCAATAGGAAATCCAGCGTACAATTTAGCCACTATTGGTTTAGGAGCAAACACATATTCTACTTATTCTTTAGCGTCTGTGCTGATTGCCGAAATAGTCTTAACTTTCATATTCGTGCTTGTCGTTCACGGTTCAACCCATGAAAGAGTACCTAAAGGATTTGCGGGATTATCTATTGGCTTAACCTTAGTGATGATTCATCTTGTAGCAATACCTATAGATGGCACTTCAGTGAACCCTGCGAGAAGTTTAGGACCAGCACTTTTTGTCGGCGGTACAGCGTTGACTCAGCTTTGGGTCTTTTGGGTGGCTCCGATAATTGGCGGAATCTTAGCTGCTGTTGTCTGGAAACTCTTCAAGTAAACCTAAAAAACAACTAATCCCTTTCTTTTTTGTTTGTGACAATATTATTTGACGAATTTTGTGGCGTGCCTCTTGAATCTTTTCTTGCAAACAAGGCTGCAGAAATGGTAGGTTTCACCCTCATAAGTGATTTTGAATTTAGCTGTATTTTCGTCAAGAACCATGCCGCAAACAGGGTCTCTAAACATTATTTGTTTTAATGCCTCATGCATGATTCTACTTTCTGCCTATTATGATTAGCGGTGGCGAAAGTTTAAAGCATCGAGACTCTTGTGCTCGGAGCAGTCTGATACCTCCCTTATTCAAAGTAGAAGAAAGTGGAAGTAAGTTGACGTGTAAGCTCTCTTATTGGTTAATGGTTTAGCTGGTTGGTTAATCGTCTTCCGCGTCTTCCTTCGCTAATTCAACCGAAATTGTATCGTCATGGCTGACGGCTTTTTTTCGTGTTTCTTTCTTGCTTGGCGGTTCCTGTTCTCTTCCTCTCATGAATCCTTCCTCAGCTGCGCTGATTTCGTCCTCATCTAGCATTTGTTCTCTTTCCCGTGTGTCGTATATGTCTTCAGTTTCGTCTTCTGTTTTGTCTTGCGGTTCTCCGGTGTAGATGTAGGGTTGGGGCTTTTTTCTTGTTTTGCTCATTTTTTCTTTAACCTCTCTAATTGCTGGAAAAATTTTTGACTTAAACAAACTATAACTTCGAATTACTTTTATGACTATGTGACTGAGCTCAGACAGTCACATACATCGGCACAAAAAAGTTGGTGCTAAATCTAAAATGGATAACAATAGTCACTCAAACTATTTTTCATGTGCATAATACTCTTGATTGTAAAAATAACATAATTACAAAAATATGCCCTTTCTAACTGCAAATTACCCGTCTTTGAAGAAAACCTAACTTTTAACGTACTCTTTTGCCTGAAATTGTGCTAAACCTTTTTATACACCAAACCCGACTGTTGGGGTGTCACATTAACTCATGTATCACAAAGCTCCTGAAGCTTTTAGAGAAATCATGAAAAAGTTCTGTGGCAGGAGAAAAAATAATATATGCAAATTCAATCATTTAAGGACTTTCCCTTAACTGGGGAAATCCTCAGAAGTATAGAAGAACTTGGGTTTGAGAGTCTTTTTCCAATTCAAGCTCAAGCAATAATGCCGTTGCTTGAAGGCAAAGATGTCATCGGGCAAGCGCAAACGGGAACAGGCAAAACAGCCGCTTTCGGCGTTCCCATGGTTCAACGGTTAAACCGTGAAATCCGCGGTGTTCAAGGTTTGATTTTAGTGCCAACCCGCGAGTTAGCCGTGCAAGTAGCCGAACACATGGCGTGTTTCGCAAAATACGCTAGACTGAAAGTTTTAGCCGTTTACGGCGGAGAATCAATCAACAAGCAAATACACGCCCTATCAAGCGGTGTTCATATTGTTGTCGGCACACCTGGCAGATTAATCGACCTCATGGAAAGGCGAGTGCTAAACCTCTCATCCGTCCGCATAGTGGTTCTTGACGAAGCAGACAGAATGCTTGATATGGGCTTCATAGAAGACATCGAGCTTATTCTTTCGAAAATACCGTCAGATAGGCAAACTAGCCTTTGGTCAGCAACCATAGATCAATCAGTAATGAAAGTATGCAACAAATACATGAAAAACCCGCAGAAAATCCTTGTCAGCAAAGACGAAATCGCACTAACACAAATGAAACAGTTCTACACAGTCGTCAATCAACACGGAAAGTTCGAAGCCCTCTGTACCATTCTTCATAGCGACCAAGTGGATAAAGCCATCATTTTCTGTCGAACTCGCAGAGAAACAAGCCGGCTCGCAGACCAACTCTACCGCAAAGGTTGCCGAGTACAAGCGCTGCACGCTGGCTTTACCCAAGCGCAGAGAGACCGCGCAATCAACGACTTCCGCTCGGACAGACTCAACCTGCTAGTAGCAACGGACGTTGCCGCAAGAGGCTTAGACATTCAAGGCATAACCCACATAATCAACTATGACGTGCCAATGGATGCGCTAGTATATTTCCACCGCATAGGCAGAACTGCACGCAAAGGAGAAGAAGGCACAGCCATAACACTGGTAAGCTACGGTGAAATGTCAGACTTCAACAACATCAAAGCCCTGACCAAAACAAAAATTCAAGAAATCAAATCAGCAACCGCCGAAGACGACTCACCCATTAAGAGTTTCTTTTAAACTATCAACCTCTCAACTGGGAGAGGCTTGACTCTTAATTCTAATAGTTGGCGTTTTCTTTTTTTGAAATAGTAAAGTAAGCCTACAACGGCAACAGCAAACGTTGCAGAGGAAAACTCTGGTTCAGAACGCAAGCCAAAGCAAACAAAACTAATTTTTTCTTGCCTTTTTCCGTTCATACCAAAAATCATACGGCCTAAAGAAACAGTAGGCAACAATTAGTAATCCAACGTAGAGAGCCACAGTCACAAGTGCAACGTCAACGTTGCTCAGTTGCTAAACTCGCCCATTTCAATCGTTGGTTTTGCTGGAAATAAAAAAAACTTAGCTATGCTCCTATAATGCTCTCAGTATGCTCGTAGTGTTTGCGGAAATTGACACATTTATGTTAATTTGCTATGGTTTCAGATGGGATTAGGAAATAGTCGTGATTAAACTAAACAAAAATGATTTAAAAGGTGCTTGCGATGTTGCGTAAAATCTTCATGTAAATATTATGAAGCGTTATTATTTCTTTTTGCCCATGAAAGCTCATGCCAAGGCGAAAGAGGGCACTTTCCATTATGGTGATGCCAATAGCGATTCTCTTATTTTTTATTGGATGGAGTCTCTATTGGATAGGGTCCAAAAAAGAACCGCGCAGACACAAAGTTAAGTTACCTGGTCAAAAAGAACTCGCCTTCATTGTGCCAATACCAGAACAGCAGCATGCTATCACCCACCTATTCCCCTCAATGTATGCAGTAACAAAGCGAGCAGACGAAAAGTAACACCTAAACGGAACAAAAACAGAGATAACAGAACCTATTAATCTTTTCTGAGTTGATAATCGTGGCGGGCGGGGAGGGATTTGAACCCTCGACCCCCAACTTAGGAGGCTGGTGCTCTATCCGTACTGAGCATCGAGAAAGAGTCACGAGTTGGCCCTCTTTACTCGCCCATTTCCCGTCCAGCAACTCACTAAGAATATCGGGGGTTATAACCCTAACGTTTGAATTATCAAGTAACTGTGAGTATTTTTCTCTGTATTTTTGGGTAGTTACGATGAGTACCGTTTTGATGCCTATTTTGAAGTAGCCGTGGATTTTCTGTTGCAGTTCTTTAGCTCTTTGTTCTACGTCATGCCAAAAAGTGCTTAACAGTATCTTAAGGAAATATCCAAGATTTAGGATTAAAGTATGATTGAGCTATCTGTTTCATTTATGAGTGCTCTTCTACCTTCTTTTACGTCTAGCGTAGATGATTGACGTAACTGTGATGCCTACAAAGAAGGCTAGTACTGAAGCCAGCATCGTCCCCATCATGGTGATTGATAATGCGGCTGACCCTCCGAAAAGAATTGCTAACAGAAGGATGGTAAGAACCCTTAACTTCAAGACTCGTCTCATTCTCTTCACACAAACCTCATTCATCAACTGTGAAAGTATCTATCAATGTTTATTTAAATTGTCCTCGTAAAAAAAGAGTCTTGCTATTCACGTAATATATCGAAACAGAAAAAGCAATAGCGGAAGATAATTTGTAGTATTTTACATATTTCTTTTTAGAAAACCACAAGTTATATTAAAAATAGGTTGAATAAATTAATTAGTAGAGGTTTTTTGCGTGGATAAAGAAGATGAAATATTAGTAGAGTTAAAGAAAATTAGTGCAGCTTTAGAAAAGGCTCCAATACCTCAACCGCCAAAAGGCTTATGGAATGAATTCAAAGATTTCCTGTCAAAATACAAGATTCTTGGCTTGGCTGCTGCTTTCATTTTAGGCTTGTATTTGGGTGCTCTGGTTCTGGCGCTTGTCAAAGACTTCATTATTCCGCTCTTAGGTTTAGCTATTCCAGGCATGTCAAACTTAGCTACATATTCGACAACATTGATGAATCAAGTGTTTAGCATAGGTGACTTCCTGATAGCGCTGATTACTTTCATTGTAGTGGCTTTCATAGTGTTCATTTTGGTGAAGGTAGCTAAGAAATGGAAAATTGAGTAAAACTTTCTCTTTTTCTTTTTTTCAAAATAATTTAGATAAAATATTGGGGGTTTCTCATTTTAGCTTAAATTTCATGTTAAGGGAAGATTTCAATAATATCAAATATTTGCCTACTGAATGTTTTCATATTCAATCCAAGATAATGCCTGCAGAATACAGTCTTTGGTACTCTGCCAGCTAAAATATCCACCAGCTCACAGAGCTTTTAAGAGAGTTGAACCTATGTTTACATGATAGCTATGGATAACAAATCATCATTCATAGTAGCAACTATCATCTTATCACTATTGTTTTCACTGATGACTGGAGTACTACTTGCCAACTTTGCTGTAGCAGGTCCCCCTATCGGCTTAAAACCCATCTATGCAAAAGCCTCAATTGAGAGCCCACAAAATGGTTCAGAGGATAATGTTCAACTTTCTTTCACCATTAAGACTAATCGTTTTTTACAATCATATTCTAACTATTCTGATAGCCACTGTTTCATCAATTTGGACTCCAAATTTACTGAGTTTAAAGAACTCAATATTGTTGGACAGACAACAATATCCAATGATGATGGTTATAACCCATACACAGAATTGACCCTCACAGGCAACACTTCACTATCAAACTTATCAAACTTGGAAATAGGTACTCATGCAGTAGAAGTTAAATATGGTTTTTACTATGCTTGGCCCAATGAAAGCTACCAGACAGACTATATTGTTCTCTCCTCTGCATATGCCCAATTTACATTAAATAGTGAGATTAGCTCTGAATCTGCTTCAACAAGTCCAACACCAACACCTTCTCCAGCACTTTCTCCTAGTCCTTCACCATCTCCTTTAACGCAGCAACCAATAATAGAGCCTACTCAATCAGCTAATCCAACTTCTTCCTCTAAAGATGCATTCTTTGCATTAGACCCTGCTTTAGTCATAGGTAGCATAGTTGTGATATTGGCTGTTGCGACAGTTACATTAGTTTACTTAAAGAAGCGTAACAAAGGAAAGCAGCTAAAAGAGTAAAGTTTTCTCTAAACTTTCTGTTATTTCTAATACCGTAGTTCCAAAAACTTTCATGTCTTGCCCCAAGTAGTGTCTAGTAAACACTGATTTCGGAACTCTACCTGCTAGTATATCAACTAATTCACTGATTAGCCCATTCTTCCTTAGATAGCTATTTTGAAAACTTCGCAGTTCCTTAAACCTTAGAGGCATGTGTTTTCTCATTAGTCTGCAATGTATTGCGTTGTAGCTTACTGGTTGGCTACTGCATATCTCAGTTATCAGTGCCCTAGGCACTATTGAGATGAAGGCGTTCTTTGTTCCTCTAAGGAAAAGCCTTCCATTAAATTACTGAGCTGCTGTGAACTTTTTTGGATGAGCGGTTAATTAGCAGTTTTCGTTTTTTATGCAGAATGCGAGCAATGCTCAAACCCCAATGCCGTTGCGGCTTTCAATAGCCTCACTATTTCAGGTTTTAGCTTGTCAAGGTTGCTTACTGTTATGTGTCTGACGTTTTCTGATTTTTCTGCGATGCCTCTGCTTTTTAGCAGGTCAGAGTCGAGGCTTGCTCCCATTAAAAACTCCAAGTCCACGTGGCTTTGGTAGGGGCTTATCCAAACAAAGTCTTTATCATTTAACTTGTAAGCGATTTTTCCCTGTCTCACTATTTCAACAGTTTCTGGAACAGTGCTTTTGATTAGTGCGCGGAGGTTTTGGGTGGTTTCCTTCTTCGCGGGTTCAAGGCTGCCTAAAATTTCATCAATTGTTCTTTGTTTTACCATAACTAGAATTTTGTTTTTTGGGTTTTTATTGTTTTCCTATTTTCTTATGCTTATTGGTAAAAGAATTTTTATAGAGGACTCTTTCAAAATCTCATTCTATGCAACCCATTACTTGGTTGAAATTGGTCTGTTTTGTGTGTAATTGCCCAAAGTTTTAAACCTTTGTAGCCAAATTAATGTTTGCAAGTTAACAGTGGTTAGTTTGACTTTAAATTACCATTACATGCAGCTTCCTCGCGAGGTCATCGTTGGAAAAGGAACCTTGCAACGTGTTCCTGAAGTGGCAAAACGGCTAGGACTTAGGGGGAAAGCGTTGGTAATGTCGGACTCAATATGTTATAATATAGCTGGAAAAGCAGTTTCTGATTTTCTTACGGAATCAGGTTTGTCGGTTGATTTTCTTCTTGTTAAGACCATGACTACAAGAGACGTGTTAGATATTGAAGACCAAATAAAAGAGTTAAAGCCGCAAGTGCTTTTCGGTGTGGGCGGAGGAACTATAATTGACGCAGCCAAAATAAGTTCAGGAAGCCAAAACATCCCCTTCATCAGCGTGCCCACCACTGTCTCCCATGATGGCATCGCAAGCCCCTTAGCTTCAATCAAAGGTTCAGACAAGCCTTACTCAATACTGGCACAAGCGCCACTGGCGATAATTGCTGACACAGACGTTATTGCTCAAGCGCCCTGGCGTTTTGTAATAAGCGGCTGTGGAGACGTTATCGCCAAGTTTACAGCCGTTAAAGATTGGAAATTGGCACATCTGGAACAAAACGAGTATTATGGCGAGTACGCTGCCAGCTTAGCCTTAATGAGCGCAAAACTAGTGATGGAAAACGCCGAGCTAATCGTTTATCGAAGAGATGAAGGACTGCATGTACTTCTTGAGGCTTTGATAAGCTGCGGCGTCGCCATGAGCATCGCTGGAAGCAGTCGTCCATGCAGCGGCTCAGAGCACTTGTTTAGTCATGCCTTGGACATGATTAATTCACATCACGCCATGCACGGTGAACAATGCGGTGTAGGCTCAATATTGTCAGCTTATCTTTACAGGGCAAATTGGCAAAGGATAAGGAATACGCTCAAGCAGATAGGTGCACCAACAACAGCAAGCGAACTGGGCGTTAAAGACGTTGATGTAGTTAAAGCGTTGGAGATAGCAGCGAAAATAAGGCCTGAACGCTACACAATCCTTCACAAGTTAAATCTTAATTTTGAAGCCTGCGAGAAAACAGCGAAGGCAACAGGAATAATCAATTAAATCGCTTAGAATTTTAAACGCGCAATGGCTGAATAAGTGCAAACTGGCTATTGTATGATCCATCCCGGTTTTTCACCTCCCTTCGAACCGGGTTTGGCTTACTCTGCTAACAAAAAATAGGGGTTGGATAAGAAAGTCACAGTTTAACTGCAAACTTACATTCCGAAGCTCCAGAGATTGCACTTTCTATAAGCGTAACGCTTACTGGTCTCTTTAGGACGCTTTCCCAGTATTTTTTGATGAATCCTTCAGAGCAGTGGCAATAGGTCTTTGACATTGTAGTGTCTTTTGGCAGAGCTCTTATCAAGCCGCAGTAGCAGCGCATTGGGTGAGTGAATGCTTGTGGAGTGTAGATATGGAACAATTGATTGCCTTCCAATTGAATTTTTGTTCCTTTTTGCGGTTTTTCCTGTTCTGCCTTAAGGAATTCTTCGATTGTTTTGAATTTTTTGCGTCTTTCGATGGCTTTTTGGATTACGCGTTTGTTTATTTCTGCACAGTTTGAGCCGCAGTTGTTCATTATTTGGATTCGGGTTTTCTCGTCAACTAGGGAATCTAGGCGTTCCATTGCTTCCTTAGTCCATAAGGAAATTTTCTTTTTGTCAGTTTTTTCAGTAATGTCTTGACTGCCTTCCATTACTTTCTTGCTTACATCTTCTCCAGCATAATGCTCGATATTCTTCTCTAGCGAAATAAGCATTTTATGTTTCATATAATTGGACACCTGTTCTTTCTCTGGTTTTTGTAAATAAAAGCTTTGTAGAATTGCTATTGTTAACTTGAGAGTTTTACCCATGGAAATTAATGGGTAATGTAGCATAAAAATGGCGACAACTAACGAAACCTTGGAAAACCTGAAAATGAAAAGAATCGTTAGCTAAACGCTTGTTTAAGATGTAGCTTTTGCTTCTGGCGCTGCCGGTGTGGGCGCTGCTGCTGGTGCTGGTTTGGGTTCAGCTTTGAAGGCTTCAACGAATTTTGTTTCAGTCAGGTCAGGGATGAATTTCTGGATGTCCATTGCGATGCCGCGTTTTGCAATTTGGATGCCTTCGATGTAGAAGGCTGTCTCTGGCATGTCAATGGTTAAGCTTGTGTCTTGTATGGTTAGTTTGAAATTGTTTTCCTCCACTACTGGTATTCTGCGGTGGATTAGCGCACCGATTTTTTCCTCGTTGCTTTCAAGTTTCTTGTTGACTGTGACATCGTAAATTAAGGTTTTTCCAGCTAATGGAGGGTTGAAGTCTAAAAGTACTCTCCCAGCGCCAATTGAACGGACAATCGCGTCTTTCCCCTGAAATTCTATCTGTCCACCAATGACTGGGTTAATCTCTTTTGCCAATAATTGCTTGAGTGGCACACGCCTTATTTTTTCCGGGACTCTTTGGCCGAAGCCTTTTTCAGGCGGAATTTCAACGGTTGCAGACTTGTTTACATCCATAGTTGTTAAACTGTCATCTAAGGATTTGAGAACCCAGCTTTCGCCTACAACTACCAGTTTAGGTTCGTATATTTTTCCTTCTTTGTAAAGGTGCTCTTTTTTGGCTACTTCTTCGTTTGTTGTATCGAAAACTTCGTTTGTTTCCTTAACTTTTGCTGTATAATTGATTAGTACGAAATCTCCTTTTTGTAGGGACATCTTGAATCATCCTTGTCTTAACGGTCGAAGTTTAAGTTTCAAACGCGAATAAAAACTTTGTCTAACAAAAAACTATTACTCTCAAACCTATGGATATAATTAAAAATTAGGATTTCTAGAAAATTAGTTTTAACCATCAACGTAAACATCGGTTTATTAATTTATCAATAACAGTCTAGTAATTCAAGTATAGAGGCAACTTAAACATGAGATCTACGCTAACGCGCACTAAACGCTAGTGCCAAAAAATAATCTTAAACAAACCGTATTCCGATAAAGCTTTAAATTCTGCTTAGGTCAGAGAAAAGGTACGAACCAACTTCAATCAAGAGTTGGTTTTTCATTTGCCGGGGTCTCCTAGCCAGGCAGGGAGCAAGCCTGGAGATGTTTGCGCAGGCAAGCACCAAGCAGCTTGTGGCCTCTCGGGGCCGCGGGGGTTCAAATCCCCCTCCCGGCGCCAGCTTTTATAAATTCAAAAACTTTAATGATGGTTCACCAATACTTTGAATGTTCTTGCGCAATATTCTGTATACTGCTCTTTCATAATGCGCGGTTAGATGCTTACCCTCATACACAAATAATCTTCCTCATCATTTCGAATGAAAATCACGGCGCCTTCTTTCCAAAAATGTAATTTATAGTGCTCCGGCCGGGATTTGGACCCGGGTCCGCGACTCGAGAGGCCGCTATACATAGCCCCTTAATAAGAAGCCTTAGTAAGGTTTGACCGGACTATACTACCGGAGCATTCGGAAGATGGTTCTCTCTTAGAGATAAATATCTTTTTATGAGTTTAGACTGTAAGCAACCCATTTTCTTTGAAAGCTTATGTTTCATCGTCTACGTTTAAGAAACGCTTTATGGCTGCTACAATTTCCCGCAAGCCTTTCTCTGTTAAAGGCGGCTCATAGGGAATTCTGAGCACATCCCAGCCTTGAGCTGTCAAAAGATCAAAGATTTCCTCATCATGCTGTTGCTGTTTATCGCTCGAATGCACTTGCACGCCGTCTAAGTAAACGATTTTCCGCTTGTTCACCCAGCAAAAGTCGGGAATCGTTGATTTTAGAACAATTGTTTTTTGCGTCACCATACCGCTGGTTAACCCAGCCATGCTCAGTGCTTTGAATACTTCGATTTCTGCTTTGCTGACTTTAGGATGCATGTTTCTTTTATAGCTCAATTTGGCTCCCGAGAATTAGCATTGCATCTGAACCTTAATAAATTCTATACAAAAAAGCAGCTAAACTGCTTATCAAGCAGTAACCAAAAGTAGGCTTGACGGATCGCATTTGTTAACCCAAGGCGCGAATCAAAAAGAGCACCTGAATTGTCAGGGGTGGTAATCCGCGTCTCGTTTAACTGCTGACCCGCCAAGCATGGGTGTACCTCTTGGATGGCTATTTCTCGCAAAATAACAACTCGTCGCCAAGTATAAATGGAATTGTGATTGTATAGCATCAACAACAAGCATACGAGCTCCGCTAGCATAACTTAGCTTAAAAGTGGCAAATGATCAAGAAGAAGCGGTTGCATGTTGCATTACGCATTTTTTATTTCTTGTGGTTCTTCAAAAACTATAGGCTTAATGCTTACGTTGTCTTTTTCGGGTGGTTTATGCTGTGTCTTGTCGGTTCTTTTTTGGTCGCCTATCCAGTACATGAACCATCCAATAATGAATATGGCGATGAGTACGGGAAGAAGCATAATTGTCATGGTTCTACTGCGTTTGCGTTTGCCCTTTGAAGTTACCAACTTTGCACCTGATTACTCATCTATAACTAGCAAAATAAACTTTGATAACTCAGAATAAAGATGCAAAATCAGTAGCTGATAACAACTCTTTGCCAAGCAATAAATGGAATTGTGACTATGCGATAACAACAAGCATGTGCTAACTTCTATAAGACCACTTACCAAAAAGTCCTAAATTATTAAAAAAGAATACTTACTTTTTAATTGCACAGTTTTTAATGCCAAAAATAATCAAAATAATTTATCTAAAAATGAAACGTTCCCATTCTGGAAGTTTTCCTTTCTTCAATCTCCCTTTGCAGTCCAATCCAGTACAAACCCCATCCAAAAATAAAGATGAAGATTAATGCTGGAAGAAGAATATATTTTATGTTTTTGTTGCGTTTATGTTCAATTTTGGGAAATGCCACCGGTGCACCTGACTACTCATAGCTGAGCAACAAAATTTAAGCTTTTGCTTGGGAAAGCAACTAAAAAATGACAACTTGCTGTCTTTGCGTTGATGTTTAATCTTCGATTTTTTTCTCTTGAATTTGGAAAGGAGCATATTCTTTGAGTTTCTCTGCCATTTCCTTAAGTTGCTTGTCTACATGGTAATTCACTGTTCCTTCTTCAAAAGTTCCATCTGCGCCCCGTTCACCAGCTTTGGTGCCTGTGAGAACCTCTATGCCCTCGCCGATAGTTTTAACAGAGTAAATGTTAAATTGTCCAGCCTTAACTGCATCTACGACTTCCTCTTTCAGCATTAAGTTTTGCACGTTGCTTTCCGGTATCATTGCGCCTTGCTGTCCAGTAAGTCCCTTTAGCTTGCAGACTTCAAAGAAACCTTCGATTTTCTCGTTTACTCCGCCTATGGCTTGAACTTCACCTTTCTGGTTAACTGAACCAGTTACTGCTATGTTCTGTTTTATTGGAAGCCCAGAGAGCGCTGATAAAATGGCGTATAATTCGGTGCTTGAAGCGCTGTCACCTTCGACTCCTTCGTAATTCTGTTCGAAGACAAGCCTTGCGGAGAGGCTTAACGGTTTATCTCTGGCGTATTTGTCATTTATGTAGCCACTGAGGATTAAGACGCCTTTGGTGTGTATGGGTCCGCCCATTTTAGCTTCTCTTTCAATATCGATTACTCCTTCTCTGCCTAAGCCGATGCTTGCTGTTACGCGTGAGGGGTTGCCGAAGGCGAAGTCGCCTAGTTCCATAACGGATAAGCCGTTTACTTGCCCAACCATTTCTTCAACGGTATCTATCAGGAAGAAGCCGCGTTTTATCATTTCTTGAATTTTTTCTTGGATGAGTTTTGAGCGGTAAATTTTTTCTTCTATTGCTTTCTTGACATGATTTCCGTTTATAAACTCAGCATTTTCCTGCGACGCGGTAGTTGGATTCGCGAATAATATCAGCAATATAAGAGAATTGCGTTGATAGCTTGTATTGGTCTTCTGCAACCCTTGAGCTGTACTCTACTAGTTTAGCTAATCCTGAGCCGTCGAGGTGTTTGAGGTGCTCTTTTTCGCATAGCATGCAAACGAAAGCGGCGTACTGCTTAACTTTTTCGTCAGTTCTATCCATTACTGTATCGAATTCTGCTTTTACCTTGAAAAGTTCTTTGAAATCAGTATCCAATCCGAATAGCATTTGGTAAATGTAGGGATTCCCAATCAGGATTATTTTGGCTGTTAAAGGAATGGGCTGGGGTTTAAGGGTTTTAACACTGAGGAAACCATACCGTTCTTCAGGTTCCTCTATAACCAAGTGTCCATCTCTCAGATCTCTTTTTAAGCCATCATACGAGAACGGGTTTCGGAGTAATTCTTCAACTGGAATAATTAAGTATCCACCGTTAGCTTTGTGTATGGATCCTGCCCGGATCATTGTGAAGTCTGTAGTTAGAGCGCCAAACTGAGCTTCCTTCTCTGTTTTACCAAGAAGGTTAGGGTAAGTAGGGTTGGTTTCCACAACTACAGGTGCACCTTTAGTATCTGAGTTATCAATGACGACATTTGCCTCGTATTTCTTGAAGGGTTCCTCTTTCATCCAAGGCATTTGAAATGGAAGTTGCTGTTGGGATTCGCCTCTTTTAATAAACTGTTGCAGATTGTCCAGAATGTCATTTTGTACGTCTTTCAGGTAGGTTGTTACTTCTGGGGTGTCTTTGTACTTCTCGATGAGGCTTTCCACTTGGTTGCCAATGGCGTAGAGGGCAACTTCCTTGTTTAGTTTCTTTAATGCCTCGTGAATTTTTCTCTCCATGTCTATTAGTTGCCTCATTGTGTTTCTGAATTCCGTTTCCAACTTTTCCCTTTTTTCTTGGAGTTTATCCTTCATTTTTTGAGGCAAGGCTAACATTTCTTCTTCACTGAGCGGTTTGCCATCTAACACTGGAATAAGTAGCAGGCCAATGGGTGTTGTTTGAATTACAAAGCCTTCCCGCTGAGCCTTTGCGCTTAATTCGTCAATTAACTGTTTTCTTTGATTTTCCAACCCTCGGATTGTGGCATCTCTTCTTGCAGCGTAATCTTCACTTTCAAAAGCTTTAGGAAGCGCATTCCGAACAACATTTTCAATAAAATTTTTCGTATCATCTCTAAATTCTTTCCCTTTTCCAGCGGGCAACTTAATCGCTTTTGGCTCATACGGATTAGCAAAATTATTGACATAACACCAGTCGGGTGGAACTGGCTGAACTTTAGCTTGCGCTTCTACAAAGTTTTTAACCGCGGTTTTTCTGCCTGTTCCAGGGTAACCTGCAACATACATGTTGAAACCGTGGTCTTTGATGCCTAAGCCAAAATTTAAAGCTCGAACGGCTCTTTCTTGACCTATAATTTCGCTTAGAGGAACAAGGTTCTTGGTTGATTCGCACTGCATAAAATTAGCATCACATTCTCTTCGGAGCTTTTCTACTGGCAACTTGTTTATCATTTCAAAATCCCTTCAGTAAACTTACAAAACTAATATAGCTTTTAATTTGCTTAGTAATTAAGTTTCTGTTGACTAATTTTCCAGTGGTGTCCAATTAGGGGCTAGCCTTATTATTCAGTTGGATGAAGCATTTGATTAATTCAGGATTTCTTACTTCTGGATGAAAAAGCATACCATAAATTGGCTTGATTTTATGCTTGATGATTTGGATGCACTTTGCAGATTTTGCCCAAACCTCAAAATCCGCTGAAGACTCGACGCAATAGCTATGAAGTGAGTAAGCCTTGAACTCTCCAGAGAAAAGTGGGTTTTTCTTTAGCGTATTTATCTGTGTCATACCTATTTCCAAACACTTAATCAAGCGCATACCGAAAACCATGCCTATCGTTTCCATCCCTGCACAGATGCCCAAAACTGGCTTTTCAGTTTCCTTGAGCCAGGGGAACTTTTGTGGCTGACTTAAAGTCGCTGTATCCTTGAGTGCTGTTCCTGAAAGAATAACCCTGTCACATCGGCTTAGGTCTTCATTGGTTACTTCAAGATAATGTTTCACCATGCAATTGTCCAGTGTTTCAGCAATCGTGACTATGGGTAACACAAACTCGTAAAAGCCCAGCGAATCCCTCTTCCAATTCATGTCAACAATCAAAATCATTTCGAAACCAGCCGAGCCTGTTTAATCCTGAACACTCCAGAATTCCCCTTCGCTTCAATACTGTAATCAAGGACGTCAATTTTCTTTTTGAACAGGGGTGCGTCTAAAACTGTCGTCTCAATTTCACCCCCTTCTCCTGAGGGACTCAAACCATACTTCTGCTGAAGGTCAACTAGCCTGTCTATTAGCTGGGTGTCGATTTGTTTTCCAAGCCATTTTTCGTCAAGGGGGTAAGCGAAAACTCCTGAAATAATTACTTTGAACTGTTTCCTTAGCAGTTCCTCTAAAAGGGCTTTCTGGTCATGTTTCCACAGCGGGTTAAAACACCAAAGTCCAAGCCGATTGCATATGCGCTGGACCCGTTCAGCTTGGTAAGCTGATTCCACTGCGCCCGTTACGATGCCCTCTATCTGGAACTTCCTTGCTGCCTCAGCGATTGCATCTTCTAGGTCTGAGAGTTCTTTTTCCTTTTCGCCCTTGGTTGTTTTTGTTATTTGGGGCAATCCTAAGGCTTCTGCTTGGAGTGCCGTAATGTCAATGTTGGGGGTATGGAACATGTAGCTTTCCTTGTTTTTTGAAAGGATTGTGATGAGGCATACGACTTCTTCTTTCTCCGCGGCTAAGTGAAGAGCTAGTGTTGAGTCTTTGCCGCCTGAGAACAGAACCCCTAATTGCATGGCTACTTTAAAAAGAAAACTGGTTTATATGCCTGCTTGAAAGAGGGTTTTTAGCTTAAACTTTCACGTTGCAAATGTTCGCGATTGCTTTGAGCTTCTTTATTATTTCTGGGTCAACTTTTTTGTGGAGCACGTAGACTGATATGGCGTAGCCGCTGTTTCCTATTTGCCTTGAATAGTTTGCTCTTATGTTTATGTCGTTATCGGCAAGCACCTGGTCAATGTTGGCGAAGACTCCTGGCACATCACGGTGGTGAATAAATAAAGTGTAAACTGGTTTTTCTTCCAGCTCTATGCTTTCGCCTGCGTTCACTACGTTGGTGAAGTCTCCGCCTAAAAGGTAACCTGAAATTACGCGGGCTATCTCGATTGAAGTTTCCCTTTGAGCGTCAGTTGTTGATGCGCCAAGGTGGCTGCTGAAAATCACGTTGTCTAACTCTTTGAGTTTGCTTTTGAATTCAGCGCCTTCCGCTTTAGGTTCATCTGGATAAACGTCTAATGCGGCGCCAGCGATTTTTCTTTCTTTTAGTGCTTTGTATAGTGCTTGTTCGTCAACGTTGCTGCCTCTTGAAGTGTTAATTAGGTAAGCGGTTTTCTTCATTAACGCGAATTCTTTTTCCCCGACGACCACGTCTTTTCCGCCTGTATGAATGCTTATGTAATCGGCTTTTGAGAGAACTTCCTCTTTTGACATGAATTTTATTCCTGATTCAAGGCATGGCTTTATGTCATAACCGATTACTTCCATGTCAAAGCCGCGGCGTGCAATTTCTGCTAGTCTTTGCCCGATTCTTCCGCAGCCCAAAATACCTAATGTTTTGTAGGACAGCTCGGTTCCTTTAAACTTCTCTTTTTTCCACACGCTATTTTTAAGCGACTGGTGAGCTTGAGGAGTATTTCTTGAGATGCTTAACATTAAACCGATGGTTAATTCTGCCACTGCATTGGTGCTTCCATATGGGGCAGATTTTACAACTATGCCATTTTCTGAGGCGGCTGCAACGTCTATATTGTCGTAGCCTACTCCTGCTCTTCCGATGATTTTGAGTTTGCCTTTGGCGCCCGCTTCAAGAACTTCACGCGTAACTTTTGTGGCGCTTCGCACGATTAACGCGTCAAACTTGCCTATTTCCGAGACAAGAGTGCTTAAGTCTCTCTTTTTTGTATCGGTATCTATGCCAGCTTCTTGGAAGAGTTTTAAGCTTTCTTTTTCTAAACCATCATTTAATAGTACCTTCACTTTAGCCAACTCCTTTTAGTGGTTATTGAGGTTGGAGATTTAAGTTGATTGGCACTGAGAATATTAAATCTTGTAGAAACCTGAAAATTTTGATCTATTGCAAGGTTAAGCTTTGTTTTTCAGGGCTGGGATTGGTTTGCTAATTCTGGTGGATGCTATTTCAAAGGTTGATAATTTATGACAGTAGGGGCAATGCAGGCGCCGTTTGTTTCCATAACGTAGCGAGATTAAGGTGGCTCCCGGAACCCAATGGAAATTAAACTGTTTTCTGCAGTTTGGGCAGGTAAGCCTTGAGGTGTAATGTGGCCCATATCTGGGAAGTAGAATGAATAATACTATGAAACCTATAACGAT
>Ga0208457_1000661_pt1 | contig 30999 bp, 30 predicted proteins | sample June2015DPH_10_1_FD_185513 | JGI IMG/M metagenome (GOLD analysis project Ga0208457, IMG submission 185513) | Peatland microbial communities from SPRUCE experiment site at the Marcell Experimental Forest, Minnesota, USA - June2015DPH_10_150... | ecosystem: Environmental > Terrestrial > Soil >... | reverse complement strand
GGTACCTTGCCATTGCGGCGTGCCTCCATCCGTGAGTTGGTTGCTCATCGGAAAGGGTACGCCGCGCTCTACCCGGCTAGATCCGGGCCAGCCGCGGCGACATTTCCACGCATCGTGACGTTAGCTCGGAGGGAACGGGGCTAGGTTCAGGTCGAGGAGACGCGCAAGGATTTGATCATCGGATAGGTTCGCCGGCCACCCGTAGGCCCCAGGACTGCTGTGTCGAGCTGTGAGTGAGCTTGTTGCCTTCGGGTAAAGTCCACAGAGAACGTTACGGCGCTCATTAGCGACATGGGCTTGCGTGCCCTTTCCGATGATGCTATCTTTGTGTAGCGGTTCACTGAACCGCTACAGTAGACGGTTGCTCGACGCTCACGGCCGAGAGGAGATGCTCTGAGATGGGTCATGACGATACGTCGAACCTCTGGGACCGCCCGAGATCCAGGCGTATGATTCTGAAAGGCGGGCTCGTAGCAGGAGTTGGACTCGTGCCGCTCATCGGTGCGGCCTGCAACCTGGCGAGCACGAGTACCCCCTCACCCTCAGGACCGGGCGCAAGCCCGTCGGGCAGCTCGGGCCCGTCGGGCAGCACGGGTCCGGCAAGCAGCCCGAGTGGTCCGCCCTCCAAACCCACTGGGACCCTTCGAGTCGCGATTCCGGGTCAGCCGAACTTCATCGATCCGTCACAGATGCTCGAAGTCACCGATGCGTCAGTGGTTCGAAATGTCTACGACGGACTTCTCGAATGGAACGAAGACTACTCCGAGCTCTCCCCGGCATTGGCAACCGACTGGACTGCCAATCAGGACGCGACAGTCTGGACCTTCAAGTTGCGCTCAGGCGTGACATTCCACGATGGGGCTGTGTTCGACTCGCACGCGGCGCGCAAGACGGTCGAGTATTACAAGGACAAGAACTGGGGGCTAATCTTTGCCAATCTGGCGTCCATCGATGACTCCGACCCGACTGTCTTGAAGCTTAGCTTCTCCAAGCCGTCGCCAGACTTGGCTCGCAACCAAACGATGTGCAAGATGATTTCGCCCAAGCTCATCGACGCGAATGCGGCGGGTGAGCAGGCCGTAGGCACGGGACCATATAAGTGGGTGTCTTGGGATAAGAATGTTGGGGTGACGCTGGCGGCGAACGAGAACTACTGGGGTCAAAAGCCGTACCTCGAAACGATCAAGTTCTTGGCCGTGGTCGATACAACTTCGGCGATCGTCGGCCTTCAGGCTGGGGACATCGATCTCGTGCTCAAGGTCCCACCGCGCCAGGTTCAAGCGCTCAGCCTCAGCGACAAACTCTCGCATGCCACGACGGACTCGTGGGTCGAGTCGAACCTCATCTGCACTACTCAACTGCCGATCATCGGTGATGTCAGGGTCCGGCAGGCGATCATGTACGCGCTCGACAGAGAGGCAATCTGCAGGGACATTCTTCTCAACCAAGCGGCCGTCGACCTTACCGTAATGCCACCGGGCGCGTACGGCTATCATCCCGCGGCCACAAAGTACAGTCACGATCCCGACAAGGCCCGGGCGCTTCTTAAGGAAGCTGGATTTGCAACCGGCCCGACCATCAAGATGGCCGCAGCGGCCCTCATTCGCGTCATGGGTGAGGAGGTCGCTCAAGCCACGATTGGGCAGCTGAACGCCGCAGGCTTCGATGCGTCTCTGGATATCATGGAGGCAGGCGCATGGGTCAGCGACTATCTCAAGAGTAACCACCCGCTCTACCAGACCGAGTATGGCTGGACGAACGGCGGCCCGTTCCACTTCACCCTTGGTTCGCTCACCGACCATCCACATTGGACAGGCAAAACCATTCTTGACCTGGTTGACAAGGTGAGGACAACACCGGACGGCCCCGATCGCTTGAACCTGCTTGCCCAGTTGCAGGACCAGTATATGATCGATCTTCCGGAAATCCCCATGTACTCGCTAAAGCTCACAGACGTGTTTACGGCTAAGCTGAAGGGGTACCGGAACCCGAAGGACGGCTACCAGACCCGATTGGGCGGAGCGTATCTCACGGCCTAGATCTTTCAGACGACCCGGCAACCAATCGAAGCCCACGATGACCAGCACGCAGGAACGGCTGGGAGACCGCCGGCGTGGTCCCGTGTGGGCGCGGCTCGACTCCATTCGGAGGTGGTCGAGTCGCGCCCCGTGGGTCGGCTTTCTAGGCCGTCGTATCGCCCAGGGCTTGGTTGTTGTGTTCGGGGCGGTGCTGATCAGTTTCGTTCTCGTCCAACTTTCAGGCGATCCGGCGGAAGTGCTCGCAAGGGGCCTCCTCCCAGACGCCCAAGTCCGGCAATTGAGTCATCAGCTCGGATACGATCGTCCGTTTCTTGTTCAATTCTTGGACTACTTCGGACGCCTCCTGCACGGTGACCTCGGCCAGTCGTTCCGATATCACCAATCTGCTGCGTCTCTCGTCTTGCAGGCCCTTCCAAACACAGGCGTGCTGGTGGTCGGAGCCATGGTCTTGGCATCTATCGTCGCCTTGGCTGCCTCGACCTTCAGCACTCTCCACCGAGAGACACCCCTCGACCAATTGATCCGCCGTGTGCTGATCGTGGCACAGGGCCTTCCCGAGTACTGGCTCGGTCTCATGCTGCTAATGGTGTTCGGCGCGTGGGCCCGTTGGTTGCCGGTCGTAGGTTTCAGCAGCTGGTCGGCGGCGATCCTCCCCGTGGTCACACTGGCCGCGCCTATTGCCGGCGTCTTTACGCGTCTGCTTCGGTCCCAACTGCTCGATCAAATGCAGTCGGACTTTGTCGTCGCGCTTCGGGCCAAAGGATTGACTGAAAGGGAAATCGTTGTGCGGCACGCACTTCCGAACGCGATGATACCGTTCGTCACGTATCTGGCACTGCAGCTAGGCTGGTTGGTTGGTGGCACGATCGTCGTCGAGGCAGTATTCACATGGCCGGGCATTGGCAGTCTGGCATTGGCGGCGGTCAAGACCCGCGACCTACAGGTCATCCAAGCGGTCGTAGTTGTCGTGGCTGTAGTGTACGTAGCATGCAGTCTGGCGGCCGATCTGATTGTCGCTGCGATCGATCCCCGGATTCGAACGGGTCGCTCGGCATGAGAGCGCGAGCCGGCCGCTGGGTCATGCGGTGGCGCCCTTCGAATCCATCGATGCAGGCGAGCGCCGCCATATTCGTCGCGATCGGGTTCGTCGTTGTGGCGGGCATAGTCTGGTTGCCCGACCCCAATCAGCAGAACCTCGAGGCCGCCTTCTCGCCCCCTTTGAGTGCCGGCCACATCCTCGGTACCGATGCACTCGGGCGCGACGTGTTCTCTTGGATTGCCTCGGGGATGCGCACCGCCCTGATCGTGAGCATGGCTGTGGTGTTTGCGTCAGCAGTGATCGGCTCGATCATTGGCTTGGTGGCCGGATACATCGGCGGAGCGCTCGACGCGTTGCTGATGCGCCTTGTCGATCTTCAGCTCGCCGTGCCGCCGATTCTGTTGTTCGTGACTGTGGCCGTGGTCGTAGGGTCGAGCCTCGAAAGCCTGGTCGTCCTGCTGAGCGCTGTAGGGTGGGTCCCGTACGCTCGAGTCGTACGCTCGAAGATCCTGTCCGAACGTGAACGCAGCTATGTGGCGGCCGCGAGGCTGGCGGGTGCAACTCATCGCGAGGTTGTGTTCACTCATCTGGCGCGGTCAGCCGCCAGCCTCATCGTCGTGCTGGCGTCAGCGCATGCCGGGTTTGTAATCTTGTGGGAATCCGGCCTCAGCTTTCTAGGTCTGGGCCTTCAGCCGCCTCTGGTCAGCCTTGGCTTCATCATCGCATTGGGTCGACAGTACCTCATGAACGCGTGGTGGGTTGTGACGCTTCCAGGCACTGCAATCGTCTTGCTAGTGCTGGCCTTCAACCTGCTGGGCGACGCCCTGCGGGATAGGTTCAGCCTAGACGTGGGTCTGGTCGAATGATCGGCGTCACCGGAGCTGAGCCGCTTTCGGGCCTCGAGGTCACGAGACTAAGCGTTCACGCTCAGCAAGGGACCGTGAAGACCCTTCTCGTTGACGATGTCTCGTTCGCGGCTCCTGCCGGTCAGACCGTCGGCATCGTCGGCGAAACGGGTGCTGGCAAGACGCTGACGGTCCGGGCAGTGGCTGGCTTGCTACCATTACGAGTCCATGCGACCGGCCACCTGCGCATAGGACCGGACGCAGAGGCTGACCTGGACTCTGAATCCGCGATGGCACGGATACGTGGGAAGAAGGTTGGAATCGTTCTTCAGAATCCGATCGCAATGTTCGATCCATTGATGCGGATTGGCCGTCAAATCATCGAGGGAGTGGTCTTGCGGAAGCTGTATTCAGCGGATCGCGCGATTGAGCGGGCGGCAGCGCTGTTCGCGTCGTTGGGTCTTAGTGAGTTGGTGCTGGATCTCTACCCACACCAACTCAGTGGTGGGATGAGCCAGCGAGCAGCAATCGCCATGGCGCTGATGTCGAGGCCTAGTGTTCTCGTGGCCGATGAGCCAACGACAGCGTTGGACGCGAATCTCAGACTAGAGGTACTGTCGCTCCTCGGACTGGTGGCGAGGGACTTCGATACGTCCGTGATCCTCGTGAGCCATGACCTTGGTCTCGTGAGCCACGTGTGTGACACCGTCGTCGTCATGTACGCCGGACGCATCCTTGAGGAGGGCCCGACGCAGGACGTCCTGAGGACGCCGCAGCATCCGTATACCGCCGCACTGCTGTCCTCGTCCACGACATTGGATGCGACGCCGAGAAGGCGCCTTTCCGTCATCCCTGGTCAGCCGCCTGAGCCGACCGACTGGCCTGCAGCATGCGTGTTCGAGCCTCGGTGCCGGCACCGCTTTGATCTCTGCGCAGCTCGCCGACCGGTGCTACATGTCGACGGGTCTCACGCAGCGGCGTGTCATTTGGCCTTCGGAGCGCCAGCCGGCTTTAGAGAGGACGTCGAGCGACGGTGACTAGCGACAGCGGCGCACGGGTGGAAGTCGATGTGCGGGCTGTGTCACGCATATTCCGACACAGGGGCGGGAAAGAGCAGGTGGCGCTCAAGGACGTTTCTTTCCAGCTGCAGGCAGGACGCACCCTGGCGATTGTCGGCGAGAGCGGTGCCGGCAAGTCCACTCTAGCTAGGCTCGTGGCGGGACTCGATAACCCCAGCTCCGGGGCCATCTTGATAGAGGGGGAGCGACTGCGCCTTCGGAGTGGTGTTCCCTCCCCGGTGCAGATGGTGTTTCAGGATCCACAAGACGCTCTGGATCCACGCCTTTCGGTTGGGTTCAGCGTCGCCGAGCCGCTGCGCCGGCTGTCCAACACACAACGTCGTCAACGTGTCGCGGAGTTGATGTCCTTGGTCGGGCTGAACCCCAGTCGGATGGACGAAAGACCAGGCGCTTTCAGCGGAGGGCAGCAACAACGCATCGTAATAGCACGTGCCTTGGCAGCTGCCCCAAGAGTTCTCGTATGCGACGAGCCTACCTCTGCGGTGGACGTATCTGTTCAGGCCCAGATCATCAACCTCCTGCTCGATCTGCAAAGTTCGCTGGGATTTGCCTGCTTGCTTGTGACCCATGACCTCAGCGTAGCCAGAGTTCTCGCAGATGAAGTGATGGTTCTTCGTGCGGGCGTCGTCCTTGAGCACACGGAGGCTGACCGGTTCTTCGGGATGCCACAGGCGGACTACTCTCGTCAACTGCTGACGGCAATACGAGGACAGTCGCTTGCGCTCGTGTAGATGAATGAGGCGAGGGGCAGATCAGGTAGGACAACCAGGAGGCTGCTAGTGAACGAACGACCCGACGCCGACACAATGCGCGCCAAGCTATACGCTCTGCTGGGTGACCTTCCGCCTCGCGACAGGCCCATTGGGTCTAGGGTCATCGAGAAGCGCCAAATGGGCGACTTTGAGGTCGAGACCCTCCTTCTGGACCTCAATGGCATCGAGCCTGTGCCGGCCTACTTCCTGAGCCCGATCCGCGCCGGCTCGCGGCCGTTGCCGGTCGTCCTATACAACCATGCGCACGGCCAGGATTACAACTTGGGAAAGGAAGAGCTAATCCGCGGTCGTGAAGGGTTGCAGAATCCGCCGTATGGTCAGGTGTTGACCGCGGCTGGGTACCGAGTTCTGTGCATCGACCAATGGGTGTTCGGCCAGCGACGCGGCCGCACCGAGAGCGAGCTCTCTAAGGAGATGCTGTGGCGGGGCCAAGTTCTCTGGGGAATGATGGTGTACGACACAATGCGCGCCGTCGATTACATCGAGACAAGGCTGGACGCGGAGATGGGTCGGATCGCTACGATGGGGCTCTCGATGGGGAGCACGATGTCGTGGTGGAGCGCGGCCCTCGAACCGCGCATCAAGGTCTGCATCGACATGTGCTGCATGACCGACTTCCAAGCCCTTATTGAGGCTCGTGGTTTGGATGGCCACGGCGACTATTACTACGTTCCGGGTCTTCTGAAGCACTTCTCGACCTCGGATATCAACGCGCTCATCGCGCCGCGGCCGCACCTGAGCCTCGCCGGAATCTACGACCCGCTCACCCCGCCCTCAGGGCTTGATCGGATCGACAAGGAGGTCTCGAGAGCGTACGTAGCCGCGGGTGCATCGCGAGCTTGGAGGATGCTGCGGTACAACGTCGGGCACTTCGAGACTGCGGCCATGCGGGCGGAGGTACTCGCCTTTCTGCGCGAGTGGTTGTGAGGCGCGCCTTTGGCTATTTCCGGGATGGCCGTGGTCTTCTCTGGGACCACCAGCGACGGGGAATGCGTCCCGGAGAGCAAAGCATCGCCACTCTTAAGTGCGAGGCGGAGCCTCCGGCGGCATCAGTCGCGTACGATGTCCGTCCCTGCCCCTGCTGAACGTGTCGTCACCTCGGGAGCTCATCACGGAACATCGCGGCTGAATCGAACCGTATCGGCATCGGCTTCCCAACCAGCTCGCAATTACCCCGCGCCTTGAGTTGCTCGAGCAGGGGCTCGCTTGCGTAGAACCACTCCACATTCTTGGTGTCCCGAATCCGGGCGAGCCGCACCTTCATAGGATCAACACCTGCGCAGCAGGCGATGGCTACATCGAGCGCTTCGCGGTCGCTCTCTACGGTCAGTGCGATTCGAGCGCCTTCGGGTGTCTTGGCGGTGACGCAGTTCATGTAGGTCTTGACCGGATCCATTCGCTCGACCGCGCGTCGCAGGACGACGTCCGCCATTCCAATACCGACAGCATTACCCTGTGTCTTGTCCGTCAGGTCGCGAACGATGATCCGCTGGATCGCCGGGCCCGCTCCGGTCGGACCTGTGTAGTATCGACCGACAACGTTGGAATCCATGCGCAGGCCACTGATGTCCTTGCCGATGCGATCGAGGATTAGTACATCGATCGCATCCACCGGGAGGCGTGCGAGATAGCGGTCGGCTTCATCTCGCAGCGAGGGCTCCCGATCGAGCATCACGGAGGCAGGAACAGCCTCGATTCGGCGCAGACGAGCGTGGCCATTCTCGATGAGCGCCAAGCCAAACGGGATATTGATCCTGCCAATTGTGTAGGCCGCTACGGCAGGAATGACGCGACCGAATGCTGCGAAGCCCTCGGCATGGAGCGCCTCTGCGCCGCGTTGCTTCCCAAGGCCGATCGCGATCATCTTGAGGAGGCCGCTCTCGACCTCGGCTGTGAAATCCGTGTGGGGCTTGACACGATTGATGGGGATGACGGCATCCGCCTCATCGAGCGCATGCCGATCGAAGAATACGGGGATGCGCCCCTCGATCCGACCGATCTGTACGGCGTCCATTCTGGAGCGAATGTCGCAGCCGATCGTCTCCGGGGTTATGCCGAGCGAAGCGAGGACATCGAGCTGACCCGCCGCAGTCGCCCCGCCGTGGCTGCCCATCGCGGGAACCACGAACACCTGCCCGCCCAGCTCCCGAATAGCGAGCACGGCGGCGCGAACCACGTCGGCAATCCGGTCGATGCCGCGACTACCAACGGCCAAGCACACTCGTTGGCCGGGATGGATCAGGTGAGCTACCGAACGTAAGGCGGCATTGACAGCCTCGGGTACGTCCTCGATCACGGTAGCGTCCAGGCGCTGCCGCACGAGGGCCCATCGTGGCAAGTCCCGCTGGTGAAACACCGCGAGGGGGTGTGAGGGCAACTCAGGTTGGACCGCTTGGCCACTGGCCGGAACGGTAGGGGCGTCGTCCTGGAAGGCGGCAGTCATCGGCCGACCTTGCTCAGCGAGGTCCATTCGCTGCGAGCTGGGGACTCGGCCCGGGCGAGATCAGCCAATGTGCCGCCCTCCCTCCACCGTCCCCTTAAGACGCATTCGCGAGGGGCCATCAGCGGTTCGCGACGGATCATCAGATCGTCATAGCGGTGAATCCGCCGTCAACACGTATGATCGCGCCGGTTACGTATCCAGATGCGCGCTCTGAAGCTAACCAGACAGCAGCGCCAACCAGGTCTGCCGGTTCACCCAGGCGACTGGCCGGAGTATGACGAAGGATGGCCTCGATTCGATCTTGCGTTAATAGGTAGCGGTTCTGCTCGGCCGGAAAGAAGCCCGGAGCGATGGCGTTGACACGGATGCGATGAGGAGCCAGTTCCCGTGCAAGGTACTGCGTCAAGTTGTTGACGCCGGCTTTCGATACAGAGTAGGTGGCCACCCCGATAGGGGCGGTCCCGAGGACGCCGACGATATATCGATGATTGATCCTCCCTCGCCACGTTCGACGATGCCCCTGGCGAACACCTGGCACGCAAGGAAGACCGCGGTCAGGTTCGCATCGAGAATTCGATGCCACTCTTCGAGATCGATTTCGAAGAGTGGGGTCGAACCGTTCATACCAGGCGCGTTCAAAAGCACGTCGACGCGGCCGAGCTGGTCCTCGACCTCGTGTCGCGCCGCCTCGAGAGCCCTCACATCCGTCGCATCGACGACGACTGCAGCCGCGGTCGCCCCAGTCTCCCTCAAAGCTTCGACCCGGGCAACGGCGCGCTCATGGGATCGCCCCAGTACCGCGACGGCCGCCCCGGCGCGGGCGAGGCCATGACACATGGCTCCCCCGAGCACCCCAGTTCCACCGAGGACCACGGCAACTCGCCCACTCAGGTCGAACAGGTCGGCATTACTGGCCTGCCTCGTTTGCGCCACTCGACCCTCCCTGGTCATGCCCCGGTGCCCTGGCGGCCCATGCCAGCCAATGGAGCAGGCGACTCGACGTTGCGCGCCCGAGCATCTATCATACAGGTGAAGCGCTACACTCCAGAAGCTTGGTTGGGCGCAGTCGTTCCGGCCATCGCGGGCACAGGAGTCGGACCACAGGGGATCGACATATATGAGAGAGTTTCGTCGCGATCTACTCCGAGTCGTGGTGTCGCCAGACCGCGTTGGGTTGGGGTCAGCGGCCGCTGCGGACGTCGCAGGATGTCTCTGCGATCTCCTCGCCGAGCCTGCCTCACGCCCCCGCGTTGTGTTCGCCGCCGCCGCATCGCAGGTCGAGGTCCTCGATTACCTTGCCTCCGTCGGCGGGATTGACTGGACCCGGGTTGAGGCCTTTCAGCTCGACGAGTACCTCGGCTTGCCGGTTGGCGACCCGCGCTCCCTAAGCCGCTGGCTCGATGAGCACATCTACCAGCGCGTCCCGCTCGGCCGTGTTGAAAAGATGGACGGGGGAGGCGCGGACCCGGCCGCCGAGTGCACGCGTTTCGGCGAGCTCCTCAGCACGGGCCGCCTCGACCTAGCCCTGCTCGGGATTGGCGAGAGCGGCCATCTCGCCTACAACGACCCGCACGTTGCCGACTTCAACGACCCGAAGACGGTCAAACTCGTCGACATGGATGAGACCAGTCGCCATCAAGCTGTCCGCGACGGCACCTTCGGCCGACTTGACGATGTCCCACGCCAGGCTATGACGATGACGATGTCGACGATCCTCGCGGCCCGTGCTATCCGAGTTGTTGTTCCCGACCGACGGAAGGCCCGTGCCGTTGCACGGGCACTGAACGGTCCCATCGACGCGACCTGTCCAGCATCCGCGTTGCGATTGCATCAGAACGCGGTCCTCTTTCTTGATGAGGACGCAGCGTCGTTGGTTGCAGTCTAGTCGGTCCTGGGCCTGCAACCTATGCGTTGGTCCTAGTGAGGCAAAGCCGAGACATGCGAGACCCAGCGCCGCAATCCGTTCTGGACTCCGGGCAGGTCCTGGAAGGTCGACTCATCGAAGATGGTGCTGCCGTCCAGATAGCGTTCAAAGACGGGGTCATAACCGAGTTAGTTCGGGTTGATACGACAGACTCGGAAATGTGGATAGCCCCGGGCTGGATCGACCTTCAGGTCAACGGTTACTCAGGTCACGACCCGAATGCGGAGGGCGCCGAACCTGAGGCGACCGCTGATATGGTCAGATCGCTCTGGCGCCATGGCGTGACCGCCCTCTGCCCGACAATTACCACCGCCTCAGAAGCTCAGATAATCTCCGCTCTCGGTGCGATCGCATCGGCATGCGACGCGGACCCGCTAGTGGCAGCGTCAATACTGGGCATCCATGTCGAGGGCCCGCATATTTCGTCGCAAGATGGCCCTCGAGGCGCCCACCCTCGGGCGCACGTCCGCCCACCAGACATAAAGGAATACCGCCGATGGCAGGCCGCTGCAGGCGGCAGGGTGAAGATCATCACGCTGTCGCCCGAATATCCCGAGGCGAGTGACTATGTCCAGGCGATCGTCGCCGACGGCGTTGTGGCCTCAATCGGGCATACGGCAGCGTCCGCGGAACAGATACGTGCCGCCGTGGACGCTGGAGCGCGTTGGTCAACTCATCTCGGGAACGGGGCTCATGAAGTCCTTCCGCGACACCCAAACTACATCTGGGAGCAGCTAGCGGATGACAGGCTCAGCGCGGGGTTCATCTTCGACGGCCAACACCTATCGCCATCCTTCATGAGGGCAGCGCTTCGAGCAAAAGGCATCGAGCGAAGCATCCTCGTGACCGATGCCGTTGCCCTCGCGGGCCGGCCGCCTGGCGTGTATGAATCCTCGAGCGGAGCCATCGTGGAACTGTCGAAGTCTGGCCGACTCACGGTCCAGGGGACCAGCTACCAGGCGGGCTCAACGGCGTCCCTACCCATCTGTCTCACGAACGCCCTCAGACATGCCGGTTTGACGCTTGCTCAAGCGACGCGGATGGTTACCGCCAACCCCTCGACCCTCGTCCAACTGCCCTCCCGGAGCGGGCACGACAGCGTTCGGCGGGGTTCGGACGCAAACCTCACGATCTTCCGTCACGTGCCGGGGACGTTTGACATCGACGTCGTCGAAACGATCGTCGCGGGCACAGTCGTCTTCGGCCCGCGCGATCGGCAGATGAGCGCGCGACGAAGGGCCACGAGGAATGCCTGAGTCTGTCAACCTCCTGATGGTGCTTCATGGTGAGGATGCGTTCTCGCTCGATTCCCATCGGCGCACGGGACCGGGCCCTCTGCTTCAAAGGGGCGGGCGCCTTGTCATTCGGTGAGCAAACCACTGCGAGACGGTCGCCGTGGAGCCGTCCTTGGAGGATACAATTCTCGACTGCGCTTCAGCGCGAACGCGCTAGAGGATCCTTCCTGTGAGATCCAGGCTTGACTTTCGTGGTGGGTGTCTAACATGAGCAGCAACCGAGCCCGTCCCACCATAGACCAAGTGGCGACGCTGGCGGGTGTATCCGTCACCACGGTCTCGAATGCGCTCAATGGCCGGACCGCGTCGATGACTCCGGCCACCTTCCAGCGGGTGATGGAGGCCGCGCGCACGCTTGGGTATCATCCCAGCCAAGTGGCCCGGAGCCTCGTGACCCGCCGGACGGCGACGGTGGGATTGGTCATCGCCGAAATCGGCACGACACTGTTCTTCGGAGCCGTCAGTGCCGCAGAACGGCTCGCGCGGCAGATGGGTTACAACCTCCTCCTGTGCCATGCGTCCAACCGAGGTGAGGAAGAGCAAGCCCTCGGATTGCTACAGGAGAAGGAGGTCGACGGCGTCATCTTCATCTCAACCTCAGACTACGGTGACGACTCGCATTTGTCGCGGTTCGCATCGGCTGTCCCCCTCGTAACAATCAACCGAGCCGGCCCAGAAGGGATCTTCGACCGTGTTTCGTGGGACAACGTCGGAGGCGTAGCCTCCGCTGTTCGGCATCTGTTTCAGTTGGGCCACCGTCGAATTGGTCATTTACGCGGGCCTTCAGATCGCCAGTCTACAGACGAGAGGTTTAGGGGCTACCTCTCTGGTCTTGAAGAATGCAATCTCGAATACCGGCCTGAGTACGTGGCGGTGGGCGATTACACCGCTCCGTCACACCTTTGGGAGGCCGCTGCCGAACAACTACTCGGACTTCCTGACAGACCAACTGCGATCATCTCCTCGGATGATAGCGTGGCCGCTGTCGTTATCCGGGCGGCTGCGGCGCGCGGTCTCACGGTGCCGGACAAGCTCGCCGTCGTTGGCATCGACGATCAACCCTTCGCCGACTTTCTGACCCCGCCGTTGACGACGCTACGATTGCCGCTCATCGAGGCTGGCCAGGAAGCCATGATGCTGCTGCTGAAGCGACTTGAAGGCGAGCCGGCCGAACCAAGACATGTGGTGCTTCCTACGGCGCTCGTAATACGGCGGTCGTGCGGGGCAAGGCCTCATTCGGGACAATTCGACGAGGTCGCCGATGCGTCGCCGAGCTAGTCCGCGGCCCCCTCTCGCGACAGGGAAGCCCTCGACGCGACCGTCCAGGTTCCGCGCGACCAGCCCGGGCGTCTCTGGGGTGTGGTCAACGAGCCTCGGCATATGGATCGCCGAACCCCGACTTTGCCTTAGCCTTCGTCGAGCGCCCCTGAGCACGGCCAAGACGTTGATCACGGTACAAACACTCTGGGGCGGTGCGCGGCGATGAGTGGTGCGCACCCCGGCACCGATCTGTTCAACCTGGCCGGTCGGGTGGCGGCCGTGGTCGGCGGCGCAGGCGTCCTCGGCAGCGGGTTCTGCAGGGGGCTCGCCGATGCCGGGGCATCGGTCGCCGTTCTCGACCTGTCGGCCGAGCGCGCGGAAGAGGTCGCCCGAGACCTGCGGACTCGCGGGACTCACGCAGTCGGGATGGCCATCGATGCGACGGACCGCGGCCAGGTAGACAACCGTTGCGCGGACATCCTGGCCGAGTTCGGCGCCGTCGACGTGCTCATCAATGCGGTCGGCGTCAACAGCGCAACGCCATTCTTCGACGTCACCGAGTCCGAGTGGGAACGCATTATCGCGATCAACCTGACCTCCGCCTTCCACACGTGCCAGCGGTTCGGCAAAGTGATGGTCGAGTCCGGCCGGGGCGGGTCGATCATCAACATCTCCTCGACCGCTTCCGGGCCTCCGCTGTCGCAGGTCTTCACGTACGGGATCACCAAGGCAGGGGTCAACAACCTGACCCAATACCTGGCTCGCGAGTTTGCACCGGCGGGCGTGCGGGTGAACGCGATCCTTCCAGGGTTCTTCCCCGCCGAACAGAACCGCCAGATCCTGTCCACCGAACGCGTCGACGCGATCGTGGCCCACACGCCCATGGGGCGTCTTGGCTCACCCGATGAGCTAATCGGCACCGTGATCTGGCTCGCCTCCGAGCGCGCCTCCGGATTCGTGACCGGGGCGCTTGTTCGAGTCGACGGCGGCTTCCACGCGATGACGATCTGAGGAGTTCCGCCGCCGGACACGTTCCCCGAGTGACGAAGGCAGTGGCAATGGGCAACATCGACAGTCTCGCGGTCGCCGATGTAATGAGCTCCGTGCGCGAGGCTCCGAGCCGAAGCAACTCATCTGGGGGAGTCCCGGCCCCGGCGCGGGTCCCAGTCCTAGACTGGGCGAGCAGCCCGGTGCAGCCAGGACCAGTCACGCACCGACCCTAGACATTCAGGCGAGGAGCCAAGTGACAACCGACGATCACGCCCCAACGAGCAGCCACCATGGATCCACGGACAGCCGCGACCGGTTGAGCGACCCGCCCGTCCTGCCGTCTTCGTTCGAGGCTCCGGCCCCTTCCGCGCCCGCCGGCCCGACCTTCCCGGAATTCGCACGAGGAACGCTGCCCCCCTGGGCGCTCGTCCGGCAGCGGTTCGATCCGGCCGAGATCGACGACGTCGAGGGCGCCGTGCGAGCCGCGCTCGGTCCGGTGATGGCGACGATCCGGCCGGAAGCGCGAGTCTGCCTCGCGGTCGGAAGCCGGGGCATCGACCGGATCGACGAGGTCGTCCGAGCCGTCGTCGCGCTGGTTCGAAGCGTCGGGGCCAGCGTCTTCATCGTCCCTGCAATGGGCAGTCATGGCGGAGCGAGCCCGGAGGGCCAGCTCGAGGTCCTCGCCGAGTACGGCATCACACCGGAGTCGATGGGCTGCGAGATCCGCTCGAGCATGGAGACAATCGAGCTGGGCGAGGTCAGGCCGGGCATCCCGGTCTTCGTGGATCGGAACGCCTTCGAGGGCGCCGACGTGATCGTCCCGATCAATCGCGTGAAGGTCCACACGGACTTCAACGGCCCGGTGGAGAGCGGGCTGATGAAGATGATCGCGATCGGCCTCGGCAAGCAGAAGGGCGCCGACACATTCCACGGCCAGGGGTTCGCCATCTTCCACGAGCTCATCCCGGCGGTCGCCGCCTATACGCTCGCGCGCGCTCCGATCCCGTTCGGCTTGGCCCTGGTCGAGAACGGCCACGCACGGCTCCTCCACATCGAGGCAGTTCCTGCCGACCGGATCGCGACTCGCGAGCCGGAGCTGCTCGTGATGGCCACCGACGCGCTCGCGCGCATTCCGCTGCAGGAGATCGACGTTCTCATCCTCGACGAGATCGGAAAGGACATCAGCGGCCTCGGCATGGACTCCAACGTGGTGGGGCGCTACTACTCGGGGCCCACCGGCGTCCCGCCGGCCGTCCAGCGCATCATCGTCCGCGACCTGACCAGCGCCACCGAGGGGAACGCAGTCGGGATGGGGATGGCGGAGGTCGCCCTGCGCCGGGCGGTCGAGAAGATCGACCGGCACAAGACCTACATGAACGTCATCACGGCCAAGACCCCGGAGGGCGCCAAGATCCCGATCACGGTCGACACGGACCGGGAGGCGCTCTCGATTGCTCTGGCCTGCTGCCTCAAGGTGGCACCCGAAAGCGCCCGGATCGTGCGCGTGCGCGACACGAAGCACCTCGAGCTGATGCATGTCAGCGAAGCGGTCTTGGCCGAGGTACTGCAGCGGGACGCTGAGCTCGTAGAGCCGCTTCATCCGATCCGCTTCGACGAACGAGGGATGCTGGCGGAGCGTGATCTGTGAGACTGGAGGTGACTATCAGTCGCCAGCGCCGCTCGGTGAGCCGACGCCGCCGCGGATCCACCAAGCCCAGCACGGTCGACAAGAATGGCACGTGCCTAGTCTCGGATGCCGTCTGTAACGCCCGCGGCCTGACCGTCGGCTACCCCGAATGGGCTGAGGACCTCAACCACGACTTCTGGAATGGGTTCCACGTCAAGCGGAAACCCGCGAGATCATGACGAGGTCGTTCGACGACGTGGTCGCCCCCTCGCGAGCAGGTCGACACGCTGGCCGCGAAGTACCCGCTCGCAGTCCAGCGCGTCGCCGACGTGACGTCCGTCCGCAGCCTCTACCTGTAGTCCGGGAACCATATTTGAACAACTGCGACTGGAGTAGTCGGAAGATCGTGAGCGCGGCCCCGAGCCAGGCGACCTCTCGACATCCTCCGAACGTCCGCTTCTGGCGGTGTGAACGACAGGCAAGTGGACGAAACCCACCCCCATTCGCCCTCGCTGACCTGCCCCGAATCATCTTCTACGGCGCAGACCAGCGAGGGGGTGGATTTCGCTCGTGGCCCAAAGGCCGAAGGCGACTCTCGCCTACGCCTGGCATTGGTCTTGGCCCCTCGGCTGGTACGAATTGAGGTAGGAGTGAAGGCGTATGGAAATCGGTCTCGTTGGTCTCGGCCGGATGGGCGCGAACATGTCGCGTCGCTGGCAGCGCAACAGCCATACCGTCATCGGCTACGCCCGGACCGCGGCCACGGTCCAGAAGATGATCGACGACGGCTCGATCTCGGGGGGCGCCTTCTCGCTGGCCGAGCTGGTCGGCAGGCTGTCGGCGCCCCGGATCCTGTGGGTCATGGTCCCGGCCGCCTCGGTTGACGCCACCATCGCCGGGCTCGTGCCGCTCCTGGAGTCGGGCGACATCGTCATCGACGGCGGCAACTCCTACTACCAGGACGACATACGCCGCTCGAAGGAACTCAAGCCTCTGGGCATCAAGTACCTCGACTGCGGCACCAGCGGCGGCACCTGGGGTCTCGAACGCGGCTACTGTCTGATGTTCGGCGGGCCGAAGGATGCAGTCGAGCACCTCGACCCGATCTTCAAGGCCCTCGCCCCCGGCGTCGGATCCACCTCGCGCACGCCCGGCCGTACCGGCACGCCCACCACCGCCGAGCAGGGCTATCTCCACTGCGGCCCCGCCGGCGCCGGGCACTTCGTCAAGATGATCCACAACGGCATCGAGTACGGGATCATGGCCAGCTACGCCGAGGGGATCAACATCCTCCACCACGCCAACGCGGGCCATGCCTCGCTCGAGGTCAACGCCGAGACCAGCCCGCTGCGCAATCCCGAGAACTACCAGTACGACATCGATCTCGTCGCCGTCACAGAACTGTGGCGCCGCGGCAGTGTCGTCGCCTCCTGGCTGCTCGACCTCACCGCCCAGGCCTTCGTGAGCAGCCCGGCGCTCGAGGAGTTCGGCGGCGTGGTCGCCGATTCGGGCGAGGGCCGCTGGACGAGCATCGCCGCGATCGAGTCCACCGTTCCGGCGCCGGTCCTCACCACCGCTCTGTACTCGCGCTTCACCTCGCGCGGCGAGGCCGACTTCGGCAGCAAGGTCCTCTCGGCCATGCGCTGGGGCTTCGGCGGCCACGTCGAGCTGCCCAAGCCGGGCAAGGAAGGTGCCAGGTGAGCGGCCCCCTCGACATCCGCCCGGACGGGGAGTTCGACTTCCTCGCCCTCGGTGGCCTGGTCATCCGCCTCGACACCGAGCTCATCCCGTTCCGCAAGGCCACACAGGCCACGATCCACGTGAGCGGGGCCGAGTTCAACGTGGCCGCGAACCTGTCCGACTGCTTCGGCATGCGGAGCGCGGTCGCGACCGCGATGGTCGACTACCCGGTGGGCGAGCTCGTCGCCGAGCGGGTCAAGGCCATGGGCGTGACCCCCTTCTACCGCAACTACAGGCACGACGGCGTGGCCGGCCCCAACATCGCCACGGTCTACTCGGACCGCGGCATCGGGGTCCGGGCGCCGGTCGTCTTCTACAACCGGGCCAACGAGGCCGCCGCGCTGCTGCGCCGCGGCGACTTCGACTGGAACGCGATCTTCGGCCGTGGTGTGCGCTGGTTCCACTCCGGCGGCCTGTTCGCGGCCCTCTCGGACACCACCCCGGACGTGCTCCTCGATGCCATGAAGGCGGCCCGCGCCAGCGGGGCGATCGTCAGCTTCGATCTCAACTACCGGGCCAAGCTCTGGCAGGCCCGCGGCGGCAACGCCAAGGCCCAGGAGATCACCTCCGAGCTGGTGAAGAACGTCGATGTCCTGGTCGGCAACGAAGAGGACATGCAGCTCTCTCTGGGCATCTCCGGGCCCGAGGGCGCGAAGGCCTCGGCGCTCGACGCGAGCGCCTTCGTGGGCGTGATCGAGAAGGTCGTCACGCGCTTCCCCAACGTCAAGCTCGTCGCCACCACCCTGCGCGAAGTCCAGTCGGCCAGCCGCCATCGCTGGAGCGCAGTGGTGTGGGCCGACGGGGTGACGCACCAGGCCCCGGTCATGTACCTCGACGTGCTCGACCGCGTCGGCGGGGGCGACGGGTTCGCCTCAGGCCTGTTCTACGGGCTCCTGACGGGCGCGCCGCTCAAGGAGGCGCTCCGCCTCGGCTGGGCGCACGGCGCCCTGCTCACCACCTTCCCGGGCGACACCACGATGGCGTCGCTCTCGCAGGTCAAGGCCCTGGCCACGGGAGGCTCCGCGCGCATCCAGCGCTGAGAGGCTGTCCGCGGACTGGGTCACGAGGATGTTGCCCCCAAGTCGAGAAAGGTTGGCAATATGATTGATAGGCGTCCAGGGGTCACCGCCGGCCCCGCCGCGGCCCCGCTCCCGGTCGAGCTCGAGCGGAAGCTCGCCGGCCTCCGCGGCTCGCTGGCGGCTCTCGGCAGCACCCTCGTCGCCTACTCGGGCGGCGTCGACAGCAGCCTTCTCGCGACGGTCGCCGTCCAGGAGCTTGGTGGGCGGGCGCTGCTCTGCACGGCCGTCTCGCCCAGCCTGGCCGCCGAGGAACTCGCCGCGGCGCGGGCGGTCGCGGCGCGCATCGGCGGGCGGCTGCGCCTCGTCGAGACCGACGAGGTCGGGCGCGAGGAATATGCCCGCAACGCCCCGAACCGCTGCTACGTGTGCAAGGGCGTCGTCTTCGAGCGGCTGTGGCAGGTCGCCCGGGAGGAAGGGATCGGCTCGATCGTCTACGGCGCGAACGTCGACGACGGGAGCGACTTCCGGCCAGGGTCGCGGGCCGCGGCGCAGGCGAGCGTTCTGGCGCCCCTAGTCGAGGCCGGCCTCACGAAGGCCGAGGTGCGCGAGCTCGCCCGCTCATTAGGCCTGCCGAACTGGGACAAGCCCGCCGCGCCGTGCCTCGCGTCGCGCATTCCGTACTATCAGCGGGTGACGATCGAGAAGCTCCGCCAGCTCGAGGGCGCTGAGGCCGTCCTCCATCGGCTCGGCTTCCGGGAATGCCGGGTGCGACACCACGGCGATGTCGCCCGCGTCGAGGTGCCGGCCGCGCAGATCGAGCGGGCGGTCCGGCCGGATGTCCGGCGCGTCCTCATCGAGGCGCTCCTCGAGCTCGGCTTCCGCTACATATCGCTCGACCTCGCCGGGTTCCGCTCGGGCAGCCTCCACGAGGCGCCTCGCCGGGTGTCCGCGTCCCCAACCGATCCGCCTGCTCTTCTCCAGCTCAAGCCACGCCGCTCGGGTGAGCCGCAGGGCGGGCCGCCTCGATGAACGGGACGCACCTTCGGGCGATCCTCGAGGAGGTCCGCCGGGGCAGCCTCGATGTAGAGGAGGCGACGGCGCGGCTGCGAGACCTGCCCTACCAGGACCTCGGCTTCGCCCGCCTCGACCATCATCGGGGCCTCCGCCAGGGCTTGCCCGAGGTCGTCTTCTGCGAGGGCAAGACGACCGAGCAGGTCGTCTCGATCGTCCAGAGTCTCGCCAGCCATGGAGGCCCGGTGCTCGCGACCCGGGCCTCGGAGGCGGTGTTCCGCGCTGTCGCCGCGGTCGAGCCGGCGGCGGCATACGACGCGCTCGGCCGGACGATCCTGCTGGGCGATCCCCTGGCGCCGCCGCCGCGCCCGGGCGTGCTCGTGCTCACCGCCGGCACCGCCGACATCCCGGTGGCGATGGAGGCTGCGGTCACGGCCGAGGTGATGGGCAACGAGGTCCAGAGGATCTACGACGTCGGGGTGGCCGGATTGCATCGGCTCCTCGACCTGCGCGAGGCGCTCGCTCGAGCCCACGTCATCGTCGTCGTGGCCGGTATGGATGGGGCGCTGCCGAGCGTCGTTGGCGGGCTCGTGAATGTTCCCGTCATCGCGGTTCCGACGAGCGTAGGCTACGGGGCTAGCTACGGCGGCCTGGCCGCGCTCCTCACGATGCTCAACAGTTGCGCTCCCGGGATCGCGGTCGTGAACATCGACAACGGCTTCGGCGCGGGCTATGTTGCGGGCCTCATCAACGCGGCGGCGGGCGAAGAGCCGGGCAGCGCCGGCCGAGCGGGCGCCCGCCCTGGCCCGAGGGCTGCCAGCCAGCCGGAGCCGGAGGCGTGATCGGCTTCCTCGACTGCTATTCGGGCGTGAGCGGCGACATGCTCCTGGGGGCGATCGTCGACGCCGGGGTTCCTGTCGACGCCCTTTCCGCGGCGCTCGCAGGCCTGTCGCTCGACGGCTTCAAGCGGCTCGAGGCGACGAGCGTCATGCGGGGCGCCCTCCGGGCGACGAAGGTCGAGGTTGTGGCTTCGCGGGGCCAGCACCACCGGCCGCTGCGGGCGATCGTCGAGCTCCTGGCTCGGGCCGACCTCGAGCCAGTCGTCCGAGAGCGCAGCGTCGCGGTCCTGCGACGGATGGCCGAGGTCGAGGGCGGCATCCACGCCCAGCCGCCCGACGAGGTCGAGTTGCACGAGGTGGGCGCGGTCGATTCGATCGTCGACGTCGTCGGCACGATCGCCGGCCTGCGGCTGCTCGGTGTCGAGCGGCTGTTCGCCTCGGCCCTGCCGATGAGCCCGGGCGAGATCACCGGCCGACACCGCGGCGCGCTGCCTGCGCCCGCGCCCGCAACGCTCGCCCTCGCCGTCGTGGCCGGCGCCCCGATCCGACCCTTCGGCGAGGGCCATGAGCTCGTCACCCCGACGGGCGCTGCCCTGGCGACGATGCTGGCGACGTTCGAGCAGCCCGCGATGACGGTCGAACGGGTGGGCTATGGCGCCGGCCGCGAGGACCTGCCCTGGCCGAACATCCTGCGGCTCTGGCTCGGCCAGCCGGTCGAGCTCGTGGGGCAGGCCCAGTCGATGGGTCCGGCTGAGCTCCGTGGTCTGGAAGGGCACGTGGTGCTCGAGACGAACATCGACGACATGAACCCCCAGCTCCTTGCTCCGGCGGTCGAGGCGCTGTTCGCCGCCGGAGCGCTCGACGTGACCCTGTCGCCGCTGTCGATGAAGAAGGGACGACCCGGCACGCTCGTGTCCGTCGTCGCCTCGGCGGCCGACGAAAGCACACTGGCGCGGGTCCTCCTGCTCGAGACGACGACGCTCGGGGTGCGTGTCCACGACGTCCGCCGCCACGAGGCGGACCGGGCCTTCCAGACCGTCGAGACACCGTACGGGGAGGTCACGATCAAGCTCAAGCGCGTCGACGGCCGCCGCGTCGGCGCGATGCCCGAGTTCGAGTCCGTCCGCGCCGTAGCGGCGGCCTCAGGGGCGCCGCTGGTGATCGTCTACGGCGCGGCCGCCGCGGCCTCGCACCGGCTCATCGACGAATCGGCGCCGCCGATTCGACCTGGGTCGCCTCGCCCTTGAACACCGACAGCACGATCGCGAGCTTCTCGTCGGCTGTCTTGAACGGCTTGAGCCTGGGGTGTTGTGAGTAAGTCAGTCTCGCGCATAGGATGGGTAGCCGCCTGGAGGCCGCCGAGGTCGCCAAGGTCGTGCAACTATGTGATTGCATCCAGAGGAGGGCACGGGCCACCATGGATTAGCCCTACGCCGCGAGGAGAAGGCGATCGCCCTGCGCCGATCTCGTATCTGCGCATTCGCGGCATTCTGTGCGGTGGCTCTGTTTGCCGTGCCCGGGGCTACCGGCTCGGCCGCGGCGGCTGGACCGACGTCGCTCAGCAGAGCGGGTCGTCGACGATCAACCTAGTTCGTTCGCCACGCTCCCCTACGTGGACCTTGGGCCTGGCCGAAACCTGCCGGCCGGAAGCGAGCGAGGCAACCCAAGATTGACGCGCGGGAGGCTCTGGGAGACTCGCCGGGCTGGCTGACGGCAGCTCGCATGAGGAGGCCGAGAGTGATCGAGGGACGCCGGGACCGACCTGAGGCGGTCGTGGTCTGTCTGCCCGATTTGCCCGAGTGGCATAGCGTGGGTGAGCTTCCGGCCAACGTCGAGGTCGTCCTCCTACCCCGCCAGCCCGGCCTGCTGCCCGATCTGAGCCGGGTGGAGCTCCTCGTCCCAGCGGGCTGGGCGAGGGAGCTTGTGCTGGCCGAGCTTGGCGCAATGGCCCGTATGCAGGTCGTCCAAACGCTCAGCGCCGGCGTCGATTGGCTCCGGGGAAAGGTGCCTGCGGGGGTCATCGTCTGCAACGCTCGGGGCCTGTATGACGGCCCGGTGGCGGAGTGGGTCGTCGGGGCGATCCTAGCGGTGCAGCGCGGCTTGATCGCGGCCCGTGACGCCCAGCTGGCGATGGACTGGCGCCCATTGGAGCCCGACGAGCTCGCTGGCCAACGGGTCATCATCCTCGGCTTCGGATCGATCGGCTCCGCGGTCGCAAAGCGGCTGCGGCCCTTCGATGTGGAGGTCGTCGGCGTGGCCAGGGTGCGGCGCGAAGGGGTCCTGGGGCTCGCTGACCTGGACGAGGTGCTCCCCTCCGCCGACGTCCTGATCGACTTGCTGCCGCTCAGTCTGGAAACTGCCGGACTGCTGGACGCCCGCCGCCTCGGGCTGCTGCGGCCCGGTGCCCTCCTGGTGAACGCTGGGCGCGGCGCGACGGTCGATACGTCGGCCCTCGTCGACGCCCTGCGGACCGGTGGATTGCGCGCAGCCCTGGACGTGACCGATCCGGAGCCGCTGCCTCCGAATCACCCGCTCTGGCGGCTGCCGGGTGTCCTGATCAGCCCGCACGTGGCCGGCGACTCGCCCCGATCGCTCGCCCGCGCCTACGCCCTCGCCGGCGATCAGATCCGGCGATTCGCGGCCGGCGAGCGGCTGGAGAATCAGGTGCCTCCCCACCTGCTTGCATGACCGGGTGGCCGGGCGATCCAGAGGCCTCCGACTTGCATCTGACGGACCCGGTGCGGACCGCCATGTCCGCGATCTTGGTCGCCCCGGATGAGCCGCCCGGCTCCCCGAACTCGGTGAGGGTCAGCCTGCCACGAGTCCGGCTCGGGCCAGGGCGCTCGCCGCGCGCTCGCCGAGTGCCTCGGGGGTCTGCTGCGCATAGCGCCGTGTCGGCACAGTCGAGGAGTGGCCCAAATAGCGGGATACCTGTTCCAGCGGCATCCCGTTGTTGACCAGGAGCGTTGCGGTGGCATGGCGGATGCGGTGTGAGCCGAAGCAGCGCAGGCTCCCACCGCCGGCTGCCAGGCCACGAAGAGCAGCCTGAGGCCGCATCTCGCTACAGTGGGTCTGTGCACTCCTATCGCTTCGGCGTGACGATGAGCCGGGCCGTGCCGGCGAAGACGTGGGTCGCCTCCGCGCGAGGGCTGCCACCCCTCGTCGCCGCACTCTCGGGACTCTAGCTATCAGCCGCCAATCGATCGCCACGGCGCAGTCTCCTGACACGGCTCAGCCGGTGACGCGGGCGGCATCGGCCGACCTGTTGCTCTTGACGGCCGTCACGCTGTGGGGGCTCAACTACTCGATCGTCAAGTTCGGCCTGAGCGAGATTGCGCCGCTCGCCTTTCCGGTCTTCCGCTTCGGCGTGGGCGGCATCGTGCTCCTTGTCATCCTGCGTCTGCGCGAGGGATCGATCGGAGTTCGTCGAGAGGATCTGCCCCTCCTCGCTCTGGTGGGCCTCTTCGGCATCACGCTGAGCCAGATCAGTTTCGTCTTCGCGCTCACCAACACGAGCGCCTCGGACACTGCCCTCCTCGGGGCGAGTGCGCCGATCATGACCGCCCTGCTGGCCGCGGCTGTCGGACTTGAGCGGTCAGGAAGACGGCATTGGGTCGCCGTCTCGATCGGGCTCGTGGGGGTCGTCCTCATCGTCGTCGGTGGAGCCTCCGGGGCCAAGCTCGGCTCAAATCTCCTCGGCGATGGCCTCGCCCTGACCAACGTGTTCGTATCGAGCGTCTCAGTGTTGCCCATCCTGCCCCTGCTGCGACGCTACAGCGCGCACCGCATCCTGACCTACGAGATGCTCATCGGCACCGCGATCCTGTTGCCGTTCGCGGTCCCAGGGCTGCTTGCACAGGACTACGCGCGAGTGACGCTCGCCGGCTGGGGTTCCCTCGGCTATGCCGTCGTGTTCAGCGGCATCGTCACCAACCTGCTCTACTTCACGGCCATCGGACGGGTAGGCCCCTCGCGTGCTGCCGTCTATCAGTACCTGCAATCGTTCCTGGCTGTCCTCTTCGCAGTCATCCTGCTCGGCGAGCACGTCACCCCCCTCCAGGTACTCGGAGGGGTCGTCGTCGTGGGGAGCATCATCTTCGGTCGGTCCACACTCGGACGGCGGCCCAGGTCTCCGCGTCCGGTCCGCACTGCGCGGGTCGCCTGAACGGCCCGTGCCATGCCGAGGACTGGCGCCGTCTATCGCCATGCGGCGGGCGATGCTTCGATGCCTATCTACCTCGGTCTCCAGCACATCTGAGCGGCTTCGCGCGCCCTCACTGCCAAAGAGCTGACCGTCGCCGCGATTGACACCGCGATCGAGCAGTAGAAGACAAATCGCAGAACGCTCAACTTGGGCACGACAGCCTTCACCACAGCGGGCCCAAGGTCAGCCCGTCACGACTCCGGCTCGCGTAAGCGCGGCGGCCGCGCGCTCGCCCAGCGCTTCGGGGGTCTGCAGGGCATAGCGTCGGGTCGGCATGGTAGAGGAGTGGCCCAGATAGCGGCTAACTTCTTCTAGCGGCATCCCGTTGTTGACCAGAAGAGTCGCGGTGCCATGGCGGATACGGTGCGAACCAAAGCAGCGCAGGCTCCCGCCACCGGCGTGATATCGGCGGGTCAGCATGAGCGAGAGGGCATTCATCGACAGTGGCCGCGGCGCACCGCCGGCATGCGAGAGAAAGAGCCAGCCCGGATCGTCGGCCGCGTCAGGGGAGGCGGGCAGGAAGGCGGCTCGTCCTCGCTCGAGGTAGGCGAGGAGGGTGGTCGCGGTTCCCGGCTGCAGGGCGAGCTCGAGGGTCTTGCCGCCCTTGGCCCGCCGGAAACGGATGACCGCGCGCTCGAAGTCGACATCCCCGACCCGAAGCAGTCGAACACTGCTGTTGCGGGCAGCCGTCGTGACCAGGATCGAGACGATGGCCGCATCTCGCAGATCAAGTGGTCCCTCTCCGGCACAGCCCCGTTCGAGCGCGCGAAGATCGTCAAGCGTCGCGCTCTTGGTCGGCGTCTCCTCTGATGGGAGTAGGGGATTGAGAGAAGCTCGCCGGCGAGAGCGCCGGAATGGATTGACCGAGAGCAGGCCCTCGTCGACGAGCCAGATGGCGAGTGAGCGCAAGGGTCGGACATACGCATTGACGCTGTTGGCCGACAGGGTCTGTACAGGACCGACCTGGAGGGATCGGCCCAGGGCATTCGGGGCGCCGCGCCAGACGCCTGTGACCTTGGGCCGGGAGCGAAGATCGCTCACGAAATCGACTAGGGTGAGGAAGTCGAGCGAACCCGTTGTCACCGGCAGTTCTCGGGTCTCGAGCCAGTCGGTGAACCTGGCGAAGTCGTCGGCGTGCTTGCGCCGGATCACCGGCGCCCAGGTAGACTCAAAGGTCGCGGTGTATTCGGCGACAAGGGGGCGCAGCGGGAGGCTCGGGAGACGATCATGCACCGAAGGCCGCCCGAACGCGGTCGCGGCCGGCCGGGTTTCGGGAAGACTCGCGGCCCGTCTCTGCGACGCCGGATGCTTGCGCCGGAGGGGCCGCCGAGCGAGACCGAGGCCGGGCTCGACACCGTCGTCCGTTCGCGCTAGCATGCCGCTATATTACGTCGGTATGACGTGGGCAGCAACCATTTCTCGGGGTCCGATCCAGATCGAGAGGAGCGCTACATGCCACCAGACGACGAGTTCCGAGCGGCGATCCGACACCTCCTCGAACGCACCGGTCTCTCGATGCGGGCTCTCTCCGCCGCTATGGGTCGCGATACCGGATACATCGCCGCTCTCCTCGATCCGTCGCGTCCGTCACGGGCACGGCCGACTCCGGCCGATCTGTTGGCGGCCTCGGATGCGACCGGCATCACCTTCGTCGAGCTGCTCGAGTCGCTCTGGGGGATCGGGAGCACCAGGCTCGCCGATGAGATCGGGCGGCTCGGAGTCGGCGGGACAGGCGAGGGTGCCTTCTATCGTCTGGGTGACTCACAGCGCCGGCAAGTCGCTGACTTTGCCGAGTTTCTCGCGTCCCGCGGAGACCATCGGGGGCGCTCTCAGCGCTGATCGGCCGCCCCGGACCAGACCCCCGCGAAACGGCTGCTGGGCCACCCGCGAAACGCCGATTTCACGCACGAGGGGTGTCGGAAAGTGTCGGATTAGTCGGGCCTCATTTCGGCTCGACGATGGCGACCCTCCTGCCCCTTGGCGGGACCCGAGTTCGGTGGCGGCGGAGACCACCATCGACCACCTCTGCTGGTCGGCGCGGGTTGGTAGTCGAGCACTATCACCGGGGGCACTTTCCGCCGCGGCCCGGCTTTCCGTTGGTCTACACCCCCCTGTGAGTGTAGAAAGTGTAGAAGTTGCCGACCAACCAGACGGCACCAGGGAGCCCGCAGAGCCGCTGCTGAGGGCGCAGGAAATACCATCGGGTAGTGGCGTCAGGGGGCTTGCGGAGGAGAGAGTGGCTCGGTTCGGCTCTGCTTGGGAAGCAGACACTCTGCCAGCTGAGTTACTCCCGCTCGGAGCAGAACGAGTTATAGCAGATTAGGGCCCGCGATCCCAGGCGGTCCACTATCCGCGGCCGCAGGCGACCAGGACTTGCGGCCGGACCGTCCGCGGACTTCTCGCCAACCTCGAAATGCTTGGTGACCGCCACGACGCCGACGCACGTCAGGACGATCGACGGCCCCGCCAGGGCCGCGTATCGCCACAGCTCCGTCGCGCTTTGCCGACGCCCGCCCGGGCGGCGACGCGCTCGAGCCGCAGGCCGTCGAACCCGTCTGCCACCAGCAGCTCGCGGGTCGCGTCGAGGATCGCCCGGTGAGCACGGTCGCTCCGCCGCCTGCCCAGGTTGACGCCAACCCGAGTCGCTGGCTCGGCGGACGACTTGCGAGACGCACCGTCTTGATTGTTTGGCACCATGGCGATATGATACGGAACGGACCGTATCTTTAGGTGGAAGCACACTTTGATGGTAGGCCCGAGCGAGCCCTGTACTACATCGGTCCAGCCAGAGGGCGGACCACGCACCCGTACTCACCCGCCGTCGCTTCGTCCCCGGCCGGCCACAAAAGGAGAATTCGAACGATGTCCAACCCCTCTTTCCCTGCCGCGAGTGCGGCGCCCCGGATCCGGCTCCGCACGGACCTCGCCCGCCTTGACTCGTTCCTCTACAGCGCGATCCAGCTCGAGACTGGTGGCCCCCGGACCTGGGTCGTCGCCACGCACGATGAGACGCCCCTCGGGGCGATTCCCGACGACGGCCGACCGCGCTACCCCTCGCTTCACGCGGCATTCGACGTCGCCCACCGCCGCGCCGTCCGCGAGCGCAGGCTTCGCCGGGCCGCGTGACGGATCGCTGGCGTGGCACGAGTGCGCCGGGGCGGTGGCGCTTGCGTCGCCTCGAAAAGCGCCCGCCGGAGGGCCGCGGGATCCGCACCTGCGGCCGGCACCAGGGTGGGGCGATAGTGTGGAAACGACTCGTTCGGACCGGCAATCAGCGTGGGCACACCGATGTCGACTGCATCAATCGAATGTCACTCAAGGACGTCATGACGTCCGAGCCCGAGATTCGATCGGCGATCGTCACGCCCGTCCCGTTGACCGACTCGAGGACGCCGCAGACTAGCCGAGTCGGCGTCGTGAGCAGCTCTAGCGACGCGGCGGGCGTGGGCGCCCGGGGCGCAAACCACAGCACCGCAACGGTCGCGGCGAGACAGGCCCACGAGACGAGAGCGAGGACTATGCCCAGGCGCAAGTCGGCGGCGAACGCCGCCGTGGACCTCACCTGCCGGTGTGCATAGTCCTTCCCCGTCCGCAGTCTCCAGTGAGGCGGGCTGTACGCGGCGCAGGCCGCGAGCCACATCGCGAAGCCGCCGGTGGCCGCTGCTGCCAGAAGTAACGCCGGGATGAATGGTTGCCAGGATCTGTCAACTGCGGCGAAGTCGGACGGCCCCTTGATGAAGCCAGAGAGCGTGAAGAGTCCGAGGATCCCGGCTATCGCTGCCTGCCACTTCTCGGCTGTTGCGCGGATTATCGGGAGCGCTTGGTCGTGCGCCTTCTCGGCGGTCAGCTGTGCGCTCAGCTCCTTTGGCGTAGCCGAATCAAAATCGAGACCTGCAGGGAGCCAAGGATCGGCAGCTGATGAGCGGTGCGTCGCAAGCGCCTGTGCGATCCCGGTCACCTTGCCGTACGAACCGCACCCAGTCGCCTCTCTGTCGTGCCCAACCGAGCACTCGCAGATGACCACTAGTTCGGAGCTCCGACGTTCTTTCGTCGATTCACGGCGCACGAACGCCACGAGGGGCGTAAAGCGGCCGACCGACGGCACCAGCGTGGAAGTCGTGTGCTCGCACCGAGGGCACGTGCCGAGGTACTCCCAGCCGCTCGGCTGCTCTCGAAGCCGGAATTGCTGGGCGACATCGCGAGCCCAGTCCGCACTGGATTCGCACAGGTACGGCTTAAGCTTCTTCTTCGTGGAGAGCATGCTTCCCCCGCCTTAGCCGACCGGATTGTCTCACCGCTGTCGAGGCGCCCGACCAGAGCACTCCACTACAATCCGAACCATTGGAGCTGTCGCGTGGCAGCGGCGAGGTCGTATCGCGCTCCAAGCGCGCGGCCGGTCCGCCTCCGCGTTGACGGATGCTGTGCGGGCCAGGCGGCTCTTCCCACTCGCTGGGCTCTGCCTCGCGTGCTGCGGTTGGAGCGTCGGCCTCAACCGACGCGATCCCGTAAGATCCGGTAATGGACTCCGCCGGGCTATCGCCCTCAGCTCGCAAGGTTCAGGACGAGCTGACCCGGCTCGGCTACTCCTGCACCGTGATAGAGCACTCTGCGCCGACGCGCACCGCCCAGGAAGCGGCCGAGCGGGCCGGGTGCACCCTCGGCCAGATCACGAAGTCCCTGATCTTTCGGGGCACGAGAACGGGCAAGCCGATCCTGGTTCTCACCAGCGGCGCGAACCGTGTGGACGAGACGCGCATCAGCGGTTACGCCGGCGAGCCGATCACAAGGGCTGAGCCCGACTTCGTGCGGGCCGTGACAGGTTTCGCAATCGGCGGTGTGCCCCCGATCGGGCACGCCATCGAAATGGTGACGTACCTCGACGAGGACCTGCTCGGGTTCGACTCGATCTGGGCGGCGGCGGGAACACCCAACGCCATCTTCGAGCTGACTCCGGACGAGCTTCGGCGGATGACCGGTGGGAGGGCTGTCCGGGTCAAGTAGCTGGGGATGTGCGGCTTCTTTCTGTTCGAGACAGGGGCTCTTGGACCGGACCCCGCCATGACTCCATGCGAGCCTCCGGCCGTGCTTCGTTAGCTCTGCCGGCCCGGCAGAATGTCGCGCTCCGCTTCTTGAGTTCAAGTGTGCACTGCGAGCGCATGAGCCCCAGGTCTAGGGAGCGCACTCGCTCCGGGCCGAGATTACTGTCCCCGGCGGGCGCCGCTGCCTCATCATATGGATGGGTCCTTCTGCTCGCGCACTCGAGCTGAGACGGAAGGGAGACGGACGTGAATGGGGTGCTCGCCGTCGTGCTGGCCGGCGGAGCGGGTGAACGGCTTTCCTGCCTGTCCGCGATCCGCTCCAAGCCGGCGGTCCCTTTCGGAGGCAAGTTTCGGCTGATCGACTTCAGCCTTTCGAACTGCGTCAACTCCGACATCGACGACGTGCTGGTCCTGGCGCAGTTCAACCCCCGTTCACTCATCGACCACATCGGAACGGGACGCCCGTGGGACCTCGACCGGATGCGCGGCGGGGGCATCAAGATCCTCCAGCCGTACATGTCCAAGGAGCATACGGGCTGGTACCTGGGCACGGCCGACGCGGTGCGCTACAACCTGCACGAGATCGACCAGGACGGCGCCGAGCTGGTTCTCGTGCTCGCCGGTGACCACATCTACAAGATGGATTACCGGCCGATGATCGAGGCCCACCGCCGGTCGGGCGCGGGCGTGACCGTCGCCGTACGCACCGTCCCGGCGGCCGAGGCGTCGCGCATGGGCATCCTTTCGCTCGACGCCGACGGGCGGGTGGTGGATTGGGAGGAGAAGCCCGCCGTTCCGAAGAGTGACCTGGCGTCGATGGGGGTCTATGTCTTCACCCGCGCCGCGCTCCATGAGTGGCTCGACGAATCGCGCAGCGACTTCGGGCGCGACGTCATCCCGGCCATGCTGGCCGGCGCCGCCGCCGTCTTCGGCCATCGCTTCGACGGCTACTGGCGCGACGTGGGAACCATCGAAGCCTACTGGGCGGCCAACCTGGACCTGACCGCGCTGGTCCCCCAACTCGACCTGTTCGACCGGAGCTGGCTCGTCCATACTCGTTCGGAGGAGCGCTCGCCGGCCAAGATGGGCCCGGACGCGGTTGCGCGCCACTCCCTGATCAGCCACGGCTGCATCGTCAATGGCACCGTGGTGAACTCGGTCCTGTCACCAGGAGTGAGGGTCTACGAGGGTGCCCTGGTTCGCGATTCCGTGGTGCTGCTCGACAGCGAGATCGGCCCGGGTGCCGTGGTCGACCGGGCGATCGTGGACAAGTTCGTCCACGTCGGTGCCGGTGCGGTGGTCGGTTTCGGGGACGACCTCGGGACGCCCAACGTCGAGGAGCCCGAGCACCTCCGCAGCGGCATCACCGTGGTCGGCGAGCGAGCCCGGATCCCGGCGGGCGTGCGGATCGGACGCAACTGCCTCATCGGGCCTTCCGTCCTCGAGTCGGACTTCCCGGGTCCGGTGGTCGAGTCCGGGGCATCGGTGAAGAGCCCGGACGGAGCGAGGATCTCGACGACGCCGACCTGACGCCTCGCCGAAGGGGCTCACGAGAGTCCGCGCCGACCGCCTAAGAGGTGGATGGATCTGTGCCGCTTGCCCGCCATTCCTGCGCTGGTCTATGACCGCGCTGTGGAGCCCATCCGGGCTTCCACGGTTATCCCGCCACGGCGCCTCAGGTGGGCGCTTGCCGGCGGGGAGCGTGCCTTAGAGCTTGTGAATCTTTCGGCTTGAGGGATTCCCAGCCGACTGCATCGCAGCTACGATTCTCGGCATGGACGACACCCTCTTCGATCTCTCGCCCACTGAGCCAGACGAGCGCGAGGAGGCGGC